>Ga0066395_10000036_pt1 | contig 43372 bp, 40 predicted proteins | sample PanSoiPlot1MoBio_FD_61218 | JGI IMG/M metagenome (GOLD analysis project Ga0066395, IMG submission 61218) | Tropical forest soil microbial communities from Panama analyzed to predict greenhouse gas emissions - Panama Soil Plot 1 MoBio | ecosystem: Environmental > Terrestrial > Soil > Tropical... | reverse complement strand
GCTGCGGGCTCTGATGAACAAGCCGACGACGTCCGTCGCCATGTCGTTTGCGAGCGAGCCCTATCCGGGCATCACGGCCGAAGGTTTCAGTGGTGACGCAGTGGTGCTCTTAAACACTTACGCGTTCCCGCACCGCACCGCGTGGCTGCAGTAGCGCCAATCATATCATCCCGAGCGCGTGCAGATAGGTCTCCACGATCGCCTCCTGTTCGGCGCGCTCATTCTTGTCCTGCTTGCGCAAGCGTATGACCCTGCGCAGCGCCGTGACGTCATAGCCGTTGCCTTTGGCCTCGGCATAGACGTCGCGGATGTCGTCGGAAATGGCCTTCTTTTCTTCCTCAAGGTGCTCGATGCGCTCGACGATCGCCTTTAGCTGGTCCTTTGCGAAACGCGTGGACGTGCCGTCCTGGGGCTTGTCCTTGACGGCGGCGGTCACGGCGGGCATGAAGGGCTCCTTGCGTTGACGCAGCAGATTTTGCGGCCATAGAACCTGCGCAAGCTGCCACGGTTTCGCAAGGCGGGACACCGACCCCAATGGCAGTCATCCACAATAGGTTGGCGCGGCCCACATCTTTCAGTGCTTATGAGCTGCTTGCTCGAATGCAACCTTCTGTTCGGCGCTCGCTTCCCGCTGATGTTTGGCACGCCACTCGTCATATGGCATGCCGTAAACGGCCTCCCGGCTCATGTCCTTAGTCATCGCGAGCCCTTTAGCATCGGCCGCATCCTTCAGCCAGTTGGACAAGCAGTTGCGGCAGAAGCCAGCGAGGTTCATCAGGTCGATGTTCTGCACGTCGGTACGTTGCCGAAGATGCTCAACCAGGCGCCGATAGACGGCGGCTTCGAGCTCTATGCGGGTTTTTTCCTCGATATCCATCTTGCCTTGATCCTCCACGATGGGTTGAACATATAAGCAGCCGGGGCTGCATGCCACATTGCATATTGAACAGAATTCTGGGTTATCCGCACCTTCGGCCTGCAAATCCGAGGAACCCCCGTGCAACCCGGGAATGATTTGACAGCATCCATGAACTCTTCGCGCGCCTTTCTTGCCAAGCTTTACCGCATCGCGGTGGCAGCGGCTCATCCGGCAAGCTGTCTTGTTCCCCGACTTCCCGATCCGCCATCAAGCGGCCGCGTGATCATTCTCGCTGCCGGCAAGGCGGCAGGCTCGATGACTGAGATTGCGGAACAGCACTACCTCGATGGTTTCGGCATGCTGCCATCCCGGCTGGATGGTGCGGCGGTCACGCGACGCGGGTATGCTCGCCCTACCCGAGTCATCCCCGTAACGGAAGCCGGCCACCCAATTCCGGACAGCGCAAGCCTTGCGGCTGCAGAACGCGCTTTGAAACTCGCGCAAAGTGCCACCCCGGACGACCTCGTGCTCGTCCTGCTGTCGGGTGGCGCTTCGGCGAACTGGATTGCTCCGGCTGCCGGCCTGACCCTGGCAGAAAAGCAGTCGGTCAACCGCGCGCTGCTCAAATCGGGCGCCACGATCAGTGAAATCAATGCGGTGCGCAAGCATCTGTCACGTATTAAAGGCGGGCGGCTCGGTAAGCTCGCCCATCCGGCACGGGTGGTGACCCTCGCCGTCTCTGATGTGTCTGGTGATGATCCGGCGGTGATCGGTTCGGGACCAACGGTACCAGACCCGACCATGCTTGCGGATGCCCGCGCCGTGATGGCGCGGTTCCGGCTCGATATCTCTGAGTCCATTGGTCGTGCTTTGGCCGATCCGGCCAATGAAACGCCCAAGCCTCAGGATCCGGCCTTCGACCGCACCTCGTTCCGCCTCGTCGCTCGTCCAAAAGAGGCCTTTCGGGCCGCCGAAGCTGCGATCCGGGCGCTGGGCTATGACTGCATATTTCTCGGCGACCGAATCGAGGGCGAAGCCCGCGACGTGGCAACTGCACAAGCCCGGCTGGCCAAGAAGCTGCAGGCACAGGGGCGGCACGGCGTCATTGTGTCGGGCGGCGAGCTCACTGTAAGCATTCGGGGCAAGGGCCGCGGCGGTCCGAATCAGGAATATGCTCTCGCGCTCGCCCAGGAGCTCCATGGCACCCCCGGGATTGCGGCAATCGCCGGCGACACCGACGGTACCGATGGCGGCGCCGGCAATCCAGACGATCCAGCCGGCGCTTTCATTGACGACACGACGCTCGCCCGCGCCAAGGAACTTGGCCTCGATCCCGCCGCGTTTCTTGCCGAAAACGACTCCACCGGATTCTTCGAACGCCTGGGCGATCTGCTTCAGCCGGGACCAACCTATACCAATGTCAACGATTTCCGCGCCATATTCGTTGACAGGCGGTAACCCCGGACGATGGCGCGAACTGCCAATGAGGTATGGACTCACCTTTGGGAACCGGCTTTGCGCGATAATGGACCGGTGCTCTCCGCCCGCTCTGCGGTATCTTGCCTTCATTGCATTGGCCGCACTGATGGCGACGCCCGCGACTGCTGATTTCCGTATCTGCAACCTCACGAAAAGTCGCGTCGGCATCGCGCTGGGCTACAAGGACGGCGAGGGTTGGGCGACCGAAGGCTGGTGGAACCTTACGGCAGGTAACTGCGAGACGTTGCTTCGCGGCAACCTTGCTGCGCGCTTCTATTATATCTATGCGATCGATTATGACCGTGGCGGCGAATGGTCGGGCCAGGCGTTCATGTGCACGCGCGACAAGGAATTCACTATACGGGGCACCGGAGACTGCCTCGCTCGTGGCTTCGACCGGACCGGCTTTTTCGAAGTCGATACCGGCGAGCAACAGACCTGGACAGTGCAGTTGACCGAGACCAGCGAAACAGCCCGGCAGCAGAGCGTACCCGGCAAGGCGCCCGTGCCGGCGCCCGGCACGCGGTCGTTGCAATCGCTGCCCCCAGCCGGAAGTCTTGCACGATGATGCGGCAGCGTCGCACAAAGATTGTCGCGACTCTTGGTCCGGCATCTTCTGATCGTGCCGTCATTACGGCGTTGTTCGCGGCAGGCGCCGACGTGTTCCGCATCAATATGAGTCATACGACGCACGAGCGTATGCGCGAGCTGGTGCGCATCATCCGAAACATCGAGCAGGAGCACGGTCGACCGATCGCAGCGCTCGTCGATCTGCAGGGGCCGAAGCTGCGTATCGGCACATTCGGGGACGATGTTGTCACGTTGATAGCTGGTGCAAACTTTGTGCTCGACGCCGATCCAGCGCCGGGGGACCGCGATCGGGTCTATCTTCCGCATCCGGAAATCCTGACGGCGCTCAAGCGCGGCCACAGCCTCCTGCTCGACGACGGCAAGATCAGGCTTCTGGTGCTGGAGGCCTCGCCGAAACGCGCCGTCGCGCGTGTCGAGGTCGGGGGAAAGCTCTCGGCCCGCAAGGGCGTCAGTGCGCCCAATACGGTGCTGGCCTTTTCCGCCTTGACGGGCAAGGATCATTCCGACCTCGAAGCCGCGCTCGATGCCGGCGCCGATTGGATCGCCCTGTCCTTCGTGCAGCGCCCCGAGGATATCGCGGAAGCCAAGAAGATCGCCCGCGGACGCGCCGCCGTGATGGCAAAGATGGAGAAACCACAGGCCATTGAGCGCCTTCCCGAGATCATTGACGCAGCCGACGGCCTGATGGTGGCGCGCGGCGATCTTGGCGTCGAGTTGCCGGTAGAGAAGGTGCCCGCATTGCAGAAGCAGATGACGCGCGCTGCCCGGCGTGCCGGCAAGCCGGTAGTGGTCGCAACACAAATGCTGGAATCGATGATTTCCAGCCCCGTGCCCACGCGCGCGGAGGTATCCGACGTCGCGACCGCGATTTACGAGGGCGCCGATGCGGTGATGTTGTCGGCGGAATCGGCGGCCGGCCAATATCCGGTCGAGGCGGTCGCCACCATGAACCGCATCGCCGTGGAGGTCGAGACCGATCCGACCTATCGCACCATTATCCAGGCCCAGCGCGCCGAGCCCGAGGCGACGGGCGCAGACGCCATTGCGGCAGCCGCGCGCCAGATTGCTGAAACGCTGGACCTCAACGCCGTCGTGTGCTGGACCTCTTCCGGCGCCACAGCCTTGCGAGTCGCCCGGGAGCGGCCGCAGCCGCCGACCATGTCGATTTCTCCGAATGTCTCAGCCGGCCGCAAGCTTGCGCTGGTGTGGGGGGTGCACAGCGTGGTTGCGGAGGATGCGCGGGATCAGGATGACATGGTTGACCGCGCCTGCCGTATTGCCTTCAAGGAAGGACTTGCACGGGTAGGCCAGCGCGTCATCATCGTGGCCGGTGTGCCGCTCGGAACGCCAGGAGCCACCAACATGGTGCGCATTGCTTTCGTAGGCTCCGGTGTCGAAGCGGATTGATTTTCACTTCGTCATCGCAGACGTTCGTGCCCGCAGTTGGTCGATCGCGGCCACCACCGCATCCGCGTCAGCGTGATGCGGCATGTGCCCGACGCCATCCAGCACGATAAGGCGCGCATTCGGTATCGCCGCTGCAATCGCCCGCGCGTGGATGTGCGGCGACACCGTAGTGTCCGCATCGCCCGTCACAATGACGGTGGGAGCCGCAATCTCGCCATAACGCGGCACCTGCGCCCTAACAAATTCCTTCAACGCCGCGATATCCTGCGCATTGGCGATGAATTCGCGTGGTCGCAGCAACAACCATATGGCGGCGCGGCGCAGATAGTGGGCCGGCGTCGGCTGGGGCGCGAATGCCGATGCGGCGCCACCCCCAAGCAGGAGGGCGCCGAGCGGAAGCGCGATCGTGCGGGCAAACAACGGCCCGATTACCGACCTGGAGAGGATGCTGTTATACCAAGCGAGGCCGCCCGCCCATGGATGCGTTACGGGGGCAAGGAGGACGAGCCCGGCGACGCGGTCAGGGTGGGCAAGCGCAAGCGCGGTCGCGACCGCCCCCCCGAGCGAATGGCCGAGCAGCGCAAAGCGCTCGACGCCGATACGGTCTAGTGCTTGCGCGATCAAGGCCGCCTGGCGTGCCGGCGATGCATCATTGGCGCCGCCTGGCCGATCGCTCCATCCATGCCCCGGTCGATCCACCAGGATGACGCGTCGGTTCACGGCAAGCCGGTCGCCGAGTGCAACGCGCATATCTTGGAGATTGCCGCTCGCGCCGTGCACCAGGACGATCGGTAGCTCTTCGGATACCCCGGGCCCCAGTTCCAGTACATGCAGGCAACCTCCGGTAACATCGATGAACCGACCTGCGGCTGGATGAGCGGCCGCGATGCGCGCGGTTGCCAGCGCGGAAATCGCGGCACCGGTACCGATCGCTACCGCGACGATGAGGACCACAAGGAAGATCATGCGTGCCCCGAAAAGATCGATGCCCGGCATCTGGCCGGGCATGTGACTGACATCGATATCGGGGAAGGCGCGTCAGATGTTTCGCCCCTCGACCTTTTCCTTCAACGTTTTGATCTTCTCGTCCATCCCCTTGAGGCGAGGATAGACTTCGAGCGCCTTGCGATAGGCGTCGAGCGCGTGCTTGTCGTCACCGATCTCCTGCAAAATGAGGCCGAGGCCTGATAGTGCCCCGAAATGCCGCGGCTCGCGGGACAGCACCTTGCTGATGTCAGCGAGCGAATTCGTGTAGTCCTTTTTCAGGAAATAGATTGTGGCGCGCCGATTCCACGCCTCCGTGAAGTCCGGCTTGAGTTCAATAACGGCGCTGAGCATTCGTAAGGCGAGATCGTAATCCTTGTCGTCGGCCGCCTTCTTGGCGCGACCCATCAGCAGATTCGCGGTCTCGCTGTGCGCTTCGGTCCACACCGCCCAGATGCGATTCTCAATTTCCTTGGCGCTGGTGTCGTCAGGCGCAGCTTTGAGGGCGCCGAACAGAAAATCGAGGTTCCGGTTGCGTTCGCCTTTCGGAATGCTGGGCAACTGGTCGGGCGGTTTGATCAGGCCTTCATGCGGATCCGCATGCGGATCCGGCAGGACCTGCGCGTAGACGGCAGGCGTCGTGATTGAGATGGCGAGCAGGGCGGACAGAGCGAGACAGGCACGGCGACGATTCATGCCGGTAAGATTAGTCGGCATTTTCGCGCCTGCAAGCGCGCTGCGGTCAAACCGATGTGATCGCCCCCTCCCTACCCTCCCCCGCTCGCGGGGGAGGGTAGGGAGGGGCGCTTAGCCCTGCCGGGCTTTGAAGCGGCGCTGGGTCTTGTTGATGATATAGACCCGGCCCTTGCGCCGGACGATACGATTGCCGCGGTGGCGCCCCCGCAATGATTTCAATGAGTTACGAACTTTCATCAGACCAGTCCCAAATTCCTTCGCGGGTGCCACCACCACAGCGATTTTCGGCGCGGACCATAGGGAGGTGTCCCGGCGGCGTCAATGGCATGGGCAGCCGCGATCGCGCCTGAGGGCGGAGAGCGCCGCAATGGGAGTCGGCCGCTGGCTTACCCCTCGTGGGCGAGCGCGATCGCGCCGCGCATGGAATCGGCTCGCCCGGTCCGCTCGATGCCTGGAACATGATGGTGCGAGAAATCGCTTGTATGTCATCAATGCGGTGTCCTGGCGCGAGAATCGCCCTGCACATATGCGCGGTAACCCCTGCGTTGATTGTCGCTTGATCCGATTGGACATTCGCAAACACCGCTACTAGCTTCTATGGAACAAACTTCTATGGAACAAATTTCACCGGGACGGAAACAGGAGAGGTACGATGTGCCGCCAAGCCGATGGTTTGCTCACCACCGTGTTGCGAAGGGCTGTCAGTGCGCTGATCGCGGCAGGCGCGTCGCTGTTTTGGCTCCCAGGCGCGTCTGCCCAGTACGAACCGCTGGTTATCGCCAAACAGGGCTACTTTTTTGTCGGCGGGACCATCGACACGAAACGCGAAGGTTCGCCGACGGTCGGCCACATGTATGTCGAATTCCAGGTGCCGCAAAAACTGGCCCATCCGTATCCGGTGGTGATGATCCATGGCGGCAGCCAGACCGGCACGAACTTCACCGGCACGCCCGATGGACGGGAGGGCTGGGCGCAGTATTTTTTGCGTCGCGGCTATGCGGTCTATGTGGTCGACCAGGTCGCGCGCGGCCGCGCGGCGCAATGGTCGCAGGCCAATGGACCGGTGTCGGCGGCGAACCTGGCGCGTCTCGAACAACGCTTTGTCGCGCCGGAACGGTTCAATCAGTGGCCGCAGGCGCATCTGCACACCCAATGGCCGGGCACCGGCAAGCCGGGCGATCCGAGCTTCGACCAGTTCTACGCGAGCCAATTTCCTTCGCTGGTCGATTTCCCGCTGCAGCAAGCGCTCAATCGCGATGCCACCGCGGCGCTGCTTGACCGCATCGGCCCGGCCGTGCTGCTGATCCATTCCCAGTCCGGCACATTTGCGTGGCCGATCGCCGACAAGCGGCCAAGCCTTGTCAAGGCGATCGTCGCGGTCGAGCCGAACGGCCCGCCAGCCCATGATGTCGAGTTCAAGGGTGCACCGGATTGGTTTGGCGACAATCCGCATCTGAAAGCCTACGGCCTCGTCGACGTGCCGCTTACCTACGATCCGCCGGTGAGCGAGGCTGCGCCACTCAATTTCGTGCGTGAGGATAAAGCAGACAAACCCGACTACGTGCGGTGCTGGGTACAGAAAGAGCCGGCCCGCAAGCTCGTGAACCTGCAAAACACGCCGATCCTGATCGTCACGTCGGAGGCCTCCTATCACGCCTCCTATGATCACTGCACCGTCAGATATCTGGCTCAGGCCGGGGTCAAGAGCACTTTCCTGCGTCTGCCGGATGTGGGGATTCACGGCAACGGCCACATGATGATGCTGGAAAAGAACAGCGACGCCATCGCCAAGGAAATGGCGGACTGGCTCGATCGCAGCGTACCGGGCGGCGCGCTGTAGGGACCGCGGTAGCACGCTGTAGGATGGGTTGAACGTCAAGCGAAACCCATCGGCAGCCTGTCCGTGGTCTGTGCGGCACGTCGTCGATGGGTTTCGCTGCGCTCAACCCATCCTACAAGCGTGCCTGACGAGTCTCGATCAAGGATCGACGACTCTAAATCGCCTCCAAGTAAGGCTCCCAGGCCTCAATCGAGACTTTGATGGTCGGATCGGCGGCCTCGCCCCACAGTTCGCGCGCGTCGAACACCACGGTGTAGAGCCAGTGCGGGTCCTCGCCTTTGCCGGCTGCGACCGCGTCCGGAAACACATGGCAACCCCGGATGCATTCGACTACGCCGGAACGTCCGCGGGCATAACGCGGCAGGCGGGTATGACTTAGCGGATTGATGTTACGGGCGCGCACACGGTCGCCGGCTTTGAATTTCGCCGGTGCGCTCGCTGGCCGCTCGAAGCTGCTGCGCGAGAGGGATTTCGGAGCTTCCGCCGCCGTGAGTGTGCGCTTCACCGGCTTGGTCGGATGCAGCGCATGGCCGACCGCAAGCTCGTCGTCACTGACGAGGCCGAATTGCACACACAGCTTCTCAAGGCCGAGCTCCCATTTTTTGTAATAGCTACTGCCGAGGTAGACGTGCGGCGGCAGCGTTTCCCGCGAGAATCGGCCGATATCGATGTTCCACAAGCCGAGATAGCCCATGGCGCGGTTCATGGCGAGAACGCGGCCTTCCCACGGCGCATGAAACACCGGTTCATCTGGCTCCGTCCCGACCCTGCCGAAGCCGTGCATCCCGCCCATGTCATGGACGCCGTTCACGACGCCACCTCGGGGACGCCGGAGAGGCCGGTCCCGATCATGGAATCGCGAGTGACGAGGCTCGCGAGCTTTTCCTCACTCCAACCCTCGGTGCCGTCCGGCCGCATCGGCACTACCAGATAGCGCGTCTCGGCAGTCGAATCCCACACGCGGATTTCGGTTTCAGCCGGCAGCGTCACGCCGAACTCCGAAAGCACGCCACGCGGATCGATGACGGCACGCGAGCGGTAAGGCGCCGACTTGTACCATACCGGCGGCAGGCCCAGCACTTCCCACGGATAGCAGGAGCACAAGGTGCAGACGACCATGTTATGGAGTTGCGGCGTATTCTCGACCGCGATCAAATGCATCGCGCGACCGGCAAAACCGAGAGAGGCGACGGCCGCGGTGGCGTCGGTAAGGAGACTGTGCCTGAAGTCCGTGTCGACCCACGCCTTGGCGACAATACGCGCCCCAATGTGGGGGCCGATTTTGGTCTCGTAAGCGTCAATTATGAAATCGAGCGCCTGAGGGTCCACATAGCCCTTCTCGGTCAGAATGGTTTCGAGCGCACGTACCCGCAGCTGCATCTCGCTGAGCTCGGAGCCGTGTCCGTGATGGGGGTCGTGCCGATGCAGGTTCATAATTGCAGTCTAGCGCGCTCGCCGCCCTTTGACTATGAGGTTGCGCCATGCAGCCCCACCCCGATGCCAATTTTGAACCCGCTTACGCCGCACCCCGTAACGCCTGCGATGCTCATTTCCACATTTTCGGACCTGCGGACAAGTATCCGCATGTCACCACCGATCTGCGCTACCAGCCTCCCTCCGCGCCGCTCGCCGAATACCTGGCTATTGCGCGCCGCCTCGGCTTGGAGCGCTTCGTATTCGTACAACCCAGCGCCTATGGTCTCGACAACGCCTGCATGTTGGATGCCATGGCGGAGCTGGCCCCCGAGGTGCGGCGCTGCATCGTCCATCTCGATGAGACGAACGCGAGGGATGCCGACCTTGCACGCTGGCATGATTTTGGCGTGCGCGGGGTCCGCATCAACATCTCTCCTGTCCGCAAGCCGGAGGCGGGCCTTGCCGACGCATTGCGGCCCAGGATCGTGCGTACCGCCCAAATCTGCCGCGAACTTGCTTGGCACGTAGACCTGCTGTTGCCGGGCTGGCTCGTCGGCGAGTTGATGCCGACGCTGCACGAGTTGCCGGTCGCGTTCTCGGTCGCCCATATGGGCTTGTTCCCGGCTTCGAATGGCCTGTCGCAGCAGGGCTTCCAGGACTTGTTGGCGCTCGCGGCCGACGGCTCGAAGCGATGCTGGGTGAAGCTCACCGGCATCTACAGGTTCTCGCAAGCGCCCGGATTCGCTGACGTGAAGCCGCTTGCGGAGGCGCTGATCGCGAAGGTGCCCGAACAAGTGATCTGGGGCAGTGATTTCCCGCATCTTTCCTTTCACGACAAGGTTGGCACGATCGAGCTTTACAACAAGCTGGCGGACTGGGCACCCGACGCAGCAATGCGGCAGCGCATACTGGCCGATAATCCTGCACGGTTGTTCGGCTTCACCTAAAGCGCATCTCGATGAGGTTGATGCTTCGCCCGTCACCCGTCACCCTCGGGTCATCTCGCCTCCGCCGCTGTAGGGGGCGACCCTTGTGGTTGCCCGGATGCAACGATGGGCGACCACAAGGGTCGCCCTACGGCCGGAGAGGGTAGGGGCGGGAGGGATTGCCGGGTCAAGCCCGGCAATCGCGCTGAGGAATGTCAGCGGGATGCTGACTAACGTGGCTTACCAACGTCCCCTTTCGGAGCTGGCTTGCGAGCCTCCTCGGGGCATCGCTTCTGGGCCGCTGCGTCGCGCAGTTGCTGCAATTCAGATTGCACCGTTTGGTACTCCGGTTGATAGACGAGCACGTTCACGGCGGGCCCGCCGACCCCGGTATCGGCGCGATCCATCAGGCTGCGCAACTCTTGTTCACGTGCTTGGGTGGACACCAGGCGCTTTGCGATGTCCTCACAACGCAGAAATTGGAACTTCGCCGGTGCAACGAAGGGGTCGACACTGAGCGATGCCGCGCAGCCCCCGAGAATCGCCACCAACAGCGCAGTTGCTCCAAGCTTGATCCGCATCCGCCGCTTGTTTCCTTTACTGCCCGGTCGAACCGAACGGGTGGATTTAACGTTGCCTTGTGGTTGATTCCTGGCAAATCGTGCTCACTTAAGCGATCCCCGGTGTCGAACGCAACGTTGATCCGACGCCAACGGGCGAAGCAGCAGAGGTCCCGAATTGCGCTTTTGGGAACCCCGTGTAAGGTCGCGCCCGCATTTGCCGGGGCGGTTGTGATCTATGGCGCGCGACCAGGTTGACATGACGCCGATCGAATCGCGCGACGATCTCGTCGCGTGGTTTGCTGCCGGCGAGAAGCCGCAAGAGCAGTTTCGGGTTGGCACTGAACACGAAAAATTCGCGTTCACGCTCGGTCGGAACCGACCGGTGACATATCAGGGCGCCCGCAGCATCCGCGCACTGCTCGAAGGGATGCAATCGCTGCTTGGCTGGGAGCCGATCATGGAGGGGCCGAACGTCATCGGCCTGTCCGACGTGACCGGCGGCGGCGCCATTTCGCTGGAGCCCGGTGGGCAATTCGAGCTGTCAGGGGCGCCGCTTGCCACCATCCACCGGACCTGCTCGGAGTTGATGGCGCATCTGGCGCAATTGCGCGAGGTCGCGGAACCCCTCGGCATCGGGTTCCTCGGCATTGGCATGACGCCGAATTGGACTCGCAGCGAGATGCCGATGATGCCAAAAGGGCGTTATCGGATCATGACCGCCTACATGCCGAAGGTCGGCAGACTTGGCCTCGACATGATGTACCGGACCTGCACCGTGCAGGCCAATCTCGACTTTTCGTCGGAGGCCGACATGGTGAAGAAGCTGCGGGTGGCGCTCGCTCTGCAGCCGGTCGCGACCGCGCTGTTCGCCAATTCGCCGTTCACTGAGGGCAGGCCGAACGGATTCCTGTCGTTTCGCTCCGAAATCTGGCGTAACACCGATCCGCATCGCTCCGGCATGTTGCCGTGGGCGTTCGAGCCCGGCATGGGATACGAGCGCTGGGCCGACTATGCGCTGGATGTACCGATGTATTTCGTCAAGCGCGGCGACCGCTATAGCGACGTGGCCGGCCGCTCGTTCCGCCATCTGATGGCGGGAAAACTCGACGAGCTGCCGGGCGAGCGCGCCCGGGTATCTGACTGGGTGAACCACCTTTCGACGATTTTCCCGGAAGTGCGGCTCAAGCGCTACCTCGAGATGCGCGGCGCCGACGGCGGCCCGTGGGCCCGGCTGCCGTCACTGTCGGCATTTTGGGTCGGCCTGCTCTACGACGGCTCCTGCCTGGACGCGGCGTGGGACATCGCCAAAGGCTGGACCGCCGAGGAACGCCAGAAGCTGCGCGACCAAGTGCCAAGGCTGGGGTTCAAGGCGACGATCCGCGGCCGCGACCTGTTGTCGATCGCGCGCGAAACGCTGGCGCTTGCCCGCGCCGGACTTGCACGGCGCAAGAGGTTCGACCCTTATGGCGTCGACGAGACGCGCTACATCAAGCCGCTCGACGAATTGGCCGAGCGCGGCGAGACGCCTGCGGAAGAACTGCTGCGCAAATTTCACGGCCCCTGGGGTGGATCGGTCGAGCCGGTGTTCAAGGAATATGCGTATTGAAGCGCCGGCGCGATTGCCCGCGGTTTTAACGGGCTGGCGGATCAAATGTCGCCCCACCCGCACGAATAAAAACGAGGGCATGGGGGCGGCGCGGGGGGGCGTAGCCGGTGCGGCGGAGACCTTCGATGCGGTTTCGCTGGCCCGAAACACTCGTTGCCGTTGAGGGACCGATCGCGCCAGCAGGTCGTGCTCGCCTTAGGAGCCCAGGCCGGTGAACTGCGGGGCGTGGCCGTTGACGTACCCGGAGGGGTCGATGAACCAGGAGGCGTTCCTGCCGATGAACCGGGAGACGTCGATGAACCGGGAGGCGTGGTGGTTGATGAACCCGGGGACGTTGATGAACCGGGAGGCGTCGCTGTTGATGAACCGGGAGACGTTGGTGAACTACCGGACGTGATTGTTGATGAACCAGTGGATACGCCTGCGGGTGCACACTGTGAGATGCGCGGAATGTAACTCCAAAGCCACTCGATCCACTTTGGACTGTCGCCTGGCAAACACCAATACGCACTAATGGCGAACAAGAACACTTGAATGGCGAGCCAAAGGGTCAGGAAGAAAATATGCGCCAGCAGAATCCCACGCCAGCGGGTCGAAAAAAAAGCCCCAATGGCTGCAATAGCTGCGCCTATTCCGGCGAGGGTCAAGAACTCGGGCAGGCGTGAGGGTTCGGGCGGTTGCTCCAGCGACGACTGCTGCGGCCCTAACGGCCGCGACACAGATGTTTGCGGCAACGACGCCACGGTTGCTCCTCAACGTTGAGGCTGGATATCGCAGCCATCCTAATTTAAAAAGTCCAAAATTGAAAAAGAGGAGGGCTGGTTAGCGCAGGCATCGAAGCGCACTTCACAGGCCAGCAAAACCTCGCGTTGCCCGGCTCAACCTGTCCGGCCCAATCCGATTCCACATCGGCAGCGTTAACCATGTCGCAACTTCGACGCTGCGACCATCCAACATGCATGCGAGCGCGACCACGCTGGATGTGATCGGCGGTCGCTGAATTGGGCGAAGCCATAACGGGCCAGGACGCGATCCCGGTCGTAAAGCGTGCCGGCAAGGGACACCGCCCGGGTTTCGCCCGCCGGACGATCCGGAACGACTCCGGTAGTCGGCACGGTGGTGAGCGCCAGCGAGGGTTTTGCCTCAGAGACCTCCCGCGGTATGTGACAGCAAAGCGCACGGCGGAAGGATGTTGCCTTGGTGCGGCCAAGATGTCGGTGTAAATGTGACCATCCACCGATGAAATGATCCATGCCACGGGGCCGCGGCGCGCCGGGAGCATGCTTTTTGCTGTGAACGCCATGTTTCGCCTGTTTGAAAAGGCGCTCGATCCAACCCAACAGCCGGCGCGGTCCGAGCCGCCCGCGCAGCTGGTGGCGTTCTATTGGCATTTCGCCCGCCAAGCCAAAGGTCTATTCGCCGCCCTGTTCGCCGTGGGTTTCCTCGTCGCCCTCTTGGATTCCATGATCCCGGTCTTTATGGGGCGGGTGGTCAGCCTGGTAACATCAAGCCATCCGGCCCGATTGTGGGACGAGTCGTGGCCAACCTTGCTCGGGATGGCCGCGGTGTTGCTGGTGGTGCGCCCACTCGCCCAGACCAGCCAGAACCTGGTCGCCAACCAGGCGATCTCTGCCAACGTTTCCAATATGATCCGCTGGCAGAATCACTGGCATGTGGCGCGTCAGTCCTGGGCGTTCTTCCAGAACGATTTCGCTGGTCGTATCGCCTCACGGGTGTTGCAGACCGGGCCGGCGGTGCGCGAGTCGCTCGTCGCCCTGATCACCGGCGTGTGGTACATCCTGGTCTATGGCTCAAGTGCGCTTGTCCTGCTTGCCTCCGCTGATCGCTGGCTCGCGCTGCCGATCTCCGTGTGGTTCGCGGGTTATGTCGTGCTGCTGCGCACATTCGTGCCGCGGATGCGCGACCGCTCCAAGCAGGTCTCCGAGGCGCGCTCGATGCTCACCGGGCGCATCGTCGATACCTACACCAACATCCTGACTGTGAAGCTGTTCGCGCGGGCGCGCCACGAAGACGCCTATGTGCGCGACGCCATCGCGGAGCACACCGGGCTGTTCTACGCCTCGCTGCGACTCAACACGCTGTTTGGATTTACCCTGACGACCCTCAACGCCATGCTGGTCACCGGCACCGGCGCGATCGCGATCGCCCTATGGGTGCATGGCAAGGTCGAGGTCGGCACCGTGGCGATGGCGTTGCCGCTGTCGTGGCAGATCATCAGCATCGCTGGCTGGGTTGCGATGCGGGTCACCGAAATCTTCGAGAACATTGGCGTGGTGCAGGAAGGCATGATGACGATCGCGCGGCCGATTGGGCTCGCCGACCGCCCAGGCGCCAAAGACCTGAAGGTAACGCGCGGCGAGATTGCGTTCGAGGACGTGCGGTTCGGCTACGGCCGCGAGAGTGGCCTGATCGATGGGCTCACGTTGACGGTGAAGCCGGGCGAACGCATCGGACTCGTGGGCCGGTCCGGCGCTGGCAAGTCGACACTCGTAAATCTGCTGTTGCGCTTCTTCGACCTCGAGGACGGCCGCATCCTGATCGACGGGCAGGATATTGCGCTCGCCACCCAGGAAAGCCTACGGGCGCAGATCTCGGTGGTGACCCAGGACACCTCGTTGCTGCACCGCTCGATCTGCGACAACATCCGCTATGGCCGTCCGGAGGCGAGCAACGCCGAGATTGTTATGGCCGCCCGGCTGGCCCATGCGCATGAGTTCATCGAGAACCTGGAGGACTGGCGCGGCCGGCGCGGCTACGACTCCCAGGTCGGGGAGCGCGGCGTGAAGCTGTCCGGCGGCCAGCGTCAGCGTATCGCGATTGCGCGCGTCATTCTCAAGAATGCCCCGGTCCTGGTGCTGGACGAGGCGACCTCGGCGCTTGACAGCGAGGTCGAAGGTGCGATCCAGGCAAGCCTCGACACGCTGATGGCCAGTAAGACCGTGATTGCGATTGCACACCGGCTCTCGACCATTGCCCGGATGGACCGGCTTGTCATTCTGGACCACGGCCGCATCGTCGAGCAGGGCAGCCATGACGAGCTGCTGCGGGCCGGCGGCCATTATGCGGCGCTGTGGCGACGCCAGTCCGGCGGTTTCATCGATGCGGCGCCGGCAGCCGCCTCGTCGCGGCGGCACAGTGGTGCCGCCGCATGAGCCGCAGGGCGCGCAAAAGTTAGAAACATCGGCTGGGCGGAAATAAAAGCCGACCTGAACTGGTCTTTATAGGATCGGGTCTTTCCCGGACGCGGACTGCTTCCATGAGGCCAACCATGTTGCGCCTGTGCCGGCGATGCATACGGGACTATTTCATCTTCCCGTGGTAATCCAGGACCAGCGCAGCTGCGGATCAGGAGGCGCCGTGGACCGGGAGGACAGTAAAACACGGTTTGCCAATGTGGTGATGCCTTATCTCGACGACGCCTATGGCCTGGCGCGCTGGGTCACGGGAAATCGCGCCGATGCCGAGGATGTGGTGCAGGAGGCCTGCCTGCGCGCCTTCCGCGGCATCGGCGGATTTGCCGGCGGCAATGGTCGGGCCTGGCTCCTCACTATCGTGCGCAATGCCGCCTACGACTGGTTACGGAAGAATCGCCCCGCTGCAGTCGTGCATGTGGACGACCTCGAAGCCGTTGAGCGCGCACAGCTGACTGGCGCGGAGCCGGCGGGCGATAATCCGGAGGCGGCTTTGATCGCCCGTGCCGACGAAGCAAAACTTGAGGGTGCGATCGCAAGTTTGCCGGCCGTATTCCGGGATACGCTGGTGCTGCGGGACGTGCAGGGCCTCGATTACCGAGAGATTGCGGCGATTACCGGCGTGCCGATTGGTACCGTGATGTCGCGGCTTGCCCGCGCCCGCGGCCGGGTGATCGCGATGCTGGGAGCCGACAAGTGACGACGCAGAATGATCGTTTGCTGCTCAACGCCTATATCGACGGCGAGCTCGATCCTGAGCATGCGCTGGAATTCGAGCGTCGGCTCGCAGACAACGCCGCGCTTGCGAACGAACGGAGGCGCATCGAGGCGTTGCGCGCGGCCATTGGGGAACGGCTGCCGCGTGAGCCCGCGAGTCTGACGTTGCGTCGTCGCGTTGCCGCATTGGTTCGGCCGCGGTTCCCCGACTGGCGCACAGGATGGCCCGCAATGGCGGCGTCCGTCGCAATTGCCTTCGCGGCCGGCACTCTCGCGACCCTCGTGGCGATCGGGCCCGGCGTCCGTGAGCCGGTACCGGAACTTCTGGTCGCAAGCCATGTGCGCAGCCTGATGGCGAGCCAGCCTGTCGATGTGTCGTCCTCCGATCGCCATACCGTCAAGCCGTGGTTCAACGGCAAGCTACCGCAGTCGCCGCGAGTGGTCGACCTGGCAGCACAAGGATTCTCGCTGGTGGGGGGTCGGATTGACGTAATCGGCCTGACTCCGGCTCCCACGCTGGTCTACCGTGTCCGCCAGCATGTCATCAGCTTAACGGCCTTGCCGGCGTCGGACCGCGCGGCCGCGCCGATCCGCCCGATCGACGGTTACAATGTGGCGGAATGGACTGATGGCCCGCTCGTCTATTGGGCGGTTTCCGATGTGGCGGTTTCCGAGCTTGACAACTTTGCCAAGGCGTTCCGCGCTGGCGAGGCGCAACCGTAAGCGTTTTGGCGGAGCGCACCCTATAGCCGCATCTGGAAGTAGCCTATCGCCGCATCTGGAAGAAGCACAACGCCGCGATCAACATGGCGCCGCCGAGCATCTGGAGTGGCGCCATGTTGTCGCCGAGCACGGCGGCACTGAGCACCGCCGTCATCAACGGCTCCAGATTCATGAACAGCGCGGTGCGAAACGGGCCGATCCGCTGGGTCGACACATAGAGCGTGAGGATCGCTGCCGTCGTGGTAAAACTGATTCCGAGGAACGCCACCCAGCCGGAGAACCTGTGCGGCCAATGCCAGTTCCACGTCAGCATCGAGAGCGCGACGAAGACTGCCGTCGATGACCACAGGGTGTACCAGGTTACGAGTCGCGCGTCGGCGCTCCTGAGGGTCGCGCGGGTGATCAACAGCATCGCGGTGCGGCAAAGCGCGCCGCCAACAGCGGCGACAAGACCGAGTGGGGCGAGATCCGCAGGGTTCGCCCCGATAATCAGGGCGAGGCCCAAGAACGCAACCAGCGCGGTCGCCGCGCCCGTCACGGTCAGCCGATCCACGCCCGTCATTGCGCCAATGATGCCGGTGAGCAGCGGATAGATGAAATAAGTCAGGATTGCGATTGACACCGGAACGAGTTCGATCGCTTTGAAAAGGCTGAACAGATTGGCGGTGAGCAGCACGCCAAGCGCGAGCGAAATCCATTTCGCGTTCCGCGACAGCGGGACGGCGGGTTCGCTGAGCTGTAACCAGGCGAATACGAGACCGATGCCGATGACGCTGCGAAACGACAACAGGCTCAGCACGTCGGTGCCGCCTTCGAGCGCAAGCTTGCCGAACACGTCTGAGATCGAGAACATGACGGCGGCCGTCAGGACCGGGCCGAGTTGGTGGGATACGCCGCGAATACTGGCCGGCAGCTTATAGGTCACATCGCCTCGCAAAGTTGCCGGCACAAACGGACCGACTCAAAGAGGGACGCTTGCATAGCACGGCCGACACGAGTGCAGCACCGCAGCGCCGTGCGACACAACCATGTGGAAAACGGCTCAAGAGAGGATGCCACTCGCGTGGACAGACGGTGGAAAACCGGTGGAAAGCTAGCCGCTCGTGCGCCAGGTGGCCCTCGATAGGGCTGCGCGCTCGGAAACTTGCGAATTTGCGGGGATAACCTGATGTGCGGTCCAATGAGGCGAACACCGCGCGGCGAAGTTAAAGCAGACTAAACGCATCACACCCGGCGGCGTCATTCCGGGGGCGCCGCGAATCGGCAAGCCCGGAAATCCATGATCACTGGCCGAGGGTTATGGATTCCGGGCTCGCCACCTTCGGTGGCGCCCCGGAATGAACCGCACAGCGCATATGATCGGTTTCACGGAATCGGTCTGCTGCTAGCCCGGATTTTACTTCGTCCGAGCCTGACTACGCTGTTTCACGGTGAACATTCTGTTCATAACGCCGTGAATATCGGGTGGACTCGCGAGGGGTGTCGGTGCATCGGTGAGGAAGCATGACCGATCCGTCCACTCAGACTTCCGTCATCGCCCGGCTTGTCACCGACGCCGGCACCGCGCGACGACTCTTCGAAGCGCTGGCGGAGACGTTCGAGGGCAGCGACACCGCTGTTGCGATGTCGGAGGAGCGTGCTGGCTCCTCGATCATCGACGTCTATTTCGAGCGGCTTCCGGACGAGCATGCGGTGCGGAAGCTGATCGGCCGTCTCGCCGGCGATAGCACGGGCGAGCGCGTCGTGTTCACAACAGTCGCAGGGCGTGATTGGGTGGCTCAAAGTCTGGAAGGGCTGGCACCGGTCCCGGCTGGACGCTTTGTGATCCACGGCGCGCACGACCGCAACCGCGTTTCGGCAAACCGGATCGGCATCGAGATCGAGGCCGCGCTTGCCTTCGGCACCGGCCACCACGGCACGACGCGCGGATGTCTGCTGGCGCTTGACCGAATTCTCAGGCGACAGACCCCGCGCCGCATTGTTGACGTCGGCAGCGGGACCGGCGTGCTCGCTCTCGCGGCAGCGCGCGCGACGCGGCGGACAGTGCTGGCCGGCGACATTGATCCTGTGAGCGTTCAGGTGGCGCGGGACAACGCGCGTTTCAATCGCGTTGCCGCTCTCGTCGAAATGATTCAGGCGAATGGCCTGTCTCATCGTCGCATGCAGGCGCGTGCACCATTCGATCTCTTGTTCGCCAATATTTTGCTCGGAGCGCTCAGGCTGCTCGCGAAACCAATACGACGGCTTGCAGCGCCCGGCGCGCGCATCGTGCTGTCGGGATTATTGCCCGAACATGCCAATGCGGCACTCGCGGCGTATCGCGTGCTCGGCCTCGTGCTCGAACGGCGTATCCCCCTCGACGGCTGGACGACGTTGGTCCTGGTGCGCCCATGGAAAATATTGAAATCACATCAAGTACGGACACCGGAGCGATTCGATTATCGGGCCCCGTCCGCAAACTTGCGCTCTTCCTTGCGGGGCGCTACGGCCAAGCGGCGAGCCCGCAATGCATAACCCTTGGTCGCTGGTTATGATGCCGGTTCGTGGCCAAGACTCCACGAACCGGAATGACACCGCAAATTGATTCGAAACCCAAAATGTCGAACATGGTATGGTCATGAACAAAATGACCCTGAGAGATTTCCACGCCGAGTTTCAGACCTTCGATGATCCGCCCGAGGCATCGGAGGCCGCCCCACGCCTCGCCGCTCTGCGGGCCGAGTTGATGCGCCGCGGGCTCGACGGCTTCGTGGTGCCGCACGCGGATCGCCACCAGAACGAATTTCTGCCGCCCAGCGAAGAACGCCTCGCGTGGCTCACCGGCTTCACCGGATCGGCCGGCGCCGCCATCGTTCTCGCCGACCGCGCGGCGCTGTTCGTCGACGGCCGCTATACGCTCCAGGCCCGCGACCAGTCTGACCCCAAGATGTTCACGATCGAGCATCTCGTCGACAGCCCGCCAAACGCGTGGATCGAAGCCAACCTCACGACCGGGCAGAAGCTCGGTTTCGATCCCTGGCTGCACACCGCGGAAGGCGCGGAACGGCTCGCCAAGGCCTGTGCTGCGGTCGGCGCGATCCTGGTCGCCACCGAGCCAAATCCGATCGATGCGGCTTGCCGCAACCGCCCGGCGCCGCCCCGCGGCGCAATCGTGCCGCAAGACCTGCAATTCGCCGGCGAGCCGGCCACGCAAAAGCTCGACCGTATTCGTGCCGAGATCAAGAAGCTCAAGGCCGATGCCCTCGTGGTCTCGGACCCACAGGCGGTCGCCTGGACCTTCAACATCCGCGGCGCCGACGTCCGCCATACGCCGCTGCCGCTCGCCTTCGCGATCATCCTGGAGGGCGGCGCGCGGCTCTATGTCGATGAGGACAAACTCACGGATGCGGCGCGCGAATCGCTGGCGGGGTTAGCGGAAATCAAGCCCGAAGATACCTTCGCGCAGGACCTGGCTGCGCTCGGCGCCGAGCACTGCACCGTCAGGCTCGATCAGGCGACCGCGGCACACGCCATTTCACAGGGCATCACGGCCAATGGCGGCAAGGCTTCGCGCGGCCCCGATCCGATCGCCATTATGAAGGCGGTGAAGAACGCATCTGAGATTGCCGGCAGCCGCGCCGCCCATCGCCGCGACGGGGCCGCCGTCACAAACTTTCTCGCGTGGTTCGACCGCGTGGCGCCCGACGGCGGGCTCACGGAAATCGACGCCGTTGAGGCGCTTGAGACCTTTCGGCGCGATAACGGGCTCCTCCGCGAGGTCTCGTTCTCGACCATTTCGGGTGCAGGGCCGAACGGCGCCATTGTGCATTATCGCGTTACACGCAAAACAAATCGCAAGATCGTGCCCGGCGAGCTGTTCCTGATCGACTCCGGCGCCCAGTATCAGGACGGCACCACGGATATCACCCGCACCGTGATCGTTGGCGATGCGACGCCGGAGATGCACGACCGCTTCACCCGCGTGCTCAAGGGTCACATCGCCATAGCGCGCGCGGTATTCCCGGACGGCATCACCGGATCCCAGCTCGACAGTTTTGCACGCGCGCATCTGTGGGCGGCGGGGCTCGATTTCGATCACGGCACCGGCCACGGCGTCGGCAGCTATCTCTCGGTGCACGAAGGCCCCGCCCGCATCGCGAAGCTCGGCACCACGGCGCTGATGCGCGGCATGATCCTTTCCAACGAGCCCGGCTACTATAAGAGCGGTCATTACGGCATCCGCATCGAAAACCTGGTGCTGGTCACCGAAGCGCCGGCGGTCGAGGGCGGCGAAAAACCGCTCAATCGTTTCGAGACGCTGACGCTCGCGCCGATCGATCGCCGCCTGGTCGATCGCCAACTCATGACGGCGGAAGAGATCGACTGGCTCGACGCCTATCACGCCGAGGTGCGCGAGACCTTGATGCCGCTGGTTGCCGCTGATACCCGCGAATGGCTCAGCGCCACAACCGCGCCGCTGAGGCAGAAGTAGGATGGGTTGAGCGAAGCGAAACCCATCAAAGCCCGCCCCTGCGGCACAGCCGCTGATGGGTTTCGCTTCGCTCAACCCATCCTACGCGTTCTGCGCGCGTACCAGCCCAGCCGATCCCGGCACCCTCTCAAAAATCCGGCTGCTTCGCCTCGGGGATCGGATAAAGGCCCTGATTGAAGTAATCGAGATTGTTCTCGGCGCAGACCGTCTCCCTCATCGGAGCGTTCACCTTGAACCAGCGTTGCTGCATGGTGAGCGGCGCGTTGAACGTATCGGGGTCTTCCACCGTCACAAGCGCAGTGAGATTTTTTCCGTCCGGATCGATAGTAAAGCGCTCCACGACGTGCAATTTCTCAGTGTGCGGCGTGCGGAAATTATCGATGTAGCTGTTCTTGGTGGAGAGACCGACTGTATCGACGACCAGCGTGTCGCCATTCTCATAACGGCCGATCGATTCGCCGAACCATGACGGCGCCACATGTTCCGAATGCTGGTCAGTGAGAAAGATGCGGCGCACCATGTGGTCGCGCTGCCACATCATCCAAACCTCCGTCGGAGTCTGAATGAAATAAAGCGGCTCGAACGGATAGAGCAGCTGGCCCGGAACGCCGCCCGGATAGCAGCGGGCCTGGGCGGCGAAAGGAATCGCCATGTCGCTGCGCAGCGCCTCGTCATTCGACGCCTGCATCTGCGCCCCGGCCCACGGCTTGAGAACCGGATCCTTCGCATTTCCAATACGTTTTGTCGGCTGCGTGCCGGTTCGCGCCGCTTCCGCGTTGCTGGTATACGGATGAGCGGGGTCCGGCCTGATCGGTCCGCGACCGTGCCCCGGCGGCGGATCGCGCCAATCCGCCACGTTCGTCTGCCAGCCGAAATCGGCCGAGGCGAGAGCCGGGATGGCATTGTTCGGTTCCGCAACTGCCGCCGACGCGAACGCAGCTGCAGCGACGAATCCGGGGATGACGCAACCGGCCGTGGCGCGCCATCGCAGCGCCGATGACGTATCATTCATTCTGGTCATAGGGCTTTCCTCGCAAGTCCCGGAAATTTTCGAAAATCGATTGCAGCAAGTATACGTCACAGGTGATGGAAGTACACGTGCGACGGAAGTGCCTGCATAGCCGCGTAATCGGCGGCAACGGCCATGTGCTTGATCCAGCAGCCGGACCAACTGATCATGCAACAGCTCCGTCTTTCCGGAGGCGCGCAATGGTCTCGCGGTCGAGTCCCGCCTCGGCGAGGATCGCATCAGTATGTTCGCCCAGGCGCGGCGCCGGCCGCTGCCAAACGCCTGGATTCGGTGAAAGACGCGGGACGATATTGTGCATCGGGATGGTGCCGAGTTCGGGGTCCTCTACATCGACAACAATCTGGCGGTCGCGAAAATGCGCATCAGCCACAGCATCCGCGATGGAGTAGACCGGCCCCGCGGTAACGCCGGATTTACGCGTCACCTCAAGCGCTTCCTCACGCGTCCGCTCGGCAAACCAGGCGCCTATCGCCGCGTCCACCAAATCACGGTGTTTCACCCGCTCGGTGTTTGACGAAAAACGCGCATCCGCGATCATGTCGCCGCGACCGATAACCTCGAAGATGCGCCGCGCCATCGCCTCGGTCGAGCCCGATAGGGCGACATAGTGACCGTCACGGCACCGGTAGACATTACGAGGCGCCGATGTTTGGGAACCGCTGCCGGTCCGCTCCTTGACGACGCCGGTCTGTCGATAGATCGCAGCTTCGGGCCCAAGCACGGAAAACATGGCTTCGAGCAGGGACAGGTCGATGATCTGACCCTGCCCACCACGGTCGCGCACGCGCAACGCTGTCACGACGGCGAATGCACCGTAGAGACCGGCGATCATGTCGGCCAGCGCAAGCGGCGGGAGCACCGGTTCACGGTCCTGAAATCCGGTGCGGGCCGCCAAGCCGCTCATGGCTTCAACGAGTGTGCCAAAGCCCGGCAACGGTGCGTACGGGCCGGTCTGGCCGAACCCCGACACCCGCACCAGAATCAGGGCCGGATTGGCCTTAAGCAACACCGTCGGGCCAAGCTCCATCTTCTCCAGCGTACCGGGACGAAAGCCTTCGATGAACACACCTGCGGTCGTCACCAAGCGCAGCAGTACGGGCTTAACGGCCGGATGGCGGAAATTGAGCACGATCGAGCGCTTATTGCGCGCATAGGTCTTCCAGTGAAGCGCATGGCCGCCGTCATGCCAATTGCGCAGCGGATCGCCCGACGGGGGCTCCACCTTGATGACTTCGGCGCCGAAATCTGCAAGCTGCAGCGATAACATATTGCCGGCGACCAGACGCGAGAGATCGAGCACCCGGATGCCCTCGAGGGGGCCGGCCACGGCCGGGTTGAATTTTATCGGCGGTATCCGATCGGCGTCCTGCATCGCTTTATGATCGCCATGGTCAAGAAGTTGTGCCATTGGAGGCATGGGTGCAATGTAACCGCCGCTGAGGTCTGATGCCGATCGATTTATCCAACCTGAAGCCCGGCCTCACAGGATCGGCCGAACTCAAGGTCGGCGTCGAGCATACGGCGCCGAGCATTGGCAGCGGGCTCGTGCCGGTGTTGGCCACGCCAGTCATGATCAACGTGATCGAAGCGGCGGCATTGGCGGCGGTCGAGCATCTCTTGCCCGCCGGCCATCAGAGCCTCGGCATCCATCTCGATGTGCGCCATTTCGCGGCCACACCGATCGGCATGACGGTTCGCGCGACCGCCGAGCTGGTTGGCGTCGACGGACGCACGCTGACGTTCCGGGTCGAGGCGCGCGACGACAAGGAGCCGATCGGCGATGGCTCGCACCAACGGGTCGTCGTCAACGTGGCGCGCTTCGATGCGCGCGTGCAGAAGAAGGTCGGGACTTCCGGCGCGTCGTAGGGTGGGCAATGCACCCGCTCGCTACACGAAGGTGCTCGCCCTAGGCACACGGGTGCATTGCCCACGCTGTCCGACCTCGCGGCAGGCTGCGTGGGCAAGATCGCCATCGCACGATGACCAAGCCGCTCGCCGCGACAAGCGATCTTGCCGACCCTACACGGGCGTTCCTACTGCGCCCTCGCCACCGCGCTGGGGCCGACCTCGTTGCGTATCACCACGCCGCCCTTCATTACGAACTTCACGCGCTCCATCTCGCTGACATCGGCGAGCGGATTGCCGGACACCGCGATGATGTCGGCGAATTTGCCCTTGTCGATGCTGCCGATCTGGTTTTCCCACCCGTAGTTGAGCATCCGGGCGGCCGGCATGTAGGCGGTCTGCAGCGCTTGCGCGGGGCTCATGCCCCATTTGGCATAGTAGGCGAACTGATTGGCCTGCTTACCGTGCGGAATCGCCGGCGAGGTGGCGCCACTGCCGAACACGATCGTGACCCCCGCCGCGACGGCGCGCCGCACGGCCTGTTCCAAAAGCTTAAGGCGCGAGTTGCGGCCGCTGGTCTCGCGCAGATCGGGCGCCTCCAGGGCGATCAGGTCATCGACTGTTGGCACATAGTAGAGCTTCTTCTCGAGCAGCACGTTGATGCCTTTTTGATCAAGCTCCAGCAGATGATTGGGCGCATCGACACCGGCGTTGATGCAGCTGTCCATGCCCTCGCCTCCATAGGTATGGCACGCGACCTTCAGGCCCAGCCGATGCGCTTCATCGACGATTGCCTCGACTTCCTCGTATGTCAGTGAGGGACTGTTGACCAGCGTCGCGTCCGCCTTCCACATGTGGACCGGCCCGACGAAGTCCTGAGTTGTGTAGATCTTGATCCAATCGACGCCGTGCAGCTTGTTCTCACGCACCGCAGCGCGGGCCAGCCACGGCGAATTGGTGTTCTTCTTCTCAGTGAATTCGTCGAGGAAGCGGGCAGACGGATCCGGATAGTAGTTGGTAGCGCGCTGATTGATGGACTGGCCGACTACCTGCATGCGCGGTCCCTGCACGAGGCCCGAGTTGATGGCGTCGCGCAGGTCGACAGTGTTGAAGCCGCCGCGCGAGTCCATGTCGAGGACCGTGGTGAACCCGGCCTCAAGATCGATCTGAGCATTGGCCAGCGCAATCAGGGCGCGTTGCGTCGGCGTGGCGCCGCCAGTCACTACATGAACGTGCGCGTCGATCATGCCCGGCATCACACTGGCCGAGCCGAGGTCGATTACGCGCGCACCCGCCGGGACGTCTACGGATGATCCCACATTGACGATGCGATCGCCCTTGATGAGGATCGTCTGGTTGTTCAGCAGGGCGCCGGATTTGGAATCGAACATGCGGCCGGCCCGGATCGCGATAACCTGATCGGCCGGCGCCAGGTGCTTTCGCAATGCCGGGTTTGGTGCAGCCCCGCCTTCCTGAGCGAGCGAGGGGCCAGCGGTCACAACGACCGCCGCCGCAATAGAAACAACAGCAAGAGTGCTATGCCAACGCATGGAGTCCTCCCTTGTGACGGCTTGGCGTATGCGGCTCGTTCTATGTTCGCAAGCCTTGCGCGTAGGATGGGTTGAGCCTTTGCGAAACCCATCATGGGCCTCTGCGCGCGGTGCGTCCGGTGATGGGTTTCGCTGGCGCTCAACCCATCCTACGATCTGGGCGCGTTTATGGAAATCGTCCGGTCACTTCCGTGTTTGCTTGAAATAGCGCAGGTCCGGCGGCGGCTGGTCCTTGCGGGTCGGCATCAGGTGGCCATCGCCGCCCCGGTAATAGGTCTCCTGCCCGATACGGATCAGCTCGTTGTCGCCGGCACAATTGTATTCGAGCCATTCGGGATATTCGATCGGCAGGCGGCGGTAGGTCTTCGATACCGACCACGGACGCGTATAGGCATTGTCGATCAGGGTGATGTCGTTGCGCAGGATATCGCGCTTGCTCGAATCGAAGACGAAGCGCTCCTTGACGATCGACTGGTTGTCGGCGTGAACCGGCATGCCGGCCGGGTCGAGTGCGCGCGGCCCTTTGAAGTGGCGGGTCTCGACCTCGAGCTCGTTGAAGCGCCCCTCGCCGGTTTCATCGATCCATCTGCCGATGGAATAGCCAAGGAAGCTCGGCTCGACCTCCTGCGGCCAGTCGCGACCGTCCGTGTAGATGCGGCGATGGGAGTCGTGGACGTGATCAATCCGGATGTAAGTGATCTCCGGCAGCACGATGAATTCCGCCGGCTGGAACAACGTCATCATGCCCGGCATGCCGGGCGGAAGGCAGTCGGCGCCCGGTTTCCAGTTGCCCTGGCCGCCCCTGGCCTGATCGGCGAGGCTCGCCTCCAGCACCGCCTGGTATTCGGGCGTCAGCGGCGCCTGCTGTCCGCGGCCCCATGGCTTGGTGGGGTCGAACCCCGGCTGGCCGCCGAGGCCCGGAATACGGACGCCGACCCATTGGCCCGACAGGTCCGGATATTTCGCATCATCGAAGCCCTGTGCGACTGGGCAGGTTGCGATCAGTGCCAGTCCCACCGCGCAAAGCGTGTTCCGGTGTCGCATGGTGTTCCCCCTTATCGACCCACTTTTGGGTACGCGTTGCAAACGCAAAGCTTGTGGGCAGGCGAATGCTTTGGATGAGCCGAAAGATGATATCGTAAACGGTGGGAGTGCGGAAGGGCGCAGGCGGAATCGAGCCTTTGGCCGTAGGATGGGTTGAGCGAAAGCGAAACCCATCAAGGCCCATCAGCACGGCATGGCTGCTGATGGGTTTCGCTGCCGCTCAACCCATCCTACAATTGACGTTTACCGTTCCCCCACCAGCGCAAACCATTCATCCTCGCTGAGCACGTTGACACCCGCCTCCCGTGCCTTGTCGAGCTTTGAACCAGCGCCGGGGCCAGCAACCAAATAGTCGGTCTTCTTCGATACCGAGCCCGCCACCTTGGCGCCGAGGCGCTCCGCCATGGCCTTGGCCTCGTCGCGGGTCATCTTTTCGAGCGAGCCGGTGAAGACCACGGTCTTGCCAGCGACCGGGGAATCCCTGCGCGGCCTCTCGGCGCCGCGGATGCGCACTTGTCTCGCGAGACGCTCGATGCGCCTGAGATTGTGCGGCTCGCCGAAATAGCCGCGAAGACTGTCGATCACGGTATCGCCGATCTGATCGAGTGCGTCCATCTCCTCCTTCGTCTCCTCATCGCCCCTGGCGAGCTTGAGACATGCTTCGTGGAAAGCGTCCCAGGTGCCGTAGCCGCGCGCGAGCGCAACCGCAGTTGTCTCGCCTACATGGCGAATGCCAAGTGCGTAGATGAACCGCTCCAGCGAAATCTCGCGCCGTGCCTCAATGGCGCCGAATAGATTTCGTACGGAGGTCTCGCCAAATCCTTCCACATCCTGAAGACGGATTTCTTTATTGCGCGCCTCCAGCGTGAATATGTCGGCGGGCTCCTCTACCCATTTCTGCTGGTAGAAAAACTCGATCTGTTTTTCGCCCAACCCCTCGATGTCGAACGCACGGCGGGACACAAAGTGCTTGAGGTGCTCCACCGCCTGATACGGGCAGGCGAATTCGCCGCTGCAGCGGGCAACCGCCCCTTCCTCTCCGGTCGCGGTCTTGTCGCGGACCACCTCGGTATGAAGATAACACGGACATTTGGTCGGAAACGAATACGGCTTGGCGCCGCGCGGCTGCTCGTGCACAACGCCTAGCACCTGCGGAATGACGTCACCGGCCCGCTGCACCGTCACGGTATCGCCGATCCGAATGTCCAGCCGCTTGATCTCGTCGGCATTGTGCAGCGTCGCGTTCTGCACCACGACGCCGCCTACCGTCACTGGCTCAAGCTTCGCAACGGGCGTCAGCGCTCCGGTGCGGCCGACCTGAATCTCGATGTCTTTGACGACGGTCATGGCTTTCTCGGCCGGGAACTTATGTGCGATCGCCCAGCGTGGATTGCGCGACACGAAACCGAGACGCTCCTGCCAGTCGAGCCGGTCGATCTTGTAGACCACGCCGTCGATATCGTAGTCGAGCACGGCGCGCCGTGCTTCAATCTCGTGATGAAATTCCAATAGCTCTTCAACCGACCGGCATATCTTCGCAAGCGGATTTGTCTTGAAGCCGCACGACGCGAACCATCTGATCATGTCGGATTGGGTGTCAGACGGCATCTTGCTCATCTCCCCCCACGCATAGGCGAAGAAGCCAAGCGGCCGCGATGCGGTGATCAAATGGTCCTTCTGCCGCAACGAGCCAGCCGCGGAGCTGCGCGGATTGGCAAACACCTGCCCGCCGATTTCGGACTGGCGCTTGTTGAGGGCGAGGAAAGCGCCCTTGGTCATGTAGACCTCGCCGCGGATCTCGCATACTTGCGGCGCGGCTCGCCGTTTCAGCCGCTGCGGGATGTCCTCGAGCGTTTTCACGTTAGCGGTGACATCCTCACCGACGGTGCCGTCGCCGCGTGTCGCGCCGGTGACCAGTTCGCCGTGCTCGTAGCGCAGCGACAGCGACAGGCCGTCGATTTTCGGCTCGGCGCTGAAGGCGATCTCATCATCTTCCTTGAGACGCAGGAAACGGCGGATACGGCCGACGAAATCGATGACATCCTGCTCAGCGAACGCGTTGTCGAGCGACAGCATCGGCACGGCGTGACGAACCTTGGCGAATTTCGCCGCCGGCGCCGCACCGACCCGACTGCTTGGCGAATCGGCGCGTACGAGGTCCGGAAATCGGGCCTCGATGGCAGCGTTGCGCTGCCGCAGCGCATCGTATTCGGCGTCCGAAACGACGGGCGCATCTTGCTGGTAATAACGCTTGTCGTGCGCGGCGATCTCGGCGGCAAGGCGCTTGAGTTCCGCCTTGGCCTGCGTCTCGTTGAGCGCATCGGGAGCAATGGTGGGGAAGTTCTTCGCTGGCATGACATTCTTCACGTGTGGTTCTGATGCTTCATACACCCGGTGCCGTTCCGGAGCGCTATCGTAAGGTGGTGACCGGAATCCATAATTGCAGGTGGTTATCGGTCCAGGCTCCCCCTCGCCCTGGTCCTGCAATCACGCGAGTCAGGGCAATGGCGGACCACGAAAGCGCTGACGGCCTTGTTTATCGCGACCCGTACGCGTAGCCTGTGCCTGCAATTATATAATCCAAGGAGCGGTTGTCCCATGAAGGCCATACCTCAACTGAAATTCATGATACCAGTCCTGGCAGTGGCGTTTGCGCCATTGTCGGCCTCGGCTGCGACGGTTCGTATTTACATCACCAATAGCGCCGGTGACAGCATTCACGTGGTCGACCCGACGACCAATAAGGTCGTGCAGGAGATCAAGGGCATCGAGGGCGCCCATGGCGTCAACTTCTCCCCGGATGGCGCGCGCGTCTATGTCAGCAACGAGGAGACTTCCTCGCTCGATGTGTTCGACCGCAAGTCTGGCAAGCTCATCAAGAAAGTGCCGCTGAGCGACCGGCCTAACAACATCGCGGTGACCAAGAACGGCGACCGCATCGCAGTGGCGGTGGCGCGGGGCAAGGGCGGGCTCGATATCGTCGACGCCGCGACCCTGACGCTCAAGAAGACCATCTCGACCAATGGCGGGCGTCTGCACAACGTCTACATCACGCCGGACGGCAAATACGTCATCGGCGGCTCGATCCCGTCCAAGAAGCTCTATGTGTTCGATCTCGCCACCGAGGAACTCGCCTGGGATCTGCAGATGGATCTCGGGGTCCGCCCGATGGCGATCGAGGCCAATCCGGACGGCTCGACCAAGCGCATCTTCATCCAGATGTCCAACCTCAATGGATTCTCGCTAGTGGATTTCGCCGAGCGCAGGGAAGTCACCAAGGTTCCGCTGCCGGAGCCGCAGCAGCAGTTCGATCACGGCGGCTACCGCACCAACGAGCCGTCGCACGGCATCGGCGTCGCGCCCGACAACAAGACCCTGTGGGTCACCAGCATCCCGAACAACGCGGTTTACGTCTATTCGCTCGATACCCTGAAACAAATTGGCAGCGTCGAACTGCCGAGCATCAAGGTTGCCGGGAACCCGATGCCGATTTCTGCTGTCGCGAACTGGACGACATTTACGCCGGACGGCAAGTATCTCTATGTCTCCAACGCCGGGCAGCGCTCCGTATCGGTGATCGATGTGCCGGGCATGAAGTTCATCAAGGCCATCCCGGTCGGTGAAGTACCGAAGCGGATCAACACCATGGTGATCCCGGACGGCGGCCACGCGGGCACCGAGAAGCCCGGCAAGCGGGCCTCGTTGCATTGAGGACGAGGCAGCGTGGGCGTCTCTGCCGCTGCTTCTTGAAGGAACACCCTGGTAGGGTGGGCAAAGCAAAGCGTGCCCACCTCCGCCCAGCCTCAGGGCCGCAGGTGGGCACGGCGCAAGAGCGCCTTTGCCCACCCTACGATTTTAGCTCGTGAAAAGTGCGACTGGAGGAAGTGCGGGCGGGACGCCCGCGCTCCTTACTTCACTTCTTCCCCGACGACAGTGTCGCGCCCTTGGCCCAGGCCGCGATGGTTTTCCAGTTCGGATCATTCTTGTTGGCGAACTGCCGGCCGCCCGAATGGAATGCGTCGCCGCCCGCTTCCGGGGCGAGCGGATGGATCAGGATCTTGCTCTGCAGCGGATCGTCGGTCGCCTGCACGATCTTTACGACGGTATCGTAGTTCTTGCGGGTCTGCTCCTCGGTCCAGGTCTCCTGGCCCTGAGGAAGCTTCTCCAACCTGAGCGCGTTGTTGGCCTCCGCATGGCACATTACGCAACGGGCATGGCCGGGACGTTTGGTGAGGAAGATCGGCTGCACCTTGGCCTTGAAGTAATCAAAGTCCGGCGTGTCCGCGGCGTGCGAGACCAACGATGCGGCGGCGAGCGCGAACGCCGAAACGGCGGCGGTGACGACAAGACGAAGTGACATTACCTTTTTCCTCCCGGGCCTGTCGCATCGACCATAGCAAATGACGAAACGTCGCGCGATGGGATTTGACGCGGCCGGGACATGGCAGGGTAAGCCTCGAGCCATCGGGATGTAAAACCGGAACGCGCAAATCGCGCCGCCGCGGCTCCGCCGGTTGGGTAACGACAAATCTCACGGCGAAGCCGCGCGGCCAAGCCTCCAAGAACATTGTAACGGCTGTTCTATGCACAGCCACGTCAGCTATCTAAGGAGCCGACGACAAATAACCGCGCCATCTGAATCCCCTCCCCCGCTTGCGGGGGAGGGGAAGTTTGCTGCGCACCCGGTCACAAAAATCGAATCCATTATTCTGCGGCGACCCCTAAGGAGGTCCTGTTGTGTCCGCCAAGTGCCAAGCCGGTCTCCTGATGACCGCGGCCGACCTGGTGGCTCATTCCGCCTTGCTGTGAAGCACCGGGATCGCCTTGCTCCATTTCTCGGCATCTTGCGCGATCAGCTTTTTACGCGATCAGCTTTCCAAGTTCCGCAGGCGACAGCGCATCACGCGCATCACGCTAAGCTCGACCGATCGAAGGACAATCCACGGGAGCTTGACAGGTCACTCGTCGTAATCGTAAGCTTCCCATCGCTCAAGGATACCGGGAAATCGGATCATGCCCATTCCGACATTGAAGGTTATCGCGAGCCTGCTTCAAATGCACGGTCCTGGTGCGACGATCCAGAGTGACCATCAAGGGATCGATGCATTGCTCAGCGATATCCGCGGACAGATTTCTGATGAAGGGGTTATCCCGTCTGCGCCCGACGTCACTAACGTCGCATTCAGGCGAGGCGGTTTCGCTAAGGGAGCGGGAGCAGGAGCATTTCGCAGGGGAGCATATGGGCCGGCAGGAGGTTTTCGCAGGGGAGGATTTGCCAGGGTTTAGGAATTTTGCTGCACCCTGCGCCGCTCTGCTCAGGAGCGCGGTATGCGGACTGACGACCTGGAGCGCGCGGTTTCCCAAAGTCAACCAATCTCGCAGCTACTTATAAAGGTAGCAGCGCGATGCAATATCGACTGCTCCTATTGCTATTGGTTCCGCGACGCCACAGTTTATAATAAACCTAAGTTGATGAGCGACGACGTGCTTCATCAACTGCTGCGGCGCCTCGAAGAGCATATCGCCAAATATTCCTTTGCTGAATTTCCCCTTATCTTGCATGGCGGCGAGCCCTTGCTTTGGGGTGTTGAGAATTTTCATCGGATTGCTGAGGCTTGCGAGGCCATATCGGCGCGGACGGGTTGCGAAATACCCATTGCTGTGACCACTAACGGCATTCTGATCGATGAGGCTTGGCTGGACTGCTTCGAGGCTCACGACATTGCGGTCGCAATCAGTCTCGATGGACCGGCACATATTCACGATATTCACCGCCGTACTTTCCAAGGCACAGGTACCCATGCCGCCGTCGAGCGCGCCGCGCGCATGCTGGTAGCGCGGAACATCAATGTGAGCGCTTTGGCGGTTTGCAATCCGACGCACAGTCCGAAACAGTACTTCGATTTCTTCGCCGCATGCGGAATTGCCAACTATGACATCATGATCCCGGATGCTACGGTGGGCGAGAACCCGGCGCATATCGCGATGTTCTACAAGGGTCTGTTCGACCTGTGGCTGGAGGCAAACCGCCGCGCACCAACCGTCAGTATCCGCATTATCACCGACATGGTCAGCGCGCTGCTGGGCAACGATGCGCCGACCGAGGGAGTCGGCTACAAGCCTATCGAGCTCTGCACCGTTATGACCGACGGCTCCGTGGAAGCTCACGATGTCCTGCGAATCGCCGGCGATGGCATCACGCAGACAACCTTCAACATCTTCGAGCACGCGATCGACGATGTGAGGAACGAGCCGCTCTGGAAAGCGGCGCGTGAGGCTTCAATCAGTCTTTGCGAGAAGTGCCGACAGTGCAAGTTCATGAATGCCTGCGGCGGCGGCTATCTTCCGCACCGTTTTTCCAAGGAGAACGGCTACGATAACCCCTCGGTTTATTGCGACGACCTCTACGCAACATTTGAGCATATAGCGGCGGAGCTTGAAAACCGTGTCTACGTCGTTAGGCCCGGCAAGGAGCGCCTCAAGCTAAGCGATGAGGTGGCGCGCGCAGCGGGTTGACGTGAGCGCGCGGGAATGACCGCTTATAACCCCAGTCACGGGGACCTGCCGGCACGGAAACTATCGGAGGGTGAGCCGGGCTGATCCACCGACTAACAGAAGGTCTTGTCTGATATGAGGGGCCTCGCGATTCCGGCGAATCGCTGGACCGCCGGCTGATCGGCACGAGGTCGGAGCGTGGCGCAAAATTGGCGATAGGCCGATAGCGCGCTCCAAGACCGACCGATGACAAATCTGAGCCTGTTAGACAAAGGCCTACCGGTGCATCGCTTCTTTCTTGTCATCCATCGGACAACACTGGTCCAGGTGTTGTGTCAACGAGCCGGGTCCGGATAGCGACCTCTGATGTCAGCGTGCGATGGACAGGACACTTGTCGGCGATCTCCAACAACTTAGCGCGCATGCCGGCGTCGAGATCGCCCTCAAGCGAGACCGTCCGCTCGATGAGATCGAGCATACCTTCTTTGGTCTCGCAGGTTTCGCAATCGGCCGCATAGATTTTGCCGTGCTTCAACGCGACCGAGATACGGCGAAGCGGCAGTGATTTGCGATTGGCATAGAGGCGCAACGTCATTGCCGTACAGGCGCCGAGCGCCGTGAGCAGATACCCGTAGGGGTCCGGACCGCCGTCGAGCCCGCCAGCGGAAACAGGCTCATCGGCGATCAGCCGATGGCGGCCGACCGCAACATCCTGCTGGAGTACGCCACGGCCGTTCTCGGTCACGACTACGCTGCCGGCGTCGGTTGAAATTGCCGCCTCAGCTATCGATCGGACCGGCACTACATGATCGAGATAGCGGTCCGCCCAGGCGGCAATAACATTGCCCACATAGGCGGCATCACTCTTGCGACTGAGCAGGTGATCGGCGTCGGCCAACGAGATGAAGCTCTTCGGATGTTTTGCGGCCGTGAAGATTCGGCTTGCGTTATCAATCCCGACGGTAGCGTCGCTGGGTGAGTGGAAAACGAGCAGCGCCTTGTGCAACCGAGCAATCCGCTCAATCAGACGCCGCTCCACAAGATCCTCGAGAAATTCGCGTCGAACCTGAAACGATCGGCCTGCGAGCACGACCTCCGCCTCACCATTCGCGTTGATTTCGGGGATGCGATCCTTGAACAGGCCTGTGACGTGCGCGGGATCAGCCGGAGCCGCGATCGTCACGACAGCGCGCGCTTCGGATATCTCGGCAGCCGCGGCCAGCACCGCGGCGCCGCCGAGGCTGTGTCCGATGAGCAATGCCGGCGCCTGGTGCGTCCGCCGCAGATGGTCGGAGGCGGCGACGAGATCGGCGACGTTTGCCGAGAACCCCGCATTAGCGAACTCGCCCTCGCTCGCACCGATCCCGGTGAAATCGAAGCGCAGGACGGCGACGCCGCGGTCGGCGAGCGCGTGTGCGATGCGGCTTGCTGCGAAGTTGTCCTTGCCGCACGTGAAGCAATGGGCAAACAGGGCGTAGGCCCGCGGTTCCTCGAGTGGTCGATCGAGCACCGCGGCAAGGCGCAACCCACTCGCGTTCGGAAAGTCAAAGCGCTCAAGCGGCATGTATCCTCCAAAAGTGCTGCGCCTATTTCGGCCCAACCAAGGGTGGCAAGGGAATCGGCAGCGAGACGCGGCGCGCCGCCCTTCCGACCTTAAGAAGGCGCAGGGCAGTCCGCAATTGAACCTTGCCATCCGCGACCGCCGCCCCCGGCACGGAGGTTCCCACGCACACAGGGGAAGCCGGCCCAGTGCGCCCCACCGGCAAACGGCATTTTATTCGCCTCGGAGAGTCCTGCTCGTCTCCGCCTCACTGCGCGGCTAAGCGACCGCGGTCGTGAAGGCGACACCTTGCTTTGAATTATCATCCACCCAAATATAGAACTCCCGCAGGTGGGAAAGCTGTTTGCGGATTTTCATCACCGATGCGGTTGCACACCTCCCCCCAAGATGACCGGCGCTGAAATAGCCCTTACCCATGAAATTGGGCACGAACATCGAGCGCAATTGCAGCTCGCCACATCATGTGCTCATCTGCCTTTGCACGCTCGGGGTTTCTCCCGAGTCCATAAGTGCAGCGGGACAGAGATGCCAGATAACGATGTTGCCGATCTCCTTGATGCAGCCGCAAGTTCGCCCAGCTCCGGGCCGATTCTACGCAGTCTGGTCCGCACGGCCCGCCATGCGTCGGACCTGAAGCCGGTCGTTGATTATATCGAAAGATTGCAGCCGATCGCCTTCGATCATCCAACTCGGCGTCTCGTCGCCGCTTTGCTGCTGCGGGAGGAACACCCGCGATCCGCGCTGGCCTGGGTCCCCGAAGAACTTGCTGAAGATTGGATTTTGCGCACCCGCGCTCTGCTCATGCTCGACCGACGTAATGAGGCCGTCGTGGCTTACCGACGCGCAGTGGCCATCGACCCGGAAGCGCGCACGGAAGATCTCGATCGTGAACTTACCCTTCGTGACCCGCCGACTCCTACTGCGCAGATCCTCAATTTCGAGCGTCCAAGACTTGTCGAAGTTCCCGGCTCGACTTTTCCGGAGGCGCGTGAGCAAGTGCGGTTTACGGATGTGGCCGGGCTCGAGGAAGTCAAGACCCAGATCGTGCGCAAGATCATCCGTCCGTTCCGTGAAAAGGGTTTGTTCGACCGTTTTCGGAGGAAGGCAGGTGGCGGTGTATTATTGTACGGGCCGCCCGGTTGCGGCAAAACCCTCCTCGCTCGTGCGACTGCGGGCGAGTGCGCAGCGCAGTTTTTCTCCGTCACCATCCCCGATATTCTCGACATGTATATCGGCGAATCCGAGAAACGATTGGCCAATGTGTTTGCCGAGGCCCGCACCTGCCGTCCCGCGGTCGTGTTCTTTGACGAGATCGAGGCAATCGGTGCCCGGCGCCGTTTCAGCGAAAGCGACTCGAAGGCCTCCCTAGTCTCGACATTCCTTAACGAAATGGATGGTGTTGGCGCCAACAACGAGGGCATTCTGGTGCTCGGTGCGACCAACGTTCCCTGGGCGGTAGACCCAGCCTTCCGCAGGCCTGGGCGCTTCGACCGCACCGTGTTTGTGGCGCCGCCGGACCAAGTTGCCAGGCGTGCAATTCTGGAACTCAGCCTGCGCGAGCGCCCGCTCTCCAACGACATCGATCTCAACAGTATCGTGCAGCGCACGGCAGGATTTTCCGGAGCGGACCTGGTGAACCTCGTCGAGACCGCGGCCGACCTCGCCATTGAGGCGAGTGTCTCGGAAGGCGATTTGTGTCCAATCAGTTCGCGCGAGCTTGCCAAGGCGCTGCGCGAAGTGAAACCGTCAACATCGGAATGGCTCACGACTGCCCGCAACTATGCCAAATTCAGCAACGAAAGTGGATTGTACAACGAGGTCGTCGAGTTTCTTAATCGGCATTCGCGCTGAGGGGGCCGCGTCATGAGCGACACCACCATCTCCTCTGAAATCGGGGCCGCCGAAGCTCTCATGAAGAGCGGCAGCCTTGACGCTGCGATGAAACGTCTGAGAGCCGTGCTGTCGAAGGCGCCGGACAACGCGACTGCGCTGTCATATCTTGCCCTTTGCCTCCATGACCAAGGCAATTCTCGCGGCGCGCTTGACGCGGCACAAGCCGCGGTCGCCGCTGGGCCGGACAAGAGCCTGGCGCACGCTGCTTACGGGATAGCCCTGCGCGCGAGCGGAAAGCCCGATAACGCGATCAGCGCCTTCCGAGAGGCGCTCCGGCTCGATCCAGACCTGCGTACGGCGGCTGTTTGGCTCACGGACATCTTGAGGGAAAAGGGGCGTTGGGCAGAGGCGGAGGACATCTTGAGGGACGCGCATGAGCGCTTCCCGCAAGACGTGGTGATCACGGCGGCATTGGGCCGCGCGCTGGTCGATCTAAAGCGCATCGACGAGGCAGAACCTTTCATCAAGGATGCGCTTGCGGCCGCGCCAGATAACGTCACTGCTCTGGTGAGCGCGGGCTGTTTTGCCCTCGCGAAAGGCGATAGCCGGCAAGCTCAAGAATTTGTCGTGTGGGCATTGCAGCAGGATGCAACCGACGCATCGGCAATCGAGCTGTCCTGCCTGATCAAGGCGAAGCGCTACCCTGTCTTTGCCGTCTGGTTTCGGTGGGCTAGCTTTTATCTCAGTCTTTCAGAGAGGCAGCGAAAGCTTGCGCACGGGGCTTTCGTCTCATCGCTTATAGTGATCCCCGGCGTGCTCAGGCAGCTGATGAGTCCGTACATTATGGTCATCCTCATCGTCCAGCTGTGCATTCTGGCGGCAATCTGGAGCGCTCACCTCTATCCCAAGTACTTAATTAAACGAGAGCTGCGATCGGTAAAGATCAGGCCGTCTTATTAGGCATTTTTCCCGTTTAGCCGGACCTCACCCCGCTGCCGCCCGCATCAGCCGCTCCGCCGCGGCGCGGGCTTCCACCGTGATCTCGGCGCCGGCGAGCATGCGGGCGATCTCCTCGCGGCGGCGGTCGGGTTCAAGCTCCGCGATCCGGGTGGCGATCCGCTTCCCTTTTGCGAGCGCATCCTTGGTGATGAGATAATGGTGGCCGGCACGTGCTGCGACCTGGGGCGCGTGGCTGACGGCAAGCACCTGGACGCGCTGCGCGAGGCGCGCGAGGCGCGCGCCGATCGCATCCGCGACCGAGCCCCCGACGCCGGTGTCGATCTCGTCGAACACCAGGGTCGGCGCCGAGCCGCGATCCGCGATCACCACCTTGAGGGCCAGCATGAAACGGGCCAGTTCGCCGCCAGACGCGACCTTCATCAACGGTCCCGGCTGCGTGCCCGGATTGGTGCGCACCCAGAATTCCACCCGGTCGGTGCCGTCCGGTCCGGCAGGCGTGGCGGTGATCGCGCTCGAAAACAGCGCCTGGTCGAGCTTGAGCGGCTTGAGTTCGCCGTTCACCGCCTTGTCGAGCGTTTCAGCCACCTTTCGGCGATGGCTCGAAAGCGTCGCGGCCGCCTTGGCATAGCGGTCGGCTGCTGCTGCCGCCTCCTTTTCGAGCGCGGCAAGACGAGCCATTCCAGCATCGAGCAGGGCGAGATCGGCGGTATAGCGCGCGCTCAGGGCCGCAAGCTGGTCCACCGGCGCATTGTATTTCCGCCCGGCCGCGCGCAGCGCGAACAGGCGCTCCTCGATGCGCTCAAGCACGTGTGGATCGAAGGCTGCGGTCGCAAGCGCCCGATCGATGTGATGGCCCGCCTCGTCCAGCGCCGTCAGCGCGGCATCGAGCGCTTTGACGGCCGGATCGATCAAGCCGGGGGCCTGGGCGGAACGCCGCTCCAGCCGCCGTACCGCCGCCGCCAGTGCCGGCACCGGCGAGCTGCTTCCTGACACGACGGCCTGAGCCTCCCGCAGATCCTCGGCGACCTTTTCGGCCTGCATCATGCCGGTGCGGCGCTCGGCCAACATGGTTTCCTCACCGGGTTCGGGCGCAAGCTGCGTCAGCTCATTCGCCGCATGGCGCAGCCAGTCAGCCTCCCGCTGGGCACGCTCCACCTCGGCGCGGTGGCGCGCGACCTGCTGCTCGGCATCGCGGCGGATCGTCCACAGCCGGGCGACCTCGGCGGCTTCGGCTTCCAGGCTCCCATACGCGTCCAGCAGCTGCCGGTGGGTCGCGATATCGACGAGAGCGCGGTCGTCATGCTGGCCGTGGATTTCGACCAGCGCGCTGCCGACGCTGCGCAGCACCTGGACCGCAACCGGCTGGTCGTTGAGAAAGGCGCGGGTGCGGCCGTCGGCGAACTGGACCCGGCGCAGGATGAGATCATCGTCAGCCGCAATGTCGTTCGCCTTGAGAATGGCCCATGCCGGGTGATCCGCCGGCACGTCGAATGCCGCTGTCACTTGGCCCTGTTCGGCGCCCTGGCGCACCAGGCCCGAGTCGCCGCGCGCACCGAGTGCAAGTGCGAATGAATCGAGCAGGATCGATTTTCCGGCGCCGGTCTCGCCAGTCAACACCGACAGGCCGGCTGCAAAGTCGATATCGAGACGATCGATCAGGACGATGTCGCGGATCGAGAGTCGGATCAGCATGCAGGTCCCCCCAGTCAGCGCCGATTTCCGAGACAGTGCTTCTCAAAACCGAATCTCAAGCTTTTGTGTTGGCATCGCGAGTCGCAACATTCAATACCGCATGGCGCGGCGCTCCCGCAAAGACCACAAGTTCAGCCTCAGCTTACGATCAACCGTTTGTGATCCCTCGCGTGCAACATTCCGGTATTCGAGGCGTTGGAGGTGGCGGAGGGAACGCAGGCTCCTCAGGTTAAGCGATTGGCCATAATAGGAATTTTCGCATAACGTGAGGTGGTCGAGGAAACGTTATCGCAGCGTTATGGACGTTTGAACCCGCCAGCCGTGTCAAGACACTAAATAAGCGACAGGGGGCGCTTGGAAGGCCAGCTGCCATGAACAATGCGACGATTTTCACTGCAGACCGAACCACGCATTTAAAGATCGTCGTGATCTCGCTGGTCGCTTCGATTGCGATCCTGGTGGCAGGAATGTCTGCGCGCGACAGCAGCACCGACAGCACCGCCCGGGTTCAGACCGCCGGCCCGGTCATGAAAGCGGGCAAGCCGATCGTCATCAGCCACGGCGACGCAACCGCTATTCGTTGATTCCGAAGGCCGAGACAACAACACGACAGAGTATCCAAAACCTCCCTAAACCACCCCACCCAAGACCGGTTGCGCGCCCTTCACGGGCGCGCTTTTCAGATGACTCCGGTGATAGGGGCGACCCTTGTGGTCGCCCCTGGTACCCACATGCGACGAATGGGGCGACCACAAGGGTCGCCCCTACAGCGGGCGATGTGGGAGGAAGCCGCTTGTACGTCACCTCCTACGTTGTGACTTCATGGGTGCTCAAATCCGATCAGGTTGGCTGAAGCGATCGACTGGAGCGCTTTCGCGGTTTTGGCCGCCCGTCGCTGATCGGCTCACAAGTTGGACAGGTGCGTGGCTATCGGGCTTCCGGCAACCCTTGAGGCGGGATCGATTCGACCAGGTTGCCCGTGAACATCACGTTCGATGGTGCGCCGGAGGGCGACCCCCCTTCCGGCTCCAGCGAAACCGCAAATGTCGCATCGCTGATCATTTGCAGGTCATCGGTGGAAAGGCTCAACTGCGTGAAATCATCTCCGCTGATCACACCAAGTGACGTTGGCGTCGGAAATTTATTCGACACCAGCCACAATTCGTAACTCTTGCCGGGCTCTTGTTCCGCCGCCATCCGCCGCACCATGAGAGTGCGGTTAGTAATGTCGACGGTGAGAATAAACGCCGGCGCGTTGGTGTCGCGCAGCAATACCGCGACGGAACGCGGCGTGGACGGCATGGCCCCTTCGCCCGGCTGCACAGTCACCCGCGGCTTTGGCCGCAACGAATCGGGCAACACCGTGGGCGCAACGTTCGACGTAATTATGAACAGCGCGAACACCGCCGCCATGGCGCCGCTCGCGGCCGCAAAGGTGCGCCAACGCGTCACCTGCTTGTTGAGCGCGATCACATTGGGCGGACGCGAACGCCGTCGCCGGCGCGGTGGGGGCAGCGGTATTTCGGGCAATCGAAACGGCGCCGACTGGGCCGTCTTAGGGAGCCGTGCCCTGATGGCGTCCCATACCTCGGGAGGCGGCTCGAAGCTGTCGGCGAGGGCATGCAGTTCGCCGAGCCGGCATTCCCAATCGCGCACCAGCGATGCAAAAACCGGATCGAACGCAAGTGCGGCCCTGGCTTCCTCTCGCTCGGCCGAACCGAGTGTGCCGAGCACATATTCGGCGGCCCGGATGTCCGCGGTCAGTTGTTCCGGCGGTTCTGGGGGCTCCGATCGAGACTCGTCGCTGGTCATCTCCCGAGACACTCCCGAATATCGGCCAGCGCACGCCGGAGCCACGTCTTGATGGTGTTGACCGGCCTTTCGAATTTGAGCGCCAGTTGTTCGCGGCTCCATCCTCCGTAATAAGCGAGCAATATGAGACGGCGCCGGTCCTCGTCGAGACGGCCCATACAAGCGAGGAGGCGCTTGAGGTCTTCGCTCACCTCCCGCTGAGCCAGAGGATGAGGGGTGTCGGCCGTCACTTCCATTAGTTCGGGCTCCTCCTCGATCGAGATGTCCGCCCTTCTTCGCACAACATCGATGGCATGATTGTGAGCGATCGCCACCATCCAGGTGATGGGCGCCGCGGCGGCCGGATCGAACTGTCCGGCTGAATGCCAGACTTTGAGATACACCTCCTGAAGAACTTCGTTCGCGAGATCGGCTCGGCGCAATATACGAACTGCCGTGCCATAGAGCTTCGCCCGCGTCGCTTGATAGAGGCGTTCGAAGGCAGCCTGGTCGCCTTTGGCGACAGCGGCCAGCAGCCAGACAAGTTCCGGCGTCGTCAGCATAAAACGAGCCCCACTCCCCGTGACTCTGCTCGGCCCTTTAACAGATTATTGGCGGTTGGGGGGCTCCAGTCGAGCGGCGAATCAGGCCGTCAGCAAACTGTGGGGTGGGCGACGCGCCCACCCACGGTGTTGCCGTGCTTGCCCGGACATGTGGGCGCGTTGTCCACCCAGTGGAGCCTCTCGGTATGACAGCGCGGGCAAAAACGCCTACGGTGATAGGATATTTGCTGCAGTCGTGGCAGGCGATTTTGCCCACGCGCTTCTTATGCGGACCGAGACTTTAGGTGCCCTATGCAAGCGCGCCGCGGGCCCGCAAGGTGCTGAGAGCATCGAGCTCGGCCTGCTCGCGCGCCCCTTCGGAGGCGCGGTCACGAACCTGGTCGCGCTCGTCAAGCAACTCGACTTTCTTGAGTTCGTCAAAACCTTCCTGGAGCGCGGTCTTTGCGTCACCTAGTTGGGTGGTAAGTTCGTCGACCGATCGTTTCAGGTTCTCCCGACGAACGATTGCGGCCTTTGCGTAGGTCGGATACGCGAAGTGGGCCGGATCGTGGATGCCGGCCCGCTCCTGCTCGGCCACGATCTCACGCTCGAGATCGGCTGCTATGCGCTGGAAATCCGCAATCATCACCTCGATCTGGGCGACTTTGCGCCGCTTCTCGTCGAGCTGAAATTTTTTCAGGCGGACGAGTGTGTTACGCGATTTCATGAAATCCTACTCCCCCGGCTCAAACGAGCCGGTTGCGCCCGATCCACTCGAGCTGGAACAGCAATCACAACAGTCTACCACCATAATGTTAGTTTTGTGTTTCCGACGGCCCCACGATTTCCGCAAGTCGACGGTATCCGTCCGCAATAGACGTTGCCTCATCCTCGGCATGGGCAAGGGAAGCTTTCCAATGACTTGTGGAGCCTGATCGCCTCGTCGACCTCGGCGCTGGCCGATAGGCGCCGAGCCGGATCAATCCCCATGAAACCCCGTCGCGACGGCCCGCCCGCCGCACGCCTTCGAGGGCAGCGAATGGCGCGCATTGGAACCGAAAAATCCGAGGGAACCGGAAAACCCGACAACTTCACACGGAATCATGCGATCGGCAGTATCGACCGAATCACGCGCACCGATCGACATTCCGTGCAGCGGCCCCGCCGCTTCGGCCATCAAGCCCCGCACGCCGGCCACGCGGCCGTAAATCTGAGCCTGATCAAGTTCGGCAATTTGTTCGGCCAATGCTTTCATGGAAAAGCCTCTTCGAGAACGTCTTGATGAATATCGCGGCGCACTATTTCCTCGCGCGTTAATCCAAACCTTCACTCATTAACGTGGTGTTTACTCGGATCGTTAATGATTGCTCCACCGTCCATGGGAATAGCTGACTCGTCCGCCCACCCAGGACGGGTGGACGAGTCGAGAGAATCGGTTAGCACCGTTTCTTAACATTAGACACGAACCGAAAACGTGCTTGAAAAAACCCACCGCACCAACACATTAGGCCGATTCGGCGGCAATTGCCTATTCGGTGC
>Ga0066395_10000035_pt1 | contig 43524 bp, 67 predicted proteins | sample PanSoiPlot1MoBio_FD_61218 | JGI IMG/M metagenome (GOLD analysis project Ga0066395, IMG submission 61218) | Tropical forest soil microbial communities from Panama analyzed to predict greenhouse gas emissions - Panama Soil Plot 1 MoBio | ecosystem: Environmental > Terrestrial > Soil > Tropical... | reverse complement strand
CGTCTCGAGCAAAACGTGGTCTGCGAGCCATTTGAGGCTCGGGTAGCAGAGACCCTGTTTCCCATCATAAAACACGGACACGCTCGCCTCGGGAACGCCACTCTGAACCAGTAGCCTAGCCAGGCCGGTCACCGCGTTGAGGTGATGCTCGCAAACATGGTCGCCGCACCTGGCCTGCCAGCGGATGCCGCGCTCGGGCGTCTGCGTGCCGGGCAGCGGCGTCATGTCGAAGCGGATCATTTCCTCGAGGTCGGCGGCGGGTAGCGCGGCTCTTCCATCGCTGCAGCGGCGCTCTTGTCCCAGGCGAGGCCGCCGACGCCGGTCAGCGACTTGTCGGTCGGCTCGGGCCGGTCAACCTGCTTCTGCGCGATCGACTGGCCGCCGGCCTGGCGCGAGCTGCGCCATCCGAGCATGCCCAGCTTGTAGCCATCGCCGCCCTGACGATTGCCGCTGCCGCCCGAGCTGTTGCCGGCCGAGCCGCCGCCCTTGCCACGGTCGCGCCGATTGGGCGCGGCGCCGCGGCCGGGGAAAATCCCGCGAGACTTAGATTTCATTTGGGGAGCCTGCTGGCTGGGGGCGGGTCGCGCCGCCTATCTCATTGATACGCTGATCTGCTTCAGCTCGCAACATCGACGTTTGCGGCGTAAACGGCTCAGGAATCATGTCGCTGATTCCCGGCAGGCCAGGCCTCGGCCGCAGCGCCGGTACGCGGCACCAGCAGCTCGCCCAGTAGCGGCCATGCGGGCAGGTGAGCGGCCGGCCGCGAAATGGCTCGGTCATGGCTTCAGCGCCCGATAGGTCTGCGAATCCTGACCGAGCAGCGCATCGCCCTCGCGGTGGACCCAGCCGTTGCGGATCAGCAGCTCTGCGGTCGGAGCCGGCACCGCGGCGCCGTTCTGCAGCGAATACCGCGGCGCGCCATCGGCCTGGTAGGTCTTCATCAGCGGCGACCGCGCGATCCGGCGCAGCCACTGCGCCTGCACCTCTGTCGGCTTTCTCATCGCCCCTCCGGTGCCAGCTCGTAATGGTCGGCGAGCACGTCCAGGCCCAACTTGACCACGCCCATCAGCTCCTGCCGGTTGCGCCTGGTCGAGCGCGCCAGGGCGGCGATCGAGATCTCGCCGCCGCCGATCACGCCCAGGCAGACCGGGACGACGTAGTGCCAGAGGTGCGCGCCGAGGGCCTGCATCGCGGTCTGGTAGCGCTTGACCGCCGCCAGGCGCGCGTCGGCGTAGTACCAGCCAGGGCTGCCGCCACTGCCGACCCGATCCCGCCCGCCGGCCACGCCCAGCTCGAAATCAAGCCGCAGCAGCTCACCGGCCTCGGCCTGGCGCGCCGAGATGCTGCCGTCGCGCCGCAGCCGCTCGATCGTCGACAGCGCCCGGTACATCCGAGCACCAGCTCGAGCCGGCTCCTGCTCGGTCCCGATCGCGGGCGCCGATAGGAACGAGCTGCGCCTGGCGCGCTCGGTCGTCGGAGCGTTCTCAGGCGACGTGGTCATCGCCCTGGACATGCGCGTTGTGCGGATCGACAGGCTCGACATCGTGCTCGCCGGTCGCCTCGGCCTCGGCGACGGCCAAAGCGACATCGCCCTCGTGCGGCAGCAGGTCGTTGATCACCGGCTCGCCCAGGACCGGCCGCGTATCGGCGGCGATGGGGGCCTGAAAGCGTGCCAGAGCCGCCTGCGCCATCCCGATGCTGTCGTGCAGATTGCGCAGTACCGAGACCGCCTCGATCACCGAGCCGCCGCTTGCCAGGTACGTCTCGAAATCGGCATAGCCGAGATACTTGCACCAGCGCTTGAGCTGGCGCGCCTGGTGCTGTTCCTGCGTGTACGGCATCACAAAAACTCCCCGGTGTTGACAAACTCGCGATTGCTCAATCCGTAGACATCGCCCTCGATTGCAGGCGGTTCGCGTCCTGCCGAGACCATCACCGCAGCAATTCGGTCGAGCACTTGCCACAGCCGGTAATTGATCTCGCGACCGGAAGCCCGCAGGACTAGAAACCCACGCCGCTCAATGTCGTATTGGCGTGCTTCGTCATAAGCCTGCTGTTGGGCGCCGTGAAACTCCGCACCGTCGCATTCCACGACAAGTCTTCGACCGTCAGGCAAAGGGATTAGAAAATCCACCCGCCAAGGCCCAATCCAGTGCTGAGCGAAAAAGTCTTCCTCTGGTTTCAACCGGAGCACTTTGACCAAACCACGTGCCAACCGCTCTTCGATCGGGCTTTCTACAGCGGGCATTCCTCACCCTCTTTTTCGCGTTCTTCCTGTGCGCTATCGGCGATAATGGTTTTCCACCGCGCGGCCCGCTGGTCGTACCAAGCGGCAAAGTCGGCGTAGCCTTCAGCGTGAGCCATGCGCTCGCGGTAGAGTGCGGCTTCGCGGTATTCCTGCTGTTTTTGTCGCCGGATTTCGGCGCGGATCGCAGCCGCATCGTGTCGCTCGGGTGGCGGCAAAGCGATCCGCGTTGAACGTCGCTGAGCCAAGCCGCACAATTCTCGCAGGTCAGCCGGCGTCGGTCGTCGCGTTTGTGAGCGTCGCCAAGCGGTACAGGCTTCGGCCACGATCTCGGGACTGAACTCAGCCAGGTCATCGACCCAGTCCTGGGCGATTGCGGCCCGCGCAGTGTCTGGCAATTGCTGCGCTGTCCAGTAGTGCAGCATCAGCCTAGCAATCCATGCCCCAATCTGCCGCCGCCGTTCCGCGTCTTGTGACCCGTTCAAACGCGGCGGTCTCGGCAGCATGCGGGTCTTGGCGTCGCCGTCCATTGCCACGCTCCTTTAGGCATCCAAGGAAAAACGCAATCGGATCGACAGCGCCTGCGGTCTCGCAGGCGATGATGGCTTCCATGACGGCAGGCGGACCGTGCTCCTTCACGGAGCGGCCGAGCAACGCGCGAGAGGACGGCCCGAGAAGCTTCAGGCCGCGATCCCACATTGCCCTCACCGGGTCGCTGCCTGCAGCAGTAGAGGCGTGAGCCTCTACTGAATCATTGGTAGTGGTAGTGGTAGTGGTAGTAGCGTGGCCGTTGCCACCACGGGTGGCGGCGCGCATCTTCTTGATTTCGTTACCTTTGGTTCCGCTTTCTGAGAGCTTTCCGAGACGTTTCTGAACCGTTTCCAACTCGTTTTCAGAGCGTTTCTGACCGATTTCCGGACCGTTTCTGACGATTTTCTGTGCGCTGCACAAACGCGCCAAGGATGCATTGAGGGCGTTGCCATGCGCGCGGCAGTGGCGGCGCAGCAGCTCCTCGTTGATCCGGCCGCCTCGGCTGTAGATCAGGCAGCAGATCGTGATGTAGACACCGCGGTCGAACTCGCTCAGCTCGGCCGTGCCGGCGAGCCATTCGTCGGGATACCAATCGATGCGCCTGATCTTCATTTCAGGCGACCCGGAGCTTGCGCGCGATGCCGGCGGCCAGGGCGCGCTCCTTCTCGGCCCGCGCCAGGTGACGGACCACGGTCTCGGCGCTGACCGGCCAGGGCAGCCGCACGCCGACCGCCGCAAGCATTTCCCAATGCTTGAGATCCTGCCCCTTCCAGAACAGGTACTGCTCGATCGCCAGCTCGTATGCGTCGTCGCCGGGCACGTCACGCGACCCTGCCGATGCGGTTTTCGGGATCGACGTAGTTGGCCGGCAGGCGTCCCCACTCGATCAGGGTATCCCTGACCTCGGCCCAGCTCTCGCAGACCGCGTACGGCACGCCGTGGCGCTGGCAGCGCTCGCGAAAGGCTTGCTGCTCGTCGCTGAGCCGGCCCTTGGCGTGGTGATCGAACAGTCGGCGTTCGGCCGGCCGCTTCAGCTCGATGCCGCCGCCGCCACCGCGCCACAGGAACAGCAGATCGGGCGCGCCCGGCGTGAGCTGACCGAGCACCTTGAGCTGATGGATGATCCTGGCAGCGAGACTACGCTCGGCTGGCGTCCGGGCCGGGAACCAGACGCCGTTCGGCGAGCCGATGACGACTGCATCGAGCGGGAGCCGCGGACTGCGCAGCCGGTACATAACCTCTCGCTGGAGGGCACGCTCGGCCTGGCGCATCGGCGGTTACCCTCCCCTGTAACCTATGTTTCACCGCGTTGTAACACTCAAGGTGTAAGGCCTATGATGTATGTTGCTGTGCCCTACATTCTGCTTGCCGTCCTGGCGCTTATGCGCTAACGAGGCCGCAATGCGAGGTCTCGCCCTCGGCTGACCAGATGTCGGGCCGGATCAGATGCAGTGGAACATCAAGCGCTTTGGAGATCGTTTTGGCATGGTGGACCGGAACCTGGGCGCGGTGTGTCCGCTTCCAGCCGCACACGGTCGACCATTTTACGCCGGCTATATCAGCCAACCGGCCGATGCCGCCTGCGCGTGCAGCAAGCTCGTCGATGGTCATGCCTACGATCATCGACGAACATTAATCTATGTCAAGACGCGAACGTTGCTTAACACATGAGGGGTACGATAACGTGATCGAGGAAGCCAGGGAGACAACGGATCAGACGGTGCCGCTGGACGTTCTGGCGGCGGAAGACGAACCGGAGCTACGACGCAAGATCGGTCAGCACCTCGGCGCCGTCCGAAAACAACTTGGGCGCAGCCAAGAGATCGCCGCAGCAGCGCTCGAAATGAGCCGCCCACATTTATCGAACGTTGAAAACGGACGCAGTGGTACGAGCTGGGGACATCTGAAGCGCATGGCGAAGTATTACACGCAGGATATTGAAAAGCTGATTATTGAGTGCCGGTCGCCGGATTACGACGCGCCGCCATTGCCGCAGCCAAAAGCGCAGAAGAGCGAGGAGAACGGCATCGGGCCGTTCAAGGCTTACACCGCGCACAACCTGACATCGTACGAGAAGTTCGTAATGAGCGGTTTTCACATCCTGCCGCAGAACGAACGCGACGACCTGATGCAGGAGATCCTGCGCCGGTATCGCAGCCACCTCAGTAAACCCGACCAAACATAAATCAATAAACCGCTTGCGGCGGTTCGTAGGCGGGTGCAACATCGGTCCTCTGAACGGGAGGGCCGACAATGCAAGCTGGTCTCGCAAACCTGCTCACAACGGTCGCGCTGACAGAACGGCGTCCTGCTAGGAGCTGGCTCGGGCTTTCGCTCTACGTCCTGCTCGCCTGCGCGGTGCTCGCGATCGGAGCGCTGCTGTGAGCGACGATGATCTGCCGTACGGCCCGACGCCAGGGCCGATCGTAAAATTGCCGCCGCCAGACGCCCAGGTGACGCTGCTCGACGTGATCAGCCGGGCCGCGAGCGATCCCAATACCGATGTCGACAAATTAGAGCGGCTGGTCGCGCTGTACGAGCGCAGCCAGGCCCGCGACGCGCACGCGGCCTACACCGCGGCCCTGGCGGTAATGCAGCCGCTGCTGCCGGAGATCGAGGAACACGGCGAGATCCTCGACAAGCAGGGCCAGGTGCAGAGCACATACGCGCTGTGGGAGGACGTTCAGCGCGAGATCAAGCCGATCCTGGCTGAGCACGGCTTCGCGCTCACCTTCGCGATCGGCAAGCTCGACGACGGCAGGCTGACCGTCACCGGCAAGCTGGCGCACCGCGGCGGCCATGTCGAGGAGACCACGATCCCGCTGCCGCTGGATACGACCGGCAGCAAGAACACAGTCCAGGCCTACGGCAGCAGCACCAGCTACGGCATGCGCTACACGGCCAGGGCGCTCTTGAATCTGACCAGCCGCGGCGGCGACGACGACGGCCAGGCCGGCGGCACCAAGCTGCTCAGCGAGGGCGAGGTCGAGGCGCTGACCAAGCTGATCGAGGCCGGCAAGATCGACCTGGCCCGCTTCTGCGAGCACCTCAAGGTGCCCAGCCTCGACCAGCTCCCGGCGCGCCGGTTCAAGTACGCCGAGCAGGCGCTGCGCGACGCCATTCGCAACCGGGAGCAAAAACGATGAGGGGCAAGCACAGCACGCAGCGGGTCGATTACGAGCTGTTCGAGCCGCTGCTGCAGCAAATCATGCAGAAATACGAGACCAACCAGACCGAGGTGCTGCGCACGCTCGGCTACCGCAGCAGCAACGGCATCGCGTTCTGGAAAAAGACCGGCAAGGTGCCGCTGGTTGCGGTCAACGCCGCCAAGGGCGTCCTGGCCGATGCAGGCGAGACCTGGGAGGCGCAGCAGCAGATGCTGCCGCTGCAGCCGGCGCCGCCGCTCTTTGATTTCGAGGAGCTGTCGATGCTGCTTGCGGTCGTCACCGGGCACACCGTGCTCGATGGGAGATATCGCGACCATCTGATCCGCAAGCTGGCCCTGGAGCTGATCCGCCAGTGATCGAGATCCTGACCATGCCCCAGGGCAGCCCTGAGTGGGTCCAGGCCAGGCTCGGGCTGCCGACAGCGTCGGAATTCGCCGACGTGATGGCGAAAGGCAAGGGCCTGGTCCGCAGGGGCTACCTGATGCGCCTGGCGGCCGAGCGGATAACCGGCGAGCCGCAGGAACGCTACAGCAATGCCCGCATGCGCCAGGGCAAAGAGCTGGAAGCCGAGGCGCGCGATCTCTACGCCTATCTGGAAAGCGTGAGGTGCGGCGGCGATCTGATCGAGCCGCAGCTCGTCGGGCTGATCAAGAACGGAATCGCCGGCTATTCGCCCGATGGGCTGATCGGCGACTGCGGGCTGCTCGAGATCAAGACCCTGATCCCGCCGCTGATGGTCGGCCTCTTGAGCCAGGGCGGCTACCCGCCCGAGCACAAGGCACAGCTCCAGGGCGGCCTCTGGGTCAGCAACCGGGGCTGGATTGATTTTGTCGGCTACTGGCCCGGCATGCCGCTGCATGTCGTCAGGGTCGGGCGCGACGAGGATTACATCGCCGAATTGAGCAACGAGGTCGAACGGTTCGCCGCCGAGCTGGACGACGTTGTGCGCCGGGTCGGCATCAGCCCCAAGGCAGCGCTGCGCGACATGATGGAGAGCAGCCTGGAGGTGCTTTGATGAGCACGCTGCAGACCTTTGCCCATAGCCCGCGCGGCTATGTGCTGCGGTCGCTGCAGATGCCTGATGGCAAGTTCCTGCAGCACGCGATCGTCGAATGCTCGACGCCCGGCTGCAACCGCACGGTCAAGACGCCGATGGAAGCCGATGCTTCGATCCTGATCATTCAAAAGTTCAGCAGGATGGGCTGGGCGATCTACAAAAACGGTAAGGCGCGCTGCCCCGAGCACGCGGAAAAACGCCGGAAGCAACAGCATCATTTCGTCAAACTGGGAGAGACCGTCAGCATGCCCGCATTGGAAACGCTGAGAACGATCAGCAACGAAGCCAAGCCGGCCGAGCCGGCGCCGGCCAAAAAACCGGAGCCTGCTCTCTATCTCATCATTATCGACCCTGATGGATCGGCGACGGTCCACCCGATTAGGGATGCCGTGGAGATGCTCCTCGGTGACAAAGCGTATTTTGCGGTGCCGCGGTAAGTGGCCGACGATTGCATCGAACCCTATCGCGACTGCGTGCGCCGCCGGCAGGAACGGGTGCGCCGGGCGATCGAGGAGCACCCGGATCTGCCTAACCGGCGCATTGCCGAAATCGCCGGGGTCTCGCCGAGGGCAGTAAATAATCACAAGAAAACACTGGAGGATGCATCCTCCACCGAAACCGCTGTGGAATTGAAAGACCTCTATCGTCCCGACATCGACTATCTGGAGCATCGGGGCGTCAAGCTGTTCCAGTCGGCCATGTGGCAATGCAGTTTGGCCGACATGGCCTTTATTTGGGACAAACTGGTCCCCGATTTCGAGCGCGAGCTGTTTAACCGGATCTTGAAGAGAAGGAGACCAACACATGATCGGATCAAACAAAAACTCAGGGAGAATGGAGCTGCCGAGGCGGATACCGTTGCGGATGATTAGCGACGATATTGCGACAGCGGTCTGCAATTCGCCGAAATACTGCGCTATCGCCCAAACGGTCTACCGTCAGCTCGACCTGCCGATCGGGCGCGTGCGCGTGACCACGGCAGGCGTTTCGATCAGGAAAGGGGAATACCGCTACTATTACCGGGTGCCACATCGCGCCTGCGTTCTCGTCCACGATTTCGACGAGGGCAGATCGGTGAAGCCGATCGCCTTCACGCTGACGCTGTCCGACCGGCGCAAGATCCAGTCCGTCCTCGATGATCGCCGGCAGCAGGTGAACAAGGCCCGCCGCGCGCGCGAGCAAGCCATGCGAGCAGTTGGCGGCAAGCCGAAAGTCTACAAGCGCTATGGCATCTGAGCCGCTTTGGTTTCGCTGGAATGGATCGGCGATGATGCCGATGCGGCCCGATGCTGCAGCGCACCAGTATGTCGTCGACCAGCGTTACCTGCTCGAGGCGCATCACGAGCGCAGCTATGCTCGGCATCGGGCGTATTTCGCGGCGCTGCACGCAGCCTGGTCGAGCCTGGCGACCGACGATTTCCCGACCAGCGAGCATCTGCGCAAGTTCGCGTTGATCCGCACCGGCTGGCGCGACGAGCGCATGTTCGCGTGCCATGATCTGCAAGAGGCGATGCGCCTGCAGGCCTTTGTGCGGCCGATGGATGACTACGCAATCGTCACCATCGACCATCCGGCCCTGGTGCGCGTCTGGACGGCTAAATCGCAATCGTACAAGGCCATGGGCCGACCGGATTTCAACCAATCGATGGAAGACGTGTTGACCTACTGCGCCAGCCTGATCGGCGTCACCAAGGACGAGTTGCAGGCCCAGGGGGAATTAGCATGAGCGAACCCGTCGAAATGCGCGCCTATATCGACCTCTACTACGTCATCGCCTCCTGGATCAAAGGCCTGCACTGGGACGAGCCGGGGCCGCCGATCGAGATGCTCGCCGAGCGGCTGCGGGCCGAGCTGGAACGCGGGCAGGCAGATGCCGACGACACTCGCGCGCTGCTGCATGCGGCCAGGGAGGTGACCCGCTACGTCTGCGATCAGGTGTTGGTCAATGCCGAGGAGGTGATCTACCGCCAGCCGACGCACAAGGCCGGCCATGCATAGGCAATGCGGCGCCTGCACGCTGTGCTGCAAGCTGCTGCCGGTGTGGGAGCTGGGCAAAGCGGCGAACACCAAATGCGGCGCGCAGTATTCGCGCGGCTGCCGGATCTATCATCAGGCCGGGTTCCCGGCGAGCTGCGCGCTGTGGAGCTGCCGCTGGCTGCTGGGCGAGCCTGGCATCCCCAGGCCCGACCATGCCGGTTGGGTGCTCGACGTCATCCCTGACGCCGTCAAGGCCAGGAACAACGAGACCGGCGAGGTGACGATGATTCCGGTCATTGTCGCCTGGGTCGCGCCTGGGACCGACGCGCTGCGCGACGACCGGCTGCTCGCCTATGCCGAGCGCAAGGCCAAGGAGGATCATGTCGGCCTGCTGCTGCGCTACGGCACCGATCGGGCGGTCGCGGTCTTCCCGCCGGGGATCGCCACGGACAACGAGTGGCATGTCATCGACGGCGAGCATATGCAACGGGTCAACACGGTGACCGGCAATCTGCTGCTCGAGGCAATGGCGCAGCAGCGGCAAACATCGGCAAACATTGGGGAAAACGGTGGCACACCGAGCCAGGAATTTCCGGCAGCGTGATATTACGGCGGCTGTTAAAGCCGTTCAAAACGCAGGACAATCGGTCGCGCGCGTCGAGGTTGATGGCGAGGGCAAGCTTACGATATATGTAGGCGACGGCAACATCGCCGCTGACGAGAAGGACGTTGAGACATGGAACAGCAGATTGAAACGGGGCATCCGGCAGCGGCTCAGCTGAGCCGGCACTACCCCGAGATCACCAACTGGCGGGATCTCCCGCACCTGCAGCTCCCGACCGTGGGCAGCACCGAATACCACTACGTTCGCGGCAAGGGCCAGCAGCGCTTCGGCTCGGGCAGCCTGCACAAATTCGGCGAGGCCGGCTCACCGGCCTGGATTGCCGAATACGACGCGCGGGTCGACGCGCTGAAGGCGAGCGCCGCCGATGTCGAGGCGATGCATTCGGGCCGCAAGGTGATCGGAAAAAAAAGGTTGGCCCCAACCGCGCCAGGCTCGCTCGGGCACGCGGTTGAGGCCTATCTGGTTTCCGACGATTTCACCAAAAGCCGGCAATTCGCGGCCAAGAGCACGCGCGGCATGAAGACCGACATCCTGCGCCGCTGGTGCAAGGAGCCGGTCGAGGCAGGCTCGAGCGATGTCTGGGGCCAGGCGCCGATCGCCGAGATCGATGCCGAGGCCCTGGAAGGGCTGCTGCTCAGCTACAAGAACACGCACGGCAAGGCGCGCAATTTCCGCGCCGCGATCCGGCCGTTCTACGCCTGGCTCTACGAGCGCAAGATGATCCCGACCCGCGATAAGGACGGCAAGCGGATCATCAACCCGACCCTGCTGCTGCAGGTGCCGAAACGGCCGGAAGACGCCGGCCTGCGCCCGCTGACCGCCGACGAGCTGAAGGCTTGCCAGCGGACCTGGGCGCCGGGCACCTACGAGCGCGCCGCGGTCGAGCTGATGTTCCAGCTCGGGCCGGCATGCGCCGACGTGATCCGGCTCGGGCCGGCGAACGTGAAGACCGACCGCGACGGCAACCGGGTCTGCGCCTATCACCGGCAGAAGATCCGCAATCCCAACAAGGGCAACGCCTACCCGCCGTTCCGCAGCAGCCTGGAGGATCACTTCCTCAAGACGCTGCCGGTGCAGCCGCTGCCGGGGATGCCCTGGCTACTCGACAAGAACGGCCGGCCCTGGACCGACCGCAAGGACGCCGCCAACGAATTCAGCAAATGGGTGATCCGCCGGGTGCTGGGCAAGGCGGGCGTCGTTGACGGGTCGGCGCACGGGTTCCGCAAGCTGTCGGCGATCGAAGCCGCCTACCGCAAGATGGACCTCTGGCAGATGAAGTCGGTCTTCGGTTGGGACACACTGGCGATGCCGAGCTACTACACCCAGCTCGCCAATGCGATGCGCTTCGGGTTCCAGGCGGCGAACGATTTCGCCGATGGCTGGGAGCCGGAAGACGACGACGAGGCGGTTGTTAAAACCGGGGAATAGGCCCCGGCCCAATCCTGATAACCCGTTGATAACGCGCTGTAAAAACAGCATTGCCCTGTCCCCTCAGAACAGCGGACAATGCACAAGATCAAAGGGTTATCGGAACTCCTTGACACGCCGGGACAGCCAGCCTGCTCCCGGCGTATTTACATCTTACCGGCAGACCCGCAGTTCGTCAGCCAGGTCGGGCTCCCTGGTTCCGGCCGGCGCCTGGGCGATGCAGACATGCCAGGAGATCACAGTCATCGGTTCGCAGGCAACGAGCTGCGACAAGAGCGCCAGGGCGAACAGGTTGCGAGCGAGCATCGGCGGGCCTATGTGGGGATCAGCAACATGAAGGCTGATTGTGATGCACTTTTTATTGATGCTGCTTGTGATGGCGATCCTCAGCGTTCCGTTCGCGCTGTTTATTGTGATCCCATTCTTGACCTGGCTCATGGAGCCAACCGAGGTCTGGCTCGAGCGTCGCAACGACAAGGAGCGTCGTCGCAACGAGAGGCGGCTGCGCTCGCAGCAGCCTATTGAGTGGCTGTAGGCGCCGGCATCAGCTTGTAGCCCGGCGCGAGCTGCGGCGTCGGTCCTACCGGCGCTTGGCTCTGCTGCTGCTGCGCCTGGCGGCCCTGGGCATCGGTAAAGGGCCGCAGGTTGGTCAGCAACGGCGTCCTGCTTTCGACGTAGCGCATCGCTGCGATCGTCGCGGGCGTGTTGATGCCATCGGGATTGTATTTGAGCAGCAGCTTCCTGGCATAGGCCGGATCGGTCAGCGCCTGGCGTTGCACCTGAGCGATCGCGTTGTTGCGACCTTCCCTTAGCTTGCCGACCAGGCCGCCGATGACGCCTGTTCCGGTGCCGACCGCAGCGGCGCCGGCTTCCCAAGGGTAACCAAAATAATGCGCCAGCAGGCTACCGGCGGCCGCGCCCATTAGGCCGCCAGCGCTGCTGAGTGCAGCCATCGGACCATGGCCGCCGAGCGGCTTTGCCTCTGCCGTGGTCTGAGCAGTGCCGCTAGTGCCGGCAACGCGGCTCTGCGGCGTCTGCGCCATGTTCTGCAGCTCTTCGTTGACCCGGCGGATCGCCGCGGCCTGCTCGGGCGTGTAGGCCTGGTCGATCAGACCGCCTTCCCTGGTCACCAGCCGATTAACCGCATCGGCCGACAGCATCTGGGCGCCCTGGGCATCGGTTTTCTGCAGGCCGAGGCCCCTCGGCGCCAGCGACGTTGAACCGCCCTCAACGGTATCGTAGAGCTGCTGATAGGCCTGCTGCTGGGTCAGCGCCCGCTGCGCGCCCTCGGCCGTCGAGAATTGCCTCTGCAGCGTCGGGAAGCGCATCAGCGCATCGCCGTACTTGCCGGTGATCTTGTTCAGCTCGGCGAGGTTGACCGAGCCGTCCGGGTTGATTGCGTTGTCGCGCACCTGGCCGGCGATGTAGCGCTGCAGGGCCGCGGTCGAGGCCTCGGGATCGCCAAAGACCGAATGCAGCCGATCGAGCGCATCGGCCGAGCCGGTGCCGGTCAGGAAAGCATTCGCGACCGCGTCATTGCTCTGCAGGTAACGCGTGTCGTACTGGTCGCGCTTCAGCGCCGCGCCGAAAGGCGCCGCCTTGAAGACATCGAGCGGCTCGGAATTCCGCCGCCATGCAGCGACCGCGGCGCCGATCTCGGGAACCTGATCGGCGAGGTGATCGTCAAGCCGGTTCTTGATGTCGAAGACGGCACGCTGCGCTTCCGTGTTGCCGCTTCTGCCATAGCTGGCCGCGAGGTCGCCCAGGGCCTTGCGCGAGCTGTTGGCAAAATCCGCGGTGTCAAGCGTGATCCCGGTCGCCGATGTGAGCTGCCTGCCGGCCGCCTGATAGGCAGCGCCGAGATCGCCCGCGCTCTGCGATGCCATCTGCGTCGCGTAATCGCGGATCGGCTGCAGGTTTACGCGAGCGGGGTTGTCCTTCAGCGCGTCAAAGGCGCCGCCGGCCGCGTCCCTGGTCGCCTGACGCTCGTCGTAGATGCGCTGCAGCTCCTGTCGGAATGCCTCGCCGGCATCCTGCCGCGACAGGCCCGGCGGAATTGCCCTGATGGCGGCGTCGCGGTCGGCCTGGGCCTGGGCGAGAAGGGCCGGCGCATTGGCCGGCGTCGCGCCGGCCAGGGCACCGCGCTGCGCCTGGTTGACCTGGCTGCGGAGCTGCTCGTAGATCGGGTCATCAGCGCGCGCGGCCGCAACCTGATCCTTGTAGACCATGCCGCGGATGCCAGGCAGCTCGCTGATGTCGCCGAGGGTCGGGCCGAGCGGCTGGCCCGCTTCGCCGGTCAGCGTCGTCGTGCCGGCGCCGGTCGGCAGGCTCGAGGTCGTCCAATCCTGCCAGCGCCGATCACCGAGATCGACGAGATCGCGCCCGGTCATGCCGCCCGCTGCGGCACGGAGCCGATCCACTACGGTCTGCTCGGCCTGTTCCCTGGACGAGCTGAGCAGGCCGGGCAATTGCTTTGCGCCATAGGCGCCGGCAGCGGTCAGCGCGTTGGTGCCGAGGCCGGCGCCGCCGGCAACGAGCATTTTCTGCCACAGCGGCGCGTCGGGGTAGTAGGTGTTCATGGCCTCGCCGGCCAGGCCAGAGGTGCCGCCCGCCAGCATGCGAGCCGCGGCGCCCTCGGGACCGCCGACAACGCCACTGGCAGCGCCCGAGACCAGGCCGGAATAGAGCCGGCCGGCCGGCGTCTTTGGCGTGTAATTCGCGCCGATCGGGTCGAGGTACATGTTCGCCAGTTCGTCGCCGGAATAGGTATGGCGAGCGAGCCAGCCAGGCTGGCCTGCTGTCGGGCTGGGCGTGCCGCGCAGCCGCATTTCGCGGTCCCACTCGAGGTCGGCAAGCTGGCCCGCGGCGTGCGGCAGACCAGGCAACGCGGCGAGGCCTTTGATGGCGCTGGCGCCGGTATTCGCGGCGACGTCGCTGCCCCATTGCTGCCAGGTCTCAGGCGGCGGCGGCGGCTGGCTCGGCCGACTCAGCGCGTCCTCGAGATCCTGCTTGGCATTGGCGAGCGGGCCGGCCGGCACCATCGTCGGCGGCGGCGTATAGCCGGGCGGCGTCGCCGCCGTGGGATCGCTCTGCAGATAAGCGTCGAGGTCGCTTTTTGCGTCGTCGAGCGTGCTCATCGGCTAATCCGTTGGCGCCAGGCCCTGGGCATGCAGGTAGTCGATCTGCTGTCCGAGGCGCTGCAGCTCGGCCCTGCCGGCCTGGGTCTGGCCGATGCGCTGGTACAGCTCCTGCCGGTCCTGCTGACTCATCCGGCCAACGATGAACGCGTAGGGCGAAACCTGCTTGTTGAAGGCTTCCTCGAAACCGGCGGTATCGCCCTTGACGCCGCTCGGCGATTGCCACTGCGACATCGCCTGCATTTTCGCCATGCGGTAATCGTTGAGGCCCTGCAGCTCGGCGAGCGTGCGGTCGAGACCTCGAGGCGACATCTCGACGCTCGGCATCTGCTGACCGACCAGCTTGAGTTCCTGCACGCCGGCACGCTGCGATGTCGCCTTCGCCTGCTCGCGCACCAATTGGCCGAGCTGCTTGTTGACACTCTCGTAGCCGGCAACGCCCTGGACCCGCGGATCGGTCGGGTCGAGGCCCATCGAGACCAGCAGCTTGTCCCAATCGTGCCGATATTCGGCGAACGTGCCGGTGTAGAACGTCGGCGCCTCGCCCCTGATCAGCCTGAGCTGCGCACCCATCACGCTTGCGGCAGCGGCATCCTTCATCACCTGATCACGCTGCTCGACGGTCGTCTTGGCGACGCCGGTCAGCGTCTCCTTGGCGCCGGGACCGATCTCGGTCTGGCCGATCGGCTGCACCATCCAATTGCCGTCTGGGCCAAACCCGAGGAAATAGGTCGTCTTGCCGCCCTGGGCGTCGGTCAGCTCGACCTTGCCGGGATTGCCCCTGATCGTGCCATTGACCGGATCGACCGAGATCATGCCCTGGCGCAAGAGCTGCGGCTTGAGCTGCTCGAACAGCAGCTTGCCCGGCAGCGCGCCCATCTCCTGGCCCTGTGCCTGAGCCGCCGCGGTCGGGCCGACGAGCGGGAACTCGGCGACCTTCTGGGTCACCGGGTTGACCGGGATGCGCCAGGCGCTGCCGAGCGCCACGATCTGGTTCGCGATCTGGATCGCCCGCTGGCTCGGGGCGCCGGGGATCTGGCCGGCGCCGCCAGGCTGCATCGTCGCAGGAGCCGCTACAGAGGCCGCTGGACGCACGGGAGCGGGCTGAGCTGCTGGGGTAGGCGCCGGGGCCGCCACGGGGCCTGGCGGGACTCCCTGCGGCCCTGGAGGCACCGCTGGCGCGGGAGCGGGCGCCTGGGGCGTCGGCGGCGGGATCTGCGGCTGCGGGCCGCCGGCTGCGGCCACGGTCTGCTGCGCAGCTCGGCCGGGTACGAGGTTGGTCGGCGGTGCCGGAATCGGCGGCGGCGCAGGCGCCTGCGGCGGTAGGCCGGTGATCAGGCCGCCCTGGCCGCCGGGTGCCGGCCGCGGCGCTGCGAGCGGCGGTGCCGGCCCTGGCGCTGCCATTGCGGCGCCGGCCTGGGGCACGTTCAGCAAGCCACCCGTGCCAGGCGCCTGCATCGGCGCCGGCTGCGGCAGCGCGGTCGGCGGTGCGCCAGGCGGCAGCCCAGCGGGCCGAGGGGCGGGCGCCTGGGCGCCGAGCAGACCGCCGCCGCCACCAGCGGAAGGCGACGGCTGAGCGCCGGGCGGCGTGGTCGACGGACCCACGCCCTCGGTCGGCGGCGCGCCTTCCTGCGGCGGCCGGCCGGCGTGGGTGTAGTAGCCGATCGCCGGGTGGACGACGGTGTTCGCGAGCGGCCCGCCAAAGCGGGCGCCGTTCTGCTGCGCGAGCTGGGCGAGCTGCTGGTTGTACGGCGCCAGGTTAATCGGCGCCTTCATGCCCTTTTCCTGACCGGCGACGGTGCCGACGCCCATCAGGCTGATCGGGCCGGCGCCGGCTCGTTTTAACTCGCCGAGCATCTCGGGGATCATGCCGATCTCTTCCGCGTGCCCGTTCATCACGCTGTTAGAGAGGCCGGTCGACAGCATGATCGGCTGACCGTTGAGCGAGCCGGTCGGCAGGCTCTTGATGTATTCAAGCGTGCCGCCGATCGTGCGGCCGGGCACCGCATCGGTGCCGATGTCGCCCTGCATACCGCCGTGGTTGACGTAGCCCTGGGCCAAGGAGTCACCGATCGCGCGGTACGGTTTGACCTGGCTGCCGGTGATCAGGCCCGGCTGCGGCTGCGGTGTGCCAGGCGCCGTGGTCGCCTGGGCGGGCGAGGGGCCGGCGGCCTGGGCTGGCGGCTTGCCGATGCCGTAGAAGCCGGTGATGCCGAGGCCCTTGGCGCCGTTCCATGCTCCCCAGCCATCCCTGGCGGCACGCTGCATGGCGTAATTGATCGTGGCGTCTTCGTTGGCCGGATCGAGCGGGTTAAGGCCGGTTGCTTTCTGAAAGTCGTTCCCCATACCGCCGCCGGTATAGAGCTGAAACGAACCGCCCGATTTGCCGCCATCGGCAACCTTGCCGCCGATCGGCCCGTATCCGGTAGCGAGACCCTCGGAACCCGCGACCGCGACCGCGACATCGGGGTCGATGCCGTTGGCAATGGCCGCGGTCCGAATAACAGGGATCTTGCCACGCGGGTCTTTTCCGGCTGCCGGCAATTTGAGGGGACCGCCTGCGCCACCAGGCGCGCCGCCTGCGCCACCAGGCGCGCCGCCTGCGCCGCCCCCGCCGGTCAGCTCGCCGACGAATGCTTGGTTGAGCAGCGACATCTGCTGCGCCGCCTGCATCGCGGCACGCTGGTATTCGACCTGGGTCTGGGCCTGCAGGGCCTGGGCCGCCTGCAGGCGCGAGGCCTGCATCTGGTCCTCGGCCTCGAAACCGGCCTCGCCAGCCCGGCCGAGCGCGCGCGCGAATCCGAGCAGGCCGCTCTTGTACGGCGTGACGGCATCCTGGCCCAGGGCTGCCGACCATGCCGCCAGGGCGCGCTGGCGGAATGCCTGCTGCGTCGCCGGATCGGCGAGGTTGCCCGAATACGCCGCGGCCGGGTTGTAGCCGCTCAAGAGGCCGCCCATGAAACCAGGCTGCTGCTGCGCCCCTGGGATCGGCGGCGGTATGCCGGGATCGGTGAGCAGGCCAGGCTGGTCAGGCATCAGTAGCCCCGCAATTGCTGCAGTGCCGTTGCCGGATTAAGGCTCGGCATACGGGCGAGGTAGGGATTCTTGTAGGCACCGTAGTTGATGCCGGCGCCCGAGAACGGCGGCGGCATGGGCATGGCCGAGGGCCGCTGTGTCGTCGTTGCGGCGCCGATGCCCTGCAGGGCTTTCTGCAGATCGGGGCTGCCGAGCGTGGCGCTGAGCTTGTCCCAGAGGCTCTGCTGCTTCTGGGCCTGGCCGGTGTAGTAGCCGAGGCCCTGTTGCGTCGCCACCTGGGCCGGCGTCAGGCCGGTATAGCCGGTCGGCTGCGTGTTCGGCACGCCGGTCGGCAGGCTCATATCCGCATTCGGGAACCAGCCCTGCTGCTGCAGCATCGTTTGCTGGTCCGGGGTCAAGGTCTGGCCGGTATAGCCGGCCGGCATGTCGAGCAGGCCCATCGCTTACCTCTGCAGCGCTTTCGGATAATCGACGTACTGGTAGCCGTCCGCATCGCGCAGGACGGCATCGGGGCGGATGCGCTCGACCTCGTCGGCCATGACGCCGATCGCGTAGTTGTTGGTGCCGGCGTAGCGGAACCAGTAGAGCGGCAGCCCGTTGTCGGCGGTGCCGATCCGCTTGATGTCGGTCTTGAACCGCCGGTCTGATCCGAAAAGGCCGGCCAGCGGGCCGCTGCCGCCAAAGAGGTTGGCGAACGACGCGATGCCGCCCAGGCCACTGCCGACGCTCTGCAGGATGTTCTGCTGGTTCGGGCTGGTGACGCTCTGGCTGCCGCCGGTCGGGCCGCCCAGGATCGCGCTGTAGTTTTGCAGCGGCTGCCAGATGCTGTTATAGGCAGCGCTCATCTGGCTCAGCGGGAAATCGGCGAACTGCGGCGCGTTCTGCACCAGATTGCCCAGTGTCAGTTGGCCGCTGTTGTTGAGCTGACCGGCGTTGTTGGCGATGGCGCCGCCGATCTGGTAGCCGGAATTACCGATCTGACCGGCGTTGCCGAGGCCCGACAATTGGGTGCTGATGCCGCTGAGGCCGAGGTTGCCGCCGGCACCGTAGGCGGTATTCGCGGCGCCGTAGCCGGTGCCGGCGAGGTTGTTCAGGTCGAGCGCTCCGCCCTGGATCAGATTGCCGCCCGTGGTGAAGCCCTGGTTGGTGATGTTGGCAGCGTTGTTGACGCCGGTCTGGCCGAGGCCGCCGGCCGCAGTGAGCGCGCCCGTGGTATTGGCAACGCCGGTATTGTAGGCGCCAGCGCCCGCGTTGCCGGCGCTGAGTGTTGTGCTCAGCCCCGTGTTGTAAGCATTGTTTACGATGTTGCCGACCGTGTTCTGCAGCGCCTGGCCGAGGTTGTAGCCGGCGATGTTCTGCTGGTTGCCCATGACGCCCGAGCCGTACCTGCCGGCCTGCTCGGCGCTGGAGCTGATCATCGGCGCCGTTGCCGTCATAAACGCATTGGTGATCGGCGTGGTCGCGGCGCTGATGACGTTGCCGAGCGCCGGGTTGGTATTGGGGTTGATGTACTGGCCCGAGGCCAGGCCCTGCAGGCCGCTCATAAACGGGTTGCCGCTGACCGCTCCAGCCGCATTCGTGTTGAGGCCGGCGATTTGCGGATTGGCGACGCTTGCCGCGCCGGGCGCATAGCCGCCGATCGCGCCCATCGCCTCGCCGCCCAGGCCTTGCATCTCGCTTGAGTAGCCGTAGCCGGTGCCCGGCAGACTCATCGCGCTGTTGCCGACGCCACTCAGCGCCGACTGCCAGGGCGCCACTGCGCCCGGTGCGGCACCGGACACATTGGTCATCAGATCCTGCATGTTGAAAGCGTTTTGCACCGCATTCGGCGCCAGGCCAGAGAGGTAGCCGGCCTGCGGGCTGGCGGCATAGTAGGGCGTGCCCTGGCCCGTCAGCATCGCGTTCTCTGCGATGCTGGCGAACGGCATAACATTGTAGCCGCCGTATTGAGGGGCGAGGAAATTGTTGGTGTCGGCCTGCGCCGTGTCGGCCAGTTGCGAAAGGTACGACATCCCGGCGGCGGGATAACCAGCGAGGCCCGCCAGGCCCTGGGCCTGCTGCCAGCCGCTCGTCAGGAACGGGAGCTGCGCCTGCGATACCGGATTGACCGTGGTGACGGTCGACGGCGAGGATTTGCTCATTCCTTGATCCTTCGCACCAGGGCGACGCCGCAGACGTCGAACCCGAAATGCGACCAGCCCTTGCGGTCCCAGCCGACGAGGTCGACGCAGCCGAGGGCCTCGGCCTGGGCGTCGAGCGCATCGAGGAGCTGCTGCCACCAGCGCTTGAGGCCGCTGCCGGCGATGAACGGCACCTCCAGCACGCGGCAGCGCGGGAATTGCCTGACCTCTGTCACCGCCGCTGCGACCAGGGCGCCGCGGTCGCGGATGACGAACATCGTCATGCGGCCGGCCATGACGAGCTGCAGGATGTCGATCGGCTCATAGCCGCGGACGCGATCGGTGGCGCGCTTCAGGCGCGGCTCGATGATCGGCCAGAGGCGCAGCAGCTCATCGAGCGGCGGCGCGCTGATGACAATATCCGGCAGCTCGCCGACCGGCGGCGGTGCCGAGACAAAATCCAGCATGGGCTAACCGATCAGGGTTGCGATGAACGTCGCGTCGGTGTTCGGACTGTTGGCGTGGTGGATCGTGCAGTTGCCCAGCCCATTGACGATGTAGATGCTCGGCAGCGCATTCGATGCGTGCCACGTCACCGGCACCAGATTGATCGAGGTGTAGGGACCGATCCGGCTATCGTTAAAGGTCGAGGTCGTCGCGTTCGGCGCCAGCGTCACCAGCATCGTGCAGCCGATGCCGCCGCGCAGGATGTTGTTGATCGCCTCGGCGAAGCGAACGACGGTGTTGCGCAGTTGCGTCGCGTCGGAGGGAACGGCCGGAATCTGCGGCGGCAGACCCAGGGTCGCCTGAGCCACCTAGCGGATGCCCTCGGGATTGGCGCTGAAATCGACGCCCTGGGCGTGGGTGAATTGCGCGCCGCCCGGCAGTGTCATCTGGAACCTGACATAACGGCCGGTGCAGCGCTGCGGACAATTGCCCAAAATGTTCTCGGGGACGCTGCCCTCGTACACAACCGAGTCGCGCACCTTTTCCCGGTGACCGACCCGGATCGATGCGGCCATGTTGGCATTGTGAACCGGCCGCACGCCCGTGATGCGAGAGCGGCGGTCGGGGAAGAACTGGCCCTCGGTGGTTTCGAGCGTCGCCGGCAGGCTCGGGCCGGTCGGCGTCACCTGGCTGTGGGTGTTGTCGAACCACGTCAGCATCGGATTGCCGTTCGTCCAGTACCGGCTGTCGAGCGAATACGGGAGCTGCTCTAGGTTGCCGAATGGATCGAGCTGATCGAGGTTGTAGCCGGCGGTCGAATACGCCAAGCCGCCGACCCATTCGACCGGCGTCGCGCTGACATCAATCGGCGTCCAGCGGCCCAGCTCCCAATTGTAGATGATCGCCTTGTTGAACAGGCCATGGTTGCCGCTGCCGTGGTAAAACCAGAAGATCAGCTTGCGCTGCGGATCGTAGGTGCCCTGGACGGCTCGGACATAGTTGATGTCGAGATCGGCATAAAAATACTTGTCAACCTTCTGCGCGCCGATCGCCGTCGAGCTGCCGCCGTCGAACGCATAGAAACCGTCCGGCCCGAGATAATAGACAACCGACCGCACGATGCCGGAACCGTCCGGCAGGCGCCGGTTGACAATCGACAGCGACGCATCGCTTCCGGCCGCGCCCTCGGCGACATGGAACGAGAAACTGTAAGGGCTGCCGCTATATTGAATTCGGTAGATGCCCCTCTCCATCACCGCGCAACCGTCGGCGGCAGAGAGGTGACCGCCGACCAGGCCGTTTATCGCGCCGAGGTCGGTTTCCTGCAGATCTTGGAAATCAGACTGCAGCTCGATCGCGGTATTCGATCCCGGCACCGGCCAGTTGGTCGGGTCGCCGATCGCGGGCCAGTGGATGCGAAACGGCACCGTGCCGTCGTAGCTGTCGACGGTATTGCCGACGAGGAGAAAGTCACCGATCACACAGCAGTATTTCGCCCTGGGCGCGTTGGCCGAGAGGTTAGAGAATGCCGTGTCGGTGCCGACCAGCATCGTCTGGATCGGATCGTCGTAGTTGGTGAAGATGATCCGCTTGCCGAAAGAGGTGCTGACCCAGAAGCCATCGGGCGGCTGCTCGGTGTTGTAGGGCGCCGCAGGGCCGCTGACATCGACCCAGGTCTGCGCCCCGGTCTGCTGCATGTAGATGCGCTGCTGCGTCGCGGCCCAGTCCGAAACGTTGCCGCCAGCATCACGATACCCATATGATCCGCACACCCGGCCTGGCAGGGCGCCCGAGAGGCCTGGCGCCGGGCCTGGGAACGCCGCGTAGCTGTTCTGCGTGCGCGGGATCACGTTAAGGATGTTGACCGATCCGGGGTTGCCGAATGACGGCCCATCCGGCAGCCACTCGCCAAAGGGGAGCACTTTTGTCATCGGCGGTCTCGCGGCAACAAAAAAGCCCGCCGAGGCGGGCTATTCAGGGTTCAGAAGGCCGGGCGGCGCGGCTATGCCGGGCGGGGCGGCGGCTTGGGGGCGGCGGCTGCTGATTTCGTGCTCGATGAGCGGGTGGAGGGTCTGGGCTTTAAAATCTTCCATCCGCTGCTGTAGCGCGGGTCCGTATCGGCCATAAAGCCTTCCCAGATAACCCGTAGTGGCCGTCGGGTCTTGGGTCCAGTCGTGTTCACGGCTCAGCTCCTCTGCCTTGAAGCCACTGACACGCAAGTCATCGCTGAGACCGAGGCGCTCGCCGATGGATTGAATGCCGGGGATCAACTCAGATTGTATCCTGTTGGACATCCCAACGCCACCCTTATCGAACAGCAGCTCCATGCCTGGGGTGCCGTCTGGGTGCTGCGCGGGCGAGAAGCCGGCGGCGAAGTCGGGGTGGTTCTCTACCAGACCCTGCCACATATCCTTGACGACGGCGGGATCGGCCAGATCGGGATGGTGAATAGCGACGCCCAAACGGTTGCCGCTGTTCATCATCCGCATGCCCATGACCTTGGTCTGGTTTGCCAGATAGCCAACGATGTCAGCCATGTCACCAAAGACTTCGGGCGACGAGATGATGTACGAGCGGCCCGCAGGCGCGAGGGTCGCCTGCCCGCCCGCATTCCACCCGCCCTGGGCATCGGATAGGCGACTGCCCTCGATGCCGCCGGTCTGCTCTTTTGCAAAATCAAGGATGCGACCCATCACGTTACGGGTTACATCGCCCTGAGCCTCGGGCGAGAGATCGTGCCACCCGAGCTGCTTGAACCAGCTCTCAAACGGCGACCCTTGGCCGGGGTCCAGCTCGTAGCTCATCGGGCGGCGGTTAGCGATGATCGCCTGCTCCGGGGTCTCGCCTGCCCGGCCAAGCATCTTCGACATCGCCTTCCAGCCAACCGCCTGAACCTCGCTCGGTATCCACCCGCCGCCCATATAGCCGCGCTGGTTGAGCCAGTCGGTCAGATCGCGCCCCTTGTTAGCGGTCCACTCGTATTGGGTTTCGCTCGGGCCGCCGCCGATGGCGTCGCGCTTGAGCGCGGCGGCCTTCTCGGGGCCATAATTTTGCGCGACCCATTTCAAGGTCGGGTCATCAACCATCCCCATGTCGCGCAGCGAATGAACATCGGCGACAAACGGTGCCCCTGCTGCCGGATCGTGACCGTAGAAGGCGCGGGTCGGGCTGCCGTTGGCGCTGTCGATAAAGTCGTAAATCTTCTGACCACCCAGCGTGCCGGCAGGCCCCGCATCGGGACCGACGCCGCGTGCTTGCCAGTACGAGCGCAGGGCCTCGTCAGCCAGCCCGCCCTGCTTCTGCTCGCCGATGAGGCCGGTTTGGTTGATCAGTTGCTCGCGTGTCCGCAGCGCCGACAACTGGGCAAAGGACGGCGATGCGTTGACGTTGCCGGTGAGCCAGGCCCCCATCATGTCAGGGCCTAGCTCGGGGCCGAAATGCTGGTTATAGGCTCCCGAGGCGTCGCGATACCATTTGCGCGCCTCGGCGATCTCGTCAGGCGTGAGAACGTGCTCTGTCCGCGCCAGCCACTGATCGTGCGTGCCGTTGCCAACAAAGACGCCAGGCTCAAGCTCAAGGGCGGCGTTCTTGGGCGCACCAGCGTCAGGATCGCGCCCAACCAACCGCCGGATGCGGTCCGGTAAGCCGGGCGGCGCCGCCAGCCCGCCGCCGAGAAAGGGCGCGCCCTCGCCGATGTTCCCAGTGCCCAATACACCGAGCATCGGACTGTCGCCCGGCTGGTTCAGCAACTGCTGGCGCAGGGCATCTGGAGAGAGCGCCGCGTCCCTCTGGTCGGCCGCGGCCATCTGGTTCCAGGCCGAGTTGTTGAACAGCCAGCTCACCGCATCGCCCATCAAGCCAGCAGGCGGCAGATCCGGCGCCGCGTAGCTGCTGCCGAGATCGTCCCAGAGGGCCATTACGGATTTTTGGTGTCGGTCTGGATGTAGAGGCCGCCCGGGTATTTGTAGCGGCGATCGGCGAGGCGGATGCGCTCGAAGGCGGCCTCGCGGGCGCCGAGCCAGATCTGCAGCCGCGGATCGTCGCCGATGTACGGCGCCGCCATCGACAGCGTGCCCCAGAGGTAAGCGCTCGGGTAGTTGGTCAGAAGCCAATTGGTCGGCGTGGTAGTGCTGAGGCCGGTCAGGCCGCTGAGATAGGTCAGGTTGAGCGGATCGCTGATGCCGGTATCGGGATCAATGTCACCAATGTCGCCGACAACACGCATATTCAATCCCTCGATCGTGTAGGCGACCGCCTGGCCCGGCAAACCATAGATATTGCAGTCCATGTTGACTGGCGTCTGATAGGTGAAGACGCGCCGGCCGTAGTTGGTATTGATCCACATCTCGCGCAGCTCGCTGTAGTCGAGCGGCAGCGGGATCACCGTGGTGCCGGGCGGCTGCGGCGGGATCGTAATGGTCTTCTCGACGAAGCGGGTGCGCAGCCTGTCCCTGGCTTCCTCCTCAAACAGCACGATCATGTCGGCGACGGCCGGCTGCACCAGCGGATCGCCAGGGCGAGCGAGCCAGTCGAGCACCGAAGTCTGCAGGTTCTGATAGGTATCGAGAGCCATGCCAGCCTCAGAGGATGAAATGCCTGCCGTAGCGCAGATAGCGCCACTCGTTTGAGTTCAGGAGCTGCAGCACCTTCTTGCGATGGTTCCGGTCCCAGGCCCGCACGCCGTATTGCTGCAGCCAGATCAGCTGCACCTCGGGCGATATGCGCGCGGCCAGGCGCATGCTCTTGTCGCTGTTCCAGCCATCCTCATCGAGCTGCGAGCGCTTGTTCGCCTCGATGATCGGCTCGACATCGGCGGTGCGGCGGATGATGCAGCGCTCGCCATCGGGATCGTACTTGTAGTGCTCGACCGCGCCCGTGTCGGGATCGCGACTGAGAAAGCGCCAGCTATTTTCGGCGGGCACTGGGCGCGTATCCCATCTGGGCGAGGAGGGCGGTGACAGCGTCGGCCTGTTTCTGCAGCGCCGAGGCCAGGGCGTCGAGCACGGCCGGGTCATCGACCGGCGGGTTGAGCGTGACGCCGGTCTGCATCGACATGCCCGATGTCGCCGGCTGCGCGACCGTCACCGCATTGACCGAGCCGCCGGCATTGACGATCGCGATCGCGGTGTTGAGCGTCGCGAGCTGCTGCTGGAGCTGAGAGGCCTGCGGGATCTGGTCAATGGTCGGCGGGTCGCTGGATGCGGGCATCAGGCTCTCTCCAATTGTTCCAGGCGCGTCGACATTTCCTGCACTGCCTTCCACAGGACGGCGACAAGCTCGTTGTAGTTGAGACCGTGGCTGTCGACCCTGGCAGCGTCCTCTGGCCCTGGCCCAAAGCGGTCGCCGACGCGATAGTGCTCATAGCCGCCAAAGTTGTGACCGGCGCGCTCCATCACCTCGCCGACGTCCTGGGCGATGAAGCCCCAATGCATCTTGCCGTCTGGCCCATCACGCCAGCGGAACCGCTGCGGAGTGATCTCGTTGACCAGACCGAGACAGTCAGGCAGATCGGCTATGTTGGTCTTTTTGTTGCGGTCGGAGGCGGTGAAGAATTGGTAGGAGGCAACCCTGTACCAACTTGTGCCCCAGGCATCGACGCCGCACCACCAGTTATTGTCAACCTCGGGCGCGATGTGTTGGTGAACGTAGAGGGCGCTCGCCGCGTGCAGGTAGACATTCCTGCTGCCGTCTGGCTGTATCCACACCTGGTTGTCGTTGCCGATACCGATCATCCCGTGCTGGGTTCCGCCTGTGTCGGCGGAACAATAGTAACTGTTGTTCGGCATGTAGATCTGGTTGCCCATATACAGCTGGCCGCTGATATAGGTGTTGGTGCTGACGCTGTTGCCTAAATGGATGACGCCGCCGCAATCCCATTGAATGTAGGTGCCGCCGCCGTTCTTGCCCTGCAGAACGATGTTGGAGCTGTCGCTCCGAATACTGGGCCAGCCCTGATCGATGTTGTTGTTGCCGGCAAAGTAGAGCCGGTTGCCGTCGCTGCCGTTGTGGATATAGAGCGAGTAGCTGCTGTTGACGCCAACATTCATCTGGCCGCGAGCGGCGATGTTCTGGCCGCTGTTTGCCTGCAGCCAAAGCGTGGTGCCCGAGTCGATATGCCCGTTGCCGTCATCGTAGATGCGCACATAGTCGCCGCTGCCGGCCCCGTTCCAGATGATCAGGCCCTTATTTGCGCTTGAATTATAAAGGTTGAGTTCCGGGCCGGCGTCGTAGACGGCATCGAGCCGAGCGCCGTGATACCACTTGAAGTTTTGGTTTACCGGCACCGAATGCCACAGCCCCCCGTTCTCCATACCGATGGCGTAGTCAACGTTACTCCCATCTCCCCAGAGCTGTATTCTGGTGCCGACCGATCGCGCGCTGGTGCTGGGCGGCGCGATGCCGTTGTTACCGAATGAAATGTAGTTGCCGGCGGCGTTGCTGATGATGAGCTGCGGTGCGCTGCTGCTCGCGGTGACGGGGCCGGCGAGGTTGATTGCCCCGGCGGGATCGATCCACAGCCGCGTAGCCGGTGCCGAGGTGCCGGTAACGAAATACATTGCGCCGCCTGCGTCGGCGCCGATCCCGGCGTAGTTTGTCGCACTGGCGTTGTAGAGCAACAGATTGGTGTTGGCGTTGGTCGGCGCGGAATAGCTGCCGGCATTGGAACCGATGCGGTTGCCCTGGGCGGTCAGTGTCAGGGGCGAGCCGTAGGTGCCGCTCCACTGGATCGTGTTCGGCGTTGTGCCGGTGTTGATCGTGATGCCGGCGCCGGCCTGATAGCTCGATGCCCCAGCCGGGCCGGTCGCGCCGGTAGCCCCAGTCGGGCCGGCAGGCCCTGTGGCGCCCGTTGGACCGATCGGGCCAGTCGCGCCGACCGGGCCGGTCGCGCCGGTTACACCGATTGGCCCCTGCGGGCCTGTCGCGCCCGTTGGGCCAGTGGCGCCCGTTGGACCGATCGGGCCAGTGGCGCCCGTTGGACCGATCGGGCCAGCCGGGCCAGTGGCACCGGGAGGCCCCTGCGGGCCGGTGCCGGCCGGCACCGATCGCCAGGTCTGACCCGGATCGTCCCAGAACGCCAGCATGTCGCTGCTGGTCGGAACGATGTAGGCAGGGATTGCCGCCAGGGCGCCGGCAACGGGAGTGCTCATGCGGCCGGATCGAGACCGTTCATTGTCGGCGCGGCGGCGGCGGCGGCCGGCCCTGGCGCGAACGCATCAGGCACCGTTGCCGCAACCTGCTGCTGCAGCTTGGCGATGAGCTGCGCCACAACCTCATAGGGCGCCTTGGCGAGCGCGCCCATGATGACGTTGTATTCGGCGGCGGTGATGCTCAGCGCCAGCTCTTGATTGGCGTCGATCATTTGTTCTCCAGCTTGTCGGCGAGCTGCTGCACCGCCCGCAGGAGGTACGGCACCAGGGCCTTGAGGTTGATGGCGCGCAGATCATTGAATTGCCCGACCGCTTCCGGCACCAGGTCTTCCAGCTCCTGGGCGACCAGGCCGATCGGCACGCGCCAGCCCGGCCAGCGGGTCTCGTCGGTGTACTCAAAAGCCCGCACCGGCACGCGGCGCAGGAGATCGAGCGCGTCGATGTCGCTGTCGGCGATGCCGCGCTTCACCCGTGCGTCGGAAATCTGATCGACCCAGATGGCAAAGAGGTTGTTGGCAAAGTCGTTGCCATTGAGCACGTCGCCGGTCGGGCCGGCACCGCTGCTGGCGTAGGCGAGGTTCTTGCAGTTGGTCGTGGTGCAGGCGTAAGCGTTCGGAATGTTCATGTGAATGCCGTTGCTGTCGCTGGTGAAGTACAGCCCGCTCCCGCTCCCGGTCGCCAGGATCGGCGGCCCGCCGCTGCCCCCGTAATACCAGCCGCCGCAATGGACATCGTTCTGGTTGTAGACGACACCGTTCAGCGAAATGCTGTGGTTGCCGTTCGGCCCGATCCAGATCTGATTGTCATTGCCCATGCCGATCAGGCCGATGCCGGTGCCGCCGGTATCCTGACCGTAGTAATATTGGTTGTTGGAGATCACCACGGCGTGGCCCTGGACGGTCAGGTTGCCGCTGGTGACGGTCAGGTAGGCGATCGAGCCGCCACTCACCGGAACGTAATTGCCGAGGTCGCTTCCGGTAGCTATTGCGCCAACACCTGTGCCATCGACGAACCCTAAAATATGCGAACCATTCCAAGTAAAACCGACGTGGTTGCTGCCGCCGACACCGTTGTATTGAATGCCGGTGCCGCCGACCAGCATCGCCTGGGGAGCGGTCACTGTGCCGCCGGTCGCGCTGAGCGCGAGTGTGTTGTTGGTGTAGAAATTGAGCACGCCATCGCTCGGGCTGAACATCCCCGTGTCGTAGCTGCCATCGCCGATAAAACTGTACCCGTGACCGTTGGGGCCGCCCTCGCTGGCGATGATTTTCCCGGTCGCAGAAACATCGCCGGTTACGCCGAGGCCGGCGCCGACCGTCAGCCCGCCGGTCACCGCGCCGCCGCTCGTCGGCAAATAGCCGGGGATGGTCGAGCTGCCGCTGACGGTCAGGCTGCCGCCGATCGAGACATTGCCCGGCACGCTGATGCCGCCGCTGCCGTTTTGGGTGATCGGCAGAAACGGGTTCTGGAGCAGGAAACCGCCGGCACCGCCGTTGAGGCTCTGCACATAGACGAGCTGCGGGTGCGTGTTGGCCGGGATGTCGCCGGCCGCGACAGCGGCAAAGGTGCCGCCCGATGCCGCCTTGTAGATCCCCTTCGCGCCGAGCGTATTGACCTGAAACGTGTCGCTGCCGACCGATGCGCCGGCTGCCTTGAACGAATACCGCTCGCCCTCGACGTAGGCGGTCGGGTAGGTGGTGTTGCTGGTAGCGAGCGTATAGGCGCCGCTGGCGGGCGTCACCGTGCTCACCGGGTTGATCCGGTCCCAGAAGCGCTTCAGCGCGCCCATGTTGGCGCGGGCGCAATCGTTGACCGTCGACGGCATCTGGCCCTCGGGCCAGCCGTTGGGCGGACCCTGGATGTTGCCGCCGTCCAGCTCAAACCAATTGGCGTTGTCGGAGATGTCGGGCATGGGCAAACATCCTGCGGATGTAAAAAGCGGCGGCCCGCGAATACCTGTCACCGGGAGGTTCGGCAGGTAGGCGGGCCGCCGCCCTGGCGCCGCGGGTTGTCGTCACAAGCGCCAGGGCTATCGGTTTAGGTGAGATCGGCGCAGAGACCGGAGCCGGCTTCGTTGCGGGCGGTGAGCGTGTACTCGCCGACCAGCATTTTCTTTTCGTTGTCACCCGTTTTCGCCAGCTCAACGAGGTTGATCGGTCGCAACCAGGCGAGGCCCCAGAGGTCGCTGTTGAGGATCAGGGCGTCGCGCTGCCGCATAAAGCGGTCAGGCTTCACCTCGACCGAGCCAAAATCGTAGACATACACGTCGATCGAGGTCACCAACTTCTCTTCGTCGGCGTTGATGTACCTCGTATTGTTGCCCTGGAACGCCGAGAGCGCGACCTTCTGGTTGCTGTTGACCAGCACCTGATCGGGTTCGTCACCGCTGTTCTGCCAGACCGAGGCGAGCACGGTCTTCAGCATGGTTTCGGTAAACGCCGCTTGCGTCCCATCGGTGCGGGCATTGGTGCCATCACCAACAGGATTGGCGCCGCCGGCTCCCATCGACGTGTTGGTCTTGATCCATGCAAGAACAGAAGCAGCCAACGCCGCCGTCGCGCCGACGGTGCCGGCCGAGCGGGCCTGGTTCTGGAGCAGGATCGTTTCGATGTCGCGCTTGAGCGACTTGCCTTTTTTAGCCGATTTGTTATCGCGCGGCTCTTTATCCGCGCTTCTGCCGGTTACCCGGCAGTCCAGACTATATCATCACCTCTTTCGAGGGCCGGGCGCTCGTGGGCGGGTTATTGTTTCCTCACCGCCTAGTCGTTGAACCGTCCGCGCCCCTGGGCCTGGGCTTACATGCGCGGCTTGGCTGCTGATTGTCCTCGGCATCACCCGGTCGGATGTTCCAGCAATTCACCCGGTTTAGTCAGGTCCGCTAATGCCAAACCTGATAGCCGATTTCGCTCTTCCGGCCCGCCTTATTGACGGCTTCCTCGGTCATCGCAATGATCACGGTCTTACGCGAGATCTGGGTGTAATTGCCCCTGCGGACGGTCGGCACAACGGCATCGAACGCACTGATGTCGTCGCCCTGGATCTGAGCATTGCTGCCGTTAGGAGTCTCGAGCACATCGGTCTGCCATTCGTGGTAGACCGCGGTTGCTTTCTCCCTCGCGATCGCCGTCATAAACGGCGTTTCAGTCGGGCTGATGTTGTAGATAATGTCGCTCAGGTCTTCTCTGAGACCCACAGCGCTGTAGGTGGTGAACGTATTCGTAAGCAAAGCCATTAGGGCTGCTCCATGGAGCCGCCCGGCGCGATCGGGATCAGCGGTTAGGGAAGAAGTTCGGCAATGAGCGAACCGGCATCGCGCGCACTGTTCGTGCGACCCAACCGATTGACCGCTGCCTTGATCCTGGCCTGCGGGCCGGCCTGGTCGCCGTCCTGGCTGGTGCCAGGGCGACGAACCTGGGCCGGGGCGTTGTTCCGTTTGGCGTCTGCCGCCGCGGCGTTGGTGAGCTGCCGGTCGTACAGCATTGCCTTCGTCGCCAGCACAACGAGCCGGTGATCGTAGGCCTTGCTGATTTCGTCCGGTGAAAACCCGCCCGTGTCGCGAAGGTAGGTGCTCAAATCCTTGCGGAGCTGGGCGCCTTTGGTCTCGTCGCCGAAATCGGGCATCTTCTCGTTGAGCGAGACATGCTCGCGGGCGACGTGATCGGCGAGCTGCTGCGCCTGCTGCTGTGCAACATGCGCCTGGAGCTGCGCCTGGCCCTGCTGGAACTCGGCCTCGATGGCGCCGAGCCGGGACCGCATCTGCTCACGTAATGCGTGCAGCCGGGTGTATTCGGCTGGCGATTGCGCTTGCACCGCGACCCAGTCGACATTTGCAAGCTGGGCCGCCTCGGGGGCGGCCAGGTGCAACATCTTCTGCAGGCCGGTCAGGTACTCGGTTCGGAGGGCCACAGCGGCCTGGCGCTCGCCTTCAAAGGCTCTGCGGGTCTCGGCCGCCTCTTGGCTGGATCGGGTAAGCGCGGCCTCACGCTGGCTCTCTCGCCGGACAACGGTCTGCTGCAGGGCGGGTGGGAGCTGCTGAAACGCGGCTTTGTCGTCTGCTGACCACGATCGCGGCGGCTCGATGGCAGCGGCCTTGTCGGCCTGCTGTTCGGTCTTGTCGCGATCGTCTTCCCTGATGGGCGGCTTTTCGTCCGCTTCAGGCTCCGATGGCGAGCCATCGGTATCCTTGTCGGGCGCCGGGGGAGGCGCCTTGTCGTCACCGTCGTTGAACAGCAGCCCGGCAATGGCATCGCCGGCCGACCGCGTATCGGTAACGGTGTAGCTTTTGTCGCCGCCAGCGGGCGCGCTGGTATCGTGCCCATTCGGCTGCGGCGGGGGCGGGGTCGGCGCAGCCGGCTCGGCTGCCGCGACGTGTGTCTCGGACATTGTTTGAACTCACAACTGTGTTAGTTGTTGGCACCTACATCCGGTCAGAGAGGGGGGCGCCGATGGGCGATCCGCTACGAGATCCTTTGCGCGGTCTGTCGAGGCAGCAGCGGGGTGCCCTCGAGCTGCTCGCCTGCGCCTATTTCGACAAGTACAACCCGCATCAGCACCGCGGCTGGTTCGCCGAGGCCTCGCGGGAGGGCAAGGTCGTCATCTGCGTGCGGCTCGATCTCGATCATCCGATCGAGCCGGGCAACAGCAGGACCAAGGCCGGCTGCATCGATTGCGACGCGCACCTGCAGCGGCGTGCCGATGACCCGGATGGCGATACGCCCAAGATCTGTCTGGTCTGCGCCCACAAGCGGGCAATCAACGGCGGCTAAGGGCGCCCCGGCTACGCTGCCGCGTCCTCGGCCTGGCGCTCGGCCTGGCGCACCAGGGCGGCGCCGCGGTACGAGCGCAGCTTGCCGCGGAGCAGCTCGATCGCCTTGACCTGGCGGAACAGCTCCTCGCGCCGATCGGCCTCGGACGGTTTCGAGGCGAGCCACATTTCGATGGCGGTCTCTTGGATCTCGTCCAGGGCGGCCTTTAGGACCGGATCGTTCAGGAGCCGCTCAGCAGCCACGCCACGCGCGATAACGTCGAGGAGACTATCGGGCGCCGGATCGGCGTTCGGCTCGTCCTGGGGCTTCTGTGCGGCTTCTGGGCCAAAAAGATCAGCATCGGGCACAAACCAATGCCAGAACCTCATATCCCGGCGCCCTGGGCCGGTTGCTGCATCGCCTGCAGGTTCGCCTTGTGCATCGCGACCTGATTGGCGTTGTCGGCCTTGAGCCGCTCGATCGCCAGGTCGTTCTGCGCGCGCATCTGCTCGATCTTGAAATCGTTGTCGGCCTTCATCGACTGGATCGCCATGTCGTGCTGCAGCTTCTGGTAGTCGAGCTGCTGCTGGTGCTGCAGTTGCTGCTGGTTGAGCTGGGCGTCCTGCTGCGCCTTTTGGCCGGCGAGCTGCTGCTGGTGAGCGGCCTTCTGTTGGTTCAGTTGCTGATCGGCTTGCGACTTCGCCTGAATGGCCGCGATCTCGGCCTGGGCCTGGGCCTGCATCATCTGGGTCTGCGGGTCTGGCTTGGGCGGCTGCGGCGGGCCGGTGACACTGGGCGGCGGCGGGATCGTCGGATCGGTCACCGCGAAATTGCTTTTGAAGCCGGCATTCTCGCTGAGCTTCGCGACCGTGTCATAGACGTTCTTGGCATAGACCAGCGGCCCCTGCATCGAGCCGCCCTGGCCGGCAACGATCTGCGTTTGCACCTGCAACAATTGCATCAGGTGCCCCATGATCTGGTCGCGGTTGCCGGTGCCGAGACCGACATTCACGGTCACCGTCATATCGTGCTTCCATTGCGCCGGGTCGGCCTGCAACGGGGCGCCGGATACGCGGATAATGCGCTCCTGCTGCTGGTGCTTCTTCACCAGGCCGAGGACGCCGCGCATCAGCTTCTGGACCGCGTGCGCGTAGATGCGCGCAATCAGCTCGACCCGCTGGGCCGCGGCCTGCTGGATCAGATTAACGCCGGTCGCGGTTTTGTTGAGATCGTCGGGATCCAAACCCTGGTTGTGCCGCGAGATACCCGTCCGCACCTCCGCGGTCTGATCCATGTATTCGACGAGGAGCTGGGCCTTTTCAGCCACAAATGGGGTGACTAACGCCTGCACTCCGTCAGGTGTACGAGTACGGACCAATCCGCCCGGCTTCGATGTCAGCAGATCGTCGTAGGTCTCGTCGGTCGCGGCGCTCTCGACAACGAGGTGCCGCGGATTGTTGGTCAAATAAATGTTGTCGAGCATCTGCCGGATCAGCGTCGACTTAATCCGCTGCAGATCCATCACCAGATCGGCGACGCTCAGCCCGACCAGCTTGTGCGGCTGCGGCACAGGGCAGAGAAAATCGAACGGGATCTCGTCGATCTCCTCGATGTCGGGTTTACCGTCTTTGGTCAGGATCACCGCCGATCGGTCAACGGTGACAACCTTGAGCAATTCAGCCAGGCCGTCACCGTCGTAATCGGCCCTGATGTAATTCTCCTCGACCCAGTACTGCCGCATCGGCGGGTCGGTGCGGTCGTTGGTGTAGGGCATGTCGTCGTCGGGCAGGAAGCGCTGCAACCGCTCCGGGTTGTAGTCCTGCGAATCGTTCCAGCTCACCTGATCGAGGCAGTCCTCGTCGTAGCCCTGCTGCAGCAGAGCCGTCCGCGTCACATTCGTTCTGTGGCACAGGAAAGGGATGTTCTCCCTTGTCGACCGGCGCGAGAACAGGATCTCCTCGGGCGGCACGTTGCACAGCCGAATACGTCCCTGCTTGCGCGTCACCCGCAGCTTGCAGTCGTACAGCATCGGCCGGTGCTGTCCCGGCGTGTCGGGGATCGGCTGCGGCGCATCCTCGCCCATGCCCGATGGCGCCGGCGCCGGGTAGCTCTTCTCCTCTAAGATCTCGACATCGGCAGAGCTGTCGGGATCGTTCAGATCCTTCAGCTTGGCAGCGTATTCGTCGGCAGTGAGGCCGGTGAAGGTGTTGGTCTCGCGGGTCTGCTCTTCACTCCACCAGCGCTTGACCCATCCCAACTTCTGTAAGAGGCCGTCCTTGAACCAATCATGCAACAGCAAAAAGCCGTCGTTATCGACGTTGAATATCCAATTGCAGAACAGCGTGGCTTGCCTTCCGGCCTCTTCCGGGTCCATCGGCGGCGGCGCGCCGGGCGGTGACGGTGGCGGTGACATCGTCGTGCGGATCGGCGCCATCTCGGCGATCGTGTCCGATGCGGTGAAGATGCGCAACAGCGCCGGCAGCACCCACTCGACGGTCTCGAGCACGGTCAGCATCACCACTTTCGAGCGATTTTGCCCTGGCGGCGGATCGGCGAATTCACCGCCCTGGTAGGCCTTCATCAGCTCGAGCCGCTCATTGCTCAACTTGCCGTTTTCCGCGCCGATCGCCTGGTTCAGCTCGCGCCGAATAATGTCCCTCAGCTCGTCGGTCTTCATCAATTTCGACGGGTCGCGCCGGTTGTAGCGCGGCGAGCTGATCGTCGTCTGGGCGTCGTGCGGAAACAGGGCAGTGTCGAGCGGCATCAAGCGGCTTCTTCCGGCTCGGCAGGTGCCGACGACAGTCCCGGCTCGAAACCGCGACCGCGCAGCAGATTGATCTGGCTCTGAAGCGAGTTGAGGCGCTTATGCAGCGCCTCAATCCGGTCCTCGAGCTGCTCGATACGCTGCGACAACCCTTGCAGGTAGACAGCGTCACTAGCGCTAAGCATTAGCGGCGCCGCGGGTGCTCTTCCTCGGCATCGCGCCGACCGGGACCGTAGCTCTTCGGCATCTCGGCCGGCGTCGGCGTCGCCGCCTCGGCTGGCTCGCCGAGAGCCTCGCGCACCGCCAGCGGGTTGCCGCTGCTGCCGGCCAGTTCCATCATCCGCGCAAAGTCACTCATCGGCCTCTCCTCTGTTGCATTCACCAACGAACGATCTTAGGGTTGCTGCCGCCGGGCGGGCTGTGGGTTGCACATTCCCCATTCTTTGGTTGGCCCTGTTCATCCACCAAAGAGGCCCGCTCGGCGCTCACACAACGGCTAGATCCGGGTATTTCAGCGTCCTGGCGCTGCCGGCATTGCGCACGTTGGCGAGCGCGAAATACCTCAGCGCGTCGGCTGCGTGCGATGTCCAATCGTGCAGCGGCCGATCGCTGTAGGTGCGCAGCGCGTCGTTCCACGATCGGCGGTAGTTCTGCAGCGCGCTGATGCCGCGGGCGCACTTTTCCGCATCGAACCAGCACCGCGGCAGGATCATGCGCACCGCGTTGATGCCGTCTTCCACCTTCTCTTTCGGGACGACCTGGGTGCGGTGAAATCCGAGGCTGCGTAGCACGTCGATGCGGGTCTTGCCGGTTCCCAGTTCGCGGTCCTGGGCATCGTGCGGCAATATGTGCTCGCCCCACTTCCAGGGCCGCCGGTCCAGCTCGCGCGTGTACCAGTCCAGGCCGACGCCGGAATTCTCGATGTAGTCGACGACGTGGATCTCCCGGCCGGCGAGCTGCATGCACCAGATGGCGGTAGCGTCGCCGATGCCCAGATCCCAAGCGGTGTGCACGGGCAACTCGGGCTGATGCGGCACCGAGCAGATCCGGCGCTCCTTCTCGGCCGCTTCCATCAGCGAGCCGTAGTAGCTGCCCATCACGCCGGCATCGAAGCTGACGAGATATTCCTGCCGGTAGCGCGCCTCGCCGTCGTCGGGGCCATATTCGCGGATCAGCTCGCGGCGCTCGACCTCGAGCTGCTCGGCGCTGAACACGTTTGTCATCGTCGCCGGCAGTTGCTCGGCGAACCATGTCCGATCGTTCCTGGCGGCCTCGTAGAAGGTCGCGGCGTGGTTGCGGCCCCTGGGGGTCGTAATGAACAGCGCCCAGCCGCCATTCTCGGCCAGGATCGGCCGCAGATAGCCCCATGCGCTCGGGTCGGCGAGGGCGAATTCGGAGAACACAACGCCGACCGGCGGCGAGCCGACCAGGCTGTTGTAATTGTCGCTGCCGACGAGCTGCCAATGGCTTCCGTTGATCAGCCGGATCGCCATGTCGGTCTCGCGCGTCGACTCACGCAGCTCGCGCGGAAAGGCCTCGTTGATGCGCCTCTGGCCGGTATGCGGGTTGACAGCGTCCCAAACGGCTTTGCGGCTCTGAGAGGCCTCTGGCAGCATGTGCCAGTAGACGCCGACGCGCAGATGCGCGGCCGACGCTGCCCAGTGCAAGCACACCTCATCCTTGCCGGCACGCCGATGCCAGATCGCGATCGCGCGCTTGCCGCCGCGCTCGAGGTAATTCCACAAATTTTGCTGGTAGCCGCGCGGTTTCCAGCCGTTGAACGGGAGCTGGATCGTCGTCGGCCGGCGCTGATCCAGGGGCATATTTACGGTTTGTTGCTGTTTGTGGGGTTGCGCCAGGCTGTAGGCAGGAGCAACAATGCCCCCAGGGCGGAACTAGGGCGGAGGGTATGATCCCCTCAAACCCACCCGAAAAGCCGGCCTTCGCGCCGATCGCTGGCCTGTTCCGCCCGCCAACGAACGGGGGCAAACCTATGTTAACCAGGCGCCGTTACCGCATTAACTTCTCGGTACAGTTCGATCACGACATCGAAGCGGATGGGCCGGAAACGGCCCGCTTTGTCGCCGACGACATGGCTCGGAACGCCTGGCCGCCCTTGATCGGCGGCATGCTGGAGGGCGACAGCGAGATCCGCTGTGCCTGGAGCACGATCACGCCGCTCGGCGAGGTCGGTGATGATCCGCATGCAGGAGGCTGATGGACTAGGGCTGCGGGAGAAACAGGAACAGCCGGGAGAAGGCAATGGCGGCAACGATCCACAAGCTTAAGTACGCCGACCGCGACAAGGGCTACCGCTTCAGCGAGCGTGACCCTGATCTTGAGTTCATCTGCAACGCGATCAGCGCCAGCGAGGCCTCGGTCTGGCAGATCTCGAAAGACATCGGCAAGGCGACCGGCGGCGCCTACGCGGTCGCGCCGACAACGATGTACAATTGGCTCGACGGCAAGGTGAAGCGGCCGCAGAACTACACGATGACCTGGGTCGCCTTCGCGCTCGGCTACCAGCGGCAGTGGGTGAAGATCTAGCGCTTGCGCGGTGCCTTCTGCCGGCCCTTCGCGGTCGGCTTGTTGCCGCGGGCCAGGCCGGCCTTGTTGAGCGTGCCCCAGACCGCGCCGGGATTGCCCGGATATTCCCGCTTCAGCTTCTGCTCGACCTGCTCGAGCTTCGAACCTTTCGGCATAGGGCTTTGTACTCCCTGGCAAGCTCGCGGTAGCGTTTCAGCGTCAGGTCGGTCTTCAGCAGCGGCTGGTCGCGGGCAAACAGCGGGCGCGTCCAGGCCTTTTCGACCCATTCGTCGCCCCACTGGTTGCCGCCCCCAGCGCAGCTCGGCATTGCGCCGATCGTGCGCCTTCATGCGCAGGACGCAGTCAGCGCGAGGCGGGACCGACACGGCGCTGCCATTGGATGATGTCGATCGCGATGGCGCCGCAATCGAGGCACTTGACGCCGAGCGGGCCGTGGGCATCCGGCCGGCCGCCGCAGAACGGGCACGGCGTCAGCTTGATGATGCCGCCGTAGTCGCTGTAGGCGGCGAGATAGTCGGCCGCAGCTCGATCGGTTGAGCTCGGCTCGGTGATGTTGTTCGGCGGCAGCCAGTTGTGGTTCTCGGTCAGCGCATAGCCGCGGCCCTCGAGCCACTGCACCGCCTTGACCACGTCATCAAAGACATAGCGGATCGCCTTGCGGCCACATTTCTCGCACTTGCCCCAAACATCGTCTTGGCACCAGAGCCGGCCTTCGCTGCCGCCATGCTGCTCGCATTCGTCGCACCAAGGCTGCAGCCAGATGACGCGCGGATGGTTCACGCTTCGCCGCGCTCGCGTACCGCCTGCATGCTCTTGCGCGCGGCGGCTCGGCGCCGATCGCAGAACACGCACTGGCCCTGGGGGGCATAGAACCGGGCCGGCTTGCGCGGCGCGACCGCGTCGAGCACGTCGCGCGGCTCGCCGTCGTCGCCGTCTTCGGTATGCCAGCGCCTAGGCCTCGCCGCTTCGCCCGGCTTTGTCGCCATCAGCTTCTGATCGGCGATCGGCGCGCGATCGGGCGTGTTGTCGTCGATGTCCTCATCGCGTTCGATCGGATCGTCGGCATCATGGCCGCCCGGTCCCGGCGCAAATTCCTGCATGTCGTCTGCTATCACCGGCACCGGTTTTTTGAGTGCGGTCGATGGCCTTGCCGGCGCCGCCACTGCCTTAGCAGCCGCAAAAGGGCGCGCCTGGTCAGGCGCCGCGAGCGCAGCCTCATGGCGCTGCCTGTTTCGTTCCTGCAGCCGCTGGGCTGGCGTGCCGCCCCGGCAGACGTGACCGTGCTCGCGGGCGCCGCAGATCCGGCATTTAGGGGCGATCATCGCTTGACGCCAAAGACGATACCACACTCGCAGCCGATCGCGAGCGTGTCGAGTCCAGCGTAGCGGTAGATCCGCCAGATCCGGTGAAATTGCGGCGGCCAGCGCAGCGCCATCTGCCACCAGTGCAGCGTCGCCCGCCAGCGCGCTCTCAACAACAGGCTCATCCCGGCAGCCTCGTCCGCGCCCGCAGCCATTCGACGTGCTCGGCCTTGAAACCGGCGCCGCAGCGGGTGCATTCGATCACAGGATCGGCGGCCTCGCCCGATTTCGGCAGCCAGCGCCAGCGGCAGTTGAAAGAGCTGCAGGCGAGGCTGTCGCTGAGCTGCTGTGCCAGGTCGGGATCAACCGGCTTCAATGCAGCGGCTCCTCGTCGATGCGGTCGAGCACACGGCCAACGGCGGCCTCGCCGAATACCTCGCACAGCAGATGGCAGACCGGGTCGAGATCCTCTGGCTTGTGGATGTGCTCGCCCCACAGCCGGCTGATCCCGGCCATGTCTTGCTCGATGCCGGCCAAGACCAGCTCGGGCACCCAATCCGGGATGTCTCGGTTAATAAACATCGCCAGGGCGATGCGGCGGCGAACCTCGCGCTGCTTCTCGCTCGGTTCGTCGCTCATCTGCTCCTCACATTCGGGACAAGGTCGCGGGTATAGCGTCGACCATCCGTGCTCACAGGCATCAGCCGCTGGTATGGCCGATATAGCCGCTCTCGTCGTACAGCCAGATGCCGTCATCTTCCATCCGGCGCAGCACCGCGGCAGCGACCCTGCGCCCAAGCTCACTGCGCCAGCTCGCAATCAGCAGCAGCTCGCCCGCGACCACGTCCTCGATGATCTGCCGCAGATGCTCATCGGCCTGGCGCATCAAGCTCTCCTGCGCGTCCTCTTCTATGCCGCCTCGAAAAAAGCGCCCGCACGCGCTGCAAAACGGGTCGGGCGCCAGTTCCCTTCAGTTGCCAGTCGATGCGGCGGCAGCGCGGTGGACCTGGGGGACCGGCCACGCGTTCGGTCGGGGGTACTCGACCTAGCCGCCGATGCCCATGATGATGCCACTCGCAACAGCGGTCAACGGAATGTTCGCGGCGGCAACGCTGGGGACGACCCAACGGCTGCCCGAGGGCTGAGCCGTCGCTGGCTGGCCGTGCCATGCGCTTTCGGTAAAGCGCGCTCTTCCTAGCCGCCGCGATCCTGTTTACTAACCACCAACGTTAGGCAACATTGAGCAACAAAAAGTGTTTTACCGGGAAAATCGGATAGATTTACTGCGGGGGGAGGATATGGCCTGAGCCTTCCCGCGACCCTTGCCCTAGCTGCCTGGATGGTCACCCGGGGGGCCTCTCCCCGCCCGGCCCCGGGTGGTCCCATTGTCAAAGGCCGCGTTTAAGCCTTTGATTTTCCTCGCTTTGCCGATGTTCCCTTAGCATCTGGCGCGGTCGGCTCATCCTCGATCAGGCGCGGATTCGCCTCGACCTGGGCGAGCTGGTCAACGCTCGTAACCTGTTGATATTGCCCATCTATCTGCGGCGCATCGCTGAACCGCAGCACCTGCACCGTGATCGGCGCCTCGGAATTGCCCGAGATCTCAAGGGCTTGCATGTCAGGAAGCACTTTCCTAAGCAACGCGAGCCCAACCATAGCTTGTGTGCGCGTCAAGCGCGCCGAGCGCGGATTATCGGGGTCATCCTTGGCAAAATCCTGAAGCCTCGTAATGAGAACTCGGGTTTGGATGAGATTACGGAGGTTTATGAGGTTTTGCGGCGAGGGCGCGCGATTGATTGGAACGCGTCGGTCGTGTGGTGTGAGCGGTTTAGGTGCTCTGATTGCGGCGTGCTTGGGCACTGCGCTGTCTCCATTGTGCCCAGATTGGCAGACCTAGCCCACGGTTCCTGCGATAGCTCTCGCGTGCGGCGCGGTTGCGGCATTCAAGGCAGCGCTTGTCGTATCCCGCTCGATTGTTGAGGCCGCCATTATCGGTGCGGCGCTCTTTGATCCAGGGAAACGCGCTCAGCGGCAGCTCGCGTTTGCAGCGGCTGCAGATTTTGGTGCGCTCTTCTGGCATGTGTGGCGCCGTGCTATGTTGCTGGTGTGAACAAGCGCTCGCCAACCATCCGCGTCATCTTCATCGATGACCGCACCGACGAGATCGTTGATGTCGAGCTGCGCCGGTCAGAGGCGGTCGAGGTCTACCGTATTCTGCAGCGCTGCCTCAGCAAAAGCGAGCGGAGCAAAGCCAGACCAAAGGAGGGATGCCGATGCTAGGCCCGACCGGCAAGTTTCCGCACGGCAAGCTGAACCGTAAGGATAAGGGCGAGGTGGTGATCGCGATCAAGCTCGATCACAAAGCCAAGACCGTGGTGCTCGATTTCGGCATCGAGCTGGACTGGATCGGCTTCGGGCCAGATGAAGCAGAAGCATTCGGCGAGGCGATGATCTCGGCCGCACAGGCATTGCGCGATTGAGCGAGGAGAGGCTGCGAGAGCTGCAGCGGATGTACCGCAACAGCAGCCGCTACATCTGGCTCGGCGCCGCCCTCACCGTGATCAACCTCGCCTGCACCGCCCTCAATATCGGCCGCATCCTCGGGAGCTGGTGATGCGCTGGATCGAACGCAGCCTGGTGCTCACTGCCCTCGGTTGGCTCGTCGGCGCCGGCATTGCGACCCGAGCAGCATGGCGCCCACAGATCGATGGCCCATGATGGTCACCGGCCGGCATAGCGCTGCTGCCAGCCATAGCCAGGCGGCGGCATCTGGCCCGTGCGGCGGGCGTAGTCGAGCGCGACGTTGAGCGGCCGATCCGTGCTCCACGGCTGACTGCCGTACCAAGCCGCCGTCCAGTTCAGGGCAGCGTCTTGCGAACGCTGGCTGAAATCCGTGATGCCAAGCGCGTCGCTGGCCTCATGCCACAGCTTCGGCTCCCATTGCGCCACGCCAGCACCGTGCGATCTGCCATAGCCTGGGTTCATCACGCCGGGCCAAAGCGGGTGACCACTCGGATCGGTCGGATAATCATAAGCGCTGACCGATGGCGGCATGCGCGCCAACCGACCATAATTGTTGTTGCTCTCGTATTCCTTAACCATGCTCGTCAGCAACCCCAACGGCACCCCTGCACGGGTCGGCGTGTCAGGCGGTAGCTGCGAGTAGTAGTCGTAATTCCACCCCTGTGTCGGGATCGGCGGCATGTTAGCGGCGGGCGCGGAGGCCTGACCGCTGTAATCATAGAAATCTTGGTCAGGCATGGCGCTATGTTGGCCGACCAGCTCGAGGCTAAGGGTTCGTCGCGATCGTGATGGCGTTCGAGGCCTGCGAGCCGGCGCCGCCCAGATTGCGCGCCGTCACCATGCAATCAACCGCCTTCGTCACGTCGGCCGTCTTTGGCGTGTACTTGCTGCCGGTCGCGCCCACGATCGCAACGCCGGCCTGGCGCCACTGATAGGCGTACTCGCGCGGGTTGCCGTTCCATGTCCCGGTCGTTACCACCAGCTCCTGGCCGTTCTTGCCGCTGCCGCTGACAACCGGCGCAGCCGTATTGGTCGGGACCGGCGTGTTGGCCCGGCCGTTCTCAAGCAACACCGCAAAATCGCTCATAGGCACCTCTCAGAGCGCGCCACAGCACGTTTAGCTGATCCTGGGCAGCGATAACCCATCGAGCTGCTCGAGCGCGTCCAGGGCCGCCAGAACCGCCCGCTGGGCATTCCTCACCGCCAGGCGGTCGAGGTAAGTGTCGGCCGCGACCCGGCATCGGTGCGCCCGCCCAGCCTCGCGCCACTGGTAGCGGCATTCACGCTCGACCGAACTGATCAGCCGGCGAGGATCAGCCACAGCGATACCAGGGCAACAGCCAGCCAGCCCAGATGCGGCGGGCGCGGCCAGGATGGCGGGCTGCCGAATACCGCCTCGATCAAGGCCAGCACGAACGCCGCGACCAATAGGATCAGGTGCATCTGTTGCGCTCGCCTACAATCGACATGTATACATTCGCCCCGAATGCGGCGAGATCCGGCCAATCCGCTGAAATTGCTGGTGCAGCGCTTGTGCAAAGAGCGCGGCATGACATTGCAGCAGCTTTATGCCAAGGCGGGCGTCAACAGAGCCTATTTGAGCGAGGTGCCGGCGCACGGTTGGCGCCCCGACAAAATGACGAGGATGGCCGTGGCGCTCGGCGTATCGCTGGAAACGCTGCAAGCCGCATCCGCAAACAAAGCCACGGATGGCGCCGATGAGGTGGACATGATGGCAATGGCGATAAAAGCGGCAATCGAGGCCGCGCCTGGCGAAACCACAAAATCCAGCAAAATTGCAGTAAAATTGATCAAGCTGCAGCAATGGCGGGCATCCTCGAGCGAGCCGCCGCTCAGTCATCGCGCCCTAGCAGAGATTGCGAGACTGCTCCTTTTGCCCTAAGCGCGCGTTAGCCGACAAAGCCAGCAACCAACCTACCGAGCCGGGGCAACCCGGCTCTTTTTTTGCCAATACCGGGAGCGCCGGATCGCACTCGATAGGCCCAGCGCCCGAAAGGCGCGATCGAGGGCGCGCTGCAGCCGCTGCGTGCGGCGATACCGGCGAGTCCGCTCAGCCGGGGTCACGCTCTACCGCACCAATGCGCCGCAGCATTGCCTCGGCCTCTTCGCGGCTGCGAAAGACCCTCGATACATACCGCTTGCCGCGCCACACCCGCCAATGCTCGGGCGCGTTTGACCCGCGCCGCTGCGACCGACGAACGTGCAGCAGGTTATCGGGTCTTGCTGGTGTGCCTGGGTTCGCGGCCATGAATGTTGAGGCCTTTGACGCTCGGATGCAGCGCCAGGCCGCCCTGACCGGCGCCGAGGCCGTCCGTTGCCCCTGCGGGCGCCCTGGGAGCCGCTAGGGCGGCCTGTACCGGAGGCGGCGCACCTGGGGTAGCCGGAACCGGCTCATCGTCACCAGCGGCGCTGGCAATAGCCTGCAGCGCCATCGCCGCTTTTGGCCCGACCTTGGCTGCCGGCGGCGTGCGACCAGTGCGCTTGGCACGGGCGCGGGCAGACGGAACCTTGCCGACGAATGCCATGGCTATGTCCCTTTCGCCGGATAGGCGTCACCGAAATCGCGGAACTCGCGGTATTTGTGCCATTGCAGTTCTTCGCCGGGCGTCTCGAGCAAAACGTGGTCTGCGAGCCATTTGAGGCTCGGGTAGCAGAGACCCTGTTTCCCATCATAAAACACGGACACGCTCGCCTCGGGAACGCCA
>Ga0066395_10000034_pt1 | contig 43557 bp, 40 predicted proteins | sample PanSoiPlot1MoBio_FD_61218 | JGI IMG/M metagenome (GOLD analysis project Ga0066395, IMG submission 61218) | Tropical forest soil microbial communities from Panama analyzed to predict greenhouse gas emissions - Panama Soil Plot 1 MoBio | ecosystem: Environmental > Terrestrial > Soil > Tropical... | reverse complement strand
ACGGAATCGGCTTCTCGGTGATGCGCGCGAACCGCGCCGGTGGCGCGAAGTAGATGCTCCCGGTGCTGACCAGCGGCTGCTGGAGCAACGTCAGATGCTTCTCCTCGGTGAAGTGGGCGTAGAGCCCTGGCGCCTTCGCCAGCCCCGCCAGCAGCGCGTCGATGTCGCGAGGCGCCTTCGCCGACTTGGCCGACTTCGCCGCCACGGCGACCGGGAGCAGCACGAAGATGATGCCCAGGACGCGCACGGCGGTCCCGACAACCTACGTCCGCGGTTCCGAACGGCAACTCGCCGCGGCGATACAGACCCAGCACCGCCGTGATGTCGACGTCCTGCCGCCGGTCCGCGTCGTTGCGCGGCACCAGCGCGCGCACCGCCGCGTGAAGCGCGCGGCTGCGGCGCAGGCACGTCGACGGCCCGCGCAGGTCCGCCGCCTGGCAGAGGGCGAGCAGCTCGATGATCGCGACGGTCTCCGCCAGCTCCAGCACGCGCTGGCAGTCGCGCGCGGCGATCGATCCCATGCTCACCTTGTCCTGGTTGTGGGATTCGGTGCTGCGGCTGAAGACGGCGGCGGGCATGGTCAGCTTCAGCGCTTCCGCGGTCAGCGCGGACGCGGTGATCTGCATCGCCTTGAAGCCGTGGTGGGCGACGCGCGCCGGCCCGTCCACGGCGACCAGGTCCGCAGGCAGGCCGTGGCTGGTGGCCGGGTTGCAGAGCAGCGCCAGCTGCCGGTCAAGAAGATCGGCGACGCTCGCGACCGCCGCCTTGAGGCCGTCCATCGCGAAGGCGACGTGGCCGCCGTAGAAGTTGCCGCCGTGCAGGACCTCGTCGCGGTCGGCGTCGACGATCGGGTTGTCGTTGGCGCTGTTGACCTCCGTCTCGAGGATGGGACGGAACATCGCCAGCGCGTCCAGCAGCACGCCGATCACGTGCGGCGCGCAGCGGATCGAATAGCGATCCTGGACGCGCGCGCCGGCCGCGGCGGCCCTGGCGTCGTATTCCAGGTCGTCGCGGATCCAGGCCGCGCAGGCGGCCGACCCCGGGTGCGGCTTGACCGCGAACAGGCGCTCGTCGAAGTGGGACGGGTTCCCGCGCAAGAGCTCGCTCGCCATCGCCGACAGCGCCGCCGACAGCCGGGCCAGCTGGCGCGCCCGCCCGAACGCCAGGCAGGCGAGGCCGGTCATCATGCTGGTGCCGTTCATCAGCGCCAGCGCCTCTTTCGGTCGAAGGACCAGCGGCGGGAGGCCGCAGCGCTCCAGCGCGCGCGCCGCCGGCACCGCCTCGCCCGCGAACGACACCTCGCGCTCGCCCGCCAGCGCCGCCGCCACGTACGAAAGCGGCGTCAGGTCGCCGCTGGCGCCGACGGAGCCTTCGGCGGGGATGCGGGGCAGGATCCGCTTTTCCAGCAGCGCGACCAGCCGTTCGATCACCAGCGGGCGCACGCCGGAGTGACCGCGCGCGAGCGAGGCGATCCGCGCCGCGACGACCGCGGCCGCCTCCTCGTCGGCGAGGGGCGCGCCCGTGCCGACGCCGTGCATGCGGAACAGGTTGGTCGACAGCTCCTCGCCGAGCGCAACAGGGACCTCGGTGTCGCACGATTCGCCCACGCCGGTCGTCACGCCGTAGACGACGCGCCCGGCCGCGAGCTGGCGCTCGAGGCTGGCGCGGCTCGCCTCCAGGCGCGCGCGGTAGGCGGGCGCGGCGTTCAGGACCGGCCGCGCCCGACCCTGGGCGACGTCGCAGATCTGCTCGAGCGTCAGCGCCTCGGCGCCGAACGTGACGTCGGGAGGGGCGGCGCGGCTCACGCGGGGCTCTCCCGCGTCTGCCAGAACGGATAGAAGTTGAACCAGTTGTCGGGCGCCAGGCGGCAGTAGTGTTCCAGCCGCTGCGCGAAGCGCTGCGCCCACACGCGCGCGTCGGCCTCGCGCTCGCCCCGGCGCAGCTCGATCCGATCGGCGAACGGTTCGCAGTAAAAGTCGTAGCGGTTCGGCTCGTGAAACAGGCCGAAGGTCAGGTAGACCGGACACCGCAGGCTCGCCGCCAGCCAGTACGGACCCGCCGGCAGCAAGGCCGGCGCCCCGAACAGATCGACCTCGACCACCCGATCGCCCAGGCCGACGCGGTCGCCGAGCAGCGCCACCATCTCGCCCGCGTCGATCCGCTCCTTCACCGCCAGCAGGAAGCTGATGCTCTTCTCGACGTTGATGATGCGGGTCGCGAGCGCCGGATTCAGCTTGGCGAGGATGCCGTTGATGAAACGCGCGTTTTCGAAGTAGCCGACGATGGTGAGCGGCAGCGCCTGGGACGTCGCCAGCGCGCGCATCGCCTCGAAGCTCCCCAGGTGCGCGCCCAGCAGCAGTGCGCCGCGCCGCTGCTGCTTCAGCGCGATCAGGTGTTCCTTGCCGGTCCCCCGGATCGTGAACGGCGAGACCTGGCCCAGCACGAAGAACAGCCGATCGAGTGTGACGTGCGCGAAGCGGAGGCAGTGCGCGAACACGGCCCGGAACCCGTGCGCCAGCCCGAGGCGGCGCAGGTAGTCGCGCGACGCGCGCCGCGCCTGCGGCGCGAACGCGACGAAGTAGAGGACGATCGGCGCGAGCAGCACGCGCGTGACGCCGCGCCCGAGCAGCCGGCAGATCGCGATCAGCAGCCGGATCGCGAACGTGCTCCCCATCTCGGACGTCCGCAGCCAGGCGGTCGCCGGCGCGTGCGAGGCCGTCACGGCGCGCGGCTCCCCAGGCGACGCAGCCTCCAGGAGATGGAATCGAACAGCAGACGGGCGTGCATCCAGCTGATCGCAACGTTATCCCGGACCGGACGAAAGTGCGACGTGCCGCCGTCGGCGGCGGGCAGGTAACGGACCGCGGTCGGCAGGTTCACGATCGGCACCCCGGCCCAGTGCAGGCGCACGGCGATCTCGATGTCGAAGTCCATCCGGTCGCCCCGCGGCCCGACGGCCAGCGCGGCCTCGACAGGGTAGACGCGGAAGCCGCACTGCGGGTCGACGATGAAGCGCCCCCCCGTCTGCAGCAAGACCATGAAGTTGGTCAGGGCGTGGGCGGCGCGGCGGCCGCGGGGCATCGTCGCGTCGAACACCGGGTGGCCGAGGATGGCGGCCTGGGGGCGCTCCGCCGCCTGCGCCAGGAACTTCGGGATGTCGGCGGTGTCGTGCTGGCCGTCGGCGTCGATCTGCAGCGCGTGCGTGTGGCCGCGATCGCGCGCCGCCTCCAGCCCGACTTTCACCGCGGCGCCTTTGCCGCCGTTGTGCTCGCGATGGATCACCAGGGCGGCGGCCTGGTTGGAGATCTCGTCGAGCGCCTCGACGGCGGCCGCGTGGCTCCCGTCGTCGACGACGATCACGTCCGGGATGTATTGCCGCACCTCGCGCACGACCCGGCCGATGGTCAGCGGGTTGTCATAGGTCGGGATCACGGCGCACGTCCGCAGCGGCGCGCTCATGCTTCCGGCTCGAATTCGAACGTGCCCGAAGTGGCGACGGTCGTGCCGCGGCGGAGCTCGAAGGCGACCTTGACGGGCGGCGTCCGCACCAGCGCCAGCTCGAGCGCGTCGCCCGGGCCGATCGGTTTGCGGAACTTCAGCGCGGTGATCCGGCGCAGCCGGCGGTGCTCGGGCCAGCAGGCGCGCAGCTCGCGCAGCACGATCTCGTTCAGCTGGACGACGCCGGCCAGCACCGGGAACCCGTCGAAATGGCCGCGGAAGAAATGCCAGTCGTGGGGGATCGTGATTGCGATCGTCCGATGCTCGGGCGGCGCCGACTTGCTGGTGTCGTCGTCGAACAAGGCCAGGACCCGCGCGCGCACCAGCTTGCCGCTGTCCTCGCGCGGCAGCGCGGCCACGATCCGGAACCGGCGCGGTACCGCGATCGGGTCCAGCCGGCGCAGCAGCGCCTCGCGAAGCGCCGCGACCGACAGCGTCGGCGCCACGACCGCCGCCCACAGCTCGTGCTGCCGGGCCGACGGCGTGTCGACGGCGACGACGGCCGCGTCCGCGACGCCGGGGATGTCGCGCAGCGCGCGTTCCACCTCGGCGAGCGCGACGCGGCTGCCGCCGATCTTGACGATGCCGTCCGCGCGCCCGACCAGTTCGAAACGGCCGTCGGCGCGCGCGCGGATCCGATCGGCGCCGCGATACCACCCGTTCGCTTCCGTGGCGGCAAACGGCGAGCGGAGCCGCATCGTCCCGTCCTCGTCCGCGTCGACGCTGACGCCGGGAAACGGTTGCCAGCCCTCGTCGTGGCCTTGCCGCCAGGCGATGCCGCCCGTCTCCGACGATCCGAGCACCTCGATCACCGGGATCCGGGCGGCCGCGGCCACCGCCGCCGCCGTTGCGCCGTCCAGCGGCGCGCCCGAGGAGAAGATGCGCGTCAGCGGCGGCAGCACGCCCGCGGCCAGCGTCCCGACGGCGCGCAGGTGGGCCGGTACGCTGACCAGCACGTTCGTCTGGTATCGCTTCGTCTGCGCGGCGATCGTCTCCGCGTGCAGCGGGGTCGAGCGGACGAGGGCGCCGCCGCCCATGAACGGCACCATCACGCCGAAGAGCAGACCGTATAGATGATGGGGCGGCACCGTCGCGAGGACGCGCGTCCCCGGGCCCAGCTCCCACAGCCGCACCAGCAGCTCCGCCTCGCCCAGCAGCTGCGCCGCGGTCTTGGGGCAGCGGAGGTGGGCGCCCGTCGATCCGGACGTGTAGACGCTGACCAGCGCGCGATCGGGCGCGAAAGCGGGCGGCGGCTCGGGCGCGGCGCCGGCGGCAGGCGCGTCGCCCAGCCGGCCGCGGACGTCGACCCCGCCCTCGCCGCCGCCGTCGTGGAGGATCAGCCGGATGGCGCGCTCGGCGCACAGCCGGTCGATCGTCTCTGGACGCCCGTTGGGCGGCAGGGCCGCGGTGCGGCCGCCGCGCCAGATCGCGAGCAGCGCGACCGCGCACAGATACCGATCGGCGCACGCCACCATCACCTCGGCGGCGGCATCTGCCCCTTGGGTGGTCAGGCTGCGCGCCAGCGTCGCCGCGTCGGCCAGCAGGTCTTGCCACGACCGCGCCGGCTCGCCGAGCGCGAAGGGCGCGTCCAGCTCTCGCTGCCGAGGCGCCAGCGTTTGCCCGCCCGCCGTCTCCATCGCCGTCGGGCTGCTAGGGCGCACCCGGGGGCGGGCCGCCTGGCGTCGGGCCGCCCGCCAGATGGGTCTCGACCATCGAGACCACGTCGTCCACGGTCCGCACCGCGCGCAACACGTCTTCGGGGACCTCGCGTCCCGTCCAGTCCTGAAGGTAGACGACCAGATCGACCGCGTCGATGCTGTCGAGGTCGAGGTCCTTGCCGAGCAGCGCGGTCGGCGTGATCTTTTCGGCCGGAAGGCCGAACGTCTTCGTCAGCAGCTCCTGCACGCGCGTGAAGATCTCGTCGCGCGTCATCGGTGGCCCTCCGCGCGCGCTCTCTCCTCGGCGATGAACGCCGCCAGCGACCGCACCGACCGAAAGATCTCCCGGTTCCGTTCGTCGTCGGCCTTGATCTGAACCTTGTAGCGTCGCCCGATCTCGACCGCCAGCTCCAGCGCGTCGATCGAATCCAGGCCCAACCCGGCCGCGAACAGGGGGGCGTCGGCGTCGATCTCCTGCGGCTGGACGTCTTTCAGCATCAGCGTCTGCACGATCAGGGTCTTCAGCTCGTCTTCGATGTCACTCATGATTTGCGCGTATCTACTGGATCTAGCAGGCCCAGGTGTTGGCGAAAGGTCGCCTCGCATGCTTCCATCAGCGAGCCTGCGTTCCCCCCGAAGGCGGCCGGGCTCATGACCGGAAGGCGCGTCACCGTGAGGACTGCTGTTCGACGCCCCACATCGTACCACGGCATCTCTTTGGCCAGCACCAGCGGTTCGCAGCGGATCAGAAGCGGCACCACCGGGACGTTCGCGCGGCACGCGATCTCGAATGGTCCGCGCCGGAACGGCCGCAGCCCGCCCGGGGGCGAGCGCGTCCCTTCGGGAAAGACCAGCAGCGGTGCGGCCTGCGCGATGCGATCGAGCGCTCGGCTCACCACCAGGCCGGCCGCCAGCCCCTCCATCTCGCCTCCCTCGAGGTAGTTGCAGGCGCGCAGGATGCGCCCGACGAACGGCACGCGGAACAGCAGCGGCTTCGCCACGCAGACGAGGCGGCCGAACAGAGCGGCGAGGGCGCACTGGTCGATCAGGGTGGGGTGGTTCGCGACCATCACGAACCGCGGTCCGGGCGTCGAGGCGTCGAGCCCGCGCGGATTGAAGTCCATCAGGCGGCAGAGCCGCATGTAGTCGAACAGCAGCACGAACGCGCGCTGCAGCCAGCGCTGGCAGGCAGCCGCGCGCTCGACCTCCGGCTGCCGGCGGTGCCGCAGGCGCGACAGCGGGAACACGATCACCGCCAGCACGACCGAGCCGATCCATGCGCCGAGGAACGATGTGCCCGAAAGCGCCCCGCGCACCACCTGAACCACCCACCCCAGAATCGTCATGTTCGTCCGGCCAGCAGCTGGGCGTCGGTCGACGGATGGTCGCGCCGTTGCCCGCGGATCATCGTAACGCGGGCGGACCCTAGTCTGTTATAGGAAGGCATGCAAGCCGCGCCGTCGAATCCACTTCGGCCGGCGGTCTCTTGCCGGGGCCTTCGAAAGATTTACGACGCTCGCGGGCTGCCCGGCCGCGGCGCGCGCGCGGCGGTCGTCGCGGTCGACGGCCTGGACCTGGAGATCCGGCGCGGCGAGTGCTTCGGCCTGCTGGGGCCGAACGGCGCGGGCAAGACCACCACCGTCGAGATCCTGGAAGGGATCCTCGAGCCGTCGGCGGGCCAGGTCGAGCTGCTCGGCATGTCGTGGGCGCGTGACGAGGTGCGGCTGCGCGAACGGATCGGCGTGGCCCTGCAGGAGACGCGGCTGCCCGAGCGCCTGTCGGTCACTGAGGTGCTGGATCTGTTTCGCAGCTTTTACCCCCGTTCGCGTCCGGTGGCGGCGCTGTTGGCGGACGTCGAGCTGACGGAGAAGCGCGCCGCCTGGGTCGGCAAGCTGTCGGGCGGGCAGCGGCAGCGGCTGGCGATCGCGTGCGCGCTGGTCGGCGAGCCGGACATCTTGTTCCTCGACGAGCCGACCACCGGGCTGGATCCGCAGTCTCGGCGGCAGCTGTGGGACCTGGCGCTGCGCTTCCGCGCCGCGGGCGGCACCATCGTGCTGACCACGCACTACATGGAGGAGGCGGCGCGCCTCTGCGATCGGGTCGCCATCATCGACCACGGCCGCATCATCAAGGAGGGCTCGCCGGCCGAGCTGATCCGCGGCCTCGGCGCGCAGCACGTGATCGAATTCGCTCTGGAAGGCGGCGCCGCGGTCGCGGAGCCCGACCTGCTCGCGCTTCCGGCGGTGACGGGCGCCCGTCTCTCCGCCGACGGCGTCTGCGCGCTGACCGTGTCGGAGCCGGCCCGCGCGCTGCCGGCGCTGATCGCGCTGGTCTCCGGGCGCGGCGCGGCGCTGGGCCGCCTGGAGACGCGGCACGCCACCCTGGAGGACGTGTTCGTCACGCTGACGGGCCGGCACCTGCGCGATGGCTGACGCGGCCGAAAACACGCGGCCGCACCCGGTCGTCCAGCTGACGTTGATGCGGCTGCGCGAGCTGCGCCGCGAGCCGGGCACTCTGTTCTGGGTGTTCGGCTTCCCGATCCTGATCTCGATCGCGCTCGGGCTCGCCTTCCGGACGACGGGGCCCGAGCCGGTCACGGTCGGCGTCCTGCCCGGCGTGGCGCCGGAGGTGGCGCGCGCGCTCGCCGACGGCGGCGTCAAGGTCCGGGCGCTCGACGAGGCCGCCGCGCGCAACGAGCTGCGCGCCGGGCACGTCTCGCTGGTGCTCGCCCCACCGGGCGCAGATGGTGCTCTCGGCTATCGCTTCGATCCGATGCGGCCCGAGGCGCGGCTCGGCCGCGCGGTCGTCGACGACGTCCTGCAACGGGCGGCCGGCCGGCGCGATCCACGGCCGGTGCGCGACGAGATCGTGCGCGAGCGCGGCGCGCGCTACATCGACTTCCTGATCCCGGGCCTCATCGGAATGAACCTCATGTCGGGATCGATGTGGGGGATCGGCTGGGTGCTTGTGAACATGCGCGTGCGCAAGCTGCTCAAGCGGCTGCTCGCGGCGCCGATGCGGCGGCGGCACCTGTTCTACGGCCAGGCGCTGGCGCGGCTGGTCATCATTCCGATCGAGTTGATCGTCATCCTGGTCTTCGCGCGCCTGGCGTTCGACGTGCGCATGGCCGGATCGGTCGTGGCGCTGGCGCTGATCAGCCTGGCCGGCAGCGCCAGCTTCGCCGGCATGGCCATCCTGGTCGCGAGCCGCGCGCAGAACAGCGAGACGGTCAGCGGCCTCATGAACCTGGTGATGCTGCCGATGTTCGTGCTGTCGGGCGTCTTCTTTTCGTCGGCGCACTTTCCGGCGTTCATGCAGCCGGCGGTCAACGCGCTCCCGCTCACGGCGCTCTGCAACGGCCTGCGCGCCGTGATCATCGACGGCGCGGGGATCGGCGGCGTCGTCGCGCCGATCGCGGTGATGGGCGTCTGGGGCGGGCTCAGCTTCGTGCTGGGGCTGCGCCTGTTCCGCTGGGGATGACGGGCGTCGTCCCGTCGTCGATGCGCGTCAGCTCGCCGGCGAGGTACGCGCACGCGATGGCGATGAAGAAGGTGTCGAACGGGATCCGGTAGCGCACCTCGCCGGTCGCGATCATCACCGTGATCGTCAGCGCCGCGATCGGCGCCATCGCCAGCGCGGTCTGGCTGGTCACCGTGGCGCGGAGGCCCCGCCTCGCGACCGTCGCGAACGCCAGCAAGGTCGGAACGAACAGCAGCGCGATGAAGACATACTGGGACAGGTTGCCGACCGGCCACGACCGGCCGTTGTAGTTCGGCCACATCGAGGATCCGAAGAACGTGTCGTAGACGTGATCGATCGACAGCACGATCGCTTCGCCCGGGTGGCGCCCGATCCACTGGAACGCCTCTTTCCGGTTGGCGGGCCCATCCGTGATCGAGAAGGGGACCCGGGCGTGCGTGTCATAGTGGCGCAGCTCTGCGCTCGGGCTGCCGAAGCTGTACTGATCGTCGCTGTCGCGTTTCCACTCGATGTCCGCGATGCGCCCGTAGTGGCCGAGCAGCAGATCCGAGCCCATCTCCTTGCCGGTGATGCAGAAACGTCCGTTCGTCGCGCGCGTGCAGGCGCGCGACATCACGGCCAGCACCGGCAGCGCGCCGACCACGACCAGCGTCCCGCGCAGCACCCAGGGCCTGAGGCGCGCCAGCCACGACCACCAGGCGCCGCGCGCGCCGACCGCGAAGGCCGTCGCGATCCCGTCCGCCACGAAGTAGACGAATGCGGCCGGCAGGGCGAGCGCCTTGAACGAAGCGGCCACCGAGATCGCGAACCCACCGCCCAGCGCGGCAGCGATGGCGAGGCCCCGGCGCCGGGCGCGGCGGGCCGACAGGAAGCCCGCAAAGGCGAGCGCGAGCCAGAAGATGAAGTGGATCTCCGCCAGGAACAGCGCGCCGTAGTCGATGAACGGAAAGTAGAGGCTCGCGAACACGACCGCGAGGAGCCCGGTCCGGCGGCCGAACGCGACCCACCCGAGCAGCCCGACCGCGACGGGCAGAAGACAGCTGACCACGAGCTGCGCGGCGACCGCGCGGGACAGCGAATTGCCGTGCGGGTTCAGGAAGGCGAGGAAGGCGGGATACCCCAGCGCCTGCGAGACGTCGTAAGGCATCAGCGGCTGGCCCGCCGCCATCCGGCGCGCCCGGCCGAGGTAAAGCGACATGTCGGAATAGATCAGGCTCTCGGGACGCTGGATCCGGAGGGTGTAGAGGATGCGTAGGGCGATCCCGCAGGCGTAGACCATCGACGTCCACAGCCAGGGTCGGTTCAGGATTTCCCTGAGGCGCGGCGGCAGCACGCCGCGAAGCTATGCACTGATCAGCTTCGGGCCAGGGCGGCTGCGCCGGTCCCGCCGGGGACGACCACGGCAGCCGGAGCGCCATCGACGCGCGCGAGGTCGCCCGTGAAATAGGCGCACGCGATCGCGATGAAGAAGACGTCGAACGGGATCCGGTACCGCACCTCGCCCGTCGCGATCGCGACGGTGATGCTCAGCGCCACGAGGGGCGCGAGCAGCAGCGCCGTCTGGCTGGTGATGCTCGCGCGCAGACCGCGCCGCAGGACCGACGCACATCCGAGCACCGTCGGCACGAACAGCAGCACCACGAACACGTACTGCGACAGGTTGGCGAACGGCCAGACGTCGTGATTGAACGTCGGCCACATCGACGACCCGAAGAACGTGTCATAGATGTGGTCGAGCGAAAGCACGATCGATTCGCCCGGGTGGGCGACCGTCCAGCGCCAGGCCTCGGCGGTGTTCCGGGCGTTGTCCGTCATCGAAAACGGCACCTTCGCGTGCGGGTCGTAGTGGCGCAGCAGGGCGCCCGGGCTGCCGAACTTGTACAGGTCGCGGCCCTCGCTCCTCCACTCGATGTCGGCGATGCGCCCGTAATGGCCCAGCAGCAAGTCGGAGCCGTGCTTGTTGCCCGTCACGCAGAATTTTCCCTCGTTCGCGCGCGTGCAGACCCGCGCGAGCACGATCATGAGCGGCGCAGCGGCGACGGCGACCAGCGCTCCGCGCAACACCCACGGTCGCAACCGCGCCACCCACGACGGCCTCTGGCCGTCCGAGCCGCGTTTGAGCCCGAGCGCCACGCCCTCGACGATGAAGAACATGATGCCGGCGGCGATCGCGACCGACTTGAACGACGCCGAGATCGAGAGCGCGAGGCCGCCCGCCGCCGCGACCCCCAGCGAAGCGAAGGGCCGCCGGACCCGCCGCGCCGCAAAAAAAGCGGTGAACGCCAGCGTCATCCAGAAGATGGAGTGGATCTCGGTCAGCATCAACGCGCCGTATTCGATGAACGGGTAGTAGAGGCTCGCGAACACGACGGCGAGCAGCCCGGTGCGGCGGCCGTATGCGGCCCAGCCCAGCCCGCCGACGACGAGCGGGACCAGGCAGCTCAGGATGATCTGCAGGTTGATGACCCGGGTCAGCGAACCGCTACCGGTAAGGAGCAAAGCGATCAGCGCGGGATAGCCCATCGGCGTCAGAACGTCGCCGGGATCCAGCGGGCCGCCGTCGGCCAGGAATCTCCGCCCGAGGCCGACGTAGAGACCCATGTCCGCGTAGATGACACGCTCCGGATTCTGGATGCCGAGCGTGTACATGAGGCGCAGCGCGATCCCACAGGCGTAGACCAGCAGCACCCACGGCCATGGTTGGATCAGGATGGCGCGCAGTCGGGGAGGCAGCAGCACCGGGCGAAGCTACCATCCCCTTCCGACGATCGGCACCGGTAATCTAGAAGCTCGGTCGCAGGCTCGCGAGGCAGAGGTTGATGGTCCCGCTGCCGAGCCCGCCCGCCTGGCAGGCCTGATCAGGCCCGCCGGGCGGCGTGAACGCGGAAGGCCAGCTTGCCGAGGTGGTGCTTCTGGATCTCGCGGTGCGCGGCGGCGGCGTCTTCCAGACGGTAGACGCGTCCCAGCTCAACGTGGAATCGGTCGGAGCCGATCAGGCGGTTCAGCCGATCGAACACCTCCGGCCCCGGCAGCCCGTCGTACGCGTGCGACTCGATCTCGTCGGGGACGCGCGGCTCCGGTTCGACGCCGTTCGGGTAGGCGACGCGGCCGCCTGCCCGGACGGCGCGCAACGCCGCGGGCAGACCTTTTCCGGACGTGAGCACCAGGGCGGCGTCCAGACCGTCGGGGGCGAACGCGTGGGCCGCCTGAGCCGGATCGTCGCGCCGGCCGTCGACCGCGGCATCGGCGCCCAGGCGGAGCACCAGCTCGACGCCGTCGGCGCCCGACGCGACTGCCAGCACCTGCGCGCCGATCCGCTTGGCGAGCTGGACCGCGATGTGTCCGATTCCGCCGCTGGCTCCGAAGATCATCAGCGTCTCGCCGCGCCGCAGCTGCAGCTCGTCTTCCAGCCCGCGCAGCGCGGTCACGCCGTCCGCGCCCAGGGCGCCCGCCTCATCGGGATCGAGGCCGGGGGGAATCGGCGCGACGTAGTCCTCGTTCACGGCGACGTACTCGGCGTAGAAGCCACCTTCCAGCGAGTAGGCGTAGACCCGCTCTCCCACCCGAAAGCGCGTGACCCGATCGCCGACCGCGACGACCGAACCCGCGCCGTCGTTGCCGATGACGCGCGGGAAGCGCTGCGCGCCCATCGCGATCTCGCCCAGTCGGACGAAGGGATCCCAGACGCCGATCCCGGCCGTGTCGAGCCGGATCAGAACCTCGTAGGCGTCCGGTTTCGGCACGGGCAGCGAACGCGTGTGGATGACTTCGGGACCACCGAAACGATCGATCGCGGCCGCCTTCATCTTTTCGGGAATGGCTGGGTTCATGGCCGACCTCCTGCCGCGCGCTCGCCCGAGATCGAATCTGGTGACGGCTGAAGGAGCGTCCAGCCGATCCGCCCCGATTTCGTCAGGACGCGATCGGCATCTCGACTTCGACGCTCGTGCCGGCGCCGGGCCGCGAGCTCAGGCGAAAGCTGCCGCCGCGCGCCCGCACCCGTTCTTGCATCCCGACGACGCCCAGGTGTCCGGCTGAAGCCGCCGCCAGCGTCGCGGTCTCGAAGCCGCGGCCGTCGTCGGCGATCGACAGCGACAGCGCGGTCGGCCCGCGGGCCACCCGCACGCGGATCCGGTGGGGCGCGGCGTGGCGCAGGGCATTGGTGAGCGATTCCTGCACCACGCGAAAGCAGGCGATCTCGCGGTCGGCGTCCAGGCGATCGGCCCCCAGGCCCTCGGTGACGAGGTCGATGGGAACGCCGGACAGCGCGCTCTGGCTCTCGACGTAGGCGCGCAGGGCGGGCAGGAGGCCGACCTCGTCGAGCAACGGGGGGCGCAGGTCAGCGGAGATCTTCCGGACGCGCCCGATCATCCCGTCGATCAGCGCCAGCGTCTCGGCGTTCGCCTGGCCCGGACCGGGCCCGCCAGCCGCCTGACCGTCAGCGGCGGCCAGGCGAAGCTTGACCACCGTCAGCATCTGCCCGAGCTCGTCGTGCAGCTCGTGGGCGATGAAGCGGCGTTCTTCCTCCTTGGCGGCGTCGAAGCGTTCGTGGAGCAGGGCCAGGCGCTGGTAGGCGACGCGAAGATCGGTCAGCGCTTCGGCGGCCGCGCGCGAGCTCTCCTCCACGTGACGGATGACGAAATCGATGGCGGTCGTCAGCATCAGGGTGAGAAACGCGAACGTGACCCCCATCCGCGTCCAGTTCCGGAATTCGTTTGGATCCAGCTCGACGCCTCGAATGGCGACGGCGCCGCGCGCGGCCAGGATCCCGACCCCGAAGTACGCCGCCACCGACAGGGCCATGAAGGCGAGACCTCGCAGCCGGCCCAGCAGCACGACGGCGAGGATGCTGGTCCCGGCCAGCACGATTCCCGGTCCCGAGCTGAAGCCGAAGGTCATGAGGGCGACCACCCCGGTCGCGAAGGCGACGCCGATCGCCAGCGTGGCCCGGGTCGCGACGCGCAAGCCCGGGGCGAAACGGAGGGCCGGGAAGGCCAGGCCCGCGGCGATCAGGCCGGCCGTGTGCGGCGCCGACGGCGGTCCGGATCGCAGCACCAGCGAGATCACGACGATGATCGGCGAGACGATCGACCCGACGGTCAGCATTCCGCGCAGGACGCGTTCGCGCCACGATTCGAGCGCGGTCAGGCGCGCGGCCGGTAACAATTTGCGCGGACTGTCCTCCATTCGAGACCTGCGGCATCCTAGCCGGAACTGAGGCCGCCGGTGTTCTCCCTACCAGAATCGGTGAACGATCTTGCCGGGCGGGTCCAGGCCGGCGATCGCGCGGCGCTGGAGCAACTGCTGGCCGCCGTGCGCGAGCCGATCTACGGCCTCGCCATCCGGATGGTCGGCGATCCCGACGACGCGGCGGACGCGGTCCAGGAGATCCTGATCCGGATCGCGCGCCACATCCGGACGTTTCGCGGCGACAGCAAGCTGTCGACCTGGGTGTTTCGCATCGCTGCGAATCAGCTGTCGACGACGCGCCGGCGGCGGGCGGAGGCGGGCGCGGACGGCGGTTTCGCGCAGGCCGCGGCGCAGCTGGAGGCGGCGCTGGCCGCTTCGGCCGGACGCACCTCGGACGATCAGCTTCTGGTCGAGGAAGTGAAGCTGTTCTGCACCCACGGAATGCTCCTCTGTCTGGACCGGGAGCACCGGCTGGCGTACATCCTGGGTGAGATCCTCGCGCTGTCCGGCGACGAGGGCGCGGCCATACTCGAGGTGAGCGCGGAGGCGTTTCGCAAGCGCCTGTCGCGCGCGCGGGAGGCGATCGAATCGTTCGTCCGCGCGCGCTGCGGCCTGGTCAGCGCGGAGGTGCCCTGTCGGTGCGCGAAGCTGGTGGCGCCGTCGATCGACATGGGGCTGGTCGATCCGGCGCGGCTGCGGTTCGCGCGCCACCCGACGCGGGATCGCGCCGCCGGGCTGCGCCGGCAGGTCGACGGGCTGACCAGCGCAGCCGCCGTGTTTCGCAGCCACCCCGACTACGCCGCGCCGCCGGCGTTCGCCGCCGCGCTCCGCGACCTGCTCGCCGATGTCGCCCCGTGAGGGCGGCGGCGCTATTCGTCGATCACCTGGTACGAGACGATGACCGGTGGTCCGGCGAGGATTCCGCCCATGCGCGCCATCAGCCGCTGGATGTGGGCGCCCTGGAGATGTTTCTGGTGTTCCGCCTCCGACGCCCAGCGCTCGAAGCCGATGATCGTCGACTTCGACGCGCCCGAACGATAGAGGCTGAACTCGACGCAGCCGGGCTGTTCCCGGGTGGGTCCCGCCGCCTCACGCAGGGCGGCCTCCAGCTCGGCTTCCTGGCCGGAGGCGGCGGTGGCGCTGGCAATCACAATCACGTCCGATCGATTCTTTTTCATGCCCGTTGGACTCGCGGCGAGCGGATTCTGTGACCGCCTGATTGACCGCCTCGTGATCGGACGCCTATTGTTGAGGCGCGCGTCGAGGTGGGTAGCGTGAAACCAAGCAGTTCCGTGCATCGGGTGCTGTTCATCGAAGAGGAGGGGCTGAGCCAGCCGCGGCTGAGCGGCATCCTCGATCTCTCCCCCGGGACGGAGTACGTGCGGGCGGGCTCCTTGCGGGAGGCACGCCGCCTCCTCGAATCGGAGAGCTTCGACGTCGTCGTCGCCGACGAAAGCCGCCTCCGGCAGGTGATCGATTCGATCTTCACGTTCGTCGGGCTGTTCTCGGTGGGCGGCGTGGTCCTGGACGTCAACCAGGCGCCGCTGACCGCCAGCGGGCTGCGCCGCGAACAGATCGTCGGGCATCGCTTCATCGACATGCCGTGGTTCGCCCATTCGGCGACGGAACGAACCCGGATCGGGGAGGCGATCGCGTCGGCGGCGAACGGCGCGCCGGCGCGGCTCGAAACGTGGATCACCACGACGAAGGGCCTCCAGATGTGCGTGGACGCCGCGTTCGCGCCCCTGCGCGACCAGAACAACGTCATCACGCACGTCATCGGATCCGGCGTCGACATCACCAGCCGCAAACAGGCCGAGAACGCGCTGGCCGGAAGCCAGGCGCGGCTGGCGGAGGCCCAGCGCGTCGCCCACGTCGGAAGCTGGGAGTGGAACGTCGCGGACAACCGCGTCGTCTGGTCCGACGAGCTGTTCAACATCTACGGCATCGACCACGCCCAGTTCGTGGCCAACTACGAGGGCTTTCTGTTGCGCGTCCACCCGGACGATCTCGACCACACGGTCGCGGTGATCCGGCGCGCGGTCGAGGAGGTGACGCCCTTCATCTACGATCACCGGATCCGGCGGCCCGACGGCAGCGTGCGGATGCTGCACACGCGCGGCGAGGTGTTGCCCGGCCGCGACGGCAAGGCCGCCCGTCTGGTCGGCAGCTGCTGGGACGTGACGGACCGCTGGCTGGCGACGCAGACCCTCGAGCACACGGTCTCGACGCTGACGGCGACGCTGGAGGCGACTGCCGACGGGGTCCTGGTCGGCGATCGAGACGCCAAGGTGGCCGTGCTGAACCAACGGTTTCTGGCGCTGTGGCGCCTGCCGTCCGACGTGGGACCGGGCACCGACATCCGCCACCTCGCCGACATCGTGCGGGACCAGCTGACCGATCCGGACGGCTTCGTGGCCCGCGTGGCGCAGCTGTACGGCGACCCCGAGATGGAGGCGCACGACATCCTGCACTTCAAGGACGGGCGGGTGTACGAGCGCTATTCGGTGCCGCAGCGGATGGGGGGCGACATCTGCGGCCGCGTCTGCAGCTTCCGTGACGTCACCCAGCGCGAGCAGCTGTTGCAGTCGCTGGAGGCGCGTCGCGCCGAGGCGGAGAGCGCGCGCCGACAGTACGAGACGATCCTCGAGCGCGTCTCCGACGGATTCACGGCGCTGGATCTGAGCTGGCGCTACACCTACGTCAACAGCGGCGGCGGCCGCATGCTGGGGCGCAACGCCAAGGATCTGATCGGAAAGCACATCTGGACCGAATTTCCCGAGGGGCGCGGCCAGAAATTCCACCTCGCCTACGAGCGCGCGATGGAGGAGCAGCGGCCGCTCCAGATCCGCGAGTACTACCCGCCCTGGAACCGCTGGTTCGAGAACCGGATCTACCCGTCGCCCGAGGGACTCTCCATCTTCTTCACGGACGTCTCGCAGCAGGTGGAGGCGCAGGAAGAGCTACGCGCCTCGAACGAACAGCTGCGCGCGCTGGCGGCGCGGCTGGACGCGATCCGCGAGGAGGAGCGGCGCGGGATCGCCCGCGAGATCCACGATCAGATCGGCCAGGCGCTGACCGCCCTCAAGCTGGACGTCGGGTGGCTGCGCGGCCAGCTGCCTGCCGGCGCGGCGGCCGCGGTCGACGAGCGCGCCCGGTCGATGGAGACGCTGGTCGATCAGATCATCGAGACCGCGCGGCGCGTGTCGGCCTCGCTGCGCCCGGTGATCCTGGAAGACCTCGGTCTGGCGGCCGCGATCCGATCGCAGGCGCGCGACTTCGAGCAGCGCACCGGCGTCGCCTGCGACCTCGATCTGCCGAGTGACGGCGTCCCGATCGCGCCCGCGGTCGCGCTCAGCATGTATCGCATCGTGCAGGAGGCGCTGACGAACGTCGCGCGCCACGCCCGCGCGCGCCAGGTGCAGATCGGTTTGACGGTCGGCGGGGACACCGCCGTGCTGACCGTTGCCGACGACGGGCGCGGCGTCACGGCAGAGGAGCTGGGACGGTCCACCTCGCTCGGAATCGTCGGCATCCGCGAGCGCGCGCTCGCCATCGGGGGCGAGGTGACCATCACCGGTTTGCCCGGGCGGGGGACCACGCTGAGCGTGCGCGTGCCGACGGGGGCGGCGCGAACGACATGACGCGCATCCTGCTGGTCGACGACAGCGACGACGTCCGTCGATCGGTTCGGGCGGTGCTGGCCGGCGCCGTGCCGGATCCGGCGATTGGCGAGGCGGCCGACGCCGCTGGCGCGCTGGCGTTGCTCGCGCAGCAGCGCTGGGATGTCGTGGTGCTGGATCTGTCGCTGCCTGATCGCAGCGGGCTGGAGACGCTGCGGGACATCCGCCGGCTGCAGCCGGCCCTGCCGGTCGTGGTGATGAGCTTTCACGGCGAGGTCGAGTACGCCGCCGCCGCGCGCGCGGCCGGCGCCGCCAGCTACATCGCGAAAGGGAGCCCGGCCGGGGTGATCGCGGACGCGATCACCAGCGCCCTGTCAGGGACAGCGCCGGCCCGATCGTGACCGGTTAGGCGCCCGCCGGCCGCCGCCCGCAACGGAGAATCACGGGCGGCGGCGTCACGCCATCGGCGTCGATGATCGCCGGAGCGGGCGGGCCGAACGGAGCATGATTCCCGGCCAGGGCAAATTGGATCCCGGCGGCGACGAATCCTCAAAGGTTCTGCGGTATAGACGATGCATGGCGTACATCCACGAGAAGCCGATCCTGATCAGCGAGGCGCACCTCGATTCGTTCGGACATCTGAACCACGCCCGTTACTTCGAGCTGCTGGAGCAGGCGCGCTGGGATCTGATCACGGAGCGCAACTTCGGGATCGACGTGATCCGGCGGACGAAGACCGGCCCCGTCATCCTCGAGGTGACGATGAAGTACATGCGCGAGCTGGGGCCGCGCGAGCCGGTCGTCATTCGCAGCGAGCTGCTCTCATATGAAGGGAAGGTCGGCTCCTTTCGGCAGCAGATCGTCAAGCAGGACGGCGCGATCGCCTGCGATGCGACATTCAGCTTTGGCCTCTTCGATCTCGAGCGGCGCCGGTTGATCGAGCCGACGCCCGCCTGGCGATACGCGATCGGCGTCGACACGACGCCCCCGGGCTGAGCTCAGAACGTGAGGGTGGCGCCGGCCTCGGCGAGCTGGTGGGTCGGGTCGTAGCCGATCTGCAGGTGCAGCGGCTCCGGGCTGGCGCGATTGTGCTTGTTGATGACGTCGAGCAGATCGCCGCGCTTCGGGCTGGTGATCCAGAAGCCGATGATCCCGGCCGCGATGACGCCCGCCCCGACGAAGGTGTACGTCGCCATCCGTGAGTTGTTGTCGCGGTTGCACTGGCCCCACGCCTGCGCATCCGCGGCGAAGTTCGGATCGGTGGCCGCCGGCTGAACGCAATTGCTGACCGTCGCGATCCCGTACAGCGCCGTCGCCAGGCCAACCACGGCCCCGCCCGCCATCAACATGAGAGACGAAGTCTGGCGCGATTCGAGACGATCGACGTCCGGCGAAAGCTGCGCGTAGAGCTGTGGGTTGCTCCACCTGATCGTCTCGAGGTAGCTCCGGAAGCCCCCCGGACTGGCGTCGAAGTATTGATTGTTGATGACGAGGCTCGTGGGGATGTGATGTCCCGTGTGCACGGGTTGCGTGGTGAACGTGCTTTCGACCGGCGGCGGCGGCGTGGGAGGCGGCAGGGCCGTCGACGAATCCGGCAGAGGCGGCGGCGGGATCATGTCCTGCGCGCGGGCGGGCCCGGCCAGGACGACAACGCACAGAAAGCCCGCCAGTGCCACTCCCGATCTGGTCCGTTTATTCATCATGGCAGCAGCGGTAGGGCCCGTGAGGCGCCGCGTTGGTTAGGTCGCGCCTAGGGCCGGGGCAATTTTGCGATCGTGGAGGGGCGGTCGGGGGTGTACAGGAGATCCAGGTAGAGGGCGTCCGGGGCGAGCGCGGCACCGAGGATCAGCGCGGAATCCGGCCCCGGATCGCGGGCGACGCGGCGGGCGGCACCGGCAACCCCGACTGAGAATACGGACGCGGCCCGGACGCCGTCCTCGCGCCGCTCGGTTCCGATCAGGAGGCGCCCGCCGTCGCCGTCGGGGACGGCCCGGTCGGCGGAGAAGCTCGCTGGCAGGTCGGACGACAGCAGGCGGGCGGGCGAGCCGTCGGCAGGCGAGAGACGGACCTCGTACGCGACCTCGCCCGATTCGTCCTCGCTGACGATCGTCGTCCAGATGGCGCCGCCTGCGTCGACGCCGACGAGGTTGTCGACCGGCGCCAGCCGCCGCGCGGGGCCGCCGTCGCTCGGCACGAACCAGGCGTCCCAGAACAGATCCCACGTCGGCGACACGCCGCCGACGACCAGTCCGCCGGGCGCCGCGGCAAGCCCGGTCACCGCCTGAAGCGGGACGTCGCCGAGCGTTTGCGCGTCGATGTCCGGCGGTGCGGCGCCGTCCAGCAGCGCGACGGCGCGCGCGATCTCCTGGGGCGGGACGGGCATCCAGGCGACCGCCCCGGGCGGCGGGGCCTCACTGTCGCAACCGATCGCGACGCCGAAGAAGCATCCGGCGAGTCCCATCCAGCGCATCATGCAAATTGAGTGGGCGACGGCGACCGCCGCCATCACGTTCAGAAGCTGAAGGCCAGGCCGGTGACCGGCAGGCCCCGCGTCGGGTCGTAGCCGATCCGAATCCGCATTCGCTGCGGGTTGAGGCGGTTGTGCTTGTTCACCAGCTCGTCGAGATCTGCGCGGCTGGGGCCAAGTGCGCCCTGAGCGATGCCGGTGCCTATCATGATGCTCCCACCGAGCCCCAAGGTGACGCCGCTGATCAGTAAATGACGGGTGGCGCAGGCGTCCGCGGCGGCCGTGTCGGCGGCGTGATTCGGATCATTGGCAGAAGGGAACCCGCAATCCCTGGACGCGATGATCACGAAGATGGCGATCGCGGCAGCAAAGAGACCGAAGCCGACGGTAAAGAGGTCGTCGCCGATCGTCTTTCGCTTTTCGAGGCGAACGACGTCAGGCACGAGCGCGGCGTACAGCGCCGGATTGTCGGTCTTGATCAGTTCGAGGTATTCGCGGAAGCCCCCGACGCTCGCGTGGAACGGGATGATCTCGCCATCGATCACGAGCCAGCGCGGCGGCGCCGGGGGCCCGCCCCGACCCCACGCCGACCCGGCGCCCAGGCAGGCACAGATCGCGATGGCAACGACTCGCGAACGCATGACCAGACTCAGAAGGTGAACGTGAGCCCCGCGTTCGCAGCGTGCACGTTCGTGGACCAGCCGACCTGAATCCGCATCTGCCGCGGGCTGAGGCGGTTGTGCTTGTTCATCAGATCGACAAGCGGTTTTTCGGCGTCGAGCGCGCTCATGGTCGCGGCGCCCGCGGCCGTCAAGGCGACGCCGATGCCGAGGATGGCCAGTGCCGGCAGTTCGTATCGGCGGTCGCAGGCCATTGCTGCGGCAACGTCCGCAGCGTGATTCGGATCGCCCGCGGGCGGCCAGCGGCAATCGTCCAGCATGAGGACGGTACAGAAGGCGAGCACGGTCGCGGCACTGACCCCAATGGTGACGAAAACGAGCCTGTTGCTGATCGCCTGACGCCTCTCGATCTGCTCCAGGTCGGGCACGAGCTGCGCGTACAGCGCCGGATTGTCACTCTTCATCGTTTCGAGGTAGGCGCGGAAACCCCCGGTGCTGGCGTTGAACATCAACGGCTCGCCGTCGATCATGAAGTGCCTCGGCGGTTTTGGCGGTTGGTAGCCGCGACCCCAGGCCGATCCCGCCGAGAACGCCAGGCAGACGCAGGCGACGAGGGCAACGACGCGCGAACGCATCACCAGACGCGGGTCATGAACGACAGCGTGGTCATGAACGCGAACGGGTCCGATTCGTACGCGGTGCCGAAGTTGTCGACCACGAACCGTTGTTGCCGCAGCAGGCGGACCGCGCCGATCTCGACCTCCCAGCCGAACGATCGTTCGAGCGCGCCGCTGGCGACGAACGCCGCGCCCGTCGCCAGCCAGAGCCGATCATCGGTGGCGGTCGCGGTGCGGAAGTCGATGCCGCTGCCGCGCATCCAGCCGATCTGCTGCTGCGCGCACAGTCCCAGCGTCACGCGCGATCGATGATCGTCGGCGGTCGTCACGCAGAACGCGATCCGCGCGACCGCCAGGCCGACCTCGACGCGTCCCGGAAAGGTGTCGCTGGTCTTGCTCGGCAGCCAGAGGCCGCCCACCCGGGCCGCCCAGTGCCGGTACGCGAAGGTGCCGGCGAGGCCGAGGGTGGGGGACCAGCCGCCCACCAGCCCCTCCGCCACGCCGCCGCCGAAACCGAGATTGGCGTTCATGCCGGCGCTGCCGCCGTCGCGGGCCGCCGCCGCGGCCGATCCGGTCCCGGCGGCCGCAGCGCCCCCGGCCGCGTCGCCGGTCGCGCTCGCGTCCGAATCGAGCACGACGGTCAGCAACACGCCGACAGCGCTCGCCAGGGCGTCGCAGCCAGGCCCGCCGTTCGACAGCTTGCGCGTTCCACCGCGCGCGCCGCCGAGCTTCACCGTCGCAGCATAGCCGCGCGCCGCGCGCTCGAACGCGACGCCGATCCGCAGGCGCGCGGCCGGCGCGTCGGGGCCCGCCGGGAAGACCGCGGTTCGGCCGACGCCGTCGTTGACGGCGCGCGCCAGCTTGTCGGCATCCGGACAGTCGGCCGCCCCGGGCGCTTTCGTGCTCTCGAGCTGGGCGGTCGCCGGCTCCGCGCGCGCGGGCGTCGCCATCAGGCCGCCGATTCCGACGGCGGCGGCGAGCACGGGCAGGGACAGCCGGCGGCGTCGGCGCATCATCGTCCCGCAGGCGCGCCGAAGCCGAGGCCGCGGATCTCGTCCGCGTGCGGGCTGTCGGGATGGCGGCGCAGGAACGCCGCGGCCCGCGCCGACGCTTCCGACGTGCGTCCGCTCTTGCCAAGCGCCTCGATCGCCAGCCGCTCTCGCTCCTGCTCCAGCACGCCGTGCGGGAAGAGCCGCCGGCATTCGTCCAGCAGCCGGAGCGAGCGCGCGGCGTCGCCCTGGCGCAGCGCCTGGCGGGCGTCCCGGATCAACGTCGTCTCTTCCTTCAGACGGATCGCGGAACCGCGAATCGTCGCTCTGTGCACGGGCGGCCCGGACTTTTCTGGTTGACTGACGGCGGGGGCCGGCTGGGCCTGCGCGGGAGGCGCCGCACCGGGTGGCGGCGGAAGGGGCGCGGGCGGCGGAGGAACCTGCGGAGCTGGCGCGACACCAGCGGTCGGCGGGGCGCCGCCCGGCGGCCGCGAGCTCCCGCCGGCCAGCAACAGGTAGCCGCCCGTCGCGACCAGACCGGCCAGCGCCACGGCCACCGCGGCGATCTTTGCCCCCGTCATTCCTGCCGCGGCCACCTTGGTTCCAGCCGTGATCGTCTTCGCGGACGCCTCGGCGGCCGTCGCGGCCGCCGCCACGCCCAGCGCGCCCGCCAGCCCCTGCCAGACCCGCGCCTCGGCGTCTCCGGGAGGGGCGATGTCGACGCCGTGGCGCAGCAGCACGCGCTCCGCGTCCGGCGCGCTCGCGTCGGCGACCAGACGCACGGGATCCCTGGCGCTGCTCATGCGGTCCTCCCTCGACTGGCGACAGGCAGCGGCGGCGAGCCGACCAGCTCGGCGGTCGCAGCGCTGAACGCGGTTCGCGCCAGACGCAGGCGCGAGTAGGCGGTGCCAAGCGGGATCTCCAGCGCCTCCGCGATCTCCTCGCCCGTCATCCCTTCCAGCTCGAACAGGCAGAACACGGCGCGCTGTTCGTCGGGCATCCGATCGAGGATGCGCTCCAGCATCGCGAGACCCTGATTCCGCTCGGCGATCGTCGCGGGATCGGGTGGGCGGCCGACGAAGGCGGCAGCCTCCTGTGCGCCCAGCGGCGGCGCCGGGCGGGCGCGCCGCCGCTCGCTGGCGACGCGGAAGCAGACGCCGTACAGCCAGGTCGTCAGCTTCGAGCGCCCTGCGAACTCGGGCAGCTTGCGGTGCACGACGATGAACACCTCCTGAGCGGTGTCCGACGCATCCTCCTCGCGGATGCCGAGCCGGCGCAGGCTCCGCCAGACGAACGCGAAGTGGGCGCGATAGACCTCCTCGAACGTCATCCCTATGACTCTTGGACTGTCCGGTGCCGCCCGGGTCGCGCCATCACCCTCAACTCTGGCATGCACAGACCATGAGTGGGGTCGGCGCGTCCGCGACATCACCCTGACACCGGACGGCACGGCGCGGCAGGCTCAGCCGGCGCGGTGCCGCCTGCGGTACCCTGGAGCATGGTCATGGCGTCCTCCGCGGTGCTGGAGCTGGCGCTCATGCTTCAGGCGGTGGCGGGCGTGGCCGATCCGGCCCAGCGGTTCATGCCGGTGCCGGCGCCGGCCCCGCTGACCGACCCGTGCCGGGATCGCGGCCCGGTCGGGCGCTGGGTCAGGCTGTCCGCTGACGGGGCGCCCAAGAGCCTGCACGATGCGGGCTGGCTCGATTCCGCCTCGATCTGGAACGGCTCGCAGATGGTGATCGCGCAGCGGCGCGACGGCAAATGGACCGGCACGGCATTCGATCCGTGCGCCAATGCCTGGGCGCCGATCGCCGAGACGAACGAGCCGCCGCCGGGCGCGCCCTGGCCTTTTCCGGACGGACAGGACCGGCCGTTCCGTCCGTCGTACGACGGCAGCTCGTTCAACGCGTTCGACAAGATCTCCGTGTGGGATTTCGCGCGCAAGGCGTGGCTGGCCGTGACGGCGAAGGCGGGCCTGTCGCCGCGCTCGCACTATGCGGTCGCGCTGGCCGGCCGCCGTTTCTTCGTCTGGGGTGGGTGGGGCAAGGGCTTCAGCGTGCTGGGCGACGGGGCGGTGCTGGATCTCGGGCGCAAGTCCTGGAAGAAGATGTCGGCGGCAGGCGCGCCGTCGCCGCGCCTGGAGCCGGCCGCGGTCGTCTGGACCGGATCGCGGCTGCTGATCTGGGGCGGGCGCACGGGGACGAACGTGCCGAGCTCGGCCCACGCGCTGGGGGACGGCGCGCTGTACGATCCCGTCGCCGACCGGTGGAAGGCGATGTCGGCCGAGCACGCTCCCGCGCCGCGCACCGGCGGGACGGTGGTCTGGACAGGTCGCAAGCTGGTCGTGTTCGGCGGCGCTGGCGATGTCAGTGGGCCGCAGCAGCACGACGGCGGCATCTACGATCCGGCGGCGGATCGATGGGCCACCCTGGATCCGCCGCCCGGCGACGTCGCGCTGCCGCACGGTAACGTCGGGCCGCTGACGCGCATCATCGTCGCGCCGGACGGCCGCGTCGTCTTCCTGCCCGACAACATCGACCGCGTCGCCGTGCTGGACGCCGATCGCGCCAGCTGGTCGATCGTCGACGCCGCCGAGCTCGGAAAGCGCAACGGCTACCGCGCGTTTCTGGTCGGTCGCCGCCTGATCATCTGGGGCGGATCGACCGTCGTCGCCGAGCACATCTGCCCACCGCCCATTCCGGGCCAGCCGATCTGCGATTCGTGGGCCGAGACGGCCCCGCACCACGACGGCTGGATGATCGTGCTGCCGAAGTAGGGTGAGGGTGGGCTACTTGCACTGCGCGCGGCAGCGATCGCCGTCGGTGCGGCAGTCGCGCACGAAGGCCTCGGACGCGCAGCTCTTGCTCTTCTCGTACGCGTTGGCGCACAGGCTGTAGCAGGCGTTGTTGCCGGCCGGATAGTTGGGGCACGAGCAGCTCCGGTAGCCCGCCTCGGTGCGGATCGCGGCGACGCACTTGTTGGCCTCGCTGGTGACGGCCTCGACGCACTGGTTGCGGACCTCGTCGCAGCTGTGCTGACAGCTGGAGGTGTCGTCCTTGGCGGCCACGGCGACGGCCGGCGCGGGCGGCGTCGCGGCGGGACGCGGCTCCTGCAGCGACGCGAGCATCGGTCCCGGCGGTTTCGGCGGCTCTGGCTCCGCTTCGGCCCGCGCCTCACCCGTCGAGGCGGCGCCGGCGGGCGACCCCGGATCGACGCACAGGCCGGCCGTGCTGCACTCCTGCGGTTCGGGGCAGTCGGTGTCCTTGCCGCACCGCTTGCGCTCGGACGCGGCGACGCACCGGCTGTTCACACACGCGCGCCGGCTGCGGCAGTCCTTGTCGCTGGTGCAGCCGCCCGGTGCCGCCGAAACGGCGACCGCATCGTCCTTGCGTCCGTCGCCCCTGACCGCCTGCGTGGCGGCCTCCCTGCCAAGCGGCGGGAGGATCCGGCCGCCGCAGCGGTTGTAGCCCTCGGTGATCACCGGCCGCCGGTCGCTCCAGGGCGGGTGGTGCGCCGACGGATACGTCGACATCGCCAGCAGCACCGCCTGCAGACGCGACGGCGTCATCTCCGCCTTCGCGATGGCGCAGCCGGCCCAGGCGTCGGCGCGGAGCTCGGCATCCCAGGTGTCCTTCATCCACGCCGGGCGGTTGCCGGTCGCGTCCAGGTGATGGCCGAGGGCGTGCGCGAAGATGCCGAACGTCGCGATCGGCCCGTAGCTCTTCTGGACGGCGCCGACGAAGCCAGGGCTGTAAGCGATCTTCGATCCGCCGGCGCCGTCGGTCACGGTCGCCGTGTTCGGCGTCGTCGCGTTCGCGAACAGCACCACCTTGTTGCCGCAGGTCTTCGGACAGAGAAGCGTCTTCAGCTTTTTCAGCTCCGCCTGCGCGGCGGCGCTCGGTGGCATATCGGCCATCGGTTCGTACGGCGCCGCCGGCGGCGTCGCGGGGCCGAGCGTGCAGAGCAGCTGGGCCTGCGCGCGCAGCGGCAGCAGCGCCGCCATCGAAAACAGCGAGATGCGCAGCACCTTGTTCATGACCAACCTCCAGAGCTTGCAGGACGGGGGACTCACGCCACGTGCACCCTCGCTTTTCGCACGTGGCCGAATTTCGACCTAGTGTGAGTAGTCACTCCGGGCGCGCGGCGCGCATCGGTGAAAGCCCCGATTAGCTCATGCGCAGGCGGGGCGCGTGAGGATGGTCACCCGCCGAGCCGGTAGAAGAGCATGTCGCCGAAGGCGCCGGGCCGCGTGGCCACGTGCTGAAAGCCGAGCTTGTCGAGCACCCTGACCGAGGCGGCGTTGATCGCGTCGACGCTGGCGAGGATCTCGGCGAAGGCGCCGCGCGCGCGCGCCTCCGCGATGGCGGCGCGCGCCATCTCGGTGGCGAAGCCGCGACCCGCGAACGGCCCGCGCATCGCGTAGACCAGCTCGGGTTCGTTGTGGACTTCCGGGAGGACCAGAAACCCGCAGAATCCAACCAGCGCGCCGGTCACCTTTTCGTGAACCAGCCAGAGGCCGACACCGAGGCGCGCGAACAGGCCCTCGCTGCTCCGTATGTGGCCGGCGCTCCACGACGGCGGAAAGACGTTGCCGTCCATCATGTAACGGCGGATGTGCTCGTCCTGGACGAGACCCGAGAACGCCTCGAGGTCGGCGGCAGTCAGCGGCCGATATGTCAGTCTCTTGGAGTCCACGCGCCGTCTTCCTGGAACCGGCAAGCATGCGGGGTGGACCGCGGCGGCGCCAGCTACGATGCGACCGGTTCCAGCAGCGGGGCGAGGTCCGCGACGACGTCGTCGGCGCCGTGACTGCGCAGCTCGTCGCCACGGCCGCGGCGATCGATGCCGACGACGTAGCCGAAGTGACCGGCCTTGCCGGCCGCGACGCCCGCCGGCGTGTCCTCGAAGATGATCGCCTCCTCCGGGTCCACGCCGAGCGCTCTCGCGGCGGCGAGGTACAGGTCCGGGGCAGGCGCGGGCGCGAGCGTCTGCGCCGCCGCGATGGCGCCGTCGATGACGACGTCGAACAGATCACCGACGCGGGCCGATCGCAGGATCTCGCCGCAGTGCCTGTCGGTCGTGACGACCGCGGTGTGCAGGCCGGCGTCGCGCGCCACTCGCAGGTAGCGCACCGATCCCTCGTAGGTCTCGAGGCGCTCGCGCGCGAGCACGTCGACCATCACCTCGCCCTGTTGCTCGATCAGCGCGCGGAGGGTGCGCTCGGGCAGCTCGACACCGCGCGAGACGACGAACGATCGCACCCCTTCGAGAGGGTGTCTGCCGTCGATGTGCGCGCTGTAGTCGCGGACCGCATCGAACGGGACGAACGGGACGCCGGTCTCGCGCGCCCGCCTGCGCAGATAGAAGTCGAAGAGCTGCTTCCAGGCCGCCGCGTGCAGTCTGGCGCGTTCCGTGACGATGGCGTCGATCGCCAGCAGGCAGGCGCGCGTTCGCGGCGGCAGGCCCAGCGCCGTCCGCGCGATCGGCGGCTCACCCAGGATGAATGAATCGACGGCGTAGGCGAAGCCCTCGTTCTCGTTCGAGCGGCTCACGTGGCGCGCGATGCGCTGGACGTCGGCTGTGGCGTTGCCCATCGCGATGCCCAGCCCGGCGACGCTCAGCATCGGCACGTCGTTCGGCATGTCGCCGATGGTCGCGATCTGATCGAGCGGCAGGTGCAGCAGGCGCGCGGCGTCGCGCACGACCATCCCCTTGTTCGCCTCCGGGTGGGTGACGTCGAGATAGAACGGCGTCGAACGGGCTGCGCACGCCTCCGCGCCCAGCCGTTCGCCCAGCTCGGCCTCGCATCGCGCGACCAGCGCCTGATCCAGGCTGACGCCGACGATCTTGATGGGCGCCGCGAGCACTCCGTGCAGATCCGGGACGACCGTCGGGTCGAAGCGGACGTTGCTGCGCTCGCGCTCGACGCGGGGGGCGTCGGGCCGGGTGATGAACCAGTCGGCGCCCTGGTAGACCCAGACGTCCAGGCCCGCCCGCAGCATGTGATCGACGACCTGCCGCGCGACCTGGGGCGGAATCGTCCGCTGCATCAGCACGGTCTTCAGGTCCGACCGGACGTACATGCCGCCGTTGAACGCGGCCACCGGCGCGGTCAGCCCGAGGGGCTCGACCAGCATCTTCATCCCCCGCGGGGGCCGCCCGCTGGTGATGGTGAAGTCGACGCCCGCCGCCCGCAGCCGCGCCACGGCGTTGCACGTCAGCGGCGTCAGAGACTTGGTCGGGGTGACCAGCGTTCCGTCGACATCAGCGATGAGCAGCTTGATCATGGTCGCCTCCGCGCCGCCGCCGCTGATCAAGGATGGGCGCGGGCGGGCGGCCGGCGCCGTGCGGATCTTCCGGATTCGAAGCTTCAGCGCGCCGCGCGCGGATCGGCCGCGGCGCCGCTGATTGCCGGTGCGCCCGAGCGCCTTACGTTCGACGAGGACCGGCCGGCGCGCGGGCGGCGCTCGAGATGATGCGAACACGAAGGAGCAGAACATGACGCCGCCAGCGCTCGAGGAGACCGCCCGGGCGATCGTCGCCCGCGGGAAAGGCATTCTCGCCGCGGACGAGACGCCCCACACGTTGACGACCCGCTTGACGGATCACGGGATCGAGTCGACCCCGGACAGCCGGCGTGACTATCGGGAGATGTTCTTCACGACGCCAAATCTCGGGGCGTACATCGGCGGCGTCATCATGCAGGACGAGACGATCCGTCAGACCAGCTCGACGGGGACGCCCCTGATCCAATTGCTGATCGGCCAGGGCGTCATTCCGGGAATCAAGGTCGACGGCGGGGCGCGGCCGATGGCGGGCGCGCCGGGTGAGCGCGTCACCGAAGGCCTGGACGGACTGCGAGGACGGCTGGAGGAGTACCGCGGGATGGGCGCGCTGTTCGCCAAATGGCGGGCGGTGTTCACCATCAGCAGCGACGGGTTGCCGACAGGAACCTGCGTCCACGCGAACGCGGACGCGCTGGCGCGCTACGCGGCGCTCTGCCAGGAGCAGGGCCTGGTCCCGATCGTCGAGCCCGAGGTGCTGATGAACGGGCCGCACAACATCGAGCGCTGCGCGGACGTGACCGAGCACGTGCTGCAGTCGGTGTTCGATGCGCTTTTCGATCAGAACGTGCTTCTGGAAGGGATGCTGCTGAAGCCGAACATGGTGATCTCGGGCGCGGACTGCCCGCGGCAGGCCTCGGTGCAGGAGGTCGCGACGGCGACGGTGCGGACGTTGTTGCGGCACGTGCCGCCGGCCGTGCCCGCGATCGTCTTCCTGTCGGGCGGACAGGACTACCGGCTGGCGACGGAGCACCTCGCCGCGATCAACCAGCTGGCGACGATGAAGCCGTGGACCCTCAGCTACTCCTACGGCCGCGCGCTGCAGGACGAGGCGATGGCGATCTGGAAGGGACGGCGCGAGAACGTCGCGGCCGCCCAGCAGGCATTTCATCACCGGGCCCGGTGCAACAGCGCCGCCGTGCTCGGCAGCTACCGCACCGATATGGAGAGCGAGGCCGCCCCCGCCTAGGGGGCCCGAACGCGAGCGAGGCGCCAGCCGTGGAACACCGGAACAACAGCAACGGGAGACATACCGTGGCACATTCAGTCGGGACCAGGGAGTCGGGCGTGATGCACGCCCGGGGAACGCCGCTGTCGGCTAAGGAACACGGCCGCGGCGCGGCGACGTCCGCCAAGGGACACGCGGCGAGCGGCCCGCTGACCGCGAAGGAGCTGGAGGTGATGAACGCCTACTGGCGGGCCTGCAATTACCTGTCGGTCGGGATGATCTACCTCCAGGACAATCCGCTGCTGCGCGAGCCGCTGCAGGTCGAGCACATCAAGGCCCGCCTGCTGGGCCACTGGGGCGCCAGCCCGGCGCTGTCGTTCGTCTGGACGCACATGAATCGGCTGATCGTGAAGCGCGATCTGGACGTCATCTTCGTCGCCGGTCCGGGCCACGGCGCGCCCGGCGTCCTCGGGCCCACCTACCTCGAAGGCACGTACTCGGAGATCTATCCGGACAAGAGCCGCGACGCGGAAGGGATGCAGAAGTTCTTCAAGCAGTTCTCCTTTCCCGGGCACATCGGCAGCCACGTGACGCCGGAGACGCCCGGATCGATCCACGAGGGGGGCGAGCTGGGCTACAGCCTGTCGCACGCGTACGGGATGGCGTACGACAACCCGGATGTGATCGTCACCTGTGTGGTCGGCGACGGTGAGGCGGAGACCGGGCCGCTGGCGACCGCGTGGCACTCGAACAAGTTCCTCAATCCCGCGCGTGACGGCGTGGTGCTGCCGATTCTGAACCTGAACGGCTACAAGATCGCGAACCCGACCATCCTGGCCCGCATCAGCCATGACGAGCTGGAGTCGCTGTTCATCGGCTACGGCTACAAGCCCTACTTCGTCGAGGGCGGCGATCCGATGGTGATGCATCAGAAGATGGCCGAGACGCTGGACCGGATCGTCGACGAGATTCATGCGATCCAGAAGGCGGCCCGGAAGGTGGGCGCCGCCGAGGCCGAGCGTCCACGCTGGCCGATGATCGTGCTCCGTTCGCCCAAGGGATGGACCGGCCCCAAGGACCTCGATGGTCACCACCTGGAGGGCTTCTGGCGGTCGCACCAGGTGCCGTTCGCGGACGTGAAGACGAATCCGTCACACCTGCGCGTGCTCGAGGACTGGATGCGCAGCTACAACCCCGAGGAGCTGTTCGACGAGAACGGCACCCCGATGCCCGAACTGCGGGCGCTGGCCCCGAAAGGGGACCGGCGCATGGGATCCAACCCGCACGCGAACGGCGGCATCCTGCGCGAGGAGCTGAAGCTGCCCGACTTCCGCGCCTACGCGGTGCAGGTGTCGCAGCGCGGGACGACGCAGCAGGAGAACACCAAGCCGATGGGCGAATTCCTGCGCGACGTCATGAAGAACAACCCGAACCGCTTCCGGCTGTTCGGCCCGGACGAGACAGCGTCGAACCGGCTGCAGGCCGTCTACCAGGCGAGCAAGAAGGTCTGGATGGGCGACATCTTGCCGGTGGATGCCGACGGCGGCGAGCTGTCGCGCGACGGCCACGTCATGGAGATGCTGTCCGAGCACACGCTGCTCGGCTGGCTGGAAGGATATCTGCTGACCGGTCGGCACGGCCTGTTCCACACCTACGAGGCGTTCGCCCACGTCATCGATTCGATGTTCAACCAGCACGCGAAGTGGCTGGACATCAGCAAGAACCACGTGAAGTGGCGGGCGCCCGTGTCGTCCGAGACCATCCTGTTGTCGTCCACGGTCTGGCGCCAGGACCACAACGGGTTCTCGCATCAGGATCCAGGGTTCATCGACCTGGTCACGAACAAGTCCCCGTCGGTGACGCGCATCTACCTGCCGCCCGACGCCAACACGCTGCTGTCGGTGACCGATACCTGCCTGCGCAGCACCGACTGCATCAACGTGATCGTCGCTGACAAGCAAAAGCACCTGCAATTCACCACCATCGACGAGGCGATCATCCACTGCACCAAGGGCATGGGTATGTGGAGGCGGGCCAGCACCGATGAGGGTGAGGAGCCGGACGTCGTGCTGGCTGCTTGCGGCGACGTCGCCACGATGGAGGCGCTGGCGGCGGCTTCGATCCTGCGCCAGAGGTTGCCGGATCTGAAGGTCCGCTTCGTCAACATCGTCGACCTGTTCAAGCTGCAGTCGAACACCGTGCACCCGCACGGGTCGTCGGCCAGCGAAATCGAGGGCCTGCTGACCACCGACAAGCCGATCATCTTCAACTTCCACGGCTACCCGTGGCTGATTCACCGGCTGACGTACCGGTTCCGCGGGCACGACAACCTGCACGTCCACGGCTACAAGGAGAAGGGCAACATCAACACGCCGTTCGAGCTGGCGATGCTGAACGAGACGTCGCGGCTGCACCTGGTCATCGACGTCATCGATCGCGTCCCGAAGCTGCGCGATCGGGCGGCCCACCTCAAGGACGAGATGCGGAACGCCATCATCGACAACATGAACTACGCGCACACGCACGGGATGGATCGGCCCGAGATCAGCGACTGGACCTGGCCGGATTGAGGTGAAGCCATGCGTGTCGCGATCGGGTCCGACCACGCCGGGTTCGAGCTGAAGGAGGCCGCCAAGGCGCTGCTGCTCGCCGAGCACTGCGAGGTGCTCGACGTCGGCACGCACAGCAAGGACCCGGTCGACTACGCGGACTTCGCGGAGGCGGTGGGCGCCGCCCTGCAGGGCCACGACGCCGAACGGGGCATCATCCTGTGCGGCAGCGGGGTCGGGGCCTCGATGGCCGCCAACCGCATCCCGGGCGTCCGCGCCGGGCTGTGCCACGACACTTACTCGGCCCACCAGGGCGTCGAGCACGACGACATGAACGTGCTGGTGCTGGGCGGCCGCGTCGTCGGCGTCGAGCTGGCGCGCGAGCTGATTCACGCGTTCCTGAACGCGCGCTTCAGCGGCGAGGCGCGCCACCTGCGGCGGCTCGCCAAGATGACCGCCCTGGAAAATCCGCTGCGCGCGCTGGCGGTCTTCGGCCAGTCGGTCTGGCTGGACTACATCCGGCGCAGCCTCATCACGAGCGGCGAGCTGCGCCGTCTGATCGACGAGGACGACCTGCGCGGCGTCACGACCAACCCCGCCATCTTCGAGAAGGCGATCGCGGGCGGTTCGGACTACGAGGAGATGCTGGAGGCGCCCGAGGCGCGGGGGCTGGACCCGAAGACGGTTTACGAGCGGCTGGCGATCCGCGACGTGCAGGACGCGGCGGACGCGCTGAGGCCGATCTACGATCAGACCGCGCGTCGCGACGGGTACGTCAGCCTGGAGGTGTCGCCCCCGCTGGCCAACGACACCGCGGGGACGCTGGAAGAGGCGCGCCGGCTGTGGCGCGACGTGGGGCGCCCGAACCTGATGATCAAGGTTCCGGCGACGGCCGCGGGTATACCGGCGATCGAGCAGCTCTGCGCCGAGGGGATCAACGTCAACGCGACGCTGCTGTTCGCGCGCGAGGTCTACGAGCAGGTCGCACAGGCGTACATCACCGGGGTGGAGCGGTTCGCCGCGGGGGGCGGCGATCCGTCGCGCGTCGCCAGCGTGGCGAGCTTCTTCGTCAGCCGGGTCGACACCGCGTTCGACGAGCTGATCGCGGATCGAGTGGCGGGGGCTGCGTCGGATCGCGAGCGCGCGCTGCTGCGCTCGCTGGCCGGCAAGGTCGCGATCGCCAACGCCAAGCTCGCTTACCAGCGTTACCAGGAGATCTTCGACGGCCCGCGCTGGCGATCGCTGGTCGGGCGGGGCGCGCAGACGCAGCGCCTGCTCTGGGCCAGCACCAGCACCCGGAATCCCAGCTGGTCCGACGTGCTCTACGTCGAGGAGCTGATCGGGCCCGAGACGGTCAACACCATCCCGCGGGCCACCTTCGACGCGTTCCGCGACCACGGCCGCGCGCGCGCCAGCCTGGTCGAGGACATCGATGCCGCGCGCGACACGATGGCCACGGTGGCGGACGTCGGCATCTCGATGAAGCAGGTGACCGACGAGCTGCTGGCGGACGGGGTCCGGCTGTTCTCGGAGGCGTTCGAGAAGCTCTTGAAAGAGGTGGCGCGCCAGGGCCGCGAGGTGCGGGCGCGGAAGATCAACCGGATGACCTATCAGCTGCCGGCGCCGATCGCTGAGAAGGTCACGGCGTCGCTGGCGGACTGGCAAGCGCAGGGCAAGGCGCGGCGTCTGTGGCAGCGCGATCCGTCGCTCTGGAGCGGGCGCGACGAGGCGCACTGGCTCGGCTGGCTCGGGATCACGAACGGCGAGCTGGCGGACATCCAGCGGTTCACCCGCATCGCGGAGGTCGCGAAGAGCGGCGCGTTTTCTCACGTGCTGCTGCTCGGGATGGGCGGCTCCAGCCTCGGCCCGGAGATGATGCGAAAGACCTTCGGCAAGGTGGCGGGCTTTCCGGAGCTGCACGTCCTCGATTCGACCGATCCCGCGCAGGTGAAGGCGCTCGAGGAGAGCGTCGATCTCGCGCGTACGCTGTTCATCGTCTCCAGCAAGTCGGGCTCGACGCTGGAGCCGAACATCTTCGAGCAGTACTTCTACGACCGGATCGTGCAGACGGTGGGTGAGCAGGAGGCGGGCAACCGGTTCGTCGCGATCACCGATCCCCATTCGAAGATGCAGCACGTCGCCGAGGCCAACCATTTTCGGCGCGTTTTCTTCGGCTGGGCCAACATCGGCGGGCGCTATTCGGCGCTGTCCGACTTCGGCCTGGTGCCGGCGGCCGCGATGGGCGTCGACGTGCCCGATTTCCTCGATCGCACCGAGGCCATGGTCTGCGCCTGCATGCCGACCGTACCGGTGGAGGACAACCCGGGCGTCGTGCTGGGGAACGTCCTGGGGGTGGCGGCGGCGGCGTTCGGCCGCGACAAGGTGACGATCATCGCGTCGCCCGGCATCGCCAGCCTCGGTTCGTGGCTGGAGCAGCTGATCGCTGAATCGACCGGCAAGGAGGGCAAGGGGCTGATTCCGATCGACCGCGAGGCCGCCCAGCGGCCCGAGATGTACGGCAGCGATCGGATCTTCGTCTATCTGAAATTGCAGACCGACGGCGAGGGGGCGCCGGACGAGCTGGCCGGGGCGCTGGAGCGCGCCGGGCATCCGGTCGTGCGCGTCGTTCTGGCGGACCGTCAAGATCTGGGACAGGAGCTGTTTCGCTGGGAGATCGCGACCGCGGTGGCCGGTTCCATCCTGGGCATTCACCCGTTCGATCAGCCGGACGTCGAGGCGAGCAAGACCGCCACCCGCAAGCTGACCGCGGCCTACGAGGAGAGCGGGCAGCTGCCGGCCGAGGCTCCCTTCTTCGTTTCATCGGGACCCTCAGAGGGTCCCGAACCCCCCGCGATGGGACGCGGCGAGCAAAGCTCGCCGGCTCCTCACGCGATCGGCGACGGGATCAGCCTGTTCAGCGACGAGGCGAACGTCGGCGCGCTGGCATCGACGCTGAAGGGTCCGCGGACGCTGACGGCGTTCCTGGCTGCGCATCTCGGCCGGCTGCAGCGGGGCGATTACTTCGCGCTGCTGGCGTACCTGCAGATGAACGAGGCGCACGAGCGGGCGCTGACGGCGATCCGGAATCGCGTGCTGGCGGCACGGCAGGTGGCGACGTGCCTCGAGTTCGGGCCACGCTTCCTGCACTCGACCGGGCAGGCCTACAAGGGCGGTCCGAACAGCGGCGTCTTCCTGCAGATCACGTGCGACGACGCCGCCGATCTCCCCGTGCCCGGGCAGCGATACACCTTCGGCGTCGTCAAGGCCGCGCAGGCGCGCGGCGATTTCGAGGTGCTGGCCCAGCGCGGCCGCCGCGCGCTGCGCGTGCATCTCGGCGCTGACGTCGCGTCCGGCCTGGCGGCGCTGCAGGCCGCGGTGTTCGCGGCGCTGCCGCACTGATGACGACGCGGTGGTGTCTCGCCACGCGGGTGCGAGGGCTCGGCCCGCGTGGCGTGACGTTATGGCGGCGGCTACATGCCGGTGCCCTGCAGCTGAACGCTCGCGTTCGGCTGCGTCACATCGTTCGACTGGATCACCAGCGTCGCGAACAGCGTGCCGAGTTCGTGCGGCTGGAACGCGACCGATACGGAGACGGTCTGGCTCGGCATGACCACCGGCGGCAGGCCCCCCACCAGGATGAAGTCGCTGAAGTTCGGGCCGACGAGCATCTCGGCTTGCAGCTGGAGAGGAGAGCCCCCGAGGTTGGTGACCTGCACCGCGAAGGGCGGTGAGGTCATGCCGGTCGACAGTCCCGGAAACACCACCTGCATCGGCTGGACGTTGATGCGGGGGGGCGTGGCGCAGACGCCCATCTGACACGGGGTGCCGGGCGAGCAGGAGATGCCGCAGCCGCCGCAGTTGTTCGGATCGAGGTTGACGTTCGTCTCGCAGCCGTCGAACGCCGCCATGTTGCAGTTGAGGAACCCGGGGATGCAGCTGAACGTGCACATGCTCGCCGCGCAGACCGGCCCCGCGTTCGGGACGGGCTGGCAGACGTTGCCGCAGGCGCCGCAGTTGTTGACGTTGCTGGTGAGGTCCACGCACTGGGTCATGCCGCCCACGGTGCACGACTGCTGCCCGGGCATGCAGGCGCCTGACGTGTCGTCCTGGAAGTCCGAGGTGACGTGCGCCGTGCCGTTGCGGCGCAGCACCACGGTGACGTTGGCGGCGACGCCGGCCTGAAGCGTCGCGGGCGTCGGATCGCTCTGCCAGGTGGCGATGCTGTTGCTGGTCACCATCGCGCACGCCGCGGAGAAGGCCGATTCGGTGAAGGTGACGTTGCCGAGCGGCAGACCGTTGAGGGTGAAGGTGGTCGCCTGTCCGGGCATCAGGTCGAGGAGCCGCGTCGAGCTGCGGCTGCCGCTGATGACGATCTGCAGACAGTTGGCGTCGGCAGGAGCGGCCGCCAGTTCGAACGTGGCCGTGCCGACCATGTCGTTCGCGTTGTCCGTCTCGTTCCCCGAACAGCCAGAGATTGCGAGCAGTGCTGCACCAATGATGTGACGACTGAGTCTTTTCATGAACGCCCTCCTTTAAGGGTTGGCGCTACCGAACACCAGGCGTCTCTCGCGTGTCAAGTCGCGCTTGACGAAATGCTCATGTCACAATCACCGGCGACAGATGATGCGTGCATTTTCAATCGTCGTCGGTGCCGCGATCGGCATCGCCGCGGCGGGCTGGCTGGGAGGCTGCAACGGATCGAGCGTCATGCAGCGGGATGCGGCCGGCACGGGCGGCGGCAACGCACGGGGCGGCGGCGGCGGTCGGGGGGGCGCGGGCGGTGCTGCGGGCACGAGCGGTCGCGGCGGCGCCGGCGCGACGGGCGGAATCGGGGGTTCCGGTGGAACCGCCGGCGGCGCTGGCACGGGCGGTGCGGCCGGTGCGGGCGGCACGGCCGGCAGTGGTGGCGGCGACGGCGGAGGGTCGAGCGGCAGCGGCGGCGCGGGGGGCGCCGCGGGAGGTCGCGGCGGCAACAGCGGAACGGGTGGCAGCGGTGGGACCACGGGCGGCAGCGGCGGGGCGGGTGGCACCGGCGCCAGCGGCGGGACGAGCGGCAGTGGTGGGACGGGCGGCAGCGGTGGGACGGGCGGCAGCGGTGGAAGTGCAACGGGGGGTCGTGGTGGGGCGGGCGGCACCGGCGGTGCTGCCGGGACGGGCGGAAGCGGGACGTGCATCTCCGGCGCGACCGGCACGCACGCCGTCCGACTTCGTTGGACGGGGACCAGCTCCGGATCGACCGCCTCCGTCGTCTACGAGGCCAACACGCTGCCCGACACCACGCGCTGGCATGTCTCCGCCGGCTCGACTTCGATCGGTTTCACGCCGGTGTTCGTCGACACCGCGCTCGCCAGCGGCGGCCTGGACCTGGAGGGCGATGTCTTCATGGACGTCGAGATCAGCACCGCCGGCCTGACGGCGATCAACCGCGTGGCGATCGCCGTTTACGGCCGCAGCTACAACACGACCACCAGCGGCAGCTTCACCTGGCAGACGATCGACGGCATGGGCGCGGCGCCGACCAACCTCGTGTCGAACGTCGCCCCGTACAAGTGGTACGCCGCCGACGCGACGACGGAGTTCGCGCCCGGGGAGACCGGCGCGCTGATCCGGCTGCGCGCCGGCCCGTCGTCGAACGCGCTCGCCGTCAACGGCGTCGAGATCTGCTTCGACGCGCGCTAACCCCGCAGCCGCCAGTGACAGGTGACGAACTGTTGCGCCGCGCCCCGCGGCGTCGTGTGGATCTCCGTCGCGCTTTCGACGGGCTGGAAGTCGTCGCCGAACTGGGCGCGCAGTTCGTCCGCGCCGTACCTGACGACCTCCAGCCCGCTGCACCGGGTCGGGCCTTCCGGCCCGAACGTCGCGACCAGAACGCGGCCGCCCGGCTTGACGGACCGCCGGACGGCCGCGACGTAGCGCTGCCGGTCCGTCGCGTCGCGAAGAAAATGAAAGACAGCGCGGTCATGCCAGAGGTCGTAGGCCCGCGCCGGAAGCTCGGCTCGCGTGATGTCCGCGGCCAGCCAGTGAACGCGCCCGGCGCGCTCCCCGAGGCGCGCCTTCGCAGCCGCGATCGCGGTCGGCGATACGTCGAGGACCGTGACGTTCACGTAGCCGCGTGACAGCAGGTCGTCGACCAGCGTCGAGGCGCCGCCGCCCACGTCGATGATCGCCGCCTCCGGGCCCAGGCCCGCGGCGTCGATGAACCGCAGCGACGTCTCGAGATGCGGCCGGTACCAGCTGACCTGATCGGGCTGCCTGGCCTGGTAGACGGATTCCCAGTGATCGCGCGCCGTCGTCATGTGCGGGGCGCGATTATGGATCGCCGCCGTCGTAGCGGCGCAGCAGGCGCCGCAGCTCGTCCGGGCTGTCGGCCTGTATCCGATCGAGCAGCGCCGTCGCCGCGTCGAAGCGGTCCTGGCGATGGTCCTTCTTGATGCGTCCGATCTTGCTGTGCAGGTCCTTGAGCTTCGCCAGCGATTCCCGCCCCTCGGCGGACTTCATCGCGCGCGCCGAGATCGCCTCGACCAGCACGTCGGTCAGCCAGCCCAGCTGCTTGCCGTACGACGCCTGGTCGAAGACCTGCTTCTCGATCCCGGGCACCCCGGCGCCCGGCTTGATGCCGTTGAAGAACGTCTCCGACAGATCCTGATCGACCTCGCCCGAGAGCGGGAAGCGGAGATCGGTCGCGTTGATCCAGAGCCAGGGGAACATGCGGCGGCCGTCAAGGTGGGTCGCCCGAGGCGGGCCGGCAAGCCCCTGCGGGCGCGCATCCCGGATCGTCAGGCGGGCGGGGCTTTTTCCAGGCTTTTCCCGCGCCACGCGGCTGGCGACACGCCGGTGATCTTCTTGAACGCCCGACTGAAGGCCGCCTCGGAGTCGTACCCGACTTCCAGGGCGACCGCCGCGACCTTGGCGTTGCCGTCCGTCAGCAGGCGCGCCGCCATCTGCATGCGCCAGCGCGCCAGGTACTGCATCGGCGGCTCGCCCACCAGCCGCGCAAAGCGATCCGCGAACGCGGACCGCGACAGGCCGACGTCGCCGGCCAGCTCGTCCAGCGTCCAGGGGTGGGCGGCGCGCTCGTGCAGCAGCGCCAGCGCGCGGCCGACGTGCTCGTCGCGAAGGCCGGCCAGCCACCCCGACTGCTCCGGCGGCAGGTCGGCGAGGTGGCGGCGGATCACCTCCACGAACATCAGCTCGGACAGCCGCAGGCGCACGCTCTCGCCGCCCGGCGCCGGGTCGCGCGCCTCCGCCAGCGTCAGCTCCAGCAGCCGATCGAGCCGGTCTTCCTGCCGGCCCGCCACGCCCTTGATGTGCAGCAGGCGCGGCAGCGTCCCGAGCAGCGGGTTGAACGGCCGCATGTCGCAGCCTAGGAATCCGCACACGACGCCCAGCCGTTCGGCGCCGCCGCCCCCGAACTGGACCTGAAACGGCAGCTGCCCGCCCGACATCCTTTGCATGAATCCGGACGCTTGCTCGACGTTGGGCGCCCGGGTCTCCTGGCGCGGCAGTCCCATGAAGTATCCGTCGCCGCGCGGAAACACGATGATGTCGCCGGCCTCGAAGCGCGTCTGCGGCCCATCGAGCAGCCCGCCCCAGCAGGCCCCCTGCGTGATCACGTGAAATGAGATCACCTGCTGGGCCTGGGGGACCAGGATCGGCGCCAGCCTCTCGCCGTCGGGCATCGCCGACGACCACGGCGACGACGACTCGAGCATGAAGAAGACCGAGCCGCGCAGCCGGACCGTCCGCAGGACGTCGGACAGCGGGTCGCGGACGGGGCGCGCGGGCGTCGGTTCGGTCGGTTTTGGATGCGCCAGCAAGGGATCCGGACGATCGGTCATGGAGCCTGTCCCGCCTGCCAGGTAACCACAGTGTTGCAGCAACAAACAACGGAGGACGTCATGGAAACGGCACGCGCGCAGGCCCACATCCAGGTCAGGGACCAGCAGCAGGCGACCTGGAACAAGTTCTCGGCGGGCTGGGGAAAATGGGACGAGCTGGTCCTGTCCTGGCTGGGGCCCGTGGGCGATGCGCTGCTCGACGCGGCGAGCCTGACGCCGACGTCCCACCTGCTGGACGTCGCGTCGGGAACGGGCGAGCCGGGCCTGACCGCCGCCGCCCGCATTCCCAGGGGCAAGGTGACGATCACTGACCTGGCGGAGAAGATGCTGCGGGTCGCCGAGGAGAACGCGGCGCGCCGGGGCATCCGGAACATCGAGACGCGGCAGTGCGACGCGGGCGAGCTGCCGTTCGCGGACGCGACGTTCGACGCCGTGACGGCGCGCTTCGGGTTCATGTTCTTCCCGGACGTGCTGGGTGCGGCGCGCGAGCTCGCGCGGGTGGCGCGCCCGGGCGCTCGCGTCACGGCGGCGGTCTGGGGCGTTCCGGAGAAGAACCCCTGGGCGACGACGATCATGGGGACGATCGCGAGTTACGTGAATCTGCCGACGCAGCCTCCGGGCGCGCCGGGTCTGTTCCGATGCGCGACGCCCGGCTACATGACGGGCGTGTTCCGCGAGGCGGGGCTGCGCAACGTCACCGAGACCGAGGTGAAGATCCCCGAGAGGTTCGACGACGCCGAGCAGTACTTCACTTTCATGAACGACGCCGCGGCGCCGGTCGTCGCCGGCATGGCGCTGGCTGACGAGCCGACCCGCGCCCGGATAAAGGACGCCGTGCTCGGCGCCGTCAACGGGGACGGCCAGTCGAAGTCCGGCAAGCTGCACCTCGACGCGGTGGCGGTGGTCATCACCGGCGAGAAGTAGCGCCCGCGCGCGACCGGGCGCGGCCACGTCCGTCCGTATGAGACGTGGTGGCGCCGATCTTGCTCGGTCCGGTGATCGCGGCGATCGCGGTCATCACGGTCGGCGTCATCGTCGGGCCCACCGAGCCCTTGCTGGGCGGCCCGTTCATGAACTGGCTGATCGGCGTGGTGGTGTTCGGTGCGCTCGCGCTCGCGCAGGGTGTGTGCATGCTCGGCTTCGACGCGTTGTTCACGCTGGTGGGCGGGCGCGTGAGCGCGCGACGGCGGTGCGCCTGGATCGCAGGGCTGGTGGCGCCGCTGCCGGTTGCCGCGACCTGGGCGGCCGCGCCGCCCGGCCGGCAGTCAGGTCTGTTCGCGGTCGTGCTGCTGTTCGCGCCGATCGTCGTCTTCGCCGGGCTGATCGTCTGGGTCAAAAGGAAACGATGCGCGCGCGGCGTGGTCCGGCGCGACGGCTGATCGCCACCGTTTCCAGATTCGGCCGGGCGCGGTCGCCGAGGCGCCGGCGCGATGGCGCCGCGCGAACCGTACGCATTCCGGAGAGGGCGTTCGGATTCCGGTGATCGCGATCGGATCGGCGTCTGTCCGCGCGCGCGCGGGCGGGCGGCGGCGAGGTACGCGCATTGCTTGATCGCAGCCGCCAAGGGGGAGTCATCGAATGACCGAGCGCGCGATCCGTTTTCGGAAACGCCGACCGAAGAGTGCTCTGATTGCCTGCTTGGCAGCCGCAGCGGTGTGGGCCGGCGCCATCGGGTGCGGGAATGACGCGGCCGACCCCGTTTCCAACACGATTGTGCTCAAGCTCGATTTTGGTGGGGGCGTTACGCTGTCGAGCGTGCTGTACGTGCTGACGGGCCCCAACGGGTTTCGCCGCACCGGGACGCTCAGCGTAGGGGATCAGCCAACTGTTACGACGACGTTTCAGAACCTCCCGGTGGGCCAGGGATACAACATCCACGTCATGGGGAGCGCGACCGACGACACCACCGCTTGTCGCGGAATGCTGACGTTCGACGTGGACGCCTCGATGACCGCCACGCTGACCATCCCCCTGATCTGCGAAGGGCTGGTATCGATTACCGGCGCCATAAACGTTTGCCCCGTGATCGACGAGCTGTCCGCGCTTCCGGGGGCGGTACAGGTGGGCGGCTCGATTCAGCTGATCGCCACGGTCCGGGACGACGACGGCGGTCCGCAGCCGCTGACCGCCATGTGGTCGGCGACCGGGGGCATGTTGTCGAACCAGTCGCTTTCAGGGGCGACCTTCACCTGCTCGGCGCCCGGCATGTTCACCGTCAGCCTGGCCGTCTCGGACGGCGGCGACGCGAGCATGTGCTCGGCTCCCAGCACCGTGACGTTGGTCTGCCAATGAGCTCTCGTTCTTGCGGCGTGTTGCTGGCGGGCCTGCTGGTGCTGGCGGGCTGCGAAGGCCCTCCCGACGGCGAGGCCGAGAACCCGGGCGGGCAGGGCGGCGCGACCGTGGTCCCCGGCAATCCAGCCGCGGGTTCGGACGTCGGCTCGTTCGCCATGAGCCTGACCGTCGGAGGCGGCTTTCAGATCAACGAGGTCAGCTACGACGTCAGCGGAAACGGGTTCCACAAGGCGGGCGTCATCAACGTCGCGGCCAGCAGCGTGGTGACGACGGTGGTCGGCGGGATCCCGATCGGAACCGGCTACGCCCTGCAGCTCACGGCCCAGGATTCCGGTCACAAGCTCACTGGGTGCACCGGATCGGCGACGTTCGACCTTCCGAACGCGACGACTGTTGCCGTGCCGGTCCACCTGAGCTGTCACGAGCAGCCGCAAGTGGCCGCCGCCGTACCGGTGCCGCCGTGGGCGCGCGTCATGGTCGGCGCGCTGCTGCTCGCGCTCGGCGCAGCGGCGGCCCGACGCCGCGGTCGCACGCCGGTCTGAGGTTCAGCCCGAGCGCGCGCGCAACGCGTGCAGATGCGCGCGCTCCCAGGCCAGCTCGCGAAAGACCGCGTCGATGGCGCCCGCCGGCTCGCCGGTCCGGAAGACGTGGTCGAGATAGATCGCCTCGGCGATCGCCTCGCGCATGCTGTCGATGCGCGAGACGCTTCCGCCTGCGGCAACCAGCAGCGCGTCGTCGATCGCGCGCGCGGCCGCCATCGCGACGGCCACGAGGCGCCGCGGCGGCACGGGCGCTTCGTCCGCGGATTCCTCCGCTCGAGGCGGAGCGGGCCGCTCGTCTTGCGTCAGGACGGCGCGCCCGAGCGTACCGAGCGCGCCGCCCCCGAGGGTCGCTTCCCGCTCGACCTCTTGTTCGAACGCCGCGACGTCCCGCTCGACCCTGGCGAGCGCGATCTCCAGCGCCCCCGCCGGCGACGCTGCGGCCGCCGGCTCCTCGGCGGCCCGGGTCTCCAGCGCCGCGGCCGCCGCGGCGCGGGCGCGCGCGAGCAGCCGGCTGTCGCAACCGAGCCTCTCGTACAGCGGGGCGACGCGCAGCGCGCAGTCGCAGGCGAACAACCGCAGCGTCGGCCGGTCGGTCCGCGAGATCAGGCGCGCGAGCGGGAGCTCGGCGCGCGCGAACCGGGCCGCCAGAAGGATCTCCCGGTGTGCGTCCGGATCGCGGGTG
>Ga0066395_10000032_pt1 | contig 43842 bp, 32 predicted proteins | sample PanSoiPlot1MoBio_FD_61218 | JGI IMG/M metagenome (GOLD analysis project Ga0066395, IMG submission 61218) | Tropical forest soil microbial communities from Panama analyzed to predict greenhouse gas emissions - Panama Soil Plot 1 MoBio | ecosystem: Environmental > Terrestrial > Soil > Tropical... | reverse complement strand
TATTGGGAGACCGGCGACGCCGCGAAGTCCCAGGGCTGGACCGCGATGATCGTGGATACCAATGGCAACGGCAAGCGGGACGAGGGCTACAACGAGCCCGGCAAGCCCGTCGATTACAGCAAGGACACGCGCATTCCGTTCGCCATGTACGGGATCGCCTATAGCCCGGCCGACGGCTCGATCTGGGGTTCGAACCTCACCCACCCGGGCTACATCCTGCGCGTGGCGCCTGGATCGAACCCGCCGGACACTGCACTGGCGGAAATCTACAAAATTCCGCTGCCGGGCTTCGGCATTCGCGGCAGCGACATCGACCGCAACGGCGTGGTGTGGATGCCGCTCGACTCCGGCCACATCGCGAGCTTCGACCGGCGCAAGTGCAAAGGTCCGCTCAACGGGCCCGGCGCGGAGCTTGGCGAGAAATGCCCTGAAGGCTTTGACTTTTATCCCATCCCGGGGCCGGGATTCCAGGGCGACCCGGGCGCGGAGGAGAATCCCTATTACACCTGGGTCGACCAGCACAACATCTTCGGCCTCGGCGCCGATGTGCCGATTGCCACAGGCAATCAATCGGACTCGCTCCATGCGCTGGTCAACGGCCGGGTGATCGAGCTGCGTGTGTCGTACCCGATGGGTTTCTTTGCCAAGGGCCTCGACGGCCGCATCGATGACCCCAGCGCCGGCTGGAAGGGTCGCGGGCTGTGGGTGACTTCGGGCAACCGCACTCCGATGCACATCGAAGGCATCGACGCCCCGGCCCCCGGCGCCCCCGGCAAGACCCCGGAAACGCTGTCGAGTCCGCTGGTGGTGCATTTCCAGCTGCGGCCCGACCCGCTGGCGCATTGAGTCATCCCTCCCCCGCTTGCGGGGGGACGGCAGGGTGGGAGCGCGCACCGCGAGTCGGTGCCGTGGAAAGGACCCCAACCCGACCCTCGCCGAGTCGGAGAGGGAGAAGAGACCGGGAGATGTCCATGCGGTTCACCCCGATCGGACATGAATTCGCCGCCGAGGTTGAAGGCATCGATCTGCGCGTGCCGCTCGATGCGACCGCGGTGGCGATGATCCATTCTGCTATGGATCGGTACGCCGTGCTGGTGTTTCACGATCAGCCGCTGTCGAATGAACAGCAGATCGCCTTCACCAAAAGCCTCGGCAGGATCGAACTCAACAAGGCAAACAACGTGACGCGGCTCGATCAGCGCCGGCTCACCATCGAAATGAGCGACATTTCGAATCTCGATCAGCACAGCAACATGCTGGCGCGGGATGATCGGCGGCGCGCCTTCAATCTCGGCAATCGGCTGTGGCATTCGGATTCATCCTTTAAGGCCGTGCCGGCGAAATATTCCCTGCTGTCCGCTCGCATCGTTCCGTCGGCCGGCGGCAATACCGAGTTTGCCGACATGCGTGCTGCCTACGATGCGCTTGATTCCGAGACCAGGGCGGAGATCGAAGATCTGATCACCGAGCACTCGCTGCTGTTCTCACGCAGCCAACTCGGCTTCACGGATTTCACCGCCGAGGAACGCGTGAAGTTCGCGCCGGTGCGCCAACGCCTGGTGCGGACCAATCCGGCGACCGGTCGCAAGTCGCTGTTCCTGTCGTCCCACATCGGCGGCATCGTTGGCTGGCCGGTGCCCGAAGCGCTTGCTTTCGTTCGTGATCTCGTCGAGCACGCGACTCAGCGTCAATTCGTCCACGCTCACTCCTGGCGGCAATATGATCTCGTGATGTGGGATAACCGTCAGACCATGCATCGGGCCCGCCGCTACAGGGATACGGGCGAGGTGCGCGACATGCGCCGCACGACCCTCGAAGGCGACGGACCGACGACACAGCAAGTGGCGGTGGCGTGAGCCGCGATTGTAGGATGGGTTGAGCGAAGCGAAACCCATCAACGGACCTGCTGCCAGGAACGACCGCTGATGGGTTTCGCTTCGCTCAACCCATCCTACGCACCGAGAGAGGGGGCCATGAAAGAAATTCCGCGCCGCCGTTTCCTGCAATTCGCGGGCGTTGCCGCCGCATCGGTCCTGCCACGATCCTCACTGGCGCTCGATTACCCGACGCGGCCGGTACGTTTCGTGGTCGGCTTCCCGGCCGGCGGCCAACAGGACACCATGGCCCGGTTGATCGGGCAGTGGCTGTCGGAGCGGCTCGGGCAGCAGTTTCTGGTCGAGAACCGTTCGGGCGCTGGCGGCAATGTCGGGGCAGAAGCGGTGATCAATTCGCCGCCGGACGGTTACACCATGCTGCTGGTGGGGTCTCCGAACGCGATAAATGCCACTCTCTATCAAAAGCTCAATTTCGTATTTCTGCGCGACATCGCGCCCATCGCGAGCTTCGCCCGCACGCCCCTGGTCATGGAGGTGCATCCGTCAGTGCCGGTGAGGACGGTTCCAGAGCTGATTGCGTATGCCAAGGCAAACCCGGGCAAGATCAATTACGCCTCCGCCGGCAATGGCACGCCGCAACATGTCGCCGCCGAGCTCCTCAAGATAATGACCGGCGTCAACATGGTGCACGTGCCTTATCGCGGCTCGGCGCCGGCGTTGATCGACATGCTGGCAGGCCAGGTCCAACTCATGATCGATCCCTTACCGGCCTCGATCGGACATGTCCGCAGCGGCAGCCTGAGGGGACTGGGCGTGACCACGCTGGAGCGATTTCCCGCACTGCCGGATCTTCCGACCGTGAACGAGTTCGTTCCCGGATACGCGGCGGATTCCTGGTATGGTGCGGGCGTGCCGATAAACACGCCGGTCGAGATCGTCGACAAGCTTAACCGCGAGATCAACGCGGGCTTAGCCGATCCGAAAATAAGGGCGAGGATCACCGATCTTGGCGCGACAGTCCTGACAGGCTCGCCGACCGATTTCCGTCAGATGCTGGTGGTTGAAACCGAGAAGTGGGGCAAGGTGGTCAAAGCATCCGGAGCCAAGGCGGAATAGATCCTCAATTCCGCCTGCATCTGGCGGCTCCCAGCGTCGCCGACGGCAATTCTCCAAACGCAAGGCGATAATCCCGGGCAAAATGGCCCGGATTCAGGAAGCCACACGCGAATGCAGTCGAAACAACCGTTGTTGTGCTGTCCGGCTGCTGAAGCATGCGCCGGGCATGCTGCAGTCGGACGCTCTTGACAAAGGCCATTGGCGAGCGGTTGCGCGAGTCTCTGAAGGCCTTGAATATGCTGCGGGTGCTTGCGCCCGCAGCAGCCGCAAGCGCCTCGACGGTGATTGGGCGGTTCCAGTTGGCCACGATATATTCCTCGACGAGGCGAACCTGCCAGGGTGCGGGGTGCGGCTGTTCGCGTTCCAGCACATCGCTGAAATTATGCCGATTGGCGGTCAGGAAGCCTACCAGCAACATCTGTTCGAACTCGACGAGTGCCGCTGCCGGCACTTTGCCGTCGTCACAGTCGAGTTCGCTCACCATGAATTCGAGCATCCGTCGCAAGCGCCGAAGCGCAGGATTTTCGAAGCTTGAGCGGCGGGCGAATTCGATATTTCGGGCAATCGGTATTCCGATCACGGCACTGAGCTTGGCCTGCAACGCGCAAGCTTTAACGCGTAAGATGAACTGCTCAAAGCCGGCTTGATACTCATGTGTCATCTCGACACCGGCCGGGATGACGGACGACTCGTTCGGGTTGATAGCGAACTGGTTGCCGCTGAATGTCGTCCGGCCCGCCATCTGCAGAGCAAAATGCTGCTTGATAAGTGGCACAGCTGGGAAGCGGACCCGGTAGGCCGCGGAACAGGCGCCAAATACGAGATCGACGCTCTCGAGCCGCAGATAGCTTCTGCTGATCTCGAATCCCTGCGCCTCGGGGCTGATATCGAACCCGAGCGCTCCAAACTGGTTGACAAGCGTCTGCCGGAATTCCTCCGGACTGTGGGTATGGATCAGCGGAAAATTGTGCAGCGGTCGCAGATTGGATCGACTGAGCATTTCGGAGGTCTTTGCGAAGACGATGACACGCGTGCAGTTGGGGGCCATGATAAGCTGTCACAAATCCTAGCGCAATGGTTGCAGCGCGCGGCTATGGCAATGCTGGTGACCAAGAAGGGCGACGCTTCGCGCCGAAAAACATCACCGTTGCATGCAACCACCTGACAATACCGCCTCTGCTCGCTATATGAGCACCGCTCGGCACCGTCCGGGCTTTTGGCGCTCAACTGCTCGCACGGTTGGTGCCTCCAGAGGAGTTGGGATGACCGGGACGGTACGATCGAGCGCGGGGCTCGATGAGCGGCGGCGGCGATTATTGTATCGGTCATGGCATCGTGGCACGCGGGAGATGGATCTGATCATGGGACGCTTCGCCGATGCGGCGGTCAGCGATTTGACAGAGGCGGAAATCACCGAACTGGAGCGGCTCGCCGACGTGCCGGACCCTGAGCTTTATGCCTGGCTCACCGGCAGCCGGCCGGTTCCGGACGACTACGATCTTGCGGTGTTCCGACGCTTGCGGGATTTCCATGCGTTGAGGCAGACCGAATGAATAATGCGCGCATCAAGGCGCAGTCCCCTGCTGATCTCTTGGAATCGGGCCGGCCGCTGACACTCGCGCGCGTCGCCGACGGCGCCGAGGGACTGGTGCTCGCCGATCTTGCGCGCGCAATCGCCGCCCAGCCCAACGCACCATCGACCAGTCTGCTGATCATTTGTCGCGACGGCAGCCGGATGGCGCAGCTCTCCCGCGCGCTGGCGTTCTTTGCGCCCGATATCGGCGTGTTGGAATTTCCGGCCTGGGATTGCCAGCCCTATGACCGCGCCTCGCCGCATCCGGGCATCGTCGCCCAGCGTATGACGGCGCTGTCGCGGCTGGCCCATCTCAAGGGACAGGCGGGACCTCAACCCAGGCCCTCCGTGCTGCTGGCCACTGTCAATTCCGCGGTCCAGCGCGTGCCCGCGCGCGGCCTCGTGTCAGGGCAGGCGTTGTCGGCCGCGCCCGGCAATGTGCTCGCCATGGACGGCATCGTGCGCTGGCTGGAGCTCAACGGTTTCACGCGCGCCTCGACCGTGCGCGAAGCCGGCGAATACGCGGTGCGCGGCGGTATCATCGACTTGTTCCCCCCTGGCGTGCACGATCCGGTGCGACTTGATTTTTTTGGCGACACGCTCGAATCGATCCGCACCTTTGATCCCGAGACCCAGCGCAGCACCGATCAATTGCACGCCCTCAATCTCGTTCCGGTGGCGGAATTCCAGCTCACCACGGAAACCATTCGTCGCTTCCGCACCGGCTATGTGCAAATCTTCGGAGCTGCGACGCCGGACGACCTGCTGTACGAGGCGGTGAGCGAAGGGCGACGCTATCCCGGTATGGAGCATTGGCTGCCGCTATTCCACGACGGCCTTGATACGCTGTTCGACTATCTGCCGGGCACGGCAATTGCGGTCGAGCCGCTGGCCGAAGATGCGGCCCACGAGCGCTTCACCCAGATCGCAGATTATTACGACGCACGCCAGCAGGACCTCGCACACGGCGCCGAAAAAGGCTCCGGTCTTCTCTACAAGCCGCTGCCGCCGGATCGTCTCTATCTCGGCGAGACGGAGTGGCGGGATCGCCTTGATGCCCGCAAGCTCGTTCGTCTGGTTCCGTTCGCCGCACCGGACGGCGTGGCGGCGGTCATCGACGCCGCTACGCGGCAAGGCCGCAACTTTGCGCCCGAGCGGGCACAACCTGAAGGAAACGTGTTCGACGCCGTGAAGGATCACGTGAATGCGCTGCTCTCGGCCCGCAAGCGCGTAGTGATTGCGCTGTGGAGCGATGGCGCGCGCGACCGCATGAGCCACGTGCTGGCCGACCACACGCTCCACAATCTCATCAACGTGCAGACCTGGCAGGAAGCGCTGGCGCGACCGGCACATGAGATCGCGCTTGCGGTGCTCGGCCTGGAGTCCGGATTCGAGACCGACGATCTCGCGGTTATCGGCGAGCAGGACATTCTGGGCGACCGCCTGGTGCGACCACGGCGCGGATCGAAACGAGCTGAGAATTTTATTGCCGAGATTTCAGCGCTCTCCGCAGGTGACCTCGTCGTCCATGTGGACCATGGCATCGGCCGCTTTATCGGCCTGAAGACCATTCAGGCCGCGGGCGCGCCCCATGATTGTCTCGAAATCCACTATGCCGGCAACGACAAGCTGTTTCTGCCGGTCGAAAATGTCGAGCTGTTATCTCGCTACGGCTCTGAGGAAGTTGCGGTCGACCTGGATCGACTCGGCGGCGCTGCCTGGCAGGCCCGCAAAGCGCGGATGAAGAGCCGCATCCGCGAGATGGCTGGCGAGCTCATCAAGATCGCGGCCGAACGTCATCTCCGTGAAGCGCCGCGGCTCACCGCCGCGCAGGGCCTCTACGACGAATTCTGCGCCGGCTTTCCTTACGATGAGACGGACGACCAGCGCGCCGCCATTGACGCAGTACTCGACGATCTTGCTTCGGGTCGGCCGATGGACCGGCTCATCTGTGGCGATGTCGGCTTCGGCAAGACCGAAGTGGCACTGCGCGCCGCATTTGTCACGGCCTTGGCCGGCAAGCAGGTTGCAGTGGTGGTGCCGACGACACTCCTGGCCCGCCAGCATTTCAAGACGTTCTCTGAACGCTTTCGCGGACTTCCAGTTCAGGTCGCCCAGGCGTCGCGTCTGGTCGGCAACGCGGAGCTCGCCAAGGTCAGGGAGGGGCTTGCCAGCGGTACGATCGACATCGTCATTGGCACCCATGCACTGCTCGGCAAAACCATCAAGTTCCGCGATCTCGGGCTCCTGGTGGTGGACGAGGAGCAGCATTTCGGCGTTGCCCATAAGGAACGGCTCAAGGCCCTGCGGGCCGAGGTGCACGTGTTAACGCTGACGGCAACTCCGATCCCGCGGACCTTGCAGCTGGCGCTTACCGGCGTTCGTGAGCTCTCGATCATCGCCTCGCCGCCGGTCGACCGCCTGGCCGTGCGAACCTCGGTATCGCCGTTTGATCCGTTGATCGTGCGGGAAGCGTTGCTGCGCGAGCGCTATCGCGGCGGCCAGTCGTTCTACGTCTGCCCACGTATCGAGAACCTTGCCGACGCCAAGGAGTTTCTCGACAAACAGTTACCTGAGGCGCGCGTTGCCGTCGCCCACGGCCAGATGCCGTCGACCGTGCTCGAAGACGTCATGTCGGCCTTCTATGACGGCAAATACGACGTGCTGCTGTCCACCACCATTATCGAATCCGGTCTCGACATCCCGACCGCCAATACTCTGATCGTCCATCGCGCCGATATGTTCGGCCTCGCCCAGCTCTATCAGCTGCGCGGCCGCGTCGGACGCTCGAAGACGCGCGCCTATGCGCTGATGACGCTGCCAGTAGGGCGCAAGCTCACCGCACAGGCGGAGCGCCGTCTCAAAGTGTTGCAGTCCCTCGACACGCTGGGGGCGGGGTTTCAACTTGCTTCCCACGACCTCGATATCCGCGGCGCCGGCAATCTGCTCGGCGAGGAGCAATCCGGCCACATCAAGGAAGTCGGTTTCGAACTCTACCAGCAGATGCTCGAAGAGGCGGTGGCGAGCCTCAAGGCGGGCCTTGCCGAGCCGGTCGCCGATCGCTGGTCGCCACAGATTACCATCGGGACGCCGGTGCTCATCCCGGATGATTATGTGGCTGATCTGTCCGTGCGCTTGAGTCTCTACCGGCGGCTTGCCGACCTCGAGGACGAGCGCGACATCGATGCGTTCGGGGCCGAGATGGCGGATCGCTTCGGGCCGCTGCCCGGCGAGGTGAGGCACCTTCTCGCCACAGTGGTGGTCAAGGCGCTGTGCCGACGCGCCAACGTGGCAAAGATCGAGGCCGGGCCGAAAGGCGCCGTGATTTCGTTCCGGGACGACCGTTTTGCCAATCCGGAAGGGCTGATCGCGTTCATCCGCCAGCAAGGTCGGGACGCCAAGGTGCGACCCGACATGAAGCTCGTGCTGTTCGCCGACTGGGATGAGTCCGAAGATCGACTCAAAGGTACCACCGCGATCCTGCGCCGACTTGTCGCGCTCGCAGAACGTGCCAAAGCGGCGTGACCGCAGATGATTGATGCATCAATTGAATAGCCAGCGGGAGGCGCGCGGCTCGGCAATGATTCCGCACGTGCCGAGCCGCGTGTCGGCTTTTGCGTGGGAGCAATTTCCGGTACAGATCGCGTAACGGCAAGAAGTTTTGTTGCGTTCGGTCTCAAGCCGCAACGAGGAGACTTATTTTTGGCGGCGTTTCATGCCAACGCATGCGCCGCATGACGGTCGAGCGTGGGTGGGGACGCGTTGCGGGTATGAGTACGCATTTGGGTGATCAACGTTGGTTTGTTTTGCTCAACGGCAAGCGCCACGGACCTTTTACATTTGCGACGCTCGCCAAGGCGGCAGCCAATGGCGTCATTACGACTGAAACTGATGTTTGGCGGCGGGGGTGGCAAAAATGGCACCCGGCCCGACAGGTGCCGGGGCTGTTGAACGAGACGCCACTCGCCCCCGAATCCACTGCCGATGACACTGAGTGGTCCAGCCTGCGGCTGGCACTCGACCAGAACACCGCAGGGGATCGCTCGCAACAGCGGGGTCGGGACCGAACGGACACCTTCGAGGACGAATGGGGAATGCTCGCCGTGCAGGCGACCCGGGGCCGCGCCCCCACCCTTCCCTCCCCCGCTGGCGGGGGAGGGAAGGGTGGGGGGATGTCATCCCGGATTGGACGCGCAGAAATACCGAGAGCCGTCGATCTCGATATGATCCGCCATGATGTTGAACGACATCAGCACGCGGGCCGCGCAATGGCCGACAAGACGCCATCCTCCGGGCGGTTCCGGCGGTTTTGCAAACGTGTGACGATCGCGTTATGCGCCATCCTGCTGTTGTGGGCTGGCGGCCGGATGTTGTCGGCCCCGCGGCAGGTGACGGAACCGAAGCCGCTGAAATCTGCCACTGCGGCACCAATATCGCCGGTTCTGGCTTCGGGGGCTGACTTGCCTGCATCCGTTGCCAATCTGCCGGCAATTGTGGCGCTCCAGCGCAACGATCCCCTGTCGTTCGAGCGTTTCAAAAAACGTTATGCCGATAGCGCTGTAAATGCGAAGGACGATGAAATCCTTTCGATCGCCCGCGCTGCACTGCGCAAGAGCGTGAAAAGCCTGATTGCCATATCATCCGGCGACGTGCTGCTCGAAATTACCGACGTCTATCTCGCCTATATGCAGGCTTTGCAATCTTCCGGTCCGGAAAGTTGCGTTGCCCTGAGTGATGAAAGCAAAGGCGCAAAGCTGATGAGCAATCTCGCTAAGGAATTTCCCACTCAGTTCGTTCGCGACATGTCGGTACTGGAGCGCGTTGCGGGGGCCAATCGTAACGCCACCATCGCACCGCCCAGTGCGGACCAGGCGCGACCATATCTCGAAACAGTGTTCGCCAGCCTTCGCCGGCTGCCGGTCAAGAATGAATTGCTGGGGCGCGACAAGCTTGACCCTTTAGAGTTTCAACCTTATTGCGCGCTGGTGATTGCATTCTACCAAGCCGTGCTCGACTTGCCACGCGACGATAAGGTCAACCTGCTGCGCTATCTCTATGCTGCCGCTGCCGTCAACGCCGATAGCGATCTCGCGAAATAGACGAAGCGGCAAGCCGGAGCGGCGCGCTGCACGGCGCAACAATTCCACGTCGTTGAAACGGACTGCAGCCATCGCGATGACGCTGCTCCTGTCGGCTTTCTTTGCGGTGTCAGCGAGCGCCCATGGGGGCGGCGACATCGCGGGCGGCTTTGCGGGGGGCTTCGGTCACCCGTTGTTCGGGCCCGATCATGTTGCCGCGATGGTGGCGGTCGGCCTCTGGGGCGCGGTGCTGGCGCCACTGGCGATATGGCTTCTTCCTGTTGCGTTTCCACGGGTGATGGCGTTCGGCGGCGTATTGGGGATCGCCGCCGTGCCGGTGCCGCGGGTCGAGGTCGGCATTGCGATCTCCGCGATGGTGCTCGAATTGATGGTGGCGATCGCGGTCGGCTTTCGCGATCTTCCACGGCCATGCCCACGGCGCTGAACTGCCGCCCGGCGCCGATGCGATCGCGTTTTCGGCCGGTTTTGTGATGGCGACTGGACTCCTCCACCTGTGCGGCATCAGTCTTGGCCTCGCGACGCGCTGGCCGGCCGGCCGCGTTGCGGTGCGGCTCGCGGGAGCCGCTATCGCCGGCGCCGGCGTACTTTTTCTGCGCGCCGAATTGCCATAGTGAGTGGGTTGGAGCAGGTTGGCGACGCCACATCGGGCGCGTACCAGTGACACAGTCAGGCTCGGAGGGATGATGACTCCATTTGCGGGCGTGGAGGGCTTTGTCCGCGGATTGCTGTATCCGGTGCTGGCGCCAGCGCATTTCATGTCGTTGCTCGGCCTGGGTCTCATAGCCGGCCGTGATGTGTTCGTGCAACTGCCAACGCTGGCGGCGTTCGCCTCCGGCCTTGCCGGCGGCCTTGGCGCGATTGCGTGGGGCATCGGGGAAACGCCTGCGAACGATGTTCTGGTCGCGATGGCCGGGCTGTGTGGATTGATCGCAGCGACGGGAATGTCAGCACCGGTTTGGCTCACAGCGCCGGTGGCGCTCGTGGCCGGCGCCGCTCTCGGGTTCGATTCTCCACCCGATGTCATCGCGCTGCGCGAGGCAGTGCTGATGCTTGTCGGCACGCTATGCGGCGGCATCGCGGCGCTGGCGGTGATTGGGGCAACTGCGTCCGTGCTGTTCCGCCCGTGGCACAGCATTGCAACACGCATCGCCGGATCGTGGATCGCGGCGATTGCCATCCTGGTGCTGGCGCTGCGATGGGCCGTGTAACTGGCTTATGTAGCTGGCTTACGGGTGGCCCGGATGGAGCGCTGGCGCTTGCGCGGTCTCGCAATCCGGGGCAGGATTTTCTAACTCGCCGCGACACCGGGAGAGGCTGTCCCGGATTGCGAGACCGCGCAAGCGCCGTCTCTTCATGCGGGCTACGGCGGCGGCGGCGAGCGCGGACATTCAGCGGTGGTTTGGGCCGGTTACCTGCGCACGTCGAGACAGCGTATGCGTTCAGCAGTGTCGAGCGGCCGGTGGCCAATTTCTGGTCTGACGTGGTGGTCGCGCCCACTGAAACCGCGGAGCGTGGCTCGCCGTCATGTGCAACCGCGGAAGCGTTCTCCGTGAGCCCCTTCCCGTTAAGATAGCCACGGGTATACAAAGTAGCCAAGGCTGTATACGTTCCTCGCAGGGACTGTGAGCAGAGTTCGGGGGTGTCGTCATGGATATTGGCGCCGTGGCAGTGCCAATGTGGCAGCGTAACGTAGCAAGGTTTTTTGCCGCAGCACTATTAGCCGTCGTCTGGGTTGAAGCGCGGCCTGTTGCGGCAGCGGAGTGCGATCCCAATTGCGATCTGGACATTCAGCCGCGCGCGTACAGCGACCCGCGCTGCGTACCGCGGCCGGTGGTTCCCAAAAACACGTCTACTCCGTTTCCGGCTTTCCAAAGCAATGGACCACATTGCGATTTCCGACCAAAGCGGCGACAGGCCCATAACCATGCCCCTTCGGCGACGGCGCAGCCCCCGTCAGGCGCGGCGCTGCGGCATGCGCCCGGTGCGGGAACGAATGTGCCCGGTCATGGCGCGAATCAGTCGGGCACGGCGACAGGCGACCCCGCCACCGCAGCCGGTGACCCGGGCCGACAACCACCACGCAGCGTTGACCGCGACGTCGGGTTCGCTGACGCCTTTGGGGCCCGCGCAGATGAATTCCGCGCCTCGCCTCGCGCGGGAGGGGTCGGTGCAGGAGGCGTAGGCTTCGGTGCGGGAGGTGTCGGTGCTGGGGGAGTCGGCGCAGGAGGAGCAGCCCGGAGTCGGCCGTGACTGGCGGCCGGCAACTTCCCTGCGCGGGTCAGGGCGATTTCTCCGTCGCCCTCTCGCTTAATTGTGGCACCTCTATGCTGGTTGCGGCCCTCGCGATCCTCGCCGCCTCTGCGAGTGCAGCCAGCTTCTTTGAACCATCGCCGGTGCCCGGCTGAATAAGCCCGGCCGACATGATGAGCTTGGCGGCGGCCTCGACAGGGATGTCCAGTTCGATGATGGCGCTCCGTGCGACGTAGAAAAAGAATCCCGTGGTGGGATTCGGGGTGCATGGCATGAACACCGAGACGTATTGCTCCCGGCTCGGCAGGCGCGCCACGATCTCATTGCTCGGCCGCTGCGATAAGAATACCAGCGACCACATGCCGGGCGCCGGAAATTCGATCAGGCCGACCGTGCGAAAGCTTGAGCCGGATTCCGAGAACAGGGTCTCGAACACCTGCTTCAAGCCCTTGTAGATCGAGCGCACCAGCGGCATGCGGTCCAGCAGGTGCTCGCCAGCCTCGACCAGTTTGCGGCCAACGAGATTGGCGGTGAGAAAGCCAAGCAGCGTCAGCGCCACGAATGCGATGATGAGACCGCTGCCAGGGATTTTTCCAGGCAGATAGGTTTCCGGACGGTAGGCCACCGGAATGAACGGCCGCACCAGATCATCGACCCAGGTAATGAATGACCAGGTGAGCCATACGGTGATGGCAAGCGGCCCGGCCACCACCAGGCCAGTGAGGAAATAATTGCGGATGCGGGCGCCGATGCCGGTCTGATGGACAGGCGGCTTAGCGGGCGGGGCCTCCGGCGCTGTCCCGGGGTCGTCGGCTGAACTCATAGATACGTTACTTTGCTGCAGGTGAACGCTCGGATCGCTCTTCCAGGTTGCGATTATAGGACATCCAGCCGATGCCGCGCCACTCTCGCATCTGTGGCTTCTACGCGCGGCCCGCCGTTCGGCCGATCGCATATAGGATGCGGCTACCTCCTACTGAAGGGCAACGCAATAACATTTGGCGCGGCACCTCTTCTCCCCCTCCTCCGGCCCTCACAGCCGCAAGCGGGGAGAGGTGAAGGCCGCGGCGTCAAATGCGATTGCGCTGCCCTCCAGGAGGGTGATGCCCCTACTCCACCGTGACGGATTTTGCGAGATTGCGTGGCTGGTCCACGTCGGTGCCCATGATGACGGCGGTATGGTAGGCGATCAGCTGCACCGGTATAGCGTAGACGAGTGGCGTCACGGTGGAGGGCACTTCCGGGACCGTCATTGTGACGAGGGAATTGATCGTCGCTTCGCGCGCTCCCTTTGGATCGGTGATCAGGATAATTCGGCCGCCCCGCGCTGCTACCTCCTGCATGTTTGATACCGTCTTTTCGAATACCCGATCATAGGGGGCAATCACCACCACCGGCATGGTCTCGTCGATTAACGCGATGGGGCCGTGCTTGAGCTCGCCGGCCGCATAACCCTCGGCATGGATATAGGAGATTTCCTTAAGCTTGAGCGCGCCTTCGAGCGCCAGCGGAAAGCTGGTGCCCCGGCCGAGGTAGAGCACATCGCGGCATTTTGCGAGGTCCCGCGCAAGCCGCTCGATGTGCGGCTCCAGGGCGAGCGCCTCGGCCATGTGGCGGGGCGTCTTGATAAGGGCGCCCACGAGCTTTTCCTCCTCTTCTTCGCTGAGCACGCCGCGGGCGCGGCCGGCCGCGATGGCCAGGCACGCCAGCACCGTGAGCTGGCAGGTGAACGCCTTGGTGGAGGCGACGCCGATTTCCGGCCCGGCCAGGGTCGGCATCACCACGGCGCTCTCGCGCGCAATCGTCGAGGTTGCCACGTTGACGATCGATACGATGTGCTGCTTGTGCTCGCGGGCATGGCGCAACGTGGCCAGCGTGTCGGCCGTCTCGCCTGACTGCGACACGAACAGCGCGAGGTCGCCGGGCGCAAACGGCGCGTCGCGGTAACGGAACTCCGACGCCACGTCGATCTCGACCGGCAGGCGCGCAAAGCGCTCGAACCAGTATTTGCCGATCAGCCCCGCGTAATAGGCGGTGCCGCAGGCCGAGATCGAAATATGGCCAATATCGCGGAAATCGAACGGCAGCACCTCCGGCAACGCGATCCGTCCCTTGGCGAAGTTGACATAGTGCGCGAGGGTATGGCCGACCACCTCGGGCTGCTCGTGAATTTCCTTCGCCATGAAGTGGCGGTGATTGCCCTTGTCGAGCAGGAAGGCCGAGGCGTTGGAGCGGATCATCGGCCGCGTCATGGCCTTGCCGGCGGCGTCGTGGATCAGGGCGCTGCCGCGCCGCACGACGGCGCAGTCGCCGTCCTCCAGATAGGCAATCGAGCTGGTGAACGGCGCCAGCGCAATCGCGTCCGAGCCGAGATACATTGCCCCGTCGCCATAGCCGATCGCGAGCGGCGAGCCGCGGCGGGCGCCGATCACGAGGTCGTCTTCGCCGGAGAATAGAAAGGCGAGAGCGAAAGCCCCTCGCAGGCGCGGCAGCGCGGCGGTGACCGCGTCGATCGGATCCGCACCCTTGCTCATCTCGTCGGTGACCAGATGGGCGATCACCTCGGTATCGGTTTCGGTCGCGAAGCTGGCGCCGCGGCCCTCGAGTTCTGCGCGCAACTCCGCGAAGTTCTCGATGATGCCGTTGTGCACGACCGCAACCCGGTCGGTGGCGTGAGGATGGGCGTTGGTCTCGGTGGGCCGTCCATGGGTTGCCCAGCGGGTATGGCCGATACCGCTCACGCCTTTGAGGGGCTCCTCGGCGAGGCGCTTTTCCAGATTCTTGAGCTTACCTTCGGCGCGCCGGCGGGTCAGCTGGCCCTGCTCCAGCGTGGCAACGCCGGCAGAATCATAGCCGCGATATTCGAGGCGCTTGAGTGCTTCGACCATGTCGAGTGCAACCGGCGCGGTTCCCAAAATGGCAATGATGCCACACATGCGCTTGGATATCCTTGCAGAGGCAGCCGTCCGGACGATGCCTTAACCTGGGAACATAAAGAATTTCCGGCACGTGAATTGTCACAAATTACTTCAGCCGTTTACGGCATCGGGTCGCGCTCCTATCCCCTTATGGGGAGTGGCCCAGAGAGTGGGGCACTGCGGAGCCATAACCTCCCTACCTCACGCCAACCCTCCGCTCGAGGGAGGAAGAAGAGAGGCTGCCGCCCTCACGTCGGCATCCAGATTAGCCGGGCCGCAATCGTGCAAACGGTCCAACCCGCGCCCCGCGCCCCACATGGGCGCCTTCGAGATGGGAAAACGAGCGGATCAGCGCCCCGTCCTCGACCGTTACGCCGGGGCCAAACACCACGTAAGGTTCGATGATGACGTCACGGCCGAGCTTGGTGTCGGCGCACAGATAGACGGTGTCGGGCGCGACCATGGTGACTCCCGCCTCATGGGCGGCCGCCCGCAGGCGGCGCTGTAGCACGGCGTCGGCCTCGGCCAGTTGACCTTGTGTATTCACGCCACGCACCTCGTCTTCCTCGGTTTCCAATGCCATCATCTCTATCCCCATGACATGCGCGACCGCGATCGCATCGGTCAGATAAAACTCGTGCTTGGCATTGTCAGCGCGGATCTGTTGAAGGATGGCAAGCGCGACGTCGCCCGCCAACGCCATCAGCCCGGCATTACACAGGCCGATGGCGCGCTCGACAGGGCTCGCATCCTTCTCTTCCCGGATGGCGAGCAGCCTGCCCCCCGCATCGGTGATCAGGCGCCCATACCCAGTTGGGTCGGCCGGGCGAAAACCCAGCACGGCGATTCCGGCGCCGGCTGCGAGCGCGCCGCGCAGCCGCACGATTGTTTGCGGCGTGATCAAAGGTGTATCCGCGAAAACGACCACTATATCGTCAGCGCCCTGCGCCAGAGCCGCCTTAGCGGTCAAGACCGCATGCGCTGTGCCGCGCCGCTCGTGCTGGAGGTAGAATTCCGCTTCTGGCATCACCACCTTGGCGGCCTCCACCACCGTCTCTTGCCCGGGACCTACCACCACAGCCGCACGCGCACCGATCGTCCCGGCAACGGTAAGGACATGGGCGATCAGGCTGCGCCCGCCGATCGCGTGCAGCACTTTGGGCCGAGAATTGCGCATGCGGGTACCTTCGCCCGCGGCGAGCACGACGATGAGACAAGTTCTCGTGGTCATCTACCGGCCCTTACTACGCGAATTGGGGCGGCTTCTGCTAGGTTTTCGGCTATTACCGGGAAAAGTCGAAAATCGAGATCACCGATGTACCGGTGCGCGTCTTGCGTTTCGCCAGGTGAAGCGCAACAAAGACCCTGATGTTCGATCCCGCACCCGATCATGCGCACCCGGAACGCCGGTTGTTTCGGCCCTCGGCGGCCTCGCTCAACTGGATCATCACGATCGGCTTCGTCTCGCTCGGCTGCGCGATATATCTGCGCTATCTGGTGATAGAGCAGACACAGATCGGCCTTGCCTGCGATGGCGGGCTCAGAACATGGCAGTGCTTGAGCCGTACCATTGTGTCGGCCTTGTTTGAACATGAAGTGTTCGGCTGGGTCAGCCTCGGCGCGGCAGTACTCACCTTGATCCGGCCGACACTGCCACTATTCACGATCGGCCTCGCCGCGAGCGCGTTGGGTATCGTGCTTCACAACGCCGGTCTGTCAGGCCTGGCAGCAGCGCTCCTGATCATGAGCTTTGCGCGTCCGGTAGTCGATCAAGCGTGACGGCCAGCACGATCAGAACAGCCCCGAACCATAGCGCCTGCCAGTTGGCGAAACCTTCGTTGAGAACGATGTAGACCGCGGACGCCGCCGAGGTAACGGCGGCGATGGTTTCGGCCCGGGCACGAGGGCCGGCGCGCTTGACGCCAAGCGCGACGGCGACCGCCAGCGGAACCACTGCGGCGGAGAGTTGCGCGTCGGTGAAATCCCGATACCGCGGATCGAACACCAGGCCCAGCGCGGTCTGGATCGCCAGGATGGTGGTGGCGACGAGCACAAGCCCGCTCGCCCGGGCGATAACTGATGCGGGACGGTCCTGCGATCGCCCCAGCACGCGGGCGAAGGCCGGGATCGTCTCGTTTGCGGCAAGCGCCGTGGCGGCGGCGATCGGCGCCGCGAGCGCCACTGCCGCGAACGCCGCGGCGCGCAGCCAGCCGCCCAGGCCGAAACTCTCGATTATCACATTCTCGAGCCCCCACGGCGCCGTGATGCCGGCCACGAGCCCGATGACCGCAACGCCCACCAGTACGCGCCCAGGAGCCTTTGAGATTGTCCCGCCGCCGGACCTGATCGCGGCCGCGAATACCGCAACCAGCATGGCCAGCCCAAACGCCAGTTGCCAGGGCCAAAGCGGATGATCGGAGACCGGTTCTCCCCAGGCAAACTTCGGTTCTCGAACACTGCTGCCCAACAGGCCCCAATACCCGCCGACCGTGCCTTCAAGGTGCCGCTTCCAGGGCTGGTCGAAGGCCTCGATCAGATTGACCCGGTAGTTCTTGGCCCGCGCCCGCGCCATCACTTCCTCCAGGACGTGAGCCTGGTTAGAAGGCGACGGCAAGGCGCCCTCGCGCATGCGTCCGGCGCTCGGCCACCCTACTTCTCCGATCAGTATCTCCTTGCCCGGAAAGACTGCCGCGACGCGGCTGCGGATATCGTCCACGTGAGCGGCCGCGATGTCGGCTGCAATCGGAAAATCCTCCCAGTAGGGCAGGATGTGGATGGTGACGAAATCGACCGCCGCGGCGAGCTCGCGGTTACGCAGCCAGAATTCCCAGACGTCGGCATAGGTCACCGGCATCCCCGTCGCCGATTTAACCTCATGCAACACGGTTCCGATGTCGCTTGCTGCGAGCTCGCCGCGCAACAGCACCTCGTTGCCGACCACGATTCCGATAATCGTATCCGGATAGCGTTTGGCGAGCGCTATCGCGGTATCGATCTGGATACGGTTCTTCTGCCGGTCGCGATCGAGCCACAGGCCCTGAAGCACCTTCAGGCCAAGGCGCTGAGCAATCCCCGGCACCTGGTCGAGGCCGTTGTCGGTCGCATAGGTGCGCACGCATCCGGTGAGGCGCACGAGTTTTGCAAGATCCTCTTCGATCTGCGCGGCTTCCGCATGGGTTGCGGCGATGAGTGGAGTCTGGCCGCCGCGAAACGGCGCATAGGAAACGCATTGAATGCGGCCGGGATCGGCCGCCGCTGCCGGCGCGGCCAGCGGCCGGCCGAGCCACCACCATGCCAACGCGACCGCCGCCGCGGCGAGGAGAAACAAGGCAACCAGTTTTCGCATGGCGATCCCGCAGGACGTTACAGGGGTGTCAGATTTGGACGGTCTGAATTTGGACGATCCGAAACGACCTGCCATTTCTCTGTTGCAAACCCGACACAGCGAGAACGTTCCCGGCGGACTCATAGCATCGGCGCGCCGTGGCGCAATCCGCCGCGGGCGACATAACGTCCGGGGCGACGAGATCAATCATCGCGCTACACGGCTGGACAAAATCCGCAACTTCGGCCATTGACGACAGGAAGATTTGGGGCGTTAGTCTCACATGCCGAGCCGGGTGCCTGCAGAGAATTATTGCCCCTGTATTCTTGTCCCCGTCAGCTTCGACGGAAAACCGATCGTGCGACCATGTTCCGTGTAATCTGGCGTTTCCTTGCAGTCCTCCTGGGCTCAGCGACACTCGTAGCCGCTCCCCTCGCCTCCCTCCACGCCCAGAATGGGGAGCAAAAGCCGGCCGAGCACGGCAAGGGAGAAACCAAGGATGGCACGGCGCGGACCGACGAGGTCGCCGAGGCGAGCCGCGTCATGTCCGGTCCGGCTGCCCGAGGCGAGTGTGTCTGGCTTGGCGAGCGCGCCGTCGGCCTGATGTGGAAAGACGATCTCGACACCGCGTTCCGTCACCTCGAATTGTATGATCGGTTCGGCTGCCCGGGCGAGCATGTTCAGATCAGCTTCCGTTGCGTCGTCCGGCAGGGCAACATCGACCAGAAGGACCAGAAGGCGGCCGATGCCTTCAACTCCCGCGTCCATTCCTGCTGGCTCAATCCCGCCCTTCCGCCCGTCACTGCGACCGCGCCGGCAGCGGCTGCGGAAAAACCCGGAACGAAATAGCCGGTCACGCGTTTTAATATTTGCACTTGGTATATATTGTCGCAGTTAGCTCGCCCTCAAAACGCCATGTCATCTGAATACTTGAATTCGCGCGATGCTCTGTTATCTGTTGCATCGCGGCAAGCCCCCGCGACCGTGCCTAGGGGACAGGCCCCGGTCTCCAACTCATCGCCCCCATCTGGTCTAGCGTTCCATGCGCTCCGTCGCTGTCGTGGTCGCGCTCGTGGCGTGCCTGCACGCTGGCGCTTGGGCTGTTCGGCAAACCCAAGCCACAGCTCCCAATTTCGAGGGAGTCCTGAACAGCGTTTCATATTCGCCGTTCACCACTGGCACTCATCCGGATTTTGAAGGCAGCCGTCCGCCCGAGGCGCGCATCCGCGCTGACCTGAAGGCGATCGCACCTTATACACGCGCGATCCGGCTGTATTCGTCGACCGGCGGCGTCGAGCAGGTGCCAAAGATTGCCGCAGAATTCGGCCTCAAAGTCACGCTCGGCATATGGCTCGACAAGAGCGAGAAACGTGGCGAAGGAGAGCTGCGTCCGGACTTCGATCCTTCCTGCAAGAACCGCTTCGAGCAGGAGATGAGCGACCTGCTCGACGTCTCGTGCAAGAGCCGCAATATCCGGGAGGTCGTTTCCGCGCTCGATCTGCTGCGCAAGAACCGCAACGTCAACGGCATCATGGTGGGCAACGAAACGCTGTTCCGCCGCGATATGACGGCCGACCAACTCGCCGAAGTCGTCAAGCGGGTAAAACGCGAGGTTGCCGGTGCGGTACCGATTTCAACCGGCGAAATCTACAGCGAGCTCCTGGAAACCGACAAGGACGGCGGGCTCGTTGCCGAAAAGCTGATTTCCAAAGTCGATTTCATCGCCGCGCACGTACTGCCCTATTGGGGTCGCATACCGGCCGAGGGCGCAGTCAATGAGGCGGTGCGCGTTTACGATTTGCTGCGCAGGACCTTTCCGGGCAAGCATATCGTCATAGCGGAGTTCGGGTGGCCGAGCAGCGGCTATAATCGCGGCGCGGCCATTCCGGGCAAGTTCGAACAGGCCGGCATCATGCGGGGGTTCGTCGCCCGCGCCGATGCGCTCGGCATCGACTACAACCTCATCGAAGCCTACGACCAGCCCTGGAAGACCATCGAGGGCAGCGTCGGCGCCTACTGGGGGCTGTTCGACAATCAAACCCGCCAGCCCAAATTTGCCTGGTCCGGCCCGATCATCGACATGGATAATTGGAAGATCGCGGCCGTTGCGGTTGCGGTCGGCGTCTTGTTGTCGCTTCCGGTCCTCGGCATCGCGGGAGCCACGTTCGTTCAGATCTTTTTGCTGGCGTCCGCGGCCCATGCGGTCGGCGCCTGGGCGGCAACGTTGTTTGATTATTGGGTGAGCCATTACTTCGTGGCCGGTGCAGCCTTCGCGCTCGCGCTTGGCACCGTGCTGCTGATCCCCCTGGTTTTGATCGCGCTTGGGCGGATTGAGGAGATCGCCTGCATTCTGTTCGGCCGTTCGCCGGCGCGACTGTTGAGGGGGAGCGGTGCTGGCGCGCCACCCTCCCACCCCAAGGTTTCGATCCACATCCCGGCCTGCCGCGAGCCGCCGGAGATGCTCAAGGCGACCCTCGATGCAGTGGCCCGGCTCGCTTATCCCAACTTCGAATGCATCCTTATCGTTAACAACACGCCCGATCCGGCGATGTGGCAGCCCGTCGAGGAGCACTGCCGCGCGCTCGGCGAGCGGTTCCGATTCATCAACATCCCCAAGCTCGAAGGCTACAAGGCAGGCGCGCTGCGGCTGGCGCTGGCCCAGACTTCGCCGGACGCCGAGATAATCGGCATCATCGATGCCGATTATGCGGTGACACCCGATTGGCTCAGCGATCTGGTCCCGGTCTTCGCCGATCCCAAGGTCGGGCTGGTGCAGGCGCCACAGGATCACCGCGACGGCAAGCGCAGTCCGCTCCATTATGTGATGAACGGCGAGTATGCGGGCTTCTTCGATATCGGCATGGTCCAGCGTAATGAAGCCAATGCCATTATCGTCCACGGCACCATGTGCCTCATTCGCCGAACCGCGCTCGAGGCCGCCGCCGGATGGTCCTGCGACACCATCTGCGAGGACACCGACCTCGGTCTCACCATCCTGGAGCTCGGGTGGCAGGCTCATTATACCAATCGGCGTTACGGTTACGGCCTGCTACCGGACACGTTCGAAGCCTACAAGAAGCAGCGCGATCGCTGGGCTTCGGGCGGATTTCAGATCATCAAAAAACATTGGCGCCGTTTCCTGCCTGGCGCGTCGGAATTGACCGGCGACCAGAAGCGCGAATTCGCATTCGGCTGGATCAATTGGCTGGGTGCCGAGACGGTCGGCGTGCTGGTGGCGATCCTCAACCTGATCTGGGTGCCGGTGGTGGCATTTGCGGGAATCGCTGTGCCCGACAAGGTGCTGACGCTTCCGATCATCGCGACTTTCGTGATTTCGGTCGTGCATTTCGTCGCGCTCTATCGCCGCCGCGTGCCGATTCCTCCGTTCCAGGCCGCGGGCGCCATGTTGGCCGCGATGGCGATGCAATGGACCGTCGCGCGTGCCGTCGCCAACGGCATCATCAAGGACCACCTGACCTTTGTGCGCACTGCCAAGGGCGGTGCCGCCCGCAGGCGCGTCGTCTTCCCGGCATTCGAGGAAGCGGTTCTGGGGGGCTTGCTGGCTCTCGGCGCCGTCATCGTGTTTGCCACCAACTGGGAGCGGGTGCGGGAGATCAACCTGTTCGGCTGCGTCCTGGTCGTGCAAAGCCTGCCCTTCCTCGCGGCCGCGGCGCTGGCGGCGTTCGAGAATTCCCGCCTTAATGATTTCGTGGTGTTGCGCAGCCTCGAAGCGCGGCTGGTGGAGGTCTTGTCGCCGGTCCTGCCGATACGGCGTAACCCGATCAGTCAAACCGCGGCGGCGCCCGACAAGCGCATGGAGGCGGCGCCGTAGCTTATTGGGAGCGACGCATGAAGCCGCCCGAGAGCTAGCGCCCGGTGCCCTCGTCCACTGCTTGACGCCTCAAACATGGGCGGGTATTACATTTTGCGAAATGTAATGGGGTCCTCCGTGGAGTCCGCAATCACCAGAAAAGGCCAAGCCACGATCCCAAAGGCGGTTCGGGAGCATCTTCGCTTGAAGCCGGGCGACCGGGTGAAATTTTTCCTGCACCCGGACGGCAGCGTCGTTCTCCTGCCGAAGTTGCCCGTGACGGCGTTGCGCGGCATGGTCAAGCATCGGCGGTCGCCGGTCACGATCGAGGAGATGGATGAGGCGGTGATCGTGGGCGCTAATGAGGGCATGCCGCGCGGCCGAAGGCGATGATCGGATTGGACACCAATGTACTGGTCCGCTACGTCACGCAAGATGATCTGGTTCAATCCCCGAAGGCGACAGCCTGGATCGAGCGGCGGCTGACGCCCGACAATCCCGGCTTCATCAGTATCGGCGCCATTGCGGAAACAGCATGGGTCCTTGAGCGTACTTACGGTCTTTCCGACCAAGCCATCGCAGGTGTCATTGAACGCTTATTGCAAGCTGATGTTCTTGTCGTCGAAGACGAGCAGCAAGTCTTCACCGCCATGATCACCCTTAGGGAGAGTCTCGGCTCGTTCGCCGACGCTCTCATTGCAGCGTTAGGCGCCAAGGCCGGGTGTTCTAACACGCTCACATTCGACCAAAAAGCGCTTCGGCTGCCCGGATTTACACCCGCATAGCCTCCCCTACCCTGCCATCGCGGTCTCCACCAGTCGCACCCAGTACGACGTGCCATACGGAATCACGTCATCGTTGAAATTGTAGCGCGGATGGTGCAGCCCGGGGCTGTCGCCGTTGCCGACAAAAATGAAGGCGCCGGGCCGCGCCTCCAGCATGTAGGAGAAATCCTCGCCGCCCATTACCGGCGCCATCTCGGTATTGACGCGATCAGTGCCGGCGACCTCGCCGGCGACTGACGCCGCGAAGGCGGTCTCGCGCTCATGGTTGGACAGCACCGGGTAGCCGCGGCGCAAGGTGAAATTCGCCTTGGCGCCGTGCAGGCGGGCAGTGCCTTCGACGATCTCGGCAATCCGCGTGCGCAAGCGTTCACGCACATCGGGCTTGAGACTGCGGGCGGTCCCGCGCAACAGCGCCGTTTGCGGGATGACGTTATCGGCGCTGCCGGCCTGGAACGTGCAGATCGAGACCACGGCCGCCTCGACGGGATCGATGTTGCGCGACACGATCGACTGCAGTTGGCTGACCATCTGGGCGCCCACCAGGATGGGGTCGATCGCGATGTGAGGTCGGGCGGCATGGCCGCCAATGCCCTCGATCTCGACCGTGATGTTGTCGGTCGCGGCCATGATCGGCCCGCTGCGGATTGAGAAGGCGCCCAGCGGCAGCCCGGGGAAGTTGTGCATGCCGTAGACTTCCTCGATGGCGAAGCGCTCCATCAGGCCGTCCCTGATCATGGCGAGCCCACCCGCTCCACCTTCTTCGGCCGGCTGGAAGATCATCACGGCGGTGCCTGCGAAATTGCGGGTCTCGGCAAGGTATTTCGCGGCACCCAGCAGCATGGCGGTGTGGCCGTCATGGCCACAGGCGTGCATCTTCCCGGGCACGGTCGACTTGTAGGGGATATCGTTCGCCTCCTGGATCGGCAGCGCATCCATGTCCGCGCGCAGGCCGATCACCCTGCGGGGCCCCGGCCGGTTGCCCCGGATGATGCCGACCACGCCGGTGCGCCCTATTCCCGACACCACCTCGTCGCAACCGAACGCCTCGAGCTGTGCGGCAACCGTTCCGGCGGTGCGGTGCACATCGTAAAGTAGCTCCGGATGCGCATGAATGTCGCGCCGCCACCCGGCAATTTCGCCCTGGAGGTCCGCTACACGGTTGACGATCGGCATCGCAATGGCTCCTTGCCGTCACCTGGCCGCGCCCCGATGCTGCGAGCAAAACCGAGCCGCGCGGCGCGGTCAAGGCGGGAATTTGACTGATGTTCGCGGTGGCAGTGCAATTGTGGCGCAGGGCAGGCGGCAAGACCCGCGGCGCAGAACCAAAGACTGCGGCGCATCACAGAGTTGCCTTCGTGACATCTTGAGGTTGTGCCGCAAAGGGAGCGCCGGAACCGCTCGATTGCGGCGGTATTGACCAGCCTGGGGCGCGCCTCTACACACGCGCCTATGAGCCTGTAGCTCAGGTGGTAGAGCACTTGACTTTTAATCAAGTGGTCCTGGGTTCGAGTCCCAGCAGGCTCACCAAGCAAAATCAAAGAGTTAGCCGCAAGCGATGGTTTCCGGGAAGGCGACGGGCCAGCACCGGGCCAGCACATCGGCCCATGGCGGTGACCATGGAATCAAAACAACCTCCGGGTCCTGACGCCAGCGAAGCCGTGAACCACCCGGCCCACTACGGCGGCGCCGACAACCCCTACGAGGCCATCAAGGTCATCGAGGCCTGGGGGCTAAACTTCCACCTCGGCAACAAAGAAATGGTTGATAGCGGTGAGGCGATCAAGGGAGCGCTGATGAAGGCCAAGTGGATCGTCCTAACCCTTGCCGCCGCGTTGCTAAGCGGAGCCGTAATCTATGTCGAAACTCACACCGCCATTCGAGTAACGGCTCCATGTCGCACGAACCCGCCGGGTGAGGTTGTTTGTCCGCCCCCTTATAGGCCATAATCAAACTGCCCCAAGGAACCCCAAGCGGCTGATCGCAGTGATGGGGCTAAGGGCTGTGCCTTCGGACCTCGCCCTTTCTTCATTCGAAGAAGGCCCCGACCTGATTGTGGCCCCCAGGCCGGGGCAGTCCGAGGGAGGGGATTGGAAACGCTCCAAAAAAACTCCAATCCTCGGCAATGGCGACGCTAATAGTCCTCGAATTGAGACAGAATGGGGCGTGTCACTGCGACAAATTCGGCGCTCAAGGCCTTCGGCGTCACTTCGGTTGAACCGCCCTTGAGAGTACGACCTTCGTCCGCTGGCTCGCTGTGGAGTCGAAATGCTATAGAGGTTGCACGCGGCTGGGCGCGGGCGAGCCCCGGTCGGGTTCTGGCCATTCCACCCGATCGGAGGCTTTTTCAATCCCTCCGCTCGCCCCACACCATCGATAGAAGGCTGCGCTCGCCTCACGGCAACGCTGTCCAATTCAGGGCCTAAAAAGGAGGCCCCGATCTCGTGGGGCTGGGGGGGATCGGGGGAGATCGGGACTTTTGCTCGCAAGGGGTAATACGAGCTACAGAAAACTACCTTACCTTGTAGACATAGGATATCTATGAGGGCTATAGGGGATCGCTTTAGCCCTGGAACACCTTGCCGTTCCGTGCGTTGGCTCCATGCGGGCAGCTCGAGCCCGTGGTCTCGGTCCCCACCCCCCCCACAATTCCCCCTGAGGGACCGAGGCCCCAAGGCGGCCCCCGAAAAAAATTTCCGAAATGTGCGGGAACCGACCTTAGAGTGTCGGGGTTGTGACATTACGCGTGGCCGCTACGCCGACCCCGGGCTGCTGCGCAAACTGGCTCGGTCCCAACCCCCACCCAAGGGAACCAGGCCGGTAAGACATGGGAGGAACTGGGCGGGGCGGCCCAATCCGAATGAAAAACTGGCGCGGATTGGGCCGCCTCTGCCTGTCGCTGTCATCGTTCCGTCCCCTCATCGCTCCTCTCAATCACCCTAGCGCCGTGGCGATAATCGATCCGGTCCCGCGGATACATTCGCCTTGCGGTCTCATAAGCCGCATGACCAACGAGAAGGTTCGCCGCTCGGGCAATGACTTCGTCGCGGGCCGTTGGTGCGGATTACTTTGAAGGGTAGGTCTTCGTCGGGCATGGGGAGGGCCTCCAAAGATGTTATGAGGGAACGAATAGCGAACACAAGTCAAGCCGGGTCGACGGCAACCTGCTTGGCGGTATTGAATTGCAGCCCTTCCCGTGCACGACGCTTGGGCGTATCGAGCCTTTGAGCCGAGGCTTGTCGAATGAAACTTTTGTACGTAGGCCGCAGTTCTTGCAGTGCTGACACTCTCGCAAGACTATTTTTGCTCGATAATGAGCTTTGTTTTCTCGACCGCCCCTCAGTCACTTTCGATCGGTGGGGCACAATGGGCCATGCCTCTCCCTTGAGACTCCTCTTATCCGGTCAGCTGCCCGTCGACATTTCTGGACATGAGCCTCAGAGTGGCCCTCGGAGTTAGTGCCGAAACTCAGAGAGTGTGAAAATGAAATGGCATCAATTCGAGATAAGCTATTCATCGACTTGATCAAGGGGATTGTCACTTGGCAGCTGCCAACCATATCCGCAGCCTATTTTATGAACATTGGCAATTTTGACGCTTTGGCGTTATTTGCGGCTGGGCTCAAGACGGCGGCTATCGCCGCGGCAGGTGTCAAGGGCTCTGTCCCGGCTTTGGCTGATTATATCGGCTCAAAACGGGCGGCAAAGCGCAAACACGCTGTGTCATATTGTGTCATATATTGTCGGCCTCACACGGGGCTGATGCGGCGGTCGGCGCCAAGCCTTATGGGGTTCCGTGGACGCAGCTATCTCGCCTACATCAACCACCCGCGGTCGGACGAATGCGCATCGCCATTCATGCCAGCGCGCGGCCGGTGCGACCCGCTGAGGTCGAGGACTTGCTGGCTCGGCTCGGCTGCGTGTTCGTGACAGTACGCACCGGATGCGCTACCTGGCGGGCAGCAAAATTGATCCTCGTCATAGCGGGAACCCGCGGCAGCATCGATGAATGCGCAATGACTGAGAATGCCACTCCCGAGGTCATCTGCCCAGTGTGCGGGCGACTGATGAATTTCCGCCACACTATTAAGTGCGCGTTCGCCGATAATTTGCACGTGTTCGAATGCAGGCCGTGCAGGTTCTCCATGACCGAGCCGGCAGGTTGGACGACTCCTGTTCGGTCGGGCGCAACGCGTTGAGAGGGCCGCTGAATGCGCCGCTGGCCCTGCCGGCGGAGGGGCGCGTCAGGGCCAACGCTGGCCGATTCCACCGGCAGCGGGGAATGGAGGGGGTGTGCCGGGCTTCAGCCGGAATACATCAAATCACTCCAACGGGTCAGCCGTCGGTCGGTCTGCCGGCTCGTGACGGGATTTAATTTTCGCCGCACCGATGGCCTAAGCGTGCTGATCTGATGCCAAAGGCACTGACACCGGAGGCTGTTGCCGCACGTTTGCCCGTGCGAGAGAGAATCTTACTGTTCTGCGTCGCGAGCAACACCGACTGGCAGCGCGCGGGCGCCACGGGTGAGACCGTCACGGCAATGGTGGTCAAGGGCCTCATCATGCGTGACGCCGTCGGGCACCTCACTATCACGGAGCGTGGACGCGCTGTGCTGCGGGCCATGTTGCCCGACTGACTGGCGAATGCTCGAAATCGCCGCGAGCTACGATCGACTCGCGGAAAAAGCCGAGCAGCGATTGCGGTTGAGCGAGGCGGGACACGCCGCGCGTCGAGCCCGCGGCGACGTTGTCGTCATTGCGCCTGATCTTGGATCAAATCGGGACCGCAGATGATCCACTCCCGATAACGGATCGCTTAACGGAGATGCAATACCGCTCCCGAGCGCTGCATCGATAGAGGTGCCCTCTTCTGGCTGAACTGTCCTGTTGTGACTGAATTATCGGGCCTCCAGCCCGAACCGCCGAGGAGCAGTTGCATGGCGCGAAGCCTCGGCTACACTCACCGCATGGCCAACCAACCACCCTCACGTGTTCGCACCGTGTCCTCAAATTCGGAGTGGGACATCTATGTTGTGCGTCCAACGCCGGCCAAAAAATGGCTCGGCACCGTCGAGGCGGCGGACGTTGACGCGGCCATCGCAGAAGCCGCCTGGCGGTTTGACGTCAAAGAACCGAACACGCTGTTTGCCGTACGACGGCGCTAGTCGATCGCTTCAGCCAAGCTGATGAGATTCGAGCATCGATCAAGTCATGACGTTGGAGCGGCCGCGCGAGCGGTGTAGTGACGCAGGAAACCTCGGCATTTGTAGCGCCTCCGTCATGTCATCAGACGCTTACCGCGCGGCTGCACGTGCCGTCGCGCGAATGTCCGCAACGACCGCAGTGGTTTCGATGTCCGTTGCCAGCGCTTGCGGTCCGGAGAGGCCCGCTTAGGTGGGCCGCCGATGGCGCGGCTTCACCGATGCTCGGGGCTGTGGCTGTGTTGATCGTGCGTGGTAATAGGGACTTTCGACACACCACCCGCCGATGCCCAACATCGTTGTCATGCACTGCTGCCAGCTTGTGTAATAGCAGGACATGGCACCACCCCCCTGGTTGTCATCTCCGGCATAGACGGCGCACCATGGATAAGAATACGCGGACTGCGCGTTGCTGGTTCGCGTCTCGGCCAGGAATGCGCCGGCAATGACAAAAATCGCGATGATCAGTATGCGAATCACGGTCTCTCTCCCTGTCGTTTTGCTTGCTTCTCATATTATCCGTTTTGCTGAGGCTGCGGAATGCCGGCGGCTCACCAATCGGCGGGCCAATTCACGGCGTCAAGTCGCTCGGGCCAAGGAGATTGCACGCCACTTGGACAGAGCCGAGAGACCATCAGGCATCACGCGACCGACATCATGCGGGGCAATACCCCGCAACCGCGGAGGCAGCGCTGAAGTTTCAGCAGGAGCCGGCGGTTGATCTATCTCAATGCGCTTAGCAACCAATGCGCCGATATTGCAATCAAGCTCGGCAGGAGGGGAGTCGGGCAGCGCGACCTGAACCGAACGTTTCCATCGCTGCGATTTGGGCCGTCTATTTACAAGAGCCGCGGTTCAAGCTTGGTCTGTAGCGGATCGAGGCATTCCTCCCAGCACCCGGCGGCCTGCGCCCTCGGCCGCCGGGTACTGAAAAGCGCTTGCGACCTCGAATTTGAGGCCACGAAGCAAGGACTATCGCGCGAGTGGCCAGGACAAGCCCGGCTACCTCCCGGACAAGAACCAGTCCTCAACCTGACCGGAATCCGGTCTGGTCGGTGCGTCGCCGCACGGGCGCGATCACTGCGACAGAACACCCGTCGTTATGGACCAGATCAATAGTTGGATTGGCTTGGTTCGCGGGGTGGCGGTGCGGTTGGAGTGCTCGTCCTGGTCTTTGCCTTCTTCTTCGCCTTGACGTCGAGCAGGTCAGTAACTTGCTGTCCAAGACGGGCAATCGCCGCACCCTCGGCCGGCATCGCTGATGCCACCATCGTGCCACTCCAAGGAATCGCAGCAGCGACAATCACACATATGACGAGACTTCTCATGTCGTCCTCCTCCTGTGAGACCACATCCTCTCTGGTCTGACGCCAAATCCCTTCATAGCACAATCGCGCCCGCTAAGCCCAGCTTGGACAGGTAGTGTCGTCTGGGGAAAGAAATGGTGCGATGGCGTACTTACGCGAAGCGGGGCATCCAGTATTCCCAACTATGGATGACCGGCAAATTGAAATCCTGCATTTCACCGAGTCAGCGCTTGCGGGCGTAGCGAGAGGCAACTTTGAAAAACGGCTTTTCCGACAAACGCGCGGTACTCCGCTAATTCACAAAAGATTATCGTCCTTACTCCTCTGCGCAACAATACAGCGGAAGATAAGACCGCATAGTCTCGATGAAACCGGGATCAATCTGGTGTCTCAGTAGTCGTACGCCCAAAATCGGTAAGCTGTCCGTGCTGCAGGTTAGCAAGGCGTGCAAGGGAATCCCTCTCAGGATACCCATGGGGCTTTTCAGATCTTCTTTGCCTTGTGAATTGTCGGCGCCTCGACACAAATCCGAAAGTTAATGGGTCGGTTCAACACGAAACCACGTGTCAAGTTTACCACAATCCACAATATTCGTGTTGGCGGCCACTTTTCCCTCTATGGAGTCGTCACGATTGGTTGTAGCCACGATACGAAGCGGCTTAGCGGCAAGTACGTGCAATAGCTGGAGGCGCGCATGTGCCCATTCTGTCGTGGAACCACGAAGCTCGTCCAAATCGGTGGCTATCCGACGCTCAGTATGTATCAATGTGTCGATTGCGAGAAGATCACGACGGTCGAGGAGAGGACCGGGATCGACTCCTACTTTGAGTGGCTCATGTCGAGGACGAAATCCAAAAGGATCGCCGCATTCTAGTTTGGTGACTCTGACGCTTCATACCCAGACGCTTCATACTCATCGCCGCCATTCCCGGGCGCCGCTGAGCGGCGAGCTCGGAATCCATAACCACTGACCGTGGTTATGGATTCCGGGCTCACTCGCTGTGCTCAGGACACTGAATGACCGACACAGATGTTGGTGACACCCCTCATTAAAGTGCGCATATCGGACCGCGGAGCAGCCGCAGCTGCGCGACTTCAGTTATGGATGCGGGCGCAGCTGATCGGTTAAACTAAGACGTTTTGGCCATCCGTAGCCCTGTGATCATGATCGACCCTGTTTGACTTTACGTTTTCGTGCGTCAGTCAGAATCGCCCGCCTGGTTTGAGATGTGGTCCGCGTCGCGCACCGCAGGGCTGCTGCCATTCGCGGCATCTTCGCGGTCCACGGGGCGCCCGGTCGAGCAGCGCATCCGCGACTGTCGTATCAGTGTGTTGTCCCCGATTTTGCCACCTGTGGACAGACGCCCCGTCATGCATTGCCTGCATAGCTGCCGAAGGCACCGCGGTTGGCTCGATCTGTGGGCGGGCTCTACACTAAGAATGATGGGTGCTTTCGTTCTGAGCCGGGGGAGTATTGCAATCCGCGTGATCCACCCGACAGTTAAATGTCAGTGCGCGAGTGCTAACCACGAAATCCAGCTATCAGACGGCAGCGGGAGTACATTGCCCTTAGGTCGGTAGATAATCCTATCGATGGGAGTACAAGCTGCGCTCGATTCGACATTTTGCGACAGGGGTACCGATGACAACTTCGCTCATCTTCGTCTGCCTGTTTCTGCTTGTCGGGCTGACCGGCGCGCCGGGGCACGTCGGACTATCGTGGGCCTTCGCTTCGCTCGGCCTGTTTCTCACTCTAGTCGTCCTGCTGCTGCTGATCCCCGGACGCCGCCGCCCGGAGGTCTCACCGAGTGCTCGCCAGCGGAGCTGAGACCGGCCCGCGCGGTGAGCGGCAGACGGCCCACACGAATCCAAGAAGACGTGCCGATTCTTCTGATCTGGGTGTGCCGAAGACAGGCTGTTCCCGCCGGAATATGCTCAAGCCTATTGTAAGCTCATTCCGCGATCGAAGGCCGCGATCATTCCGGAATGCGGCTGGACTGCCTCGACGCGCGCGGGGCCCTGAACGACGGATACAAGTGCTGGTGACGGCACCCTGGCGTCCCGGCGACCGGTGATTGAGCGAGGCAAGTTGAAAACGCCGGCCCCGCAAAGCCCTGCGTCCGATCATTCACCTTGGAGCGAGGGCTGGGGGAGGGACGGCTTGAAAAGCTGTTCTATCTCGGTCATGAGCGGATGGTCGCGGCCCTGTTCGCGCAACGCCGGAAAGTCCTCGACAATCGCCTGCTCCCATAATCGTGGAGGGTCAAGAACCATGGCGCCACGATGCGCCAGATACTCGTCGCGCGCCTCCTCTATGCGGTCCAGGAACATGAGTGCATGTGCGCGGTTGATCCTAACCCAAATTAAAGCCGGGTCGAACCAAATACCGAGATCAGCCGCTTCCAGCGCCTTTCGAAAATCTCCAGCTTTAAGCGCGATGTCGGCGAAATCGCCGAAAGCTGCTGCATTATTCGAATCGGCAGCGTCCACCGTCTTTTCTGTTTTCGAGGCTTTCCATGCTTTGGAGCCATAAGGATATTTAGCCATCTCGATGCACCAGTCCGGTGGCCTCGGGCGAAGGAGAAACATCTTGCGCTGTTCAATCGTAAGACAACGGGGCACAACCGATTTGGCATAATCAATGACCGCTTGGCGGGTCTCGGGGGTGGAGAACTGATGCGGTACCGGCGGTCGACGCAGGAGTGCGATGTCCCACATCCTAGCGGAGTGGTCCGAACCGACAGCGACGATGTTTGCGCCATCCGGAGTCACCGCCACGCTCGAAATGCTGCCGCCCGCTCTCAGCTGAAACAGCTCCGCCCCCGTTTTGGCGTCCCATATGCCGGCGACCCATGGCCGCGCGGGGCTGCGAGTCGAGCCAGTGATAACGCGGGTTCCATCCGGCGTTATGGCCACGGCGTTAACGGCAATATGTGGCTCGAGCTTGATCAACTCAGCGCCGCTGTTCGCGTCCCATATCCGTGCGGTCCTGTCGGAAGACCCAGTGACGATGCGGGTGCCGTCCGCGGTGACCGCTACGCTCCGGACCGGAGCGGCGTGGCCCTCAAGCTTCAGCAGCTCAACGCCCGTCTTGGCGTCCCACACTCGCACAGTCTTGTCGGCAGATGCAGTGACGATGCGACCTCCACCCGGCGTTGTTGCCACCGCCAGAACCGGGCCGGCGTGGCCCGCAAGCCTAAGCAATTCGGCACCGCTCGTTGCGTCCCATACCCGCGCTGTGTTGTCGCTGGAGGCGGTGGCAACGCGCGACCCGTCTGTTGTGGCTGCCACGCCGTTGACGGTTTTGGTGTGCCCCACAAGTTTGAGCAGTTCGACGCCCGTCCTCACGTTCCACAGACGCGCCGTCCCATCAGTCGAGCCGGTGATGACCACGGTCCCATCCGGTGTTATCGCCACCGCACGGACCGGACCGCTATGGCCTTCGAGCTTCAGCATCACAGCGCCGGTGCCTGCATCCCATACCCGTGCGGTCCCGTCATCCGAGCCCGTGACGATGCCGGTCCCGTCCGGCGATATCGCCACGCTTCGAATCGGTTCGGTGTGGCCATCGAGCTTTAAGAGCTCGGCGGCCGTCCTTGCGTCCCAAACGCGCGCAGTGCTGTCGCCGGATGCGGTGATAATACGCGTCCCGTCCGGCGTTGCTGCCACGCCGTAGACCGTTCCGCTATGGCCGGCGAGTTTGATCAGCTCGGTGCCGGTCCTTGCGTCCCATTCCCGCACGGTAAAATCGTCCGAAGCAGTGACGATGCGAGCTCCCTGCAGGGTTATGGCGACTGTGCGGACCGCATCCATATGACCCATAGGCTTAAGTACCTCGGCACCGCTTTTTGCGTCCCATATCCTCACGGTCTTGTCAGCGGACCCGGTGACAATGCGACTTCCATCCGGCGTTATCGCCACAGCCTGGACCGGCCCTGCGTGGCCCTCAAGCTTCAGCAGTGCGTCGCCGGTCCTCGCGTCCCACACCCGCACGGTCGCGTCGGCAGACGCCGTGGCAATGCGGCCTCCGTCGGGCGTTATCGCCACAGCCTGGACCGCGTCCGTGTGGCCCACGAGCTTGAGCAACTCGGCGCCGCTCCTTGCATCCCATACCCGTGCGCTGTTATCGTCGGAGGCGGTTACGATGCGGGTCCCGTCCGGCGTCACTGCCACGCCGTTGACCGCTTTGGTGTGGCCCTCAAGTTTGAGCAACTCGCCACCGGTACTCGCATTCCACAGCCGCGCTGTCCCGTCATCTGAGCCGGTGACGACACCGGTCCCGTCCCGCGTTATCGCCACAGCCTGGACCGGACCGGCGTGGCCCTCGAGCTTGAGCAGCTCAGAACCAGTCATTGCATCCCAAATCCGCGCGGTCATATCATCCGAGCCGGTGACGATGCCAGCCCCGTTCGGCGTTATCGCCACAGCGCGGACCGGACCGGCGTGGCCGCCGAACACAGTCAGCTCGCGCTGATCATCAAGCCCTTTGGAGAGACTTGTCTGCGCTGCGAATACGAGCGGGCGACGGACTTGCTCGTGGATATCCGGCAAGGCTTCGAGGGCGAGCAGAATTCTCGTAGACTGATCATCAGGATTTCGCTCGGCGGCGTCGACGAGCGAACGCGACTGCGTGATCAGAGCCTCTCTCAGGTGGGTCTGAGACTCGTTCTGGCTCTCCTTGGCGAGTTTCGTTGCCTCCACTTGGCCGAAGTATTCCCAACCCGCAAACGCCGCCGCCAGCAAAGCAAATGCCAACCCCACCAAGGTGGCCTGTGCAACGCGCTTCTGCGCACCGGCGGCCTTCTTCTGCTCTGCAGCGATTCGTTCTGCGTCCTGAATCCGCCGTTCCTGTTCTTCCTTCTCGGCCACCTGTCGCTTGCGCTCGCGCTCTTCTTCCTCAGCGCGACGCTTATCGTCCTCTGCGATGCTGTCGTGAATGAATGCCTGATCGGCGGGTTCGACGTCGTCCTTGGCCCGCGTCTGCAGGTAACCGCGTGCGATTGCGAGTTCGCGGCCTGCCAACAGGCCGCGCTCGTTGGCCTCGAAGGCCGCGCGGGCTTGGCTCAATCGCTCGCGCCATACCAGGAAATCACGATCCTCCGCCAGCCATTCGCTGAACGGCGGCTGACGTAGCAACGCCTCATGCGCGACTTCGACGACCTCAACGTCGTTTCGGCGGTCCTTGATCAGCAGACGTTGGTCTGCAAAGCGGTCGATCAGCGGCCTTGCCTCGGCCGGAATCTGGTTGCGCGGCGCCACCCGGCGCACGAACTGGCGCGCCGCATTGACCTGCGCCAAGTGCGGAATAAAGGCCGCGCGCGCCAGCGCGAGTTGCGCTTTCCCGTCACTCGGTAATTCACCCCCAGCGACCCCTTCGGCAAACGCCTGCTTGACCGTCGTGTCGATAACGCCTTTGAGACGTCCGAGCTTGTCGTAGCCGGACAGGCTGAGTTCGTTGTCGGCTGAGTAGCACTCGTAGAGATGGGCGAGCGTAAAAGCGAGCAGCGGAAGGGCATCCTGGCCCGATATGTCCTCCAGCAGAGCATCGGTCAGCTGCGGATCGATCCGGAGGGGGGTGGGCTTGAGGAGCCGCGCCGGCTCTTCAATCACCGCGCGAAAGGAGCCCTCAAGCATCATGTCGAGGGTGAATGTGTCCTTGGGCAACGCGGCCAGGCTTGGGTCGGCCTGCAGCAGAGGGCAGGAATCGGAGCGCATCGCCATGAGGACGAGTACGCGCAGGTCGACCTGCAGCGAGCGGGTCAGGATCGCAATGAAGCGAGCGGCCTCATCGCGGCCTTCTTCGTTGAACAGTTCCTCACCTTGATCGACAACGAGAATGATGGTCGGCGGCAACGTATTTTCGCCAGCGAGTCCAGGCACTTGTCCGATGTCGCGCAGAGCCGCAAAGAGTTTGACGAGACCGTCTTTGGTATTTTCGATGAAGTCCTGGATGTCGGCACGGCTACGCGGCAGGCCGCGCTGGCGAATCCCGTTGGCAAATTGGTCGTCGTTGATCGTTTGCTGCAGCGCCTGGGCGAGACCGTATTTTCCAGAAATCACCGCGCGCTCGGGCCGGATGGTCGGAAGCGGTAGCCAGCTGCGGTCGTCACGCTTGAGGCGCGGCCATAACCCCGCGCGCAGAAACGACGACTTTCCGGAGCCCGATGCTCCAAGGATGACCAGCATACGCTCGACCCCGGCGCGGGACATGCTACGCAGCTTGTCGAGCCCGCGCACGATCTGCGCATCTCGGCCGAAGAAGACCGCCGCGTCCTTCTCCTCAAGAAACGCAAATCCGGGATAAGGCCGCCGCCCGGGCTCAAGGGAAAAACTCGACGGATCAAGGCCGGCGCTTTTCAAGCCTTCCTTGAGCCGTCTGTACGCGCTCGGGTCGCCAGCGAGGTCTACCCATTGTTCATCCGAGAGGTCGAGCGGCACCCGAGATTTGTCGATGCCGATCAGAGCGACGATGATCTTCTTGCCCATCAACCGGGCGGCATCGATCTCCGATTTACACCAGCCCGACGCAAGCCATTCATCTGAGACAAGGGCAAGGACCACCTCGCAACGGTGGGCGGCCTTCTGCAAAGCCTCCTTCCAGCGCTGGCCGGCGACAATCCCACGCTCGGGATCAAGGTCGAGGAAGACATCATCCCACCCGTTCGCTGCCAGCCAATCGCGGACCTCGATCGCCTTGTCGCTATTGCGGCTGGAATGACTGATGAAAAGGCGCGCCATGGTACGTAGCCCCCGTCACATGTTGCAATCATCCGAGATTCGGCCAAGCAAGAACAGAAATCACAGGTGCGCCAGCGCCGCGAGGCCGCCTTGCGCACAGTGACCTGGTGCGTGACATCGCTCTCACCAGCTCCGAAAATAGACGCCTGCCTGAACGGCAGTGTTTTGTCGAGGCAAGCTGTCGCATCAAATCCATTTACTGAGTGTGAGGCAGCTCACACTTCAGCGGGAATCGAACGGATTATAATTCTGCTACGGCCCGACCTCGCCGCCGCGCTCCCTGGCACCGCGCCGTCACGCCCCTCTTCGGCGTGCCTTAACGCGCCCAGCGCCCAATCCGCACGACAATCAAGCAAGTTCTGGCTGCCGCCGGCATCAATCCTGAATAGGCGGTGGTCCACCGCGCTGGCAAGCTGTAAAGTCGGACCGTTGAGTGTGTACCGCCAAGTTCGTACTGCTAAGTCCGAATCTCACCCGACACCGATCACATTCCAGCTTCATCCAAATCTCAGGGAGGACCATCATGAAGCCTCTGATGCTCGGCACCATGCTCGCAACCGTGCTGCTGACCGGCTCAGCCTTCGCCCAGACACCGTCCTGGCTGCCGCCGCCCGACACTGCGCGCTGTCCATCCAAATGGGGCGCCGGCGACGAGCGCGGCGCCGCCAACCACATGAAGCCGCAGACCGTGCTCAATGCCGCCAAGCTGATCAAGACGGGCGAGGTGATCGAACTCAGCTATCCGCTCAATGCCCAGATGCCGCTGGCGGCCGGACGCGTGTACGACATGCAGGTCAAGCGCACCGCGGTGAGCGACCTCGCCAACAAGCGCAACGGCAATGAAGAACTGATCATCGCCGAAATGGGCCAGGTCGGCACACAATTCGACGGGTTCGCGCACCAGACTCACAACAATTCGCATTACAACTGTTTCAAGACTGAAGATATCGCGACCCGCAACGGCTTCACCAAGCTCGGTATCGAAAAAGTCGGCATGCTGATGACGCGCGGCGTGCTGATCGACGTCGCCGGCTACAAGGGCGTCCCCATGCTGGGCGACGCCTACGAGATCACGGTCGAGGATCTTGAAGGCGCGATCAAAAAACAGAACCTCACCTTCCAGCCGGGCGATGCCATCATCATCCACACAGGCTGGGGCAAGCTGTGGAATACCGACCCTGTGCGCTACGGCAGGGGCAATCCCGGCATCGGCGTCAAGGCTGCCGAATTGCTGATCGCCAAAGATCCGATCCTGCTCGGCGCCGACACCGCGCCGGTCGAGGTCAATCCCAATCCGGACAAACTGATCTCATTGCCGCTGCACCAGATCGCATTGGTGGTGTACGGCGTGCATCTGCTTGAGAATCTCAAGCTCGATGAACTCGCCGGCAAGAACGTTTCGGAATTCGCCTTCGTGATGCAGCCGCTCAAGCTCCAGGGCGCCACCGGCTCGACCGTTGCGCCGGCGGCGATACGGTGAGCTGGTCGCTTGCTTCAGCCAATCTGAAGGGATCACAGCATCGTAAAGCGATAAGGTGCATGCGGACGTGACGATGTAGGGGGCGGCCCTCGTGGTCGCCCCTGTTCGGCGAACGATGCGAAGCCAGAGGAGGTCCGCATGACGCGTTTATCAAAACGGTCGCGGGCACGGCGCTCAAACTCAAACCGGGCGACCACAAGGGTCGCCCCTACAATGGGCAATATTGGAGGGGTGGCGGCGTAAGCACCGCGTAGCGCCCGCCCCCCACCACGACGCTTCGGAGATTGAACAATGGTTACGGTCCGTGAACCCGTCTTGCATACCATTCCCATCGCCGAGCTGCGGCCGACGCAGATCACGGTGGGCATGCGCGAGGTCCACGCCAAGCAGAAGAGCTGGGAGGAGCAGGACCCGGACAAGAAAGCCGAATTCCTCGGCCGCCACATGATCCCGGTCATCCGCGGGCCCAAGGATCGTTTGTATGTGATCGACCATCATCATCTCTCACTGGCGCTGCACAACGAGGGGGTCGAAAAATTACACGTGACACCCGTAGCGGATTTGCGGAACCTCGCCGATGACGAGTTCTGGACCTACCTCGACAATCGAAGCTGGGTGCACCCCTACGACGCATCCGGGAGGCGGCGCGACTTCGACGAAATTCCCAAGAAGATCTCGGGGCTCAAGGACGACCCTTTCCGCAGCGTCGCCGGCGAATTGCGTCGCATTGGCGGTTTCGCCAAGGACACCACGCCGTTCAGCGAGTTCCTGTGGGCTGATTTCATGCGACGGCGGATCAGCAAGTCGCTCGCCAAGGATGATTTTGACAAGGCCATGAAACAGGCCATGAAGCTCGCCAAGAGCGAGGAGGCGAGCTACCTGCCCGGATGGTGCGGGCCGCACGTTGATCATCACGTCGATCATCACGCGTAGCTGGCGGCAGCGGTATGTACGAAACGGGCGGCGCATCACGGCGCCGCCCCCTAAAAAAACCGCGCGAATTGCGTCGGCTACCCTGGGGCCTTCTTGACCTGCTCCGGCGACATAGTCCAAGCTATTGAAAACCAACGAGATGTAGTGACTCCCCGCGCTGCTCTGCAGGTGAGGATTTTTCAGAGTTTTCAAGCAGGCTACAAGAGATGGCACCAAGTCTGCTGTGCGCCCGAATTTAGGCTTGATATGTCTCCCAACCCATCCAACAATGGGTCGGAATCGACCGAAATTGACGCACTCGATTATGCTCGACACGAGCAGCTGTCTACGGCTGTGCGTTTCCCTGACATTGAATGGCGCTCGGCAGAAGATATCGATCAGAACCTTATTAAGCTTCACCATTATGCCGAAGAACTCGCGCTTAGCATAATTGATTGGTACCTAAAGAAAAAGAAAGCCAAAAAAGGTGTTCGACTATCCTTCGGTGCCTGTCTTACATCGTTTTGATTATTGGTGCGATGATTGCATTGGTCAGGCTTTTTGGCCCGGAACTGGTGGCCCGTGTCTTGATCGAAGTATTGGGGCTCAAGGAGTCCGAAGCAAATGCGGCATCTGTTGAAGCGGCATTCTTTCTCATAAGCGTCGCGGGCGGGTTCCATTTGATAGACCATCTAATCGGATGCTCAGGCGGTTGGATGCGCTACATAGCAAGTGCGATGGAGATCAACGACGCGCTAATTGAATACCAATGGGAATGGCACAAACTGCTTCTGATCCGTGGGCGCGGAGACGACGGCGCAGGACAAGCACCGTCCCAATCGGAAAAGCCGTTAGCGCTGAAGCAATTTGAATTAGCTCAAATGTTCTCTAAACGAGTTCTTTCGATTCATTTTGCTCGAGACAGGGAGCACGCTCACCTTCGGCCGCCTTGAGGCATGACGCGGAACACCTTTTCACCGGCAACAACTATTTCGACGTCGCGAAGATCAATGAAATGATGACGGTGTTCACCGGGAATCCTCGTTTCAATTATGCCGCCAGATTATATGGGAAGCGGCAGTGGGCGGCGCCTTGCCGCGCCGCCCGCAAAGCCGCTTGAATTTGCGCCCGTTACCCCAGCGCCTTCTTCACCCGCTCTGGCGACATTGGAGTCTCCCGCAGCCGCACGCCGGTGAGTTCCGCGACCGCATTGGCGATCGCGGGGGCGACCAGCGGTGTCGCCATCTGGCCGACGCCGGTCGGATGGTTGTCGGTCGAAACCACTTCGATGGACATCTGCGGCACCTCGTTCAGCCGCGGCACGTGATAGTCGTAGAAGTTCGACTCCTGGACCGCGCCGTCATCGACGGTGATGCGTTCCCATAAGGCAAACCCCAGTCCGTAGACGATACTGCTCTCCGTTTGCGCCACGACGTTATCGGGTTGGACCGCGATGCCGGGATCGAGCGCCGTCCACACATTCGGGACCCGCACCACGCCGGTTCTGCGGTCGACCGTCACCTCGGCCACCAACGCGATCTGTGTCCCCGAATAGTTCATGTAGGCGAAGCCGAGCGCACTGCCGTCCCGCTTCCTGCCCCAGTCTGCCATGTGGGCGACCCGGTCGATGATGTTGAGGGCGCGCGGATTGGACTTGACCAGATCGCGCCGGAAGGTCGCTGGATCGACCGCCCGCTTGCGCGCCAGCTCGTCCATGAACGATTCGATGGCAAAGATATTGGTCAGATGCGAGATACCGCGCAGGCTCGAGGTGCGAAGCCCGCTGTTCTGCGGCACGGCTTCGGCCAGGCGGTTGGGCACCGCGTAGTACGCTGCATCGATCCCCACAAACGCGATGACATCCCGGCCGTTCTGCCGTCCGAACCGCACCGGGTCCTGGAATGCCGTCACCTCGTCGGTGGCCTTGCGATGATGATAGGCGATCAGCTTGCCCGACGTATCGAAGCCGGCACGCAGGAAATGTACCGACAGCGGATTGAAGCGCCCGTTGTGAACGTCGTCCTCGCGTGTCCACATCGCCTTGACTGGCTTCTTCACAGCATTGGACAGAACGACGGCATCATGGACGTACTCTTCGTCACGATGGCCGCGCCGTCCGAATCCGCCGCCCATCAGCATGTCGTGGTAGGTGATCTTGTCCGGCGCGATTTTGAGCGCATTGGCTGCAACCGTCACGGCGATGGTCTTCGATTGCACGCCGCACCACAACTCACAGGCGTCACCTGCGGGCGATACTGAGGCGACCGCGTTCAAAGGCTCCATTTGGGCGTGGTAGACGAGATCGTTGCGATACTCGCTTTCCACAACGGTCGCCGCCGTCTGCAGGGCCGCAACGGCATCGCCCTCCTTGGCCCACAGCTTGGCCGGCCGCGATGGGTCGCGTGCCGCCGCCGCGAATTCGACGAGCGCCTTCTCAGTGTTGAAGCCCCAGGCCTTCCCGGTGCGCGTCCAGGTGACCTTTAGCGCCTCCTTGGCGTCGAACGCTGCCCACGGCGTCTCGGCGATCACGCCGACCCCATAGGGCAGCGGGACGATGCGCACCACGCCGGTGATCGACTTCGCCTTCGCATCGTCAATCTTGTCGGGCGCCCCGCCTTCGACAGGGGAGCGCAGGATTGCGCCATACAGCATGCCAGGGACTTGCACATCGATGCTGTATGGCGCGGTGCCGTTCACCTTTTGCGGCAGCTCGACACGTATCACGTCCTTGCCGATGAGGCGGAACTGATTCGCCTTCTTCAGCTCGCTCTCCGCCACCTCCGGCGCTGTGGCGGGCACCTCTGCAAACGCGGCGATCTCGCCGTAGCTCATGCGGCGCCCGGACTTGGCATGAATGACCGCATTCGGCTCAGTGCTCAGTTCCTCGACCGGAACGTTCCAGTGCTTCGCGGCATTCGCCAGCAGCACTTTGCGCACTTGCGCGCCGAACCGGCGCAAATCCTTGAAGTAGGCCGTCACGGCGTTGCTGCCGGCCGTGTACATGTATCCGAACGCCGGATTCTTGTAGAGCTCGTCGTTCGGCGGCGCTACCACGATGCGCACCTTCGACCAGTCGGCGTCGAGTTCCTCTGCCAGTATCAGCGGCAGCGAGGTCAAGGACCCCTGCCCCATCTCGGCGGCCGGCGACATGATCGCGACAGTATCGTCGGTCGAGATCGTCACCCACGGGCTCAAGGCGACGTCCTTGCCGGCTGCCTCGGCTGAACCAAACGGCAGACGGGCCGCCACCGCGAACGTAAATCCGGCCGCGCCGATCATGAACTCGCGCCGGCCGATTTCCACATTGCGAATTTGGATCGTCATGGTCAGGCCTCCTTCGCGGCGCGCTCGACGGCACGGACGATGCGCTGATAGGTGCCGCAGCGGCAGATGTTTGTGCTCATGTGCTCGATGATCTGGCTGCGGCTGGGCTTCGGGTTATGCGCCAGCAGGTCGGCGGCGCTCATGATCTGGCCGGACTGGCAGTAGCCGCATTGCGGCACTCGCTCGGCGAGCCAGGCCTTTTGCACCGGATGGAGGGAATCCGGGGACAGCCCTTCAATCGTGGTCACGGCCTTGCCGGCCACTTGCGACATCTGCGTCTGGCACGAGAAGGCGCGCCTGCCGTCGATGTGCACCATGCAGGCGCCACACAGGCCGGTGCCGCATCCGAACTTGGTGCCGGTCAGCTTGAGCTCCTCGCGGATCACCCACAACAGGGGGGTGCTTGGCGGTGCATCGGAGTGCGCCGCCTTTCCGTTGACCTTGAAATCGAATGCCATGGGTTCCTCCGGTAGTGTTGATGGCGATTTTTCACGCGACGGGGGCGCCCGCGCTGCACCGGCAACAGCCAAATGTCGCAACGCGGTGGGCGGCCGGAATGATGCCAGTTTAGTGTCTTCCTGCGGTAATGTGGAGCTACAAAACGAAGCGGCGCGCGGCTATTGTTGCGCGCAGAGCCGCAGGGTGGGCAAAGGCGCGTTGCGCTGAGTGAGATAATTCGCGCGGCCCGCTACGCGCCTTTGCCCAATCCGTCCCAGCGCACCGCAGCGTGGGCAAAAATCGCTGGTGCAGACTGTCCAAAAATGCATCGACTGCGCGAGTCGATTTTTGCCACCCTACGCGTCCAAGCGACTGATGGTGGAGAGCACTCACATGGCCAGGGCCAACGGACGCGACCTGCCTTTCCTCGTTGCCGGCGGCGGCATCGGCGGGCTCGTTACCGCCTATGCACTGGCACACAAGGGATTCCCGGTGCGGGTATTCGAGCAGGCCCCCGAGTTCAAGGAACTCGGCGCCGGCATCCAGCTCGGGCCAAACATCTTCAGGGCGATCGAGCGAATCGGCCTAAAGGCAAACATGCTCGACGATGCCTGGGTGCCGCCGGCGCTCGAAATGCGCGATGCGCTCACTGGCGAGCCGATCACCGCCATTCCGTTGGGCGATCCGCTCCAGAAGCGCTTCGGCCAACCCTACGCGGTCACCCACCGCGCGGATATCCACGGCGTCTATCTGCGCGCCTGCCAGGGCAACAATCTCGTGTCGCTGGAGAACAGCCGCAAGGTCGAGGACTTTACCGACGAAAGCGATGCGGTGTCCCTGCGACTCGAAGGCGGCGAGGAGGTGCGCGGGCGCGCGTTGATTGGCTGCGACGGCATGTGGTCGAGGGTACGCGGCAAGGTCATCGGCGACGGCGCGCCGCGCGTGTCCGGCCACATCGCCTATCGGGCGGTGCTCAAGCGTGAGGACGTGCCAGACGACCTGTGGCGGCCCGAGGTGATCCTGTGGGCCGGGCCGAAGACCCACTTCGTGCATTATCCGCTGCGCCGCGGCACGCTCTACAACCTCGTCGCGGTGTTCCACTCCGACCGCTATGTGGAAGGCTGGAACACTGAAGGCGATCCGGAGGAATTGTGGAAGCGTTTCAAGGGCCAGCAGCCAGAGGTGCTGCGCCTGCTGGAGCGGATCGAGACCTGGCGCATGTGGGTGCTGTGCGACCGCGAGCCCGTGAAGGACTGGTCCAAGGGCCGCGTCACGCTACTCGGCGACGCCGCGCACCCGATGCTGCAATATCTCGCCCAGGGCGCCTGCATGGCGAGCGAGGACGCCGTCTGCCTCGCCGAGAAGGTCGCGGAAACGCCCGACGACATCCCTGGCGCATTCAAGGCTTATGAGAAGCAGCGCTATCTGCGCACGGGACGGGTGCAGATCATGGCACGGATTTACGGCGAGTTTTACCACGCCAGCGGCGTTACGGCGGAGTTGCGCTGCGAAGCCCTCCATGGCCGCACCGCCGAGCAGGCATATGACGGCATGGAGTGGCTTTACGGGGGGATGTGAGGTAATCTGCGGAGTGAGCCTGCTTTTCCTCTCCCTTCCCGTCTTCGGGGAGGGTCGGGGTGGGGTTCTTTCCACGGCATGACCGTGCCCCGCGATCCCCACCCGGCCTCGCGGAGCCTGTCATCGGGCCGGCCAAAGGCCGGACCCGTTGGCTCGG
>Ga0066395_10000031_pt1 | contig 44977 bp, 60 predicted proteins | sample PanSoiPlot1MoBio_FD_61218 | JGI IMG/M metagenome (GOLD analysis project Ga0066395, IMG submission 61218) | Tropical forest soil microbial communities from Panama analyzed to predict greenhouse gas emissions - Panama Soil Plot 1 MoBio | ecosystem: Environmental > Terrestrial > Soil > Tropical... | reverse complement strand
GGACCATCACCACGGCCAGGTACAGGTCGCCCTCACCAGCCCGCGAGAGCGCCGCCAGGTCGTCCTCCTGGCCGCGTACGTAGAAGCACACCAGCGCAGTACGGCCGGTCCTGGCCAGGCTGCCCAGCTTGGCCTCCAAGCGAATGACATTCTCCTCAGTCGCCATCGTCGGGCTCCTCGTCAGCCTCGGGGTAGTCGTTCGACTCAGGCGCGGGCTTGGCCGGACGTTCGTCGTCGGGGGTAAAGATCTCGTCGTAGCGCCTGGCATTCCGCCGCTGCTTCTCGGCCGGGTCCTCCTCGGTCACCTGAAGCTGGGCGTCGTCGAAGTCCTCGGCCAGGGTGATGCTGCCTAGCTGGGCCGGGAACGCCCGCCGCAGCGCCTGGGCCTCGGCGCACTTGCCCAGCATCAGGCGCGGCATCTTGGCCCACATGAAGGCCTCTGCCTCACCGCTGGGCACGAACTCGTTCCAGTAGGCCTCGCCCACGAAGGCGTTCTTGTGGCCGCCGACCAGCTTCCAGACCGTGGCGCGGGCAAGCTCGGGCACGATCAGCTTCTTGCCCTTGTAGGTCCACTCGATCTGGCCGCGATGCTCGATGCTTTCGGCGCCGGCGTAGGCGCCGCTGCGCTCGGCAATGGCGCGGAAGCCGTCGATGCCGACCTGCAGGCCGCCCTTGCCCTGGCGCCTGATCCAGTACGCCTGGCGCAGCAGCGGGTCCAGGCCCAGGGCGCGGCAGCCATGCAGAAACACCGCCAACTCCTGCAGGGTGGCGCCCACGGCCACGGTCTTACTGACCAGGGCGATGTCGGTCGGCGCGTAGCCGGTCATCTCGGACACCAGCTTGACGGTCAGGCCGCTGGGCTGGCTTCTAGCAAGCTCGGTCATGCGATCCTCTTGGTGAACAGCCGCGAGCGGTACACGCGGATGGGGCGGCGGTGGTTCTGGGGCAGCACGCTGAGGACCGTCTCGGCGGTCCGCTCGCACCAGCCCCAGCCACAGGCCGCCGTCATGAGCGGACCGAGCGCCTTCGGCTCGGGCGGCCTGGGCACGCCGCGCGCCTCCAGCACCTTCCAGACGGGATCGGTGGTGAAGCGCTCGCGCCGCTCGGCCACGTAGCGCACCGCCAGTTCGGCGTGCCCGCGCCAGGTAATCGGGGCGTGCTGCTCGGCGCGGCGCATGCCATCGGCCCTGAACAACTCGCCCTGGCGCATGGCTTCGAGGTCGCGCTCGGGATACAGCGGGTCATCGGGGCCGCTCATCGCAGCCCCAGGCGGCGACTGCACACCGGCCAGGCGCCCCAGCCCTGGGCGGCCTGGGTGCGGATGGCCACGCTGATCTGCTGCGCCCTGGTCGCCAGGTCGGCACGCGGCGCGAACTGTGCGCCGCCGTGCCTCAGCCAGGTGCCATAGTCGAACTGCAGCCCCCCGTAGTACCCGTTTCCAGTGTTAGCAGCCCACTTCTGTGTGCTTTCACACTGGGCAAGCTTGTCCCACAGGCCGTAGGCTGGTTCTGGCGGTGGTGACTGCTCCTGTACCTCAACCTCGGGAGCCCCTATCTCCTCAGGCACGGGTGGTGCAGCGCCGCCGTCACCAATCGCGGAGACGATGAGGCCCAGGGCCAACGTAAGCGCGGCCATTAGAAGGGAAGCTCCTCACCGTCGGTCGGGACCGTTGCAGCGGTCCTGGCCGCGATTGGGGCCTGGCGGTGAACGCTGACCGCACGCTTGACGTTGGCGTTCAGGGAGGTCCTCAGGTGGCCCAGCACGAGGTCGCGGGCGCTCAGCAGCATCTGCTGGGCAAACTCCAGATCCGTCTCGGAGTCGTTGTCGGCGTCGATGAACCACTGCAGGCTGACCTCGGCGGCCTCGCTGCCGAACGAACCGTCACCGACCACCCGCTTGTAGCTGACGTGGACGGTGCGCTGGGGAATGGACTCAGGCATCACGCCTCTCCTTTCGGGTATTCGCGGAACTTGGCCAGCTTCCACTGGCCTCTAGCCAGCCGCTCCAGGCGCCTTTGGTGGGCGACCACGTCGGCACACGCCTCCGAGCAGTAGCTACGTCGGCCCGGCGGCACCGGCTTGCCGCAGCGCTTGCAGTCGGCCATTACTCGGGCTGCTCCATAAAGAAGCGGTCGCGTTCGATCTGCTCCTGGCCCTTGCGGTAGTCGCTGAGCCAGCGCTCCAGGGTGCCCAGCGTGTCGGCATAGCCCTGCGGGTCCTCGGGCTTGCCGATCACGTCGAGGTGGTTGAGGCTGATCAGCGTCAGACAGGCGAAGGCCCACTCCAGGCCGTCCAGGCGGTCGAGCATGTCGTGCGCCAGGTCGAACAGGTCCTGGGGCGTGACCTCCTCGCGCTCGATGGTGCGGTGCCCGTCAGTTAGCTCGTGGCACTTGTGCATCAGGCAGCCTCCGATCCGACCGGCGGCGGCAGCCGAAGCTGACGCGAGCGGCGAGGTAGCTGGTGCGGGTCCTCCTCGGGCAGCCCCTCGTAGAACTCTGGCAGGTCACTGCGCTTGGCGCCATGCAGGACACCGCCGCAACGGCAGCGGCAGCGAGGCCGCTCGGCCGTCTCGCACACCTTGACCTGGCGCTCCGAGAGGCGCCTCACGCCGCCTTGTCCTGACCCATCAGCTTGGCCGTGAGTTCCTGGGCCACGCGCACAAACTCGTCCATCGCGGCGTCGCCAGCGGGCACGATGGGGCTGCCGGTGTACGCCTTGGTGGTGATGTCGTAGCCCCTGGTCGACGTCTTCACCTCGACACTGGACACCCCGCTGCCGGTGGCGCCCTGGGCCAGCTTCTCGTCGATGGACATCAGCAGTTCCTCGATGTGCCCGACGTGCTTGAGTAGCTCGATCAGGTGCATGCTCATATCGTTCACGCTGCCGTCTCCTCCGTCCTGGGCTGCTCGGCGTCTTCCCGCGTCCGTCCCTCGGCGGCGCGAGCCACCAGCCACTCCTCAAACAACCTGGCATGGATGCGTAGCTGGTGGGGGCCAGCAATGACTGGAAACCCAGGTATGTACGTCCACTCGTAGATCCGGTCGACCGACACCTGGCACAGGTCCGCCGCCTGCTGCGCGGTCAACAGCAGCACCTCCTGAGTCCCGTTGGACTCTGCCATTACGCGACCTCCTCCAGTGAGTTCTCGCCTTGTAGCGATCCTTCGAGGACCTGCTCGGCGCGCCAGCGATCCAGCGCTTCAGCGATCAGGTGCGCGGCCTGGTTGTGCGGGGTGCGATGTTCGGCCCTGGCCATCGCCGCGAGCAGGGCAAGCTCCGTCGATTCGAGGGGCACATAGATGCTTCTGGGCATGGTTTGTTAGCCTGCAGCCCAGGGGCACCCACCACCAAGAGGGGGCGGTAATGACGCAATGTGCGTCTTTCGCTACCGGCGACTGAGTGTATTTATGCACATTGCGCGATACCCCCAGAGGCTTGTATGCCCAACGTAAAGAGCCTATAAGGGAGAGATGCGCTCGGCCCGCAGCGAACGCGAGACGTAGGTCAGATGGGGGCGCCGGTGGTCATTCACGTACAGCCTAATAGTGGGAAGACTGAGTCTTTTCTCGCGCTTCATTTCGCCAATCAACTCGATCTTGTCGCCCTTGAAGATGGCTCCATCATTTCGCGGGAGGAATTATGGGAACACCTCAAGCAATCGCTGCTCGAACGATTGGCGAAGCGGATGTTCAAACCCCGCAAGGGTCGTCGGGCTGACGGCCCGGGCGCGTCCCTCAGCGTGGACCCCACCGAGCGGACGCGCATCATCCGTACGGCCTACGACAAGCTCTGGCTGGAGCTTCGGCGCGAACCCCGCTTCACCGAGGTCGCGCACGAGATCGCTCTCCACCCCAGCAACCTGTGGCGCTGGCGCCGCGACAACGGCTGGCCGCCACCGCCGAACGGTGGGACCCTGTGATACCTCGGGTCAATATTGGTATCAGGCGGATTCACGCCTTATCATCCGACTCCCGCCCGAATCAGGCGGAAGCTAAATCAAGGGGCAGTGAAATGCCCTGGCGCCGTCTCACCGGCCCAGGGCGCGGCACTGGCACCCGAGGGAGTAGTCCTCTGATGACAGTACAGGTCCGTTCTACCACGCGCCGAGCGCGCAAGTCCGCCGTCGATAACCTCGGCAAGGGCGTCGTCAAGCTGGGCAATGGCAAGCTGTTGCTCAAGGTCGGCAATGGCCGCGACCTCCAGGGCAAGCTGGTTTACAAGCGCTATGGCCCGTTCGAGAACACGCCCGAGGGCCACGCTGCCCTGGTCGCCCAGCGTGACAGGCACGTCTTCGAGTTGGCCAATCGCGGGATGGAGTCGATGCCGCTCGGCCGCCAGGAGCGAGTCACCTTGCGCGCCTGGTCGCGCGAGTGGCTGGACACCGACGTGGCCAACAACAACGCCGCCAGCACCCTGACCAAATACGAGCGCGCCCTGGAGAAGCACGTCTGGCCGTTCCTGGGCGATGTCGCCCTGGTCGACCTGACCGACGCGATGCTCAAGCGCTGGCGCAAGGAGCGCCAGGAGGCAGGCCTGGGCGCCGACGGCGTGAACTACGCCCTGAAGCGCATCAAGACGTGCCTCAAGGCAGCCGTGGCCTCGAAGCGCACCACGGGGCTGATCGAGAACCCAGCCGCCAGCGTGGACGCCGTGCGCGTGGGCCAGCGCAAGCGCCACCAGAGCGAGAAGGCCGACTACCCGAAGCTCATGGCGGCGGCAGCCGGCCACCACCTGGCGGCCGTTATCCCGTTCACCCTGGACTCTGGCCTGCGCTGCTCCGAGGTCGGCGCCCTGCACTGGGGGGACATCGACTGGGACAACAACCGCATCTGGGTGCGCTGGCATCAGGTGTGCAGCGGCTCGGCCAAAAAGAACACGGTGCGGCGTGCCCTGGTGCCTGGCTCGAAGACCAGCGACGGCGAGTTCCACGATGTCCAGCTATCGGTCGCCACGATGGCGCTCCTCAAGGTGCACCGTGCGCGGCTGCGCGAGCTTCAGGGGCCAGGTTGGGCGGCTGGCCAGGTCAGCGAGTGGTACTACGCCAAGCACTCCGGCTCGCAGTCGGGCGAGGCCTACGTGGTGGCCACCGACCCAGGCGCCGAAGACGCCCTGGTCTTCCCGTCGGCCGACGGCACGCCGCTGCAGACCAACAACCTGTACGGCTGGTTCAAGCGGGTGTGCGCCAGGGCCGGGGTCAAGAAAACCTTCCACGGCATGCGCCACGATTGCGGCAGCTTCATGCTGAGCGACCTCGTGCCGCTGACGGTGGTGTCCGAGCATCTGCGCCACGCCAATACCGACATCACCGCCACGATCTACGCCCACCTGATCGGTGACCAGCGTCGCCTGGGCGCCGAGTCGATGGATCGGTTCTGGGCCTCGCTTGAGGTTCAGGCCGAGGTGGCGGTCTAGCCCCCGCCTATGGCTGATCGTTCAGCCGCCGCTCACCGCCGTCACCGAGAGGCCCCCGCCTGCCCAACAGGCTGGGGCCTTTTTGGCGTTCACCCTCTAAAGGGAGGTCGCGATGGCTCCGCGTCTTGAGCCAGGAGAACAATGGGTGCTGCGTCGCGGTGTTCATTCTGGCACGGTCATCCAGATCGAAGGCCAGACGTTCGCCGGCGCGGTCAAGTACAGGGTCGTCAAGAAGGGCGACAACACCGGCAGTAGCCGAGAGGATGACGATGGGAGAGTCCATACCAAGCCTCGTGACGAGTTCCTGGCGCTGTACGAGCGCAACTACAAGGCCAACGGGGCAGGCGTCCAGACGGCCTTCCGCCAGAACAATATGAGCCGACGGGCAGCAGCCAAGCAGATGGCCATGTCACAAGAAGCCGAGGTCCAGGCACTCCTGGGCGGGCCGGGCGCCAAGCGCTCGGTCACCAACGGTCACTACATCCACCCAGGCGACAGCGGCCTGGGCATCGCCGTCGAGATGATCACGCCCGACATGGCCCAGGCCTGGCTGGAGCGCGGCGGCATCAACCGCAAGCCCAGCGAGCGGGCCATCCTGAAGCTCGTGCACGCCATCCAGATGGGCGAGTGGGACCTGACGGGCGAGACGATCAAGCTCGACAAGGACGGCAAGGTGCGCGACGGCCAGCACCGCCTGCACGCTATCGTGCGGGCCGGCATCGCCGTGCCGTGCATCGTGGTGCGCGGCATCAGTGAGAGCGCCTTCGACAAGATCGACACGGGCAAGAGCCGCAACATGGCCGACGTGCTATCGATCCACGGCCACGAGAACACCAAGGCCCTGGCCACCGCCGCGCGCGGGCTCATCCTGATCGAGATGTACGGGCGGTACGACGTGGGCGGTGTCCGCCTGGGCCACCTGACCACGCCCAGCAACGCGGCCGGCCTGGCGTACATCGAGGCCCACCCCGAGGTGCACGATGCCCTGCGCCTGGCCGACAAGATCCGCAAGGAGGGCCAGTTCGTCGGCGGCACCGGCCTGTGGGCGATCATGCTGACCATGTTCTGGCGCCGCTCTGAGGAGCAGACGCGGGTGTTCGTCGACAAGCTCATCGAGGGCGCCCAGTTAGAGGCCGGCTCACCCATCCTGAAGCTCCGCAACATGTACCGTGGCGGGCGCGAGTGGCACTCCACCACCGATGCTCGCGAGCGGCTGATGGCCGTGGTCATCAAGGGCTGGAATGCCTGGCGTCGCGACGAGCTTGTCCAGGCACTGTCCTGGCATGACACGGGGCGAGGTGCCGAGAAGTTCCCGGTGGCCGAGTGATGGTCGCCATCCGCAACCTGGGCCAGATGGGCGTGCCCATCCCGTACCAGTACAGCGCCCAGGACCTGGGCACGCCCGAGCAGGAGAGCTACGGCCACAAGATGCGCCGCCTGCGGCTGGAGCTTGCCCTGACCCAGCGAGAGGTGGCCGAGATCCTCGGCTGCTCGCCCATAACACTCTCCCTCTGGGAGCGCGGCAAGCGCATGGGCAACAGCGCCGAGGCGGCTGCCCTGCCCCGCCGCGCCATCGAGCTACTCAGCCAGCGGCTCAGGCGGAAGCAGCGGCGTGATGGAGTGGATTCTGTTGGCGTGGCTCGCCAGCGGCCTAGTCGTCGCGTGGCTACTGAGTCGGTGGTTCCGGTTCCTGAGGGGCGACTTCGACGTGGCTAAGCGCGAGGCGCCGCGCATCGAGATGATGGAGGGCATGGTCAGCCAGAACGAGTACGCCACCGACCTGCGCTGGCGCGTGTTCACGGACATGGAGGACGGCTACCGCAGGAGCAACGTGCTGATGTCCCTGGGTGGCCGCTGGACGATCATCGACGGCGCCGTATTCAAGCGTCTAGCCGAGAACATCCTGGCCGAGCTATGACCATCCTGCTGGCGCAGTGCTACCGCCTGCCCTGGCTCAGCAACGAAGCGTGTACCTGCATGGGCGTGGCCTCCATCGTGGTGGCCGCCCTGGGCACTCTGTGGGTGGCCTGGTGGGTCGGGCGTGCCTGACGAAACCGCCGCCGCCTACGGAACTGCGGCAATCAATCTACTAGAGGCCCGCCTCGACAAAGTCTTGGAAACCTTCACAACCGACGAGCTTGCCGAGTTCTGGCAAGGTGCGACCGAGGCCTGCGCCCTGCGTCTGATCCGCCTCAAACCAGAGATGGTGCACCCGTCAGGCGACTTCTTACTGTGAAGCTCGGCATCGTCGGTAGCGAGGCGGCCAAGTTCACCTCGGTGACGGAGGCCGCCGCCAGGCGCGTGATCAACACGATGATCCGCAAGTTCGAGGCCGACCTCGTGATCAGCGGCCACTCGCCCCTGGGCGGCATCGACTGGTGGGCCATTGATGAGGCCGAGCAACTCGGGGTGGATACCCGCGAGTACCCGCCCCTGAGACGTGGCTGGCAGTACTACAGAGCGCGCAACCTGGCGATTGCCAATGCGAGCGACATCGTCGCCTGCGTCACCCTCAAGGAGCTACCCGAGGACTTCAGCGGGATGCGCTTCCCGCAGGGCTGCTACCACTGCCATACGCCGCCCGAGGACCACGTCAAGAGCGGCGGCTGCTGGACGATGCACCAGGCGCGCGACCTGGGCAAGAAGGGCGTGCTGGTCGTCATCGATCCCGACGGCGGCATACGCGCCCAGGTCAACGTATTGCGCCTGGCGACTCGTGCCGCCTCAGGCGAGTAATCAGCCGCTCCATCTTGCGGCGGCAGTCAGGACACACGCGCCAGACCTGGCGCTTCCCCTCGGGGTTCGTTCAAGTGACCTCGCGCATGTACGGCCTGACACCGCCCAGGCCGACCTCGTTGCGATAACACCAGTCGCAGCGTTCCCGAATCGCATGCATTGGTTCAGGCTAGTACGCAGCGTGAGCAACGAACGTGAGACTTGTATGAGATCGCAGTTAACAGACGGCATCAGGCCGCAGCAGGCCTTAGTCGGGCGAAGGTACCATCGGCAGGTATCTTCAGCCGTCAAACTGCGGCAAACTGCGGCAAATCAATCTCAAAGCGGGGCGCCGCATTTGATTCCTCCGAGATGTGTAGTGCCCCGTTTGGCGTTTACACCATGCCTCGATTTGAGTTTGGGGGCGGGTCTGGCGCGGCCTGGAACGGCCTGATTCCTGCGGCTTAGCATCTGCGATTCGGTATCTGCGATTGGTATCAAGGGTACTTGGCCGCCAGGTGCGTAGAATGAAATGACCCCCGCACCGCGTGAACGGTCGGGGGCCTGACACTACGGGAGGTGCCCCGCAATGCGTAAATATCGTAAGCGAGCCGCGTACGAGCGGTTCTGGGCCAAGGTCAAGCGAGCCGAGGTTGGCTGCTGGGAATGGCTCGGCACACGCCTGGACACGGGGTACGGCTGCTTCAGCGTCGGTAGTGGTCCTGGCAACCGCCATCGTGCCCACCGCTACTCCTGGGAGCTTCACTACGGCCCCATCCCCGATGGCCTACAGGTGCTCCACCACTGCGACAACCGCGCCTGCGTACGCCCTGAGCACTTGTTCCTGGGCGACCACAACATGAACATGCAGGACGCCGTCCGCAAAGACCGGTGGGCGGCGCGTAAAGAGCAGTGGGCGACCGATCGCCACGAGGAGTTCGAGCGCGCCCTGGCGAACTACCGCGCATCGAGGGGCATACCAGCATGACCACTCTCGACACCCGCTTCACGTCCATCGAGGACCGCCTGACCGCCATCGAACGCGACCTGGCCGTGATCAAGACCCGCCTCGACAACGTGCCCACGCCCTGGCTGATCATGGGCCTGATCCTGCCGCTGTACGGCTTGCTCATCCTGGGCTTCGCGGGCGTCTTCTACTTCCTGCTGAACTACGCCAAATGAGGCCTGTGCGACCGCTGTATCCACCGTGGACCGCCATCCTGATCGCGTTCTTTCTATTCGTCATCTGCCTCGCCCTGTTGGCCGGCGGTCAGGCCTTGCTCGCCGTCATCGTCGGCATCCTCAGTGGCTACTTCGCGGGCCAAGCCCACGCGAAGTGGGCGAGTCGCTTCGACTTCGCAGTGGAAGACACTTGCCCCAAGTGCGGCACCCAGGTGACTCTCTCCATGCGCCGTATCTCTAGCTTCCGCAGACTATGACCCGCGTGTGCCTGGTGCCCGCCCTGGGCGCCATCAGCTACCCCGAGGTAGACGCGAACGATCCGAACGCCATGCACGATCTCCTGGGCGGCTATCTGGAGCCAATCCAGCTACCGCCCTACCTGGGCCAGCAGGGCCTGATGGGCCTGGTGGACGAGGACGGCCTCCGCAAGAACCTGCCCCACAACGTGTACTCGGTGCTGCTGGGCCAGCCCCTGGTCGGGCCAGTCATCATCGTGCGTACCGATCCGCCCGACACCGTCGACCTGACCGACGAGGATGTGGCCGCCCTGGACGAGTACTTCGGGCACACCTTCGTCGTCGTTCTGTGACCTGGCAAGTCTGCCCCAACTGCGGCGGCTCGGGCGAGGTCTGGTCGGAGGCCACGCCCAAGCGGCGCAACCACCAGGGCTCGGTGTACCAACGCACCGCTGACGGCCGCTGGTGCGCGTCGCTGATGGTCGAAGGCGAGCGCAGAATCAGCTACGCCAGGTCTGAAGGTGAGGCCTGGGAGAAGCTCCGAAAGCTGCGGCGCCAGTACCGCCTGCCGCCCCTGCAGCCGCCGACCGAATGAGCCAGCCCGACCTCACCCAGGATCAGCCCGAGTGGCCGCGCACGGCAGGCTGGCGACCCAGTGACGCGAAGTATGACTACGAGTACGCCCCGCGCCTGGAGCACTGGTTCGACGGCAGGAGCGAGTACAGCTACTGCGGGCGGATCGGCGTCTGGGGCACGGGCAGCGGCGTGCGCGCCAGGCGCCGCTGTAGGTTGTGCATCATGGCCATGCTCACCGACGGCAAGCTGCGCGTGATCGGCGTAGCTCGCAACGCTTGGTAGAAAGAATTGCCCCGTTGACGCCCGCCGATGGGACGATCTGCCTGACCGCATCGAATGGGGCTGGGTGCTACACCCAACTTCAATGCGGGTTTGGACCACTTAGAGCGGGTGCCCGGAGCCGAGGCTGTGGTAGGTACGTCCCCTTTCTGACTCCCCGGCTCCGGACCAGTTAGAGGAGCCTCGCCAGCGCGAGGCCACCGATCAACAGGCCCAGCCGCAGGTCGATCATCGACAGGATGAGCAGCACCACGGCGACGATAAATATGACCAGGCCAATCAGCCAGCCGATGGTGATCGAGTAGCTCCTGACAGTGGTGATTTGCATTAGCTACCTCCTCAGGTAGACGATCTGCCAGCTACCCGCCCAGGCGTCCCACTGGCTGCGGCTGATCTGCGAATAGATGCCCTGGTAACCCTCGGCGCTGTTGGCGATCCAGAGTTGGCCGTTGCTCACGCCTCGGATGCCGACGAAGTGGTACCAGCGGGTGCTGTTGAGCACGCCAGCCGTCGAGGCGCACAGGTCGTAGGCCTCGTCGAAGTCCACCCAGGCCTGGACGGCCTCGGGTCCGTAGCTACCCAGAACATCGACCACACACTGGGTGCTCTCCAGGCCGTTGGCGGGGTTGACGCAGTTGGGGTAGCCAACGTTGAGCCCGACCTTGATGCGATTCGAGTCAGGGTCCAGACCAGTAGCCCGGAGAGTCCAGTCAGTAGCGCATACAGAGCAAGTCCAGCCGGCTTCCTGGGGAGCCATGTACAGGCCTCGGTTCTGATCGAAGTACCAGTACCAGTCTCCTGTCTCCTCACCGAAAGGGCGTGCGCGAAACTGCGCCCGTCTCCTCGTACCAGTAGTAGACGGCCTGGTGGCCATAGGTCTTGGAGATCGTGTGCCCTTCGGCCTGGACCTCGTAGATCTCGTCCGAGGCAGGCGTGTCGCCAGCGTTGAACATGGCGACCTGAACGCCTTCACCAACTACAAAATCGCTCATAGCTCCCCCTAGCGTGGAACTGCGGGTGTCGGGACGAAGTGGGCATACAGCAGCCCCGTGGCAGTGCCGCTGACGATGAACTGGCACGCGACGTTGACCTGCAGATACTGGCCGGCGGTGGCGTCCCCGAAGACGCAGAAGCCGGCGTGGAACTGGCCGCTGCCGGTGTTTGTCCAGCCGTTGGTGACCTTGCCCGCGCCGATCAGGCCGCCGCACTGCACGGTGGCGGTGGCGCCGAAGCTATTCAGGTTGACCGAGCCGTCCACGTAGCAGCCGATCACCCAGTGCCCGCTCTTGGGGATGGTCAGCGTGGTGTTGGCGCTGGTGCCGTTGTTGACCAGCGTGACGCTGAGCGGGACGGTTACCTCGGTGTCGGCCGAGATCTGGATGAAGGTCACCTCAGATGCACCACCAGTACGTGCCGTCGGCGTACCACGAACACGAGTCGCCGTTCTGGATGACCACCGTGGTGGTGATGGCCGTGGCCCCAGGCCCAGCCATACCCGAGCTACCCGTGGCGTAGAAGGTGATCGGGCCGCCCCAGGCCTTGACGAAGCGCCACTTGCCGTTGGTCGCGGCGCCCAGTTCGTAGTTGCCCGTGGTGTACACCGGCCCTTCGCCGGTGATACGCGGGTCGGCCACGGTCTTGTTACTGAGCGTCTGGGTGGCGGTGGCGCCCACCAGGCGGTCGGCGCTGGGGTAGGCGTATGCGCCGCTGGCGTCGAAGGCGATGCCCTGGTTGGCGGGCGTGCAGAAGATGCCCGCAGCCGTGACGCTGACGCGGAACCAGTCGCTGGTGGTCGGGCCGCTGGTGAAGGGGGCGATCTTGTCCGAGGTGACCGTGCCAGCGGCCAGGTCGGCGCCCGTCAGCGAGCCGTCCTGAATGTTCGCGCCCGTGACCGTGCCTGCGGCGATGTCGGTGCCGGTGATCGTGCCGTCGGCAATGTTGCCGCTGGTCAGCGTGCCCGTGGCGATGTTGGCGCCGGTGATCGTGGCGGCGGCGATGTCGGCGCCGGTGATCGTGCCGTTGGTGATCTTGGCGCTGGTGACCGTGTTGTCGACGAGCTTGCTGCCGTTGATGCTGCCGTCGGCAAACGCGCCTGGGTTGATGGCCCCGCCCTGATGGCTGCCGTTGTGATTGTGTCCGGTGCTCTGGTTGAACAGCCCGTCGAGGGTGATCAGCGACCCGCGCAGCCCGGCCGGCTGATCGAGGTAGTCGGCCAGGTCGTCGTCGTCCACGGCCAGGGCGAGGTTGAGTTCGGTGGTCAGATCGCTCATTACATGGTCCTCGTGGCGCCGATCTTGAACCCGCGCATGTCGCCAACGCGCGTGCCTCGGAAGCGCTTGATAATCCCGTAGACGGTCAGGATGCGGAACTGGGTGGCCTGGATATCGATGCCCCAGGAGCGCCCACCACCCGCTTGCGGCGGCAGCAGCCGCTCCTGATAGCCGAACACGGCGATCTCGTTGACCGTCTCGTCGGGTAGCTCGATGGCCAGGCTGCCGGGGACGGAGGCGAAGTTGATCATGGCCTGCTGCATGGCCGCCGAGTCGTAGCGGATGGCCGCCCCATCCAGGCGGGTCTGGAAGCCGCGTGCATCGACGGTCATCTGCAGGTCACGCTTGAAGGCCGGCACCACGCGCTCGTGGAACGCCACGATCTCCATAACCGGGGTGTCGGTGGTGGTGGTGTTGGAGAGCGCAGCCTTCAGCGAGAGCGCGTTGCCGACCATGTTGGCGGGCGTCTGGATGCGCTGGCCGTTGCCCGTGAACTCGCCCAGGGCGATCCAGCCGCCCGAGGGATCGGTGCCTGGGGCACCCGACGAAGCCATGATGCGGTAGCTCAGCGTCACCTCGTCGCCAGGCTTCATCGTCGGCCCGAAGACGCTGAAGCCGAGCCAGTGCTTGAGATCGGCCTCGAACATGGCGTGGTGCAGCGGGTAGACGATCTCGCTCGGACCGAGGACAAATTCGGCGCCGCTGTTGGGCGCCAGCGGGTTCTGGACGAGCTTGATCCAGTCCCAGCCGCCGTCACCGAAACCGATGTACAGGCGGTCCTGGCCGCTCGCGCCACTCGTCGACATGGCCGTGATCTGGCGCCCAGGCCAGTGCGCCAGGCTGCCGTCCCACTGGTCGTCGAAGACGATCTGCACGCCCTCGTCGGTGTTCTTCTCTTCCCAGGAGCCGTAGCTCAGCAGGTAGCTCGCGGCCGGGTAGTCGGTCGTCGAGGTCGGGTTCCAGATGCCCAGGTAGGCCTGGTAGCCGCCCCAGCCGCACAACACGCGCGGCTCACCCCGAACGGGTGAGGCGTTGTCCAGCAGCCGCCCTGGACCCATCGGCGTAAGCTGCGCGCCCGGCATGTCCAGGCGGTAGAAGGCGGGGCCGGCCCGAAACCACAGGGCGCCCATCCAAGCCTGGGCGCGGTAGCCATTGTCGGAGTTGGGCGTCGAGGCGATGCCGGGGAACAGGTCGTTGACGGAGCCGTCGGAGTTGAGGGTGTACAGCGTGCCGTCCTCTTTGAAGATGACCAGCGTCTGGCCGGTCTGGCGGATAGCGCTGATCCGCACACTCGGGTCACCGATCAGGAACGGACCGGACCAGTTTGCCGACACCTTCGGGTCCGAGGTGACCTTACGCACCACGCTGTTGACCACGTCGGCGCCCCACAACTCGGTGCCAACCACCTCTAGCCTGAAGATGTTCATCGGCAGCGCACACTGGGTCCACGTCCCGCTGGGCGTGCGCTCCCACACGGTTCCACCGTTGGTGGCGATGTACAGGCTCTTGGTAGCTCCAGCGAACCCACCCTGGAAGACCGCCGCGTCGTTGACAACGTTCGGCGTGAAGTCCTTGTCCACCACCTGGCCAGCGTTGGTGTCGTCGGTGCGGCGGTAGACCTTGGTCCCCGAGCAGACGAACTGGGTGAGCGTCAGGCTGGCCGTGTTGTAACCGTCGATGATCTTCCAGACGCTGCTGCCTGGCGCGGGGCTGGGCATGATCGGGTGGACCAGCGGGCCCTTGCCGACCAGGCCGCCGGACACGGTGATGTCGTTGCCCCAGTAGTAGCGCTTGTCGCCGTAGCTGGACTGGACGCGCTCGCCGTAGCCGCCCGAGGCGTGTGCCGGGAAGGTGCGCTCGCGGTACACCGGCGCCGAGCCGTACTCCTGCACCGAAGGCACCACCGAATCCAGCATCTGCTGCTTCTTGCCGACCATCAGGCCGTCCTGGCTGGTCACCAGCATGAACCCGAGGCGGTCGTTGGGCGAGCCGAGGATGCTGCCCATCCGCATGTGGAAGGGCCACGGCCTGCGGCGACTACTGAGCAGTGACACGTTCGGGGATCACCTCGGCCAGCCCGTTGGGCGGCTTCTCCTGGCTGGCGGCGACCTGGGCCTCCAGGCTGGCCACCCGCGCCCGCAGGTAGGCAAGCTCCACGGTGGCCTGGCCGATCAGCAGCACAAGGTCGTTGGTGGTGTAGGGAACTTCGGTCACGTCGTCGGCAGTCCAATCAGGCGGGAGATGAAGGTCATGTCGATGGCCTTGAGGTCTTCGTCCAGCGGCCCCAGGGCGCTCTTGATGAGTGTCTCGTCGTCGGCCGACATCTCGTACGGCGGTACCTTCAGGTCCTCGGCGGCGAGCCAGGACCAGTGCTGGTGAATGATGGCGCGAACGTCGGTGAACTGGCGCAGCACCGCGCCGACGTTGGCGTTCACCTCGTACGCGTTGACGGGCGAGAGTCCTGCGGTCATGCGCGTGGCTCCAATCTGTCGAGTCGGGCGTTGGTGTCCAGCATGTAGCTCCTGAGCGCCTCCCAGAGAATGGCCGTCACCCGCGCGTAGTCCATGCCCATTGGCTTGCCGTCCTTATCGGTGGACACGATCTCGGGGTAGAACGGCTGGAAGTCATCGGCAACGAAGCCGATGTGGTGGGTGGTGGTGTCAGCCTTTGCGCCCTGGGCACGCCAGGTATGGTCGTACTCGATGCCCCGCAGGGCCGGGTTGAGTACGCCCGCGATGGGATCGCGCATCGGCTTGACGTTCTTCTTGAACTCCTTCGAGCTTGCCGTCACCCAGGCGTTGGCGTAGCCCTGGCCGTTGACGTTGGCGGTGTTGTTGGTGCGGAAGCCGTAGCCGTCAACCGGCGCGCTGTAGGCGTTGTGGCTGGTCGCTGACTGCACTGCGCCCAGCGTCTGGAGCAAGCCGCTGCCGTAGATCGACATGGGGCTGACGTTGTCGTAGCTGCGCCGCCAGTTGATGTACGAGTTCTGCGCGTTGGTCAGCGAGTCGTTGCCGCCGAAGTTGATGTAGTAGACCAGGGCACCCGCGCCAGTAGGCATCCACGTCACGTTGGGACCAAACGCCATCATTGATGCGCCGGCGTAACTGTTCATACGGAAGTTGACCAGTTGACCCTGGCTGAAGAGGCTTATCTCACCGCTGTTCATGCCAATCCCGTAGCCGCTGCCGCTGCCCGCGTCGTAGATGCAGAGGCGGTTGCCGAGGGCAGCAGCAATGGCGATTGGCGCATTCAGCGAGTTGGCCACGCTGCTTGAGCCCACCAGCAACTTGGTGGTCAGCAAGAGGCCGCCGGCGCCGTCCATCTGGACCAGGCCGCTGGCACCGCGCACCACGAGCGGCCCGTTCTGGGAAGAGATCAGCCCGATGGCACTGTCAGTGGTGTACAGGTAGCGCCCGCTGATATCGCCCGTCGCACCGATGCTGCCGCTGCTGACCGACACGTTGCCGGTGACCGACAGGCCGCCCGTGCTGATCGTCAGCCCCCCGGCGTTAGCCAGCGACATCAGCAGGGTGGAGCCAGCCTGGTTGTACCACGAGGTGCTGACGCCGCCCGCGTTGTACCAGTTGACGCCGTTGCCTGGGCCGACGTTGAAGAACATGTGCTCAACCGCATCGGCGGTCTGGATGTAGTAGGGCGAGTTGTTCCGCTGCGAGTGGATGACGTTGCCGAGCGTGCCGCGCACGTCGCCCGCGATGGCCAACGTCGAGGGCGTGGTCCACTGGACGTTGTAGTTGCTCGCATCGACTTTGGTGAGCATCTGGCCAGCGGTGCCGCCGACCGGGATGCCCTGGCCTGGGGGTCCCTGCGGGCCGATCCCGCCGGCCGGCCCTTGCGGCCCCTGGGCGCCGGTCGCGCCCGCCGGACCCTGCGAGCCGGTGGCGCCAGTCGGGCCTGCAGGCCCCTGTGAACCAGTCGGGCCAGTTGGTCCAATCGGCCCTTGCGGGCCTGGCACCGTGCTATCAGCACCCTGTGGCCCCTGGGGGCCAGTCGCGCCAGCCGGACCCTGAGGACCGACCGGACCTATTGGCCCCTGAGGGCCTGGTGGCCCAGGTGGTCCGGCGGGTGGCTGAGGCGTGCCGACAATCCCGCCCCTCGGTGTCGGGGGCAGTTCAGGCGCGTTGATGACCACCGGAATGGCACGGCCCATCAGGGAGCCACCGTCGGCCAGGCATCCGCCGTCGTCGTCCAGATCTCGCCCAGGATGCGGCCAGTTGCGACGCTCGTGCCGAGTGCCCTCCACCACAAGGTCTGCGAGTTGGTGACATCGATAGCCGTGCCCGCGCGCGGTGTGCCCGACTCCGAGTACGCCTGGTTGACCGACAGGCCACGCGGCGTGAAGCCGGCTGGACACGCCAGAGCGACCACGGCGTTCCACGTCGTCGGCACGGTCAGGTCGTACTGGTGGCCGACCTGATTGCCGATGCGGCGGATGGCGATGCCGCCCGGCCCGACCGTCCAGCCGTTGGCGACGCGCGCGTTGACCGCCAGCCAGCCGGTGTCGCTGTTGAGGTCGACGATCCAGGCCGAGCCGTTCCAGACCATGACTTGCGTCCCCAGTCCAGCCGTCACGCGGAAGGTGCGACCCACCCAGTTGCCCGTGCCAGGCAGTGCGGCCTGGGTTGCGGCCGTTTCCCAGGCGAAGCCCGACGGACCCTGCGGGCCTGTGGCGCCATCTGCGCCGGGCGGGCCTTGCGCTCCCGTGGCGCCCTGCGGCCCGGCAGCCCCCTGTGGCCCCTGCGGACCAGTTGCCCCGGTTACGCCGGGCGGGCCGGGCACCGTCGAGTCCGCACCTTGCGGTCCGGTCGGTCCGGCTGGGCCGGCTGACCCCGACGGGCCGGCCGGTCCCTGGGTCCCCTGAGGTCCCTGCACGCCGGCTGCGCCCGCTGACCCCTGAGGCCCCATCGGTCCCGCTGGGCCTACCGCGCCCTGGGCGCCCGTGGCGCCTGGTGGCCCCATGACGCCAGCTATGCCCTGCTGACCATCCTTGCCCGCTGGCCCTACCGGCCCGATGGGACCTGCTGGCCCAGCGGGACCTTGCGGCCCCTGCGACCACGTCGGGGGCAGCGGCTCGCCAGCGACCGGGTTCCAGTTGACGCGTGTCACCTGGCGACCGACCCCATCAGCGGCAAGCCGACCACCTCGTTGAAGCCGATGCGGCGTACGCCTGGCGGCGCCCAGATCAGGCTCTGGCGGGTGAACTCTGCGGCGGCGTCTTTCTGGCTGGCCTGGAGGCTGCCGGCGGCTGCCGCGAACATATGGCTGGGCCACAGGTGCCAGGCCTCGATGTGGCCCGCCGAGGCGGCGTAGTCGAGGTCTACAGCTAGCTGGTCTTCGTCGTCGGTCGGACCAGTCGTCGAATCAGCATTGTTGACCCACGTCCAGGCCGGGCGCAGAGCCGTCACCCACACGTTGGCTGGCGCGTACGGGCCGCTGGTATTCCGCAGCATGACGTGGCCCTGCTGCACGGTCGTCTCGAAAGGCGCCTCGCCAAACGGCTTGTACCAGCCGTACTGGACCCGCGTGACCTGGGTCGGGTTGGTGATCCAAGGCGCCTGGTAGGTCAGGTCGACATCGCCGTAGCCACTCGTCTGGACGGCGGCGATCAGGTCTTCGAGGAAGCAGCGCCGCAGGCCGGCCATCACCGCCACGCGTAGCTCCTGATCCGGGTGGAGGTGGGTGAAGTCGGCTAGCTCATTGGGCTGCATCGGGTAGGCCCAGTTGCGGTCGACGATCACGCGGCCCGAGGCCGAGTCGAACGACAGCACCATGCGCGTGCGGTCCTGGGCGTTGTAGGTCGCCGGCGTGCCGTCGGCCTTGATCCCGCGCCGCAGGAGCCACAGGTTCTCTGGGCCACCCAGGAGCGCCGAGCTTTTGAGCGTTGGCATGTACGCCGCGATGGTCGTCGAGGTGGTCGGCGTCTGGGAGTCCTGGGCAGCCTGGAAGAACGGGCCGGTCCTGCGGGCCACCTCTTGATCAAGTTGCGCGAGGGTGATCACGACGGTGGCGGTGGCGGCGCCGTGAAGATCTCAGCCGGTGGCGTGTTGTCGGTGATCTCGGCCTTGCCTTCCAGCAGCAACGTCTTCACGTAGTCGTAGTCCGACTGGTCGAAGTCCGTCTCATGGCCTGGGCCGTAGACGATGCCCTCCTGGCCTGGGCGCGGGTCGGCCGAGGCCGCCAGGAAGCGCAGCTTGGCCATTTACTTCTTCTCCTTGCTGGGCTTGGTGCTGGTGGTGTCCTCGCGGGCGGTACGGTCGCTGAAGTGCTGCGGCTGGGCCATGTTGGCCTCCTCGGCAGCTACGTCGGCAGCCTTGCCATCGGCGCGCAGCGCAGCGAACTCCTCGGCGCTGACATCAAGCTCCTGGCCAGCCGCATGCTCACCCCACGGGACGAGCAGTCTCACCTTCGGCATTACTTCTTGCCTTTCCGTTTGGGGAGCTTGCTCTCGTCCACTCCCTTGAGCTTCTTGCGCGCCTCATCGGAGCTGAAGCCGGGGACCTGGCCCCCGGCTGCGGCGCCAAACAGGCGCGCCTGAGCCTGGCTAACAGGCTTCTTGTACGGGCGCCCGCCTGGCATGTCAGCCCTCGCCGCCTGTGGTGGCCTTCTGTTGGACGGCGAAGAACGGGTAGCGGCTGGCCTTGGTCGGCTGTTGGCGGTTGACCGGGTTGGGGATGGCCCAGGCGAAGCGGGCGGTCACGCGCAACGCGACCATGTCCTGTTGCATCAGGTTGTATTGGATGACCGGCGGCGCGCCGTTGTCGGTGATGACGCCCGTGTCGAACATCTCCATGCTGATGTCATCTCTGATCGAGAGCATGCTCTGGTCCCACTGGCCGCCGATCATGCTGTAACCCGTAGCACCCGTGGCGAAGCTCGTAAAGCCAGCATTCGAGAACACGATTGGCTCGCCGTACAGCGTGCCCGTGTTGATCGAGGCATTCGGCGTCGAGTTGTCGCCCAAAAAGAGCAGGCCCTTGGTCGTATCGCGCAGGCCGCGCAGCTTGGCCTTGACCTGGCGGCGTGCCCAGAAGCCGGTCACGTCGAAGCCGTCGGCCTCCACCGCAGCCATGGCGGTGTTGATGTCGTCGAGGTAGTCCACGCTGCTGGTGCCCGCGACAACGAGGTTGCCTGCCGAGTTGGCGCCCGAGACGATGCTGGGCGGGAAGGTGCTCGGGGCGTTGGTGCCGAAGAAGATCGCGTCGTCCAGGGCGACGGCGAAAGCCTCGGTGATCTTGGGCTTGGTCTGCGACCAGAAGTCGTAGTCCATGTCGTCGAGCAGGTTCTTGGCGATGGGCACGAGCACCGCCATCTCTTCAGCATTGAGGTAGACGTTGTCCCATTGCAGCGAGGTCGTCTGCTTCATGCCGATGTCGCGGGCGTCCAGGCTGGCGCCGGTGATCCAGTACGCGACGGGTAGCTGGCTCATGACCGGGATGCGCTGCTGGGCGCGCTTCATGCGAACGTGAGGCATGAGCGCCATAGCTGCCGACTTGACCTCAATGGACTGCACGATGTCGCGCTGTACGTCCTCGGGGATAAGCGGCCCCGAACCTGGGGTCGCCCTGGTGGCGATTGAGTTGTATGGAATGAGAGTGGCCCTCTAGGAACGGGGCCGCTCCCGCGATGACTCAGCGTTCGAGCGACCCTACGCGCTGTTGTGTCTCGCGCCCCCTACGCCGTAGTAGCCGCGCAGGATGTCCGACACCTTTTGATCCGCTGCTGAACTGCTATAGGCGGGCAGGAGTTCCGGTTCGACCACCTGGCCGCGCGCCTCGCTGAGGAGTTGCTTGCGGAACGCTGCGTTCCGTCGAAGCTTGCTCTCGGCTTCCCGTTCGCCTTCAGCCTTCCAGTGTTTTTCGAGGCTCTTGAGCGCCTCGCTGACAACCAGCTTGCGTCCGTCCAGGCCTCGGCCAGCACCCTCGATGTTCATGATCCGCTGCTGCTCTGCTGCGGGCAGGGCCTGCATGAGCGGGTCGATGGCGATGCGGTCGTGCTGAGTGCCAACGTTGCGGAAGAAGTCCAGGGTGGTGTTGTCCTGCTCCTGGGCCTGCTCGGCCTGACGATCCTGCTCGGCATACGCCCAGGGATCAGAGTCGCGCAGCTTCTTACGATCTTCCTGGCGCTGGCGCTGAGCACGTTGCGCCTCGCGGCGGTCAGTCTCAGCTTGGACTTTGCGGTCTAACTCCTCCTGGGTCAGCGAGAGCTTCTGCGACGCGCCGCTGGCTTCACCCGATTCCCCGTCCTCGGCGGGGGCCTCCGTAGCAGGCCGCTTGTTCAGCAGGCGATCCCACCAGTGCGTCGAAGGCCCCTCGCGCGACTCGTCGGAAACCGGCTCGGCCGCTGCTGCATCGGGAGGCTGCGCTCCCTCTGAAGGGGTGTTTGGTTGTTCGTCCGCCATCATAGGCCCTTTCTAACCACCAAAGGAATAGTTGGGCGCGTTCGCCCACGGGTTGGCCGCGATAGCGCCGAACGGCATCTGTGGCGGCATCTGCGGTCCAGGCGCGCTCGTGCCCTGGGCCAGGCCCGTGTAGATCGGGTTCGCGAACTGCGAAGGCAAGGGGCGTGGCGCGTTCGGCTCGGGATTGCGAACGCCCGATAGCTGCGGGTCGGAGCCTGGCCAGCCAGGGATGAAGTTGGCGCCGGCGGTCTGGCCAGGAGCGGCGGGTGCCCCAGGGCCAGCGGGGGCTGGTGCGCCTGGAGGGCCGCCGTAGTTGGTGCGGTTGAGTTGGGCGGCAATGTCGATGGCCTGGGGATTGGGGGCGTTGCTCGCGGCGCTGCCCAGCATTTGCTGGTAGGCATTCTGGGTGGCCTGCTGGGCGACCTGGGTCGGGTCCTGGGCCTGGTAGGTGAAGGCACTCTTCATCTGCTCGCCCGTCGGCATCTTGCCCTGGCGCACCATGTCCATCACGTCGGCGTAACCGGCGCCGACCGGGTTCATGTTGGTGCGCGCATTGATGGCGTTGACCTGCTGGTTGCCCGCGCCCAGGGCGGCCGTGTAGGCCTGTTGGCGCATGCTGGCCTCGTCCTTGGCGCGGGCCAGCAGAGCGTCGTCCTGGGCGGCCTGGAGGCTGGCCTGCTGCGGGGCGATGTTCTGGTCGTGCCAGGTGTTGAAGTCGCGCAGGGCGTCCTCGGCGGTGTACTGCTTGCCGTCGACGAACTGGCCAACCTTGCCCTGGACCTCCTGGCCCTTCTGGAGCATCAGGTTGTGCAGTTGCCCCACCCGCGCGGCGACCTGGGCCTGGGTGACCGGCGTGTAGTTGGGGTTGTCGACGAAGCTGACCTTGCCCGTGTTCGGATCGACCTGGGCGTACTGGCCGTAGGTGGTCCCCAGCGTGGCCTGGACCGTGGTCGGCTGGTTGGCCTGCTGGATCTTCTGGACAAGCTCGGCCTTTTGCTGGGTAGACAGGTCGGTCCGCGCCTGGATCTCCGCGATCTCAGGGCCAACCTTCTGCTTGGCGATGTCGGTGGCGGTGGCGATCTGGCCGGTCTGCGCGTTGATCTGGCCCACCTGGGCCTGGCTCTGGAGGATGTTCTGGGCGTCGACCTTGTCCTTGGCGTCCTGCTGACGGTCGAACTCCTTGTCCTTCTGCGCCTGGGTAGCGTTGAACTGGCGGATGTCCTCGGCCAGCTTGTCCTGCCCCAACTTGTCGCCGGCGTACTTGGACGCCATCGCGGCGTAGTCGGCGTTGGTCATGTAGCCGCGCCCGGCCGCCTCGTTGGCCTGCTTCTCGGCCATCTCCTGCTGGCGGTCGATGCGGTCCAGCGCCTTCTTCATCTCGTCGTCGGCGTTGGGCACGCCTGGCGGGACCACCATCTGCCAGGTCTTGTTGCCGTTGGCGTCAGGCGGCCCGCTCTGGGTGTAGTAGCCCGTCTTTTCGTCCCCGATGTGCGGGACGGTAGTCGAGGCCGTCGGGGCCTTCACGTCAGGCGCACCAGCCAGGCCCCACTGCGCGCCCTTGCCCTGGGCGGCAGAGTTGTAGTTCAGGTCCAGCGTCTCGCGGGCACCGTTCTGGGGGTTGGTAATCACCATCTTGTAGCCCTGGACGACGGGGATCATCTGGCCGTAGCCGTTGCTGACGTACTTGACGTCGGGCTGCGGCGGGGCCGCGTTCCAGCCGCTGCGCTGGGCCTGCTGCAGGAGCAGGTTCTGGGTGGTCGGGTCCAGATCCGGCGTCAGCGGGAGGCTGGCCGACTGCGCGGTGCCGATGGGAGGTGTCGCTGCGCCTTGGGCTGGGGCCGCAGACTGGGTCCCGCCGAGACTGCCTGGTGGAGTGAGGTTCGGGAGGCCGACCATTAGCTACCCCTTCCTGCCGCAGCGAGGCGGCGGTCGCGTTCTTGAGCGCCCATAGCGCTCAGCACCTCGTTCTCGGCCTGGGCGCGGCCACGGCTGGCGGCGGTCTGCACGAACTGATCACGCTGCGCCTGGCTGGCGCCCTGCCAGGCGGACGAGGCCATGAGTTGCTGGATCTGCTGGTCCATGTACTGATTGGCCAGGGCCTGGGCGTAGACCTGCTCGTCGTACTGCAGCGGGATGTTGCGTAGCGTCTGCTGCAGCGGCGAGGGGGCGTAGGTGACGCCCGCGTCGCGCAGGGCCTGGGACGTCTCGTCGCTCAGCCCCTGCTGCTGGTACTGCTGTAGAAGCTCGCCGCCTGAGCCGCCCACGAAGCGCCCCGCCAGGCCGCCAACAACTGGCGTCGCGCCGACGCCGGCCGCGCGCTCGTTGCCTGGCGCACCGCGCAGCATGTCGTAGGCACTCAGCGCCGCGCCGCCCACGCCAGCTAGCTGGTCGCGGAGGGCGAAGTCAACCGCCGAGGGGCGCGTGGTGTTGCCTGGCGCGACGAGGTCGGTCACCTTCTGGATGGCCGGTGTCAGGTCTTTGGCAAGCTGCGAGGCCTGCTGGTCAGCCCGCTGGCTGACGATGTAGCGGTTGCGGAAGATGTCGCGGTTCATGTTGATCTGCGCCGCCGCGCTCAGGGCCGGGATGCCCTGGACGGCTCGCTGCATCAGGTTGGCTGGCTGGGCCGCGCCGAACGGGTTCAGGCCGGCGAACGTCGAGTAGGCTAGCTCGCGCATGTCCTGCTGACCTGGGTAGTTCATGGCGTGGTCTACGGCCTGGCGGGCGATGCCCGCAAACGGCGCCCAGTTCCGCAGGTTGATGTGGGCGTACTGCGGGTGGCGGTTGCCCTGGGCGTCCACGGGCGCCTCGCCGGGCAGCATGTACACCAGGCCCTGGTCCTTCACGTACTGCGGCACGTCGGCGTAGTCGCGGGCGGTCTGGTCGTCGCGGTTGTTCCAGATCTCGCTGGAGATCGCCGGCAGGCCGATCAGGCTGCCCACCGTGGAGGCGAAGGCGCCCTTGTTCTCGCCAAACGAGCGCGCCACCTGGGCGGGTCCCTGGAAGCCGACGTTGAAGAACGGCACCATCTGGTTGACCAGCTTGGTGAACTGGCCACCCTGGTTGAAGTCGATGGTCACGTCGCGGCCCTGGATGACCGACTGCACGGGGTCCAGGCCGCGCTTCTCGGCCAGGCGCATGGCGGCGATGCGCGGCCCTAGCTCGACGCGCTCGCCCAGGCTCTCGACGGGCTTGAGGGTGGCCAGGTTCCGCAGCAGCCGCCCCAGGTCCTCGCTCGAATTGACACTCCAGACGTGCTTTTGGCCAAGCTCGCGAGCAAGCTCCTCGCCACGCTTGGCGATGTCGGCGGCAGTCCCGCCTGGAGCCGAGAAGGCACCCGACTCGCCACCGCCGCCGAGCAAGTAGCGCTGGGCGCCCTCGCCCGCGTACTCGCCTCGGGTGATGCCCTGGAAGGCGTCGGCATAGCCCTTGGCAAGCTCGCCCAGGACGCGCGGGATGTGTTGTGGACCACCCTCGCGCACGGCACTCCGAAGCGCGTACTCGGGGATGTCCAGGGCGGCGTTGCCTGCCAGGAAGACCGGGTTGCGCGAGGTGGCCAGGGATCTGAACATGCGCCCCCAGGTTTGCGCCCAGTCCGGCAGTTGGGTCACGCCGGTCTGGTTGATAGCCTGGCCCAGGGCCTTGTTGTCGGTGACGAACTTCTGTTTGACGCCGTCGACGAAGCCCTGGATGGTTTCCTGCTGGCTGGTCGGCTTGAAGTCCTGCGGGACTTGGCGGAACTGCGGCTGGCCGCTGGCGGCGTCCACGTCCAGCAATGACTGGAAGGCTTCGTTCTTGCGCGCCATGCGCTCCACCTGATGGGCGTACGCGACCATCGAGGCGATGGGGTCCTCGCGAGCGCGCTCGGTGCCAGCCTGGGTGTAGGCGTGGACGTCGCGGCTGGAGAGGCCGATCTTGCTGCCTGCGGCCTGGCCGCCCTCGGTGGAGTTCATGTAGTCGAGGATCTTGGTCTTGACCCAGTCCGGGTACTTCATCTCCATCTCGGAGGCCTGGTCCTGGCTCATGACGCCCGCGTCCACCAGGCGCTGGCGCAGGCTCTGGCCGAACTGGCTGACCTGATCGGCCGCGTCCTTCACGTTCTGCCAGCGGTCGGGGGGAAGTTGGTCCTCAAGGTCCTGTATGCGCTTGAGGCTGGTGGCCTTGTCGATGCCACCGCTGAACATGCGGCTCGCGGCGGCCTCGGCGCCAGAGCGCGAGGCATTCTTGAGGACCTCGTTGTAGGCGTCCTGCACGCGGCCATCGTGCAGGTCGAACGACTTCTGGGCGCGGTCCACGGCGCGTTGCGCGGAGTCGATGGCCTTCTTGGGCAGGTTCATCTGGATGGCGTTCTGGAGTTCCTGCTTGCGGTCGTTCAGCGCCCCCTCGGCCCTGGTGCGGTTGTCGCGCAGCACCTTCGAGATCTGTCCGTCAGCCTGGTTCCGCATCAGGTCCTCGCCCACCTGATCGGCTACCCGCACGTTGTGGCGCAGGGTGACCAGATCGCGCAGTGCGTTGTAGTCGTCGCCTACCGACTGGACGGCTGGCCGCAGCCCCTGCTGGACGCGCACCTCGGCGGCGGGGTCGCTGGCAAGGCGGGCCAGGTACGAGGTCTGCTTGTCGTAGTTGGCCAGGTCGACGTTGCGGTCGAAGAACTGACGGTTGACGGAGTCCCAGGCGCTCTTGATTTGCTGGCCCAGGCCTGGCGCGTCGGGCAGGTCGGGCGGCTTGAAGGCCTCCGGGATGACGCTCTTGTAGGCGTCGGGGGCTTCGCGATCCAGGCGACCAGCTAGCCGCTCGATGCCGTACGCCCCGCCCAGGCCGGCGGCGGCAAAGGCTGCGGCGCGGGCCACGCGATCCTGGGGGCTGGCGTCGTCGGGGGCGGTCATCCAGCCCAGGCCAGCGCCGCCCAGGCCACCCCCCAGGCGGGATGCGAAAGCCGTCTGCGCGGAACCGATGTCGCGCATGCCGGCCGAGCGATAGGCGTCGATGATGCGCTGGCGACCTGGGGCCAGGGTCACGTCCGACGGGCCTGCCAGGGTCTGGGCGTCGGAGATCAGCTTGCTGGGGATGCTCGCTTCGCCACCGGCTAGCTGGGGCTGGATGTCCTTGAAGATGATCGGGACGTCCTTGCCTGTCTCGTCCATGATGCGCTGGCGAATCTGCTGGGCTAACTCCAGTTGCGTGCGGCGCCCGACGTTGGCCAGGTTGTCGGCGTTGCGGATGCCGCCCTCGGTCCCGGCCAGGTACAGCGCCTTGATGTGCTGGAGTTGGGGGTCGACCATCAGCGACTCGGTCCGCATGCCGTTGTCGGTGGCGCCCATGGCCAGGGCCTCCTTGGCCACGTCGGAGAGCTTCATCTGCGAGATCTCTTTGGACGAGAGGCCCTCGGGGGCAATCATCCTCTTGAACATGCCCTGGACCACCCCGATGCGCTGCGGCACGGCCTCGCGCAGCAGGATGCCGGCGATCTGCTCGGGGTCGGTCAGCTTGCCCTGGCGGATGGCGTCCGCCACGGTCTTGGGCATGCCCGCCAGGACGGTGGCCATCCGCATGTCGTTTTCACCCGAAGGGCCGACCAGGGTGTCGGTATCCGCGATGGTGCGGCCGTCCCCGACGGGGATGCGGTTGTAGTCGCTGACGAGGTCCTCGCCACCAGGGCCAGGTGTGCGAACTCCACCCGCCACGGCGTCCGGGTTCCACATCAGGTCCTTGATGCCGGGCGAGGTGCTGGCGTGGATGTCGGCGTCGGGCGAGCCGATGCCGTAGTGGTGGTGGGCGGTCACCACGCGCGGAGCGCCATCCTCCCACACGATATGCACGGCCGGATCGAACGGCGTCTGCAGCGGCGGTCCAGCGGTGGTGTAGGCGTACAGGCGGTTGAGGGCGTCGGGATCACGGATGCCCGCCTCGTCCAAGGCCTGGGTGGAGCCGAGGGCCATGTTGTCAGCGTGCGCCTCGCGCTGTACGAAGTTCAGGGCGTCCTCAATCGACAGGGGGCGGTCGGTAGTGGTGACCTGGCGCATGGTGGCCTCGGCCGAATCGAGTGCGGTGCCGGCCATGTTGAGCTTGTTGGTGAAGCCCTGGCCATCCGCCAGCGCAGCCGCCGCCTTGGCGCTCAGTCCGGTGGTGGTCATGCGCGACTGATCGAGCATGCTCTTGCCGTAGTCCCACACCTGCTGGATGAGGGCATTGGCCGCGTCGATGTCGCCCCGCGCGCCAGCTAGCCGGGGAGCCAGGTTGTCGACGACACGCTGATTGATCGAGGCGATGCGGGCGGGCGTGACGTTGTCGTAGGCGTCCATCAGCGACTGGGCGGAATACGGCGTCTCGTCGGTCGGCATCGGTCGCCGGGTGGAGGCGTACGCGACGTCCGGCGGCGACAGGCGGTCCAGGGCGCCCAGGGCGGCGCTGGCGACGCGCGGCGCACCCTCCTTGACGGCGTAGCCTGCGCCAGGGATGGCTGTACCGAGGGCCGTACCCGAGGCGGCACCCAGGGCGATGTCCTCGGCGGTGGCGCCCGGTTGTTGCGAGGCGAGTTGTGCGCCCAGCAGCCCGCCCTCGGTGGCAGCGCCCGCCAGCTTGGCCGCGATGCCCGTCCCGGCCAGGCCTTCGACGGCACGCGCGGCGCGCCCAGCCCCACCCATGGCGAGCCAGTTCTCGGGGTTCGTCGACTGGTTGATCAGGCCGCCCAGCAGCGGCACGTCGCGAGCCGGGTTGATGGCCTGGGTAGCCTCCTCGCTGGCCTGGGCTGCCTGCTGCCGCCACTGCATGACGGCCTGGGCCTGCTCGGCCGGGGGTAGCTGGCTGATCGGCGTGCCGCGCACCACCTTGCCCAGCGGGGTGTTGGCTGGCGGTGCCTGGAAGCCAGGCATGTCGCTCACGTCGGGCAGCGATTTGCCGAAGGCCTCCAGGGCGCCGTAGGCCGTCTTGCCCAGGGCGTCCCCCAGGTTCTGGTCGCCACTCAGGGCGGCGGCCTTGCCGAAGTCGGTGTAGTCGGGCGGGCCGCCGACCATGCCCGGTGCCACCCGCCTGAAGCCGGTGTCGGGGGGCTGCGCCGAGGTCGTCACGGCCTGGTCCAGAGCCTGCACGGTCGGGTCGCTGGAGGTGTCGATGCCCAGGGCGCGACCGATGTCGCGGGTCGTCGAGCCCAGGCCGCTGAAGCTCGCGCCGATGGTGTCCTTGACGCGCCCCAGGAAGCTCTGCGGGGCGCTAGTCTGGTCGGCCGTCGACGGCGCCGGTACGCGCGGGTTGTCCGCGAACAGCGCCCCCTGGAGCGCGCCCATGCGACCTTCCATCTGCTGCGGCGTCATCCACTCGCTGCCGCCCTTCAGGTCCAGGCCGCTCTGTCCGACGTGAAACGCGCCAGAGTTCGGGTCATAGCCGTCGGCAAAGAAGTAGTGGCCAGGCGTGCTGATGGTGACCGGGTTACCCGTGGAGGCCTCGCTGGCGATGGCGTTCCAGTCGCCCCCGACAACGTGCGTCGGCACCCCCAGCTTGTCCATGAGCGCCTTCTCGGAGCCCAGGCCGGCCATGCCCTGGGCGCTCGTCCAGCCCACCGAGGCGGCCAGGTCGGTGGCCTCGCGCAGGCTCGGGTTGCGGCCGTACATCTGGGCGAAGCGCACCGCCGCCGCAGGCCCGCACGCGGCGTAGGCCTCGTCGGCGGATAGCTGCTTGTCACCGAACTGGCTGATCTGCGGCGCGTTCGCGGCCTGCTGCGCCCAGCCACCGGTCCTGGCCAGCAAGTCCTGGGGCGTGGCGCCAGGCCCGGCGCCTATTTCGTTGTAGGCACTCGCGTAGTTGCGGCGGGCGGCCGAGGCGGGGTCGGTAAAGCCCAGCGGGCGCTCGGCCTGACCAGCTACCCAGCTAGCCTTGTCGGCGCCGCTCAAGCCCTGGGGTGCGCTCATGTACGCCTTGGCGTACAGCGGCACGATCTTGGAGGCCTGGTACGCGGCGCCCTGGTCGCCCAGCAGCGCCTGCTCGTCCATGCCCGCGCCCATGCCGCCCATGTCGAACTGGAACAGCCCGCGAGCGCCCGCGTTCGAGCCCAGCGTGAAACCGTTCTGGATACGGTTTGGGTCCCAGCCGCTCTCGGCTTTGGCCCCGGCTGCTACGGTTCGGATGAAATCGGGGTCTGAAGCTAGCTCGGCTGGGGCGTTCTGGGCGATCAGCGACGACAGCCAGTCTGGAACCCCGCTGACTGAAGTGGCCCCCTGCGACGCGGCCGAGGAGACTCCTGGGAGGGAAGCAGGTTGCGCCGCAGGGGGAGTCGGGGGTGGCGGTGGCGGGGCCACGGCGGTAGAGAACTGCTGCACGTCGGCGCCTGCGTTCTGCGCCGCGTTGAGGGCGTTGCCGTAGCTATCGGGGCCGCTGGCACTCAGGTAACTCTGGGCGAAGCTCTGGACGTCGCCACCCGAGGCCTGCACGGCGTTCAGGGCGTTGCCGAACCAGTCATCGCGCGATGGCGGCGGCGGCGTAAACGACGGCGTTGGCGCAGGAGGGGCTGGCGCCGGTGCCGTACTGGGTAGCGGCGGCGGGATCGAGGTCCTGGCCTGCGGCGGGGCGCCGGCCGGGGCCTGCAGGACCGGCGCCGAGTTTTGGAAATCGGGTGTGAGAGTCGGTGACGTAATAGGTGGAGGGGCCGTCGGCTCCTCGGGTGGCGTCGAGACGGATGGCGCCTCAGGAGCCGGGGTGGGAGGCTCAGGCTCTGGCGCGGGCGGCGGCTCAGGCTTGGGAGCCAGCGGCGGCGCGTTGAGCGCGTTGAGTTCGCTGATCTTGTCGCCAATCATGCGGTCCAGGCCGAACGAATCGATCTTGGCTTGAATCTGCTGCTGCAGATTCTGCTGCTGGTAGGTGTCCCAGTCCTGCTGATCGATGTCCGGCAGCATCGTCACTGGAGTCGCCAGGTGCCCGCGCTCGCGTTGTTGGTGCCGTACTTGGGCAGGCTCTGGTTGTAGAGCGCCTGTACGTCGCCCTTATCCCAGCCCTGGCTCTCGTACTGGCCGAGCAGCATCTGCTGCTGGCTGGGGGCCATGTTGTTCCACGATTGGCTGGCGATCTGGTTGGGCGCGGGCAGGTTGTACTGGTTCTGCTGGCCGCCCCACACGTTGGTGCCGTTGCCGGTCGCCTCCTGGGGGGTGCCCGTGCCGGGCCGCTGGCCATACGCCTGGTTGGCGACGAACTGGCCCTGGGCGTTGATGTCGCCGCTGGCGCCGCGTTGCTCGCCGTAGCCCATGTTGCCGGCGGCTGGAGTCGAGTTCCAGCCCATGTTGCCGCCCTGCGGCTGGGCCTGGGTGGTGTACGCGTACTGCTGTTGCTGGGGGTAGGCGTAGGTGTTGGGCGAGCCCTGGATCTGGGCGTACATCGAGTTCAAGTTGGCCGCCTGGGGCTGCACGCCGGTGGTCGCCCCGCCGCCGGGGATGTACTGGCCCATGGCGGCGGCGGCCAGGTCGCGCATGCCGCCTGGCGTGGAGCCGAGCACCTGCTGGTACTTGGCCCAGTCGGCCGGGCCGCGCAAGTTGCTGAGTAGCTGCAGGTAGCTCTGGGCGTTCTGCTGCTGGAGTTGGGCCTGCTGGGCGGCGAACTGCTGCTGCTGGAAGCCCTGCTGCCAGGCCTGCTGCTGGCCGGCCAGGGTCTGGGTGCCGGGACCCGTAGAGCCTGGCGCGTTGTACATGCCGGTCAGGCCGGCCACGGTGGCGGCGTTGGCCAATCCGGCCTGCTGGGCGGCCTGGGTCTGGGCGCCCTGGGCTGGCGCGGTGCCCGGCGCGTAGTACTGGCCGAACATCTGCGACCAGTTCTGGGCGATGTCGGCGGCGGTCTGCTGGCCCTGCAGCGTCTGCTGGCCGGTGGTCGGCGCGCCCCAGGCGCCAAACGTGTTGGCGAAGTACTGCTGGGTGGGCATGTTCCAGGCGCCGTTCCACATGCCCGTCTGGCCGGCCGTGCCGAGTTGCTTTTGCCAGTCGAACTGGGCCTGGGCCAGGGCGTTGGCGGCGGCGCTGTTCTGCTGGGTGTTGGCCTGGTTCTGCCACGCGCGGGCGTCGGCGCTCGCGAGCAGATCGGCGTAGGTCATCATGGCGAGCTACCTCCCCGGTGGCATCATGGGTGGGCGTGGCGGAACGGGAACGGGTGGAGTTGGCCCAGGTGGTGGGCCGCCTGCACCTGGCGGTAAGCCGGGTGGAGGACCTGGCGGCGCGCCTGGAGGTGTGCCTGGGCCGCCTGGAGGTCCTGGCGCCGTCTCGTGAGGCCACCGCGACGGCACTGCGAGAGGCTCTGGAGTCGGAATCCGAAGGTCCGGCCAGCGCTTGATGATGGCCTTGTAGACGATCCCGAAGCCCTCCACGCCCAGCCGCTGGAGTTGCGCGTTGCGGCCCTGGACGTTGGGCGTGCCGTCGTTGTTGAAGAACTGCGTCCTGTAGTACTCCAGCTTCTGCTCCTCGGTCACGTCGGCACTGAACGGCGCCCGAGTGGGGGCGAACGCCAGGGCTATTTCGCTGGATGTCTGGTCGATCCAGATGGCCAGGTCATTGGCGATCTCGTCGAGCGGGTTCGGCGTCCCTGGCATGCGCTAGACCGGCAGCGGCCCTCGGGGCATGGGCACCACGGGTGTGCCGGGCACACCACCTGGCGGCATCGCCGGGCCTCCCCCGCCTGGAGGTGGAGGCGCGATGGGCAGGCCCTGGCCCGGAGACGGGACCGGGTTGGGGGGCATGCCGCCAGGACCGGGTGCTGGAGGCGCACCGGGTGTACCCCCCGGTACGCCCGTGGCAGCCGCTCCCGGTGGGCCGGGGGGAGGCGCACCGGGTGGTGGTCCGCCGAGCATGTCTGGCGTAAGGCCGGCTTGCGCCATCCTGGCCGAGCGGATCGTGGCGATCTTCTGGAAGATGCTGTTCTTGAGTTCCTGCTGGATCTCCTGGCTATTCTTCAAATCGTGCAACAGCCACGATTTCTCAACTTCGTCGGGGTTGGCGCCGGCCCGCTCTACGGCGTCTTCGTAGGTGATGAGCTTGAGTTGCATCTTCTCGCCCAGCGCCCGAGTTTCGATGATCTCGTTACTCGGAGTGGACGGCGCGAGTTTGCATTCGTAGCGATGCACGCCCTTGAGGTCGTCCGGCCCGACGCCCAGCCAGGTCGCCTTGACCATGCCGCCGATGGTCTTGCGCCCCTTTTTAGCCTCCTGCTCACCCCAGGCATATACCTTCTCTCCGATACGGTTTTCGATCAGCCATGACTCGAAGCCGATGCGCTCGCCCAGGGCCACCTCGGCGTTACTGACGATGGGGTCCCAGCCCAAGCGCGCCAGGTAGGCGGCCTGGTTGAGGGCGTAGCCGCTCTGGTCGCTGGCGACCATGCCCTGGACCACGCTGGGCAGGGCCCACTCCATCATCTTCTGGATGTTCTCGATGAGCTTGTCGGCGTCGACGCCCTGGCGCGGCTGGTCGATGGGCGCGATGTCGAACGGGAACAGCTTGCCCGGCTCGATGGTCGAGGCCCTGGAGCTTGCCTCGCGCGAGTCGGTGCCATAGGGCATGGCCGGCAGGCCCGGCAGCACGCCCGGTGGAGTGGTCTTCTTGAAGGCCGGGTACATGGTCATGTACGCGCTCTGGCCCTGGGCAGTGAGCAGCGAGTCCAGCAGCGGGAACAGCCGCAAATAGCCGAACAGGATCGACAGTCCGGCGCGCTCCGGTAAGCGGCTGGCGGTGGTCACGCCCAGGGCGTGGAAGTACGGCCCCTTCAGGGTCTTCAGGATCGGGTCGCCGTAGGAGTGCTTGAGCACGCGGCACAACGTGGCGCTGCCCAGCGAGCCCTGGCCCTTGTTGCGCTGGCCGGGGCCGCTCAGCAGGATGACCTGGGTCTGGTAGTCCCAGGCCTCGACGCAGCGGATGGTCTGGGTAGTGCCGCTGTAACCGGAGGCCGAGCGCATCATGCTGCTCCACTCGGCGCGGGCCAACTCCATGGACCTGGGGTCCATGCCGCTCCATGTGTCCGGCGCGACCACCTCGCCGCTGGAGTTGAGCCCGGCCCCGAAGCGCTCCAGGGCCTCCAGATACGGCAGTTCCTTGATCTCGACACACGCCGTGAAGCCGTTTTCGTTCTTGGTGTAGTAGAAGGTTTCGGGCGGCACGTCGGTGGACGCGATGGGGTACGGCAGGGCCAGCTTGTACTCCTCGGTCTGCTTGTCGTACATCACGTCTTTGGCCTGCTGGTCGTAGTCGCGCTCCTCGTCGAGCAGCTTCTGGAGTGAGGCGCTCTTTTCGTCGTACGCGCTCCAGGCCGCGCGGGTGCGCTCCAGGGTCTTGATGATGCCCTCGCCCTTGACGGCCATGCTCCACATGAACAGCCGCAGGAGTTGGCGGCGGGCCTCCTGCTCCTGGCGGCTCCAACTCGCCTCGAAGAACTTCTCCCGCAGCGTCGAGTTCTGCTGGTAGATGTCGCCAAAGCCGATGGGCTTGAAGACGGTGGTCATCGGGTTGACCGACAGGGCGGCGGTGACGGTGCTGGCGATGTGCATGGCCAGCGGCGAGCGGACCTCGACGGCGGTCTTGCGGTACGCCTCGGGGATCTCCACGGGTAGGTCGCCAAACAGCACCGCGTCGATGTCGCGATACAACTCGTCGCGCCCGGCGAACTGGTTCTGGAGTTCCTGGGCAAGCTCCAGGGTGGCCCGCTGCATGGCGTCCTGCTGCGACTCGCTGGAGTTTTTGAACCAGGCGGCGGGTGGCGCGGAGTGCATGCTCATCGCCTCAACTCCAGTGCCGCGACAGTCGAGTAGGCCTGAGTGCTGAGGGTGGTGGCACCAGCGGTGGGATACACGAAGATGCTCACCCGATGGCTACCGGCAGTGATGCCGGTCGTGGTGAAGCAGCCCCCGAATTGCATGAGCGAACCCCCCGAATGGCCGACCAGGCCGACCGTGTTGGCGGCGCCATCGATGCCGACGCCGATATACGTGCCACCCCCGGTGTTGGGGTTGCTGAAGCACGTACTCCAGAACACCAGCACCATGCCGGAGCCGGTGAATGTGCCGGTGGCGCGCACGTCGGTTTCGGTCCAGGCGGCGGTGGAAGCCACAAAACCGCTGGCGATCTGGTAACTCACCACGCCCGTGACGGCTCCCGCCGCAATCGCGGCGGTGCTCACCGAACCGGCCGGCAAGCTGAGGGTGCCGCCCGTGGTCGAGATGTTCATGTTGCGGGCGGCGATGACGAGGTCCTTCCAGGCACCCGTGGAGTAGTCGTAGGCCTGGATGTAGCCGGCGTTGCCGGACGGGTCGTACTGCACATTCACGCCCGGTCCGCTGGTGCTGATCAGGCCAAGCGGCCCGGTCGCCCGCAGTGCGCCGGCCTGCAGGCCACCCTTGTGGGTCCACAAGCCCGAGGAGGTCTGCTCGTAGCCGTTGGTCACCTCGCGGAAGTGCTGCGCCGAAACAACCACGCCTCAGCCCCAACTCACCGAGCCGACCGTCTCGTCGGCGCTCGGGCCGGCCTCGATGGCCATGCCATAGCGCAATGCATCCGGGGCGTGGTCCTCGGTCTTCTTGCCGTGCAGCTTGTCGGCCACGTCCTCCGGATCGAGCGGATCTCTCACCATTGCAGGTAGTGTCCGCTCCAGATTCGGGCACGCGTCCGCAAAGATCCGCAACCGAGGAAGTCCAGCCCCAGGTTCCGAAGTGCCTGAGTCTGGAATGGCGAGTGCACGGCGGATGATGCTCCAACCGGTGCGGCGGTTGTTGAAACCCTGAACAATATTGGAAATTCCGCCAGATGCGTAAACCTGGGCGATGGAGGGCTTGTTCTGCTCCGTCCGAGCGTTGAACATGCTCGGGTCCAAAACATTCGCCAATATCCGCTCGCCTTCGCTCGCGGATGAAATGATCTCAGCTTGTTCTTCATCGCGCACCTCCACCGCGTAACGCTCGCGGTACACGTACACCGGCCGATTGCCCTCGGGATCGCGGGCAAACCACAACGTGCACCACGGCGCCGCGAAGCCGTAGTCCGTCGAGGTCCACCTGGGCCAATGCTCCGGAATGTCGAAGCCCTGCACCACATGCACCTCGGGGTTCCACTCGGTGAAGAACATCCCGTCGGCGGCCACCCACTGGCCCAGCCGCAGGCGCTGGTACAGGTAACCGGTCAGGGTGTCGAGGGTCTTCAGGTACTGCTCGCCGAACTCGGTCCAAGCTCCTGCCTGGTGGTCAAACAGTAGAGGGTTGTCTTCGTGCCGTGTATCGAGCAGGAGGCACTCACCACGGTCACAACGTTGCTTGAGCCAGTGGTAAGGATCGGCGGGGTTGCAATCGGCGATGATCTGCTGATAGGACAAGACCCCGTTGCGGAGTCGAGACACCAGCAACTCCCAATCCAGTTGATCAAGTTCGGTGGCTTCTTGGACATAAATCAGATCGAACTCCGTTGACTTGACCTTCTCGGGGTCGTCGAGCCCGGCCAGGGCGACGATGGCCCCGTTGGGGTAGCGGTACTCCTGATCCTCGGTCCAGAAGCGCACCCCCGAGGGCTCCGGCAGCACCTTCTTCTCGTACGTGACCAGCGCCGCCTGGGTCAGCGACTTCCTGACCTTCCGCACGATGGCGGCCCGAATCGGCCGCCGATAGGCCACGAACGAAAGCTTCTCCAACGCCGCCCTGGACTTGCCCGTGCCCGCCGGTCCAGCCAGCAGGACCTCCCTGCCGCGATACTCCATCAGCGTCTGAGCAGCCCCAAACGGCATGTATGCCGACTGCTGCGGCAGAGTGCGGACTATTTCCGATTGAACCTCAGCGGTTATCCCGCTAAGCACCTCCCCGCGCCGCGCTCCAGATCGCTGCGGACGCAGGGAGGTGGCCACTCAGGACGGCCCGTCCATTGGCGCCCAGAATAGCACCAATCTGCCGGCATTTTGGAAGACGTCACCGGCATGTCACATTTGACCCCAGTGGGGCGGTCAGATTCCGCCTGTTTCCGATGGGGCCCTTGACACAGAGAAGTACCAAGAGAGGGTTCGCCTCGCGGCTCAGCACGTACGCCACCGCTTAGAGTGCTTGAGACGGGTCGAAGCCGGCCACCACCTTCACTATGGGCTGGGTCATCTGGATCTCGGCGCGCTCCCTGAACTTCTCGGGGCGCATGGCCTTGAGCAGCAGCACCAGCAACTGGTCCGAGTACTGGGTCATGTGCCCGGCCAGCAGCCCACCCTGATACACCGGCACGCGCACCCCCTTGAACGCACGCCGCACCGCCTCCGCTTCGAGCTTGTCGGCTAGCGCATTGCGGGCGTCCTGCTCGGCCACTAAGAACGCCCCGTCCGTCTCACGCCAGCGGCGTAACTGGCTGGCGTCCGCACCCGCCGACGTCAGCGCCGCCGATACCGTGAAGAACTTCGGCAGCGCCTCCAGATAGCGCCGCTGCAATTGCCCCTCCGGAATCCGCCGCGTCCTGGGCGGCGGGGCTATCGGTTCGGCTTCCCACGGCTGCTGCAGATTGCGCTTCTTGTACACACGCGGCTGGGGCGTCTTCGTCGGCATGCTCCCAATTATGACCGCAAGCGTCAAGTCTCAACACCAACTGGAGTTGAGACGCCCATTCGCCGCGATACAGAATTTTTGTGGGGATCGGGTATAGGTTCTCCTGGGCCGCGAGCGTGAGGGGCGATGGTGGCACCCGTACCCCCAGCTTCGCTGGGTGTACGTCGCGCGCTTCCTTTGAGCGACTTTGGGGCGTGCTGCTGCGTTGGCTCACGCTTTCCACTTCCCAGGGATCAAGCGCTGCATCTCAGGCTCACCCAGCGCTGACCTTGGCCTGGACATCCTGATACCAGCGCTGGATACCTACACCACCCAGGCTCAGCGCTGACCAGGCCGGCATACCTCCTGACCAGGGTGTCGCGCATACGGACCAGTCGCCGGTCTGCCTGCGTCGATGCGTAGGTTTTTCGATGCGATAGGTTTTCCGCTTTGTCGCTTTCCGCTGCGTCGATGCCTGGCCTGTCAGCCCTGGACGTCCAGCCGGCCTCCCAGTCGACGTCGCCTCCCGAACTCGCTCGCATCTGACGCTGGTGTCCCGGCCGCAGAGCGCTCGAAGTGCCCAGGGCGTTTACAAATATTTAGCAATTCGCTAGTCCCTTGTTTATAGACAACCCACAATCGTTGTGGTTTACTGACGTTGTCGGCGGGAAACGACCGACACCACAAAGGACTCGATCCTCACCGGACGCCCCGGGCAGAGACGCTGAGCGAATACGCAAGTAAGCAGTGGCCAAGACGGTAAGCCCAGGATCTGAACCTGGCCCTAGTCGCTGACCGAACGCTGGCAAACGTAGTCCCCTGACGGACTGCATCAGCTACACCATCGACCGCGCCAAGTCCCAAACCAGTACCACGAAGTTGAAACGTGGGTGGCCAGGGGAGGACGGCGGGCTCCGAACCAAGTCCGGTGTCGCAGGCCAGACAAGCCTAATGCTGATTGGATCAGGGGGACTCACACAACACAACACAAGTACGGGGAAGGCTCCGGGTGTAGTTCAGAAGCTCGTTCACTGACAGCATCGAATCCGCCAGTATGGTCCTAGTGCGCTAGTCGCCCGGATTCGAGCCAGGAAATGGACGTCCCACCAGAACTCGTTGGTAACCAGTCCAATGCCTGCCGGTTGAATCACGTACTCGCAGAGTGCACCCATGGTCCAGAAGAAACGCTGGCCGGGTGTAATGCGGCAGCCTGGTCACAAGCCCAGGCAAACCTACTCCGCATTTTGGAGAGTAGTTCCAAATGACGTACTCAATCGGTACCGTGAGCCACGGGACTCTGTTGGCAGATCACCTCATCCAGGCCTTCGTGGCCGAACTCCCAGCCAGCCACCGGCTGCGCCAGGACTACGAAGCCTATGGCTACAACGTGGCCGAGGCAGACGAACTCGTCGACGAACTCATCGATGCCCTGGACACTCTGGCTCCAGAAGGCACGTACTTCGGTACCCACCCCGGTGATGGGTCGGACTTTGGATTCTGGCCAGTCGAATTGCTGGCCTAGTCCCCATCCAACACAACTCAAGGAGAGTAGTTCCTAGTGAGCACCAAGCACTTTCACTGCATCGCCGGTCTGGCCGGCGGATACATTCCGAACTCCAACGACGTCTACCCGACAAAGTCGGCCGCACTGGCCGGTGCCATGTGGCACGTCGACCAGTACCGGGACGCTGGCGAGCGAGTCAAGGGATCGCGCAAGCAGGGCTTCTGGATCGCTCGGGAGAGCGAGTCGCTGCCCGGCACGTTCTGGGACTACATCGAAGTCAGCGGACCCTGCTTCGACGATTGCGAATCCTGGGAGGACTGAGCGCAGAGCACACCGGCCCCGGCCGGTGAAATGCGGCAGGCTGGTTGCAAGCCCAGCCAATTCAAACCGTATTCATCGGGAGTAGAACGATGTCGACCGAAATTACCGTCATTACCAACAACCAGCCACGTCCAGTCGTACGGGGCTACGAACTCACCCCGGCCGAACTCAAGCAGTTCGATTACCTGAGCGAGTCTGAACTCGACGAACGCGAGTTCGTGCGCTTCAAGGGTGTCACGTACGACCTGGGCGACTTCACTGAGAACGTCCCACCAAACGCCCCTGGTCGCTGGCATGCCTTCCAGTCGGACTCATTCTTCAGCGGCGTGCTCGTCCGCTGGATGGATGACTACGAATACGTGGTGATGGGCACGCTCATCGCCTAGCGCAGAGGACACCGGCCGCAGCCGGTGTAATGCGGCCGACCGGTTCCAAGCCCGGTCAATTTCATCCGCATTGGAGAGTAGTTCCAATGGCAACAACAGTGTTCACCGGGTGGCGCACAGTCACTCCAGGCGCCTGCCTCGAATGCGGCTCAGACGATGACTGGTCGGTCGACGGGCGAGGCAACGTCATGTGCGGCTGCCAGGCCTGCCCGGATTGCGGCCTGGCCGACGCCTACGGATTCCACGAACTCAACTGCGCCATCTTCGACGAGATGATCGCGGAGGCTGGGGTCTGATGTTCTTCGACCGATTCGACGTCTGCGAAGCCTGGCTCCAATGGGCACACGATTGGGGCGAGTACGAAGTGGTCAGCCGGCTGCAGCGCCTGGGATTCAAGCCCAGTCCGCTGCGCGGCTCCTACGAGCAACTCGAAGACAACGCTCGCCTGATCTATTGGGAACTCCAGGGTCGGTCGATGGCCGACCCGGACTGGTTCAAGCGCAAGTCGCTGGCTCGTCGAGTCGACGCCCAGGTTCGCAAATGGGAATCCGAAGTGGAGTTCGCTCCACATTGCAACGGATGCGCCAGCCACGGCGCCATCGTGGCTCACTACGACTCCTGCCCAGACGCAGAGTGACCAGGCCGCCAGGCCTGGCGTAATGCGGCAGACCGGTCACAAGCCCGGTCAATCTCACCCGCATTCACTGGAGTAGTCAGTGAAGCAAGTAACCCTCCCGCCGGCCATCGAGGCTCAACTCGATGGTGGTGCGGCACTCGCCATCTCGATCAGCGGTGGCAAAGACTCCCAGGCCATGCTGGTCGCCCTGGTCGCACTGCACAAGCAGCGTGGCTGGAAGGGTGACCTGTTCGCCATCCACGCCGACCTGGGTCGGATCGAGTGGCGCCAGACGCCGGGGCACGTCCAGAAGATGGCCGACCAGGCCGGCATCCCGCTGGTGGTGGTACGCCGCTCGGACGGACGCGACATGGTCGACCACTGGATCGCTCGGGGTGAGCGCATGCAAGCCCAAGGCAAGCAAGCCCGACCCTGGTCGGATAGCCAGAATCGCTTTTGCACCAGCGACATGAAGCGCGATCCCATCGACGCCTACTTGCGACGCTACTCGAACGTGGTATGCGCCGTCGGCATCCGCGCCGAGGAGTCGACCGCCCGGTCGAAGAAAAAGGCCTGGGAAAAGCGTCGCATCGACAACACCGTGCGAACTGCACTGACGTGGCATCCGCTGCTGTTCTGGCGGATAGGCGACGTCCTGGCAGCCTGCGGACACTCGGAGATCGAGCTTCGACGCAGGCGCCGCCAGTACCAGGCCGGCGACGTCGCCGGCGCCCTGGACGGATGGACGCTGCACGTCGCGTACGTGTTCGGCAATGAGCGGCTGTCGTGCCAGTTCTGCGTCCTCGCTTGCAACGGGGACCTGCAGGTCGGCGCCGACCAGCGACCGGAGCTACTGGAGGAACTCATCGCCATCGAGGATCGCTTCGGATTCACCTTCAAAAAAGACCGCTCGCTGCGGTCGTTCAAGCGCAGAGTCACCCAGGCCGCATAGGCCTGGGCGTAATGCGGCAGGCCGGTGGCAAGCCCGGCCCGAGTTCACCCCGCAGCACAAGACCAGGCGGCCTGGCGTATCAAGCACCAGGCCGCCCATTGCCCAACAGGAGGAGTAGTCTCCCGTGGCACCCGCCATTCTCCCACATGCAGCCGAACGCCGGCTGTCATCCCACAAAGGCGGTCGACGCCTGTGGCTCGAAGGCAAACGCCTGCGAGACATCGGCTTCGACGCCGGTGTGCGCTACCAGTCAAGCGTGGCCGGCGACGTGCTCACCCTGCGGCTCACGCCCAGCGGCGACCACAAAGTCAGCCACAAGCAGGGCCGACCGGTCGTCGACCTGATCACCCGCGAACTGGGTGACGTCGAACGCGTCGAGGTGGCCTTCACACCCGGCGCCGTGTACGTCAGCGTGCACCACCTCGATCAGGCCACCCAGGAGCGCCTGGGTCGACTCCAGTCGCGTCTGGCCACCGGTCAGAGCCTGCGCCTGGGGTCGATCTGCCACGGCGGTGGCGTAGCCTCCGACGCTTTGCTGCGCGGCCTGGGCAACGCTGAGATGGCCTGGGCGGTCGAACGCGACTCCAGCTACCTCGGCCAGTCGCTCGAACATGGTCCGCTGCAAACCGGCGGCACCACCTTCGAGTACGACCTGGGCAACGTCGATCCGAACGCCCTGGGCACCGTCGACGTCATCGAGGCCGGCCTGCCGTGCGTCTCAGCTAGCCGCGCGGGCAAGGCCAAAAAAGGCCTCAAACGCCAGGAGGACGAGGACGCCACGGCCGACCTGGCCGTGAGCTTCCTCGAAATCATCCGCGCCACCCAGCCGGCCGTGGTCCTGCTGGAGAACGTGCCGGAGTACGCATCCAGCGCCACCGCCAACATCATCCGCGCCCGGCTGCGCCGCTTCGGATACGTGGTCCACGAGGCCATCGTCGACGGCGCGGCCTGGTCGCTCGAAGCCCGCAAGCGCTGGGTCCTGCTGGCCGTCACACGCGGCCTGGACGTCGACCTGGCCAGCCTCCAGCCACGCCGCGAGCACACCACGCTAGGCGAGATCGTCGACGCCAAAGCTGGTGGCTGGAAGTCGCTGGCAGCCATGCAGCGCAAGGCCGCGCGCGATGCGGCCAACGGCAACGGCTTCAGCCGAGGCCGCCGCGTGCTGCAGGCCGACGCCACCAGCGTCCCCACGCTGCGGCGTGGCTACCAGAAGGGTGGCTCGTGCGACGTGCGCCTGGCGCATCCGACCCGGCCGGGCATGGCCCGCCTGTTCACGGCGGCCGAGCACGCCGCCATCAAGGGCATCCCGCCCGCCCTGGTCGAAGGCCTGAGCCAGAAGAAGGCTCACGAGGTCCTCGGCCAATCGGTTATCAGCCCCGCGTTCCGAGGCCTGGGTGAACTCATCGCCCAGGCCTCGGCCGCCTAGTTCCAGTTGGACTAACCTTGTTCCGCAGAAAAGGAGAGTAGTTCCTTGTCCACTACCACCGACGCCCAGGCGCGGGCATTCGACCTCATCAACGACGCCATCTGGCACGTCACCAGCGGCCACAACCACGATGCGCTGGTGGTCCTGACCAAGCTCAAAGCAGCCTGGCAGGACATGCAGCAGGAAACGCCTGCTGACAACCCGCGCCGCTGCCTGTGCGGCCACGGCCCGAGCCGCCACTACCACCACGGCGAAGCCGGTACGGCCTGCCGCGTCGAAGGCTGCGCCTGCAGGCGCTTCTTTGGGGTCTACGGAGGTACGTCATGACCATCAGTAACGCCGGCGCCTGGCCGACCGGCGTAGTCAAGCTGCGGGTGCTCGAAAACGGCACACCCGTCGAGGTAGCCATCAACTGGAACCTCGTCCGCTGGCTGGCGCGCAAAGCGCTGGTCAACAAGGGCCGCAAGGCCACCTCAGGCCCGGTCACCGTCAGGGTGGCCACGCTCACACTCGAATGAGCGACCTGATCACCTACGCCGCCCTGCTGGTCGGCCTGGTCGCATGGATCGCCATCTTCGGAGGCATCGTGCACGTCGTCCGCTCATTCTTCAGAAGGCGAGATCACTCGTGAAAGGACGCGAGCTATACAAGTGGCGCAAGGCCCAGTTCTTGAGCCAGGCTAACCTGGCCGAACTGCTGGGCTGCCATACCAACACCATCGCCAACTGGGAACGGGGTCGTACACCCATGCCCAGGGGCGTCGACCTGGCCCTGGAGACGATCAGCCAGTCGCGCCAGCGCCTGGTGCGCGAGATGAACGCCATGCGCGCAGAGCGCGAGGCCAGGCGCCAGTTCAAGATGGCCCAGCAACACCCGGAGCACTACCTCAAGCTCGTCGAGAACGTGCGTAAGGCACGCGCCGCGCGGGGTGCTCCATTCAACCAGGCCGAGGCCTAGACGCGCACATTCAAGCCCCTCACCGGTCTACCCGGTGGGGGGCTTTTGTGTTGTGGCGTATACCGCCGAGCATCGAGCAGCAGACTCAGGTCGGCAAGCGATTCCCGCACGTAGTACGGATCAATCGTGTCGCCGCGCATGGCGATGATGCCCTCGGAGACGTACTCGATGGCGTCCGCGTTCAGCAGAAACACCGAGCCGTCCTTCTTGCGATGCACCTCAATGAACACTTCTCACCTCCTCCGGAAACCGTATATCCGTATCTGTATCAAACCGTTCGGCCCCCCCTCTCTTTAAGAGGGGGGGTGGGGGCCGAAGGCAGATACCGTTTCTAATCCGTATCAGATACGGTTTCTGCCCGAAGCTCCCAGACGGTGGGTTTACCTCGGCCGCCGCCGGGCGCAAACGGGAACACATCGGACATCCTGTTGCACTCCAGCTTGATCACGTCGGAGCGCTGGCCCAGCAGGTCGGCTAGCTGGTTGGTATCCAGGCGGCCGCCGCGAGCCAGAGCGCGACGGATCTGGGCCGTGATTGGCAGCGTGCTGGCCTCCAGGCTGGGCATGTCGCCAAGCCTGGCGCTCTGGAAGCGGGCCGCGTGCTCCACGTTGTCGAAGTCCATGTAGTACGCAAGCGGCCTCAGGGGTGGCCCGTCGAAGGGCTTCTTGGGGCGCATGCTGACACCGAAGCGAGCCGTCCTGGCGCCTTGCTCGCGCCGCATGTGCCAGATAGCTCGGGCGCGGTACTCGAACAGGCTCGAACCAATGACCGAGATATCGTCGTCGGCGGCGGCATTGCGGCTGGCCTTGTTGGGGTGAGCGCTGGCCAGCTTGGTCACGCCTTCGCCCAGCGAGCCAATCGCTGACATCGTCGGCGCCGCGTACTCGGCCGAGTTCAGGTCGGCGCCGGTCGCGAAGGTCAGCGAGTCCACCACCACCAGCACCGGTTCAATGCGGTCGACCATATGACGCATGTCGCGAACTCGGTCGAACAGCCGCCCCCGCGTGGACATGTTGACGTAGTACAGCGACGTGGGCACCGTGCTGCCCAGGCCTCGGCAGATCCACGTCAGGCGGCGGTTGGCGGTCTTCTCGTCCACCTCCCAGTCGAAGAACACCACTGGCCCCGAGCGGCTCGGCTCACCGAAGATCGTGCGGCGGCCCAGGGCGATGCAGGCCGCCAGGTACAGCATCAGGAAGCTCTTGGTGCTGCCCTGGTCGGCCAGCAGCAGGCACACCTGGCCTTCGGGCAGCAGCGGGTCGATCAGGTACGTCGTTTCCTCCTCGGCCTCCTCGACACCGCTCAGTACCAGCGGCTCAGGCACGGCGGTATGCCGCTGGTAGACATCCAGAAAACAACGGTCTACATCCTGCTCCCAGCCGCCCTCGCGAGGCGCGGCCTTGTCCAGCTTGGCCGTCAGCGTCTTTCGGTCGGCGGCCGTGGTAACCGACACCGCCGCCCACCAGATGTGCGCCGCGTTGCCATTGCGCCGGTCGGTCGCCTCCACCGTCAGCATGCCGCGCACGGCGCCACTGTCAGTCTCGTGCAACCGCTCGAAGGTGAGCATGATGTCCACGTCCGGCCAGCAGTACTGGATCACGTCAGCAAGCTGGCGCACACTCGGTTTCACCAGTCGGCGCCTCGCTGCCGCTTGCCCCCAGATCGCTCTGTGCGGCGATTCTGTGGGGGTGGCGGTGCGGCCACCTCTTTGGACGCCTCGATTTCCGCAGGCCCCTGGATGGGCTGCGGCGGGGCGTCCTGGGCGATGCTGGCCTGGTATCCCTCAAGCGAATCCAGCCAATCCGGTATTGACATGTCCTCGGCGCCGTGCTTGGCGCGAAGCTCAGCTAGCCGGTTGGTGACGTGCAGGTAGCGCTGGCGGGAGGCCTCACTCACCGTGTCCTCCCGCGATCAGCCCACGAGTAGCCCTCTTGCTGCCAGTAGCGGCGGTACAGGTGGTCGATGCGGCGCAACTCCTCGCGCCGCTCGGTGCAACAGTTGCAGCACTCCGTCCAGTCGAACTCGTGGATTGGGCAGTAGCCGCCGAAGGATGGGTGCAGCGATTGGACATAGCTATGCCCGGGGCATTCGACCTGCACGGGACTATTCGGAGGCGCCGTCGGCGGTGGCCACCTCGCGGACCATCACCACGGCCAGGTACAGGTCGCCCTCACCAGCCCGCGAGAGCGCCGCCAGGTCGTCCTCCTGGCCGCGTACGTAGAAGCACACCAGCGCAGT
>Ga0066395_10000030_pt1 | contig 45456 bp, 49 predicted proteins | sample PanSoiPlot1MoBio_FD_61218 | JGI IMG/M metagenome (GOLD analysis project Ga0066395, IMG submission 61218) | Tropical forest soil microbial communities from Panama analyzed to predict greenhouse gas emissions - Panama Soil Plot 1 MoBio | ecosystem: Environmental > Terrestrial > Soil > Tropical... | reverse complement strand
CCGAGGCGCACATTTGCATTCCAGCCGAAGGCCACTGGGCCTATACCATCCAAGCTTGGTTCTGCTAGCGGGTTCGAGTTTCCATTTCGGCCGCACGCCGCAACGCACGCAGCGAGGCACCGCCGAGGATTGTTTCGGTGGTTTTTGTTGTTCTTCCATCTCAGTTCTGTTTTGTTGTGGCTCTTCCGTTCGTGTCTCGCAGGGTATCGCAGGCTGCTCTGGCTGCTCTGGCTGCTCTGGCTGCTCTGGCGGTTCGTCTTCAACAGGCGGGTCGGGTTCCGGCTCGGGCGCCGGCGGCGGCTCTGTCACCGCACTTTCCGCCGGTTGCTGCGCCTGCACCTCAGGCTGGTTACACACCGGATTGCATATAGAGTTGCGATGCTCCGCCCGAATACCCTCATCTGATGCGCCGGTCACACCGGCAACTGTCCCGGCAACTGTCCCGGCAAATGCCCACTTGAGCTGGTAACGGATCGCCCGCCCGGTGCGCGCGATCGGGATCAGCCAGCCGTGCTCGACCAGGACGGCGACCAGCCGCCCTGCCTGTTGACGCGAGCAGCCCAGCTTGGCGGCCAAGGTAGCCTGCTTGGGGTAGGCGATGCCGCCGGCGCCGGCGTAGTCGTCCATCCAGTAATAAGCGAGGCGGGCGTCCTGAGGGAGGGTGCGATCCGCCATGCAGGCGGTGCGGGAGGCGCAACGGTGGCGGATGCGGGGTTTGGTATTTTTTTCACGCCAGCTATTGCGATACGCGCGATCCTGCGGTACACTTCTCGTGTACGGTGCTTGCATCGGCATCGTTCAGTCCTTTCGAAGTTTTGGGCCCCGGGAGCTGGTAACTCCTGGGGCCTTTCGCTTTTAAGCCTACATCAGAATCTTCCGATAGAAAACTGGTTACTGCAACTTTCCTCGCAGGGAACCATATCCGGACCGACATCCGCGCACTAGGAGAGAGCACGCGGCCCACGCTCCGCGCACTGCCGGATATGGCACATACGATTTCTGCCGTATACGCCGATGGTATGGTTATCCCGGTCATCCGCGAATACTAACATAGGCGCGCGGACCGGTGCGCGGACCGTGCGCGGACCGTGCTCTGCCGATCCGAGAGCATTAGCGAGCCTCCAGGAACGCCATCGCGACCAGCACGAGGAAAAACATCAGGTACGCCAAGCGATCGAGCCAAGTCACGGGCGCATTTACCTCGACCTTCCAGGCAGGATCCTGTAGTGCGTCGGCTCCGGGCGTTTCCCTGCGATCCGATCGCGCACGTAGTCGACGGCCGAGGCCACCGTGGGCCATGCTGTACCGTAATTGCACGTAATAGCGCCTCGCCATCTACTTGCCCTCCGCTATGGCCGTGCGGCCGCGGAGATAATCGAGAATCCCCAGCTCCTCAGCCAGCAGGTACGGAAATTGCTTGATGATCCAATCCGGCTGCTTGTCCAGCCAGGTGTAGCCCCAGCGCACGATGCCGCAACGGGCGTGCGCATAATGCCGGACCGAATACTTGTACTTCGGTCCGGTGTGATGGTCGTCTTTCCACTGATGGCAAACCTTGCAGGTGTGTAGATCCATGCCTGCTATTGTAGCAATAAGCGGTTACTGATACAATAGCAATCAGCACGAATAAGCGTTTTATGTTAACTTTTTTAGCGATGGCAACCCGTAAAGAGATCAGCGAGGCGGCGATCAGCGAGGCGGCGGCTGTGCTCGGCCGAAAAGGCGGCAAGAAAAAGGTCCCTAAGGGACTCGCCGTGATGGACCCAAAGAAGGCACACCAGATTAGGTCCGCCGGCGGCAAAAACCGCTGGAAAAACCATCACGTCGCGCGGTCCGGTAAAGAACGCCGGGCGGATGAGGAACCAGCAGGCTCCCAATGAAGATTACGATTGAGCCAACTGACCAGATAGTCGAGATAGACGGGGTTCGCGCCCGGATCTGGCGCGGCAAGACCGAAACCGGGATTGAAGTGGACGCGTTCATCCCTCGCATTGCCATCCATCACATCTGAGGACCGTGAAGAGTTTGAACTCGACGCGTGGCTCGGTGCGCCACCCTTGTCGATAACAAACGACCGTTGCAGATAATAGAGCAGACGTGGAGAGGACGCGCGATAGGGCTGTGGATGTGGTAAAAACCCAATGGATTCTATACGGTAAGGGAAGTAGGAGCGGAAGTAGAGAGCGGGAGAAGCTCAAGCTGAACTCGAGCCATCCCGCGAGACGTCACTCAAACGAAAGCGTTCAGGCGGCGGGGCGGGGTGCCGCCGGTCGATAGGGACCGGTCGAGCTGCTGGACCAGTTCGGCCAGTCGGGCGCCCTTCAGAAGCAGCTCGCCGAGGCCGGTCTGCGGGTCGTGGATCTCCTCGGCCAGCCTCAGTTGCTCCATCAGATTCTCATCAGGCTCCACCGCGACCCTCCGTCGTAACGGGCTCGGCAGGCTCGGCAGGCTCAGCCGATACCTGCCGATAGATAGCATACCCGCGGCGGGTGTCGGCGAGGTCGAGGCCGCTCCGATCAGAGCGGCAGGCGTTGGCGATCCACACCTCGCCCGAGCGGGGGCGGTACGCGCTCCAGGCGATGCCGAGGCGCAGGATGCAGTCGAGGTCGCTACATCCGCATACCGGGCCGGAGGCGTTCACATAGCTGGGCGCGTTCGCGTGGTTGGCGGCGTTCTTGGAGCCAGTCACAGCACCGGTTGTACCACGGCGGTCGTATTGGACGCTTTGATAGCCGCCCCGATAGCCACCCCGATAAGGGTGGCTCACAATTCGACCTCGAGCGAGTCGAGCGAAATGCGCGCGTAACGATAGCCGCGGACGCCGGCCTCGATCCGGGAGAGCCGCCCCTCGCTGACCATCCGGTCGAGGAACCGCGCACTCAGGCCGGTATAGCGGATCGCCTGCTCGGTCGTGAGCCAGAGCGGGATCGGCCAGCTAGTGGTGTCGCGCGGTGCCAGTGTCTCGAACAACGAGGTCAGAAACGCTTCGAGGTTAGCTGCCCGCGGGTTGGCTGTTTCGAGGTCGGCAGCCTGCGGACTCAGCTTCGCCTCGACGAGGTTGCTCACCATGCCGCTCAGGCTCACCTGGGCATTCGCGGCCGCCTCGCGGGCCGCCTGACGCGCCGCTTCGACGGCCTTGGCCTCGGCCTCCCGCCTGGCGCGTCTTTGGAGCTCCTCCTCGATCGAGAGCGGATCGATCACCGCACGCTGAGGCTTGTTGATCTGGCTCTGCATGCGCTGGCGCAGGCGCTTCTGCGCCACGTATTTCTCGAGCGTCTTGATGCCGACGCCCAGGCTCTCGGCCGCCTCGTATTTGGTCGGCCAGCCGACGGTCGATAGGTCAGGGACCAGAGCGGGGGCGGGATCGGAGGTATCGGGTGCCGCCGTGGCAAGCGGCGGGCTGGTTGGTATGCTTTCGGTATCCATACACCATCCATACCAGATATATAGTGTCCGCGCATAGGGTTTTTAGCTGATGGGACATCGGGAGTGTACCCGTGGTACTACGTGGGGGGACGACCATCCGCGCTATCGTCCGCGCGGTACCTGTTTGGTACAATATGCAAAAAGATACGTTTATGAAAACATTCGTTCAACGCCTCTGCATCTGCGTCCTTGTTTATTTGGCTGCCGTAATCGTTTTGTTTGTGCTTGGCAAAAACAGCGAAACGCCTGCTGGCGAAATCAGCCCGGCGGTCAGCCCGGCGGCCCGCACTCTCGCCGCGACCCATCCCCCAAAGGACAGCTCCGACGTTCCACTTAGCCCAGAGGATGCGCAAATGATCTTGCACACATGTTCGACGCTTCGACTGCTCGAATCCCACGGTTACTCGTCCAGATTCACTGCCGACCAGCGTCGGGCGTTGCGGCTTTGTACGACAATCAGCCGCTAGATCCCTCGCCTCCGCTAAGGACTCTCAATTAATTTACCTGCGCCACCAGATTGCCAGGTGGAACTGGCGGCGGCGGAGCCGGGATAGTCGCTGGCGCTATATTGCTCGGCGCGCTCTCTCCGCCAGCATCGTAGGCTTTCACCTCGTACCAGTAGCTGTGCCCGGCCTGCACCGCCGTATCCACGTACACCTGCGTCGTCGTGTTCGTGATGGTGTGGATCAGCGTCATGGCCCCGCCTTGCGTCAGACTGCGATACACCTTGAAGCCCGTCGCCGGCTCACCAGTGCCCTGCGACCACGTCCACGTCAGCGTGACCGAGTGTGCCTGGCCGGCCAGGCGCAGGCAGACCGCAATGAGCGCAATATAAAGAATCGCGAGTCTCCGCATCAGCCTCCACACCATCCACACCGCCGAGCAGATCGTCGGGCTCATGGTCGCGAACATAGATCCGGTAGAGTGCGACGACCACATCCTTCTGCCGGTCGGTCGGCTCCACATGCTGGCCCAGACAGGCGCGCTCATGCTGGTCGATCGTGATCATCCCCTGCGGCACGTCGGCCAGGCCGGCGCGGATCAGCGTGTTCAGCTTGAGCATGGGGTCAGGTGGCAACTCCGCGATGATACGGTCGGAGAGAGTCGGCAGGGCGACGGAAGCGGTCGAGGCGGTCGAGGCGCGGGTAGATGATGCCATGCCGCGGCGCGGCAGGTAGCCCGGGATGACGCGGCCGGGACGGGCCGATTGAATGTGAGTGCGATGAGAAGGGCGAGAAGGATCAGTCGCCAGGGCGGGTGGGATACGAAGGGGCGGGGGCTGTGAAGAGGATCCTGACGCGCGTTGTTCGAAGGCGTATGCAACCGCGGCTGCCATCAGTCACCTCCGCAGGGCGCGCCGCCCGTCATGGTGCGACAGGGACGCGAGCCGACCGAGATCAGATAGCGCGAGCGGCGCACGTACTCGATCGCGCCGCATACGAGGCACTCGCACGCCCAACCGCGGCCGTGCTCCCAGTCCCGCACCTCGAGGCGGCCGAAAATCTGGCCCTGGTAGCGGGCGGCCCCTCGGCGCCCTCGGCGGGAGTGGACCGGTCGGGCCGGCGATCGGACTGGCGGGGAAGGGCAAGCCAGACAACCGCGCCGCGCCCGCTGACTGAGCCGGCGCAGGTCGCGTGCCGGGACCAGCTCCTCTCGGCCGCAGGCGCAACGGCAGGACCACATGCCGGTCGCGAGACGCCGCGTCTCGTCAAGGCCGGATCGGATCGTCTCGCGGTGGAGCAATGTGAACCGTCCTCGCACCGCCCCCGGGAATAGTAACTTTTCACCATTCACGCGCCCCGCTAATTGACCCGCTAATTCCTTCGGAAATTGATTCGTTAAAGTATCAATTCCGGTTTCTATTCGAACACCTGTGACGCTCATGTGTCCCCCTACCCGGACGCCCCGCTCACCCGGTCATTTGCGCCGCAACCTCCGCACTCGATTTCTCTCGCATGCCGCCTCTCATGCCGCCTCTCACTCCGCCCGTATGTTCGACTGCCATTTCCACCTGCTAGTACTTCCGGTACGTGTGTTTACGCATATTCGACTTTATCACGTTACACCGCAGTGTCAAATTGTACCGAGCGCATCATGTGCTTTCCAGTACGCACCATGCGCGAGGTGGTGCGCAGGTCATCCGCGCATCAGACACTTGCCCGATCGGGTGTATGCGGGAGTCAGATGCGGCCGGCTGGCAATTGGGTCGAGTTTCTGTGCGGTTTATGTGCGCTCGTCTCGTGCCGCTTTGCGTCGTACCGCTTTGCGCGACAGTAACTGACAAACGCGTACGATTTCGTGACAATGGAGAAGTGGAGCCACATCTACCGTGTAATCCCACTATATATTATATATATTCAGAAAGAGAAAGAATATATATATATAGGCGGGTGGCGACATGGTGAATTGTGGCGCCACTCAGGCTGGTCAAATGGTCGTTTTGGTGCGTTTTGGTACGCGTTAGTACAGGCGTGGCATTGTGGCTCCACTATTGTTGGTCAGATCATGTACGCGCTTTGACCAGGAGAAGTGGAGCCACAACTATGTGGCTCATTTCTGAGACACGAATTTGACCAGGTTGAGTGGCTCCGATCACTCGCAGATGACCCTCCGATAGACCCGTTACCACCCCGTTTCCCACCCTGTTGTCACCCCGATTTGCCGGATTTCGCGATCGGCGTTATACCCGAAGAGATGGGTCCGAGATGAGTACGCGGACGGTACGCGGACCATATGCGCGGGTCGGTTCGGTTAGGGAGTGACCAGGCGCGCGGACCCGGAAATGAGGGAATCAGAAATGAGGAAGCAAAGATGACGAGTGAGGCTGACGTGAACCGGACGGAGAGCCAACCCGGGCAGGTCCAGGCATACCTCAAAGAGGAGGCGGCGACGGGAGGTATTGAGTACGAGGTCGACCCGGACGACATTGTGATCGACCCGGACATCCACGCACTACGCGAGTGGTCGGGCGCTACCGAGCAGGAACTCGCCATCCCCGAGCTGGCCTTGGCCATGAGCGAGGAGGGCCAGAACGAGCCCTGCCTCGTGCGCATCGATCTCGCCGAAGATGCGCTGAAATTGGTCGACGGGGAACGGCGGTTGCGGGCGGCGCGGTGGCTACGCGAACACCCGCAACGGGAAGGGGACGCGACGTTCGGCCTGCGGATCCTGGTGCGTGACCTGACCCCGCTCCAGGCCTTCCGCGCCGCGCTCCTATCCTTTACTCAGAAGCGCCAGCAGAGCCCGATCGAGTTTGCACGAACCATCGGTGTCATCCGCAAAAAATTCGAGTGGCCGGGATCGATCGATACCCAGAAGGTGGCGGACTTCCTGTGCGTGTCGCGGGCAACGGTGGTGGATGCGGAGAGGTTGCTGACCCTGCCGGATGTGGCGGTCGAGGCGGTCAGAAAAGGACGGATGTCTAAGACAGCGGCGTTGCAGGCGGCGTCTGCACCCGTCACTGAACAGACGGCTGTGTATGAGCGAGCACGCGAGCACGCCAAAGAGGATGCGGCGAAAGGGAAGGGAAGAGGGAAGAAGGGAAAAGGGTCGCAGGCAAGAGGGAAGGTGCCTGCGAGTGGGAAGGCGGAAGCCAAAGCCGGGGCGTCACTCCCGTCTGAGGCCTCCGCCCAACCCGAGCCTGTGCCAGAGCCAGAACCCGTCGTCAAAATACAACACGTCCGAAAGGCGGTCAAGGAGCTGAGTGGCGGAACTGTGATCAAAGCGCCACGTATGGCCGAGATGCTCGAGTTGGTCGAGCAGTGGGACGGACCGGGCTATCCAGACGTCATGCGGAGATTTGTCGTGACCTTTTGCCAGTGGGGACACGGCAAGCTCGCGAGCGGAGAGAAAGGTGTGACCGCGGCGTGGGACAGTATCGCGGATTGCATAGATAACTGGGAATCGCTAGCCGAAGAGGTAGATGCGGCGGGAGTAGCGGCAGGAAGGCTGCTGGGAGAACTGCCGACAGGAGACAAGGCGCGGGGAGAGCGACAGCAGGAGGCCCGGCAGGAGGCGCCGCTGAACACACGGGCCCGCAAGTCGCGGAAGAGCGCGGGAGAGAAACAGGAGCAGGAACGGGTGAGACAGTCAGGTATGCGGCAGAAGAAGCGGCGCGCCCGCCAGGCCGGGGATGGAGAGCAACAACAGGGAGAGCAACCGGAAGCCTCCTGACCGGCCTGAGCAGAGTATGTCAGTGACCAGGTTAGTATCATGGTCACTATGTCCACTCATACGAACGGACTCGCGACCTTAGCAACACCAGCAACATACTCGCGTGTCGGGATCACCGACAGTAACCTGGCCGATCCGGACACCGCCATCTACGCGCTCGCCGCCCGATTCCAGAGCTATATGATGCTGCCCGACCCGATGCCGCTCTATGTACTGCTCGGGGCCGCCGCTGGCAATATGCTCACCGGCATCCCGTTGTGGCTGATGCTGGTCGGGCCCTCGGGCTGCGGCAAAACCACGCTGCTGAAATCGCTGCTCAAGCTCCCCAGGATGCGGATGGTGGCATCGATCAAATCAGAGGCGGCGTTACTCTCCGGGACCAAACGCAAGGAGATGGCGCGTGACGCGACCGGCGGCATCCTGTGCGAGCTCGGGGATCACGGCTGCATGCTGTTCATGGACTTCACCACGGTCCTGTCAAAGTCACGGGAGGCAGTCACCGAACTGTTAGGCGCCTTGCGCGAGTTATACGACCGGACCTGGTCGCGCGATATCGGCGGCGAGGGCGGCCGCACACTCCGCCATACTGGCACGGTCGCGCTACTCGCCGGCGTCACGCACGCGATCGACCGTCATACGGAGGTGACCAGAGAAATGGGCGAAAGGAGTCTCTATTACCGTTACCCGCAGACCGACGGCTACCAGGAGTGCGTGGCGGCCGCCAACTGCGTCGATCGCGAGGACATGGAGACGGCCATGGCGGAGCTGGTCGCGGAGATGTTCGAGGCGCTCGCTCTGACGATGGAGAACCGGCAGAAGCGCAGGGAGCTCGATCACGCGGATACGGATCGTATGGTGACGTTGGCTCAGCTGGCTGCGGTGGCGCGCACGCCTGTGCCGCGCGACTACCGTACGCGCGACGTGGTGGATGTCTCGACGCCAGAAGTCGCCACGCGTATGACCGCGGAGCTCATTCAGTTGTTCTTGGGTATGGAGGCGATCGGCGTGAATGACCAGGAGCGCTGGCAGGCCTGCGAGAAAGTAGCGCTCGATTCGATGCCGCTACTCAGGCGCCTGGTGCTCGCTCAGGTGGCGGAGGGACGCGGCCGGCCGGCTGAGATTGCGCGGGCGGTGCGGGTAAGCGAGGTGGCGACCAGGCGCGCGGTGGAGGACCTCGAGTTATTAGGCGTGACGAAAAAAATGACGCCCGACAAGTACGGGCTCACGGACTGGGCACGAGCGCGGATGCCGGCGGAAGAGGAGATAAGGGAGGCGTCATGCATGTAGGCGAAACGCGGGAAGAGCCGTCAGCCCCCCGCGCCGCGAACACTTTCGAGAGCAGATTCCGTGCGACCAAGGCGCAAGCGGAAAGGCGGCGGAAAGCGATCGGAGCGTTGCTCCGTGAGACCGAGCTAACTCTCAGAGAGATAGCCGCCGAGATTGGCGTGTCCCCGCAATACGTACAGCTTGTCCAGAAGGAGCACTTCCCCGACCAGCGGCGAGCTCGCGGTCGTAACAAGAAGCCGCCAAAGCCGATCCGCCCCTACACGTTCCAACGCCAGATCCAAAACATGCTCAGGCAATCAGGCGCATTATGGTGCTATCGGTGCTACTCCGTGAAATGTCTCGAGGACGGTTTCTCTCCAAAGGCGCGCGAGCGTAACGGTCTGATGTGCAAACGCTGCGTGGCGGATCGGCAGCGGGATGCGTGCCACAACAATTCACGAGTCCGTGCGTATTACGAGAATTATCACCGCGCGCATCCAGAGGTCCAGGCGCGTGCGTCCAAAAACTGGCAGGAGAAACAAGCGGGCGCGCGCGCTTTAGCGCGATGGTTTACCCGAATCGAGAAGATGTCGCCCCTTCTGGCCGAGGCGATCAGTAACGGCGATTTGGGGATAGACGAGGCAATTCTGAAGCTGCGCGAAGCATGCGAGCAAAGATATGTGCGCGTACGTATAACGCCTGGAGGTTTCATTGCCGCGATGTGGCAAACGCTCACGAGCGCAGAGCGACGGCGGGTGAGACAACTACTACTTCTCGAAGGAATCGAATGAAACGCCGGCTGTTGGAATCGATCAAGCATGAGTTCACGGACCGAGAGGAGATAGGGGACATGTCATGACGAATTTGAGCGGGACCCACATAGGCGCACCGGTCGCAAATGGCGACGGCATCGAGTTCTACGACCTGGCGAGCAAGCGGACCATGAAGTACATCTACTCGCACAGCACTTATTACGCGGCGGGCTGGCTCCTCTACAGGCACCTGGATGGTTACTGGGTGCTGCTGAGGCAGGCCACCGAGGCGGATATCCTGGCGATCAACGAGGCGGTCGCCCAATCACATCCACACCACAGGCCTGCCCACCGGTCCACCGAGTAGCGATAGCCAAGGTCCATAGCCATGCCGCTCTCTACTATTCTCGACGGAGTCCTACCCGTCGACCTCGGCCTGCCCGAGATCTTCGAGGACTTCCGCCAGATCCAGCGTGAGATGGCCGACTATGCTATCTACGGACCCGGCCACAGTCCGTCGCGCAGGATCGCCGCACTCGGGGCGCCTACCGGCACGGGCAAGGAATTAGCGGCACAGTTGATCGGCCGTATGAGCGGAGCGAAATACGTCGTCGTGACCGCCACGCGCACGCTCGAGGACCAGGCGGCCAGTCGTGGGTACGAGGGACTGGTGAATGTGCGCGGCCGCTCTAACTATACCTGCCACAGCTTCGACGATCTCTATCCCGATGACCGGTGGACGTGCGAGGAGGGCCTCGAGAAGAACTGTCCGTTCTATGTGCCGACGACTCCCGACTGCAATTATGGCGAGTGGGTGGAGCGCGCGAAGGAAGCACCGGCGGTCCTCACCAACTATCAATACTGGCTCAGTGTAAGAGCACGCAACCCAGGCGCGCTCGAGAGTGAGCGGCCTGTCGGTATGCTGATCTGCGACGAGGCGCATAAGGCGGTCGGCGAGCTCGCCCGGTTCCTCGCGATCTGGGTCAGTAACGACGAGCTCTACCGGCATGTCAAGGATCAGATCAAGGAGAGACTGGCGGAGAGCAAGGGCAGGGAGTGGGGATTAGTCACGGCGGCGTGGAACGGACTGCTCACGGCGCTCTGGCTCGGAGTCAGGTCCGAACGGCAGAAGATCGCGGCTAACTACAAGAGCGAGATCGAGGCGGCCAGAGCGAGCCAGCATTACCGCCGGCTCCAGAAGCTCGAGGATAACGTCGCACGCGTGGTGAGTCTCAGTGGCGCGGACGCTCAGGCGGGCTATAAAGCCAACTGGTTGTGGCGCCAGACCAACCGCGGGATCGCCTTCGACTGCATCTGGCCCGGCAAATATACAGAGCGCTATCTGTTCTCGGGCGTCGCTTCAGTCGTGCTGATGAGCGCCACCCTGCGTCCGAAGCTGCTCTCACTGCTCAGCATCCCTGCGACCGACTATTGGTACAAAGAGTGGCCGCGCGTATTCCCCGCCGCGGAGAGCCCCGTATATTGGTTGCCTACCGGCAGGATGGGACATAAGACCGACGAGGAGGAGAAGCTCCGGTCGGTCGCCGCATTTGATCGCACGTTCGAGGAGTGGCGCGAGTACAAGGGCATCGTCCACACCAACTCCTATAAGCGCGCCGAGTGGCTCCAGCAGCACAGCCAATATGGCCGCTACATGATCCTGCACGAGAGCGGCGAGGCGAACCGCGCGGCTGAGGAATATCGCGAACGGCGGCCGCCGGTGGTGCTGGTGAGTCCATCCTTCTCGACCGGCTGGGACTTCCCCGAAGAGGATGTGCAGTGGGCGGTGATCAACAAGCTTCCGTACCCGGACCGCTCGGATCCTGTTGTACTGGCACGCGTCGCCGACGACAAAGACTGGTACGACTACGAGACCATGCAGACACTGGTGCAGACATGCGGCCGGCAGAAGCGGCGGCCGGGTCAGAAGAGTATGACCGTCATCACGGACGACGCCATCCGTAACTTCCGCGGCTATGCGCGGCGGCACGCGAGCTCGGGGTTCAAGGTGCTCGACGCTCCACAGGGTGAGGTCCCGAGAGTTACATCATTACTGCCCAGTTAGTCGTGCCAGTCAGTCGTCACAGTCATCCCGTTTTGACGGATTTTGACACCGGTGGTAACTTCAAACCTTATGGGCGGTAAACATTATGAGCAATGGCAGAAGAGAAGGCAGCGAGGCTGAAAGAGCAACGCGGATAACAGGGCGCAGGCAGTTACGGATCGACATCGAGACGGACCTGCACCGCCGCCTCAAGACCGCGGCCGCAGCGCGTGAAGTGACGGTCAGGGACCTGTTGAGCGCGATCATCAGCGACTGGCTGAAGAAAACGCCGGACCCGCCGCCAAAGCGCGCGGTGACTGCGGATAGCAAGACCAATGCGGGCGCGGGTGCGGGTGCGGGCGCTGGTGTGGGCGGAGCGGCGATCTGAGTCGCCAGACTGAGTCGCCAGGCGAGTAACAATCAATTCCGACGAAAGGTTAATCAGGAGAAGTGTATGCGTGTAGGATACGACATCGACAGTCAAAGCTCTGGTAGTCTGTTTCGTTTTGAGGAGGGGAACGGCGAGATCGTAGACGCATGGGTCACCAACGAGATCGTGCAGGAATACGGCACCAAGTGCGGGATCATGGTGTCCGTCCAGAGGTTGGACAAGAACTGGAAGGCGACCGACGACGAGCCGATAAACGAGTTACTGAGCGTCGGGCCGGTGGATAAGTTCCATCCCGCCCAGGCCGACACTCCCGACGATAAGGACCCGCAGGATCTGGGTAGTGACGACGACGTGCGCGGCAACTGTTTCATCGCGGTCGGAGGCAAGGCGCCGGACCGCAAGGCCAAGATCAGCATCTTCGGCAAGAGCCTGCAGGAGAAGGGCATGAAGCCGGAGTTGCTCAACGGATACGCGCCCAATCTGATCGGCCTCAAGGCGCATTTCGGCCGGCAGGTGCTGGAGAAAGGCGAAGGGTACACCGGCAAGAACGATCCGACCGCGCTCATCGTGCATAAGATCGTGACCTACCCCAAGGGCGGGAAGGCACCGGCACCAGCCAAAGCAGTGGTCAACGGAGCACCCAGGCCGGCGACCAGACAGGCTGCCAAACCGGCAGTCCCGGCACCGGCGGCGGCCCCCGCGGCAGCTCCCGAACCGCCCGTGTCCGCAGACACAGGCGTAGGCGCCGAGGTAGAGGAGACCGCGCTCGGTGTGCTGGCCTATATCGGCGAGCAGAACCCCGGGCAGGTACTGACGCGGCAGAAGCTCTACACCAAGTTAGTAACCGCGCTCTTGCGCCAGGTGCCGGACAAGAACCAGCACAAGCCTGTCTCCACCATCATCAAGAACCCCGACTGGCTGGATGCGCAGTTGGCGGAGCTCGGCTGGAATGTGGCGGGCGACAACTTCACCGTGCCGGCGGCCTGACATCAGTGACCGGCGACGACTGGAAGGGAGCTGTGCTGTTATGGCTCGCCATGCTCGCCGTCGTCGTCCTGGTGCTGTTTCTCGCGTACCTGGTGGCAATAGCCATCAGTAGCCGGGCAGGATCGAGATGAGGCCTGATCAACAGCCGGAAAACGATCAAGAGCCGGATCAAGAGCCGGAACGGGATCGCAAGGCGCGCCGCGACGGACTGATAGGGATGTGGGTGTGCGTGGCGATTCTGGTTGCACTTGTGGTTCTGGCAGTGGTACTGCCGCGCCGTTGAGAACAACCAACGTGGCGGGCGAGATAGGGGTGGGTATGTGCCTAAGCTGATCGACGAGAACATCATCCAGCTCGAATTCGCGGACCTGTGGCGACGCGTCATCCTCGACCGTCCCGCCACACCTGCCCCGCGTGCGGCCGGCTATCACCTCTCGGGCGTGCTCGCACCTATCGCCAGACACATAGGTGTGCTGAAGAAGGACGAGCCGCTCGAAGAGGAGATGCCCAACATGATCGCGCTCGGCATCATGTGGGAGGAGTTCGCGGCGAGCTTCTACCCGGACCTCATCTGGCAGCCAGGCGCGGTCAGCGTCCAAACTGGCGGCCGCGAGCTCTGGATGACCTGCGACGGCCTCTCTACGCTATCCACTCCCTTTGGCGGGCACTTTGGCAAGCACGCCGTCCAGGGCCGCGAATTCAAGCTCACCCGCAAATATGTGCGCAAGGGGGAGGAGTTCCTGAAGGAGTGGCTGTGGATGCACCAGGCCCGCGGCTATGGGTATGGCTATGACTGCCTGCTGTGGCAGTGGGACGTGATGCATATATACGGCGGGGACAAAGAGTTCGGCCATGGGCCGGTCTACAAGCAGTATGTCGTCGAGTTCACACCTCAAGAGTGCGAACAGACCATCCGAATGGTAGGGAAGCACTTACACCTGGCGCAACCAGAACCTGGAATAGCGGCGTGATAGCGCGGCGGAAACGTGACGGACACTGGTCTCAGATGCTACGTGTGGTGGATGGCAAGACGGAGGTGTACTTCCACCTCGCGGACGTCCAGCGCGGCGGCTCGGTCGAACTCATTTTCTCGCTCGAACTATACCTGCTACTGGCAGACGAGACGTTGCGGGTCAAACTGCTTGAGGAGGCGGTGAGAGTGAAGCTGCCAAAGAGGCCGAAGAGGTGGCGGGCGCGTGTGAGGAAGAGCGCGGAGGAGTGACCAGAGGAGTGAGATGCGAACGATACCGGTGAATAAGTCTGAGACGCAGCCCGGGCCCGTCAATAGCCCGGTCAATGGCGCGGTTACTACGCCTATCAAGCTGGTCGAAGCCAGTCTCACCTATCAGGAGCCGCTCATCTGCGCGGTCTACGGCGGTCCGGGCAGTGGCAAGTCACGCCTGGCCGGCACCGCGCCCGGCGATATCGGCTGCATCCCCATGGAACACAAGTCACGCATGTCGATCACGCGCGCCGCGGCCCAGTTCGGGCGCAAGGTGATCCTGCCGGACATCGATCTGGTGCGGTCCGCGCGCGGGCAGCTGATCGAGACCATGCCGTCGCAATGCATCACGCCCGAGATGATCAAGCGCGAGGTCAGGGCGGCGATGAAGGATGAGGATGCCGAGAAGACGGCCGAGCGACAGATGGAGAAGAAGACCGATGCCATCCCGCTCGATGGTAAGCAGCCGGCTTGCTGCCAGCGCTGCTACTACCGGTGGTTTGCCAACCGCACCAAGAGTGTCGCCTATCGCATGGCGGAGATGGACTCGATCAAGACCATCGTGATCGACCCGTTCGGGCAGTTCGTGGATGACATGCTGTTCGCCAATTATGGTCGCAATGAGAAGATCATGCCGCTTGACCGGAAGAGCTTCAATCGTGAGGTGATCGACTTTCTCAACAGTATCTGTCACAAGCATGTGATCCTCACGCATCACTCAGACCAGGTGTGGAAGGATAACAAGCCCACCACTAAGACCAAGCCGCGGAACTCATTCAGTAAGCTGGGGCATTTCCTAAGCGTGGTGATCGAGCTCGTGCGCGATGACGATGCGGACGCGAGCCGAGGTGAGTCCACATTCCAGATGCTGGTCAAGGACTGCCAGCCGAACGTAGCTCTGATCGATCACCGCACACCGCTCCTGGTCGATGGGGATATTACGTTCCAGCAACTGGCGGTGGCCGTGTACCCGGATGCGGATCCGGAAGGGTGGGAGTGAGACGTGAGGAGTGATACGTGAGGAGTGACCAGTGAAAGCGTGGGAGTTCAGTATGACAGCGTTTGAGAGGGGATAGTGTGACGCTTACGTTGCTCATCAAGATTGTGCGGGGAACACCAGACGGTGACCTGGTCCTGAAGACAGCGCCGCCTACCCTAGCATCGCTACTAGAACTTGCCAAAAATAGGCTCCTGGCCTCGCACGTCTCGCTCCAGGAAAAGGCGGAGTCTGAGGGCACTCCCATGAGGGCACTCTCATGCTGATCGTAGACGATCGCGAGGACCTCGGCCGCGAGCTCGGAAAGTTGGACATCGAGTTCGAAGTCACGCGTCTCGAGTACGGCGACTATACCTTCGAGGGCCATGGCCAGTGCGGCAGATCCACCATCGGCGTCGAGCGCAAGCGTCTGCAGGATCTGATCAACTCGATGACCGACCGGCGCCTGACCGGGTCTCAGCTCCGCGGCTGTGTCGAGAGCTATGACTACCTCTGGCTGGTGGTCGAGGACCAATGGCGGCCCGGGCCTGGCGGCGCAATCGATTGGCTCAGGGGAAATGTGTTCGCGCCGTTCTACGGCCGCGACCGGATGGCGGTCTCCTATCGCCAGGCCGCCGCCTACCTGAACTCACTGACTCTGCGCTGCCGGACGTCGATAGGCGAGCCGCTACGGGTGATGCGAACCAACAATGCGCGTGAGACCGCGGCGTGGTTAGTCGCGCTCTACAAAGGATTCACCGAGAAGACGTGGGATGAGCACCATGCGCACGATCAGATCTATGCACCCGGGCCGATGAGTGGAGTGGCGCCCGGCGGCCGCGTGGGGATAGTGCAGGAGAAGGTAACGTATGCCTGGAAGTTCGCGGCCCAGTGTCCGGCGCTCGATAGGAGAGCTCTCGCGGCCGCGAAACATTTCGGATCGGGGAGGCGTATGGCCAATGCGACGGTAGAGGAGTGGATGGAGGTCAGAGAAGCTGGGCTGACCAAGGGTGGCCGGCGCAAGCCCGGGATAGGGAGAGAGACCGCGGAGAAGATCGTAGCGGCGTGGCGCGAAGGTGAACGACAGGATCTGTGTCATGAATGCACCCATAAGGAGTCGGACCACGAGGTAGAGGACGATCACAGTTACTGTCTCGGTGGCACCGATGAGCGGCCGTGTATGTGCCGGGAGTTCGAGCCATTCCCGGAGACGGATGATGAAGACATTGCCGGCAGGCACTGACATATGACGATATCGCACACGCGTTGTGAGTCCTGTCCCGCCCTCGCACTCGACCGTCCGAGCGAGTGCCCTCAGGTCATGAGTGCCGGACCTACACCTTGCCCCATCCTGTTCCTGGGTGCCGGGCCGGCCAAAACCGAGGCTAAGACGGGGATCCCATACTCGGGCCTGGCGGGCGATGAGCTGCGCAAGACGTACCTAATAGCGGCCCGGATGCACGATGACGATATCCACATTGGGAACGCAACGCTGTGCTGGGACGGCACCGATCGCACACCTGCCGAATCACGCGTCCTCGACTGCGCGAACTGTCACGTGCCGGAGCTGCTCTGGCAGGTAGAGCCGAAGATCGTGGTGTTGATGGGCGGCGTGACCCAGCGGATATGCGATATGCGGATCCGCCTGGACATGCACCACGGCATCCCGCAGCGGACCACTCTCGTCGGCGGGTTGTGGTCGGGGTGGGTGGTGCCGATGTACGAGCCGGCGCTCGGCATGCGCGAGACCAGCCGCATGACCCAGTTACTCGAGGATTTCCGAAGGCTCGGCGAGTGGATCCGCGGGGACTGGCAGCCGGCCGCGCCCAAGGACTACGCGCTCGATTACAAGCTGGTCGGCGAGACGCGGCACGACATCCAGCTGCTCAAGCAATATATCAGTCTGGGCGGAGCGAGTCACGGCGCATGGGGACGGCCCGAGGACGACTGGAGCTACCACCCGCCGGTCGATACGGAAAAGCACGGTAGCGAGCCATGGTCGGTGCAGTTCTCGGTGCACGCGCATACAGGGCGGCTAGTCCGGGCGGACAATAAGCGCGCGCTTGAGGTGCTCGCGGCTTACCTGGGCACGTCGGTAGTACGGACCGTATTGCACAACGCGGTAGGCGACCTTGACACGCTGGAGAAGCTAGGCGTCCGGGTGCCGCGATATCGCGACACGATGCAGGAAGCCTATCACCAATGCTCACTGCCGCAGGGGCTCAAGCCACTCGCATACCGGTTGTTCGGGGCCAACATGCGGAGCTGGGAGGACGTGGTGTGGCCGGCCAGTGTCAAAGCTATCTGCGAGTGGATGGAGGACGGGATCACGTTTGCCGCCGAGCACCTGACGGAAAAGGTGACGACGGAGTGGAAGAAGCCGCTGTGTTTAGACTGCGGTCACCGCCACGGCGTACTGCTCGCGTCTGAGGACAGCCTATCCGGTCCTGTGTACGTCGCTAAAAAATGCGGGAATAAGGCCAGCGGTACCAAGTGTGGATGCGAATCTAACAACGTCACGTGGCAAAGAACGGATTACAGACCGGGAGCGGTCGAGCGGATCCTCACCCATCTCCTGACCCATACCGTCCGCACCGAGGACGACGAGGAGCCTTACCACCCCTGGAAAAAGCTGCGCGAGATGGAAGTGGCCGGACTCAGGGGCAAATGCGCGACCCGGGGTGAGTGGGAGGCGATAGAAGAGGCCTGCGGGCCCATGCCGATCCTCGGGATCGGGAACTGCCGGATAGAGGAGGCGGTCGGGTACGGGTGCGGAGATGCGGACTGGACCGGGCAGGTGGCGGCCGCGCTGAAGCAGGGGAGGGAGAGCGAGCGGTGGAAGGTAGAGAAGGAGGACTGGGACATATGACTGAGAACGTGACGGATGACAAGAACCTGTTCGTAGTCGCAGTCGATCCGGACACCGGTGGCGCGGTGTGTTCCTGCGGCGCCTCCTGCGGGCGGGCAGGCCTGCGGCGGTTCCTCACCCGACATCCGGGTAAGTGTTCCGAACGGCGCCGGATCGCGATGGAGTTGTCGCGCGGCACCAGATGTATCGATGGTGATGAGCGGGTGGGGCGGGGTGGCCGCGTGGGAATCGTATGATGTTCATGAATAACGTTGGTCGTAGCTTGTTGGTCGTAACAGGCGGTAATGGGGATGCCAGTGCGGCGGTAATGCTGGCGGTGCGGGATGCCTGTAGCGAAGATTCCCAACCAACACTGACTCGCTGGTCGTGACAGGCGGTAATGGAGGGAGCGGAGTATGCCTGTAGCAAACCCCCAGCCAGCTATAAACCGAAAACAGACTATAACCGAAAACGATGTCACTCTACGCCGCCATTGAATTCCCCGGCCATCCCGACCTCGAGAACGTAAGACGTCTCGACCTGCTGGCGATCCCCATGATCCGGCGGGCCCAGCGTCTCGGTATCGCGATCGATAAAGAGTATTTCGCGGACCTGTCCGCCCGCTTCGCCCGGGAGGCCGAGGCAGTCAAGCGCGAGATCGCCGACTACATCCCGCCGGACAAGGTGGATGAGTTCACCAGCCGGTCGCTGGCACTGGAGGAGGCGGAGGAAGGCGGGGATGCGTCGATCAACCCGGCCAGTGCCGAGCAGGTGGGGAAGCTGCTGTGGGACGTGCTCGGCCTCGGCGCGGATAAGCGGCTCAAGCGGACGTCTAAGGGCGCGGTCAGTACGGGAAAGCGGTCCTTAGAGTTGGTCAAGGGAGAGCACCCGGTCGTGGCGCGCGTGCTCCGGTACAGAGAACTGACCAAGCTGCGGACCACCTACAGTGACAAACTGCCGGCGCTCGCCAGGTTCCATCCGAGGAGTGCGTGCTGCCCGGTGTGCGAGCTCGCGCATGAGACCGACCAGTGGCGGGTGCACGGGGAGATGGGGACGACCAGGGCGGAGACTGGCAGGATCAACCACAAGAACCCTAACTGCTTCAGTCGCGACACGGAAGTGTTGACGCCAAAAGGCTGGGTCCGCTTCGACGAGCTCGCGCCCGATAGCGAGGTCGCCCAATGGGAATTTGCTGTAGGAGCACCGGCCGGAGGGGGAATGATCCGGTTCGTGAAGCCAACCGGACGCGTGCAATATTTTGCGGAACGACTGATTTGGAACCACACCGAGGACCAGATCGACCTGTTGACTACGAGCGACCACCGGTGCCTGTTGCAAAACCAGCATAGCAATAACTGGTTCATCTACCACGCGGAAGACTACCCGGAAGACTATAGGCAGTGGAACTCAGGTGAGCATTATGGATCTGGCGTTGAATACACAGACGCTATGTTGGCCTTCCTGATCGCCATGCAGGCGGACGGAAGTTGGAGCCGGCGGGCTATCGACTTCGCTTTTAAGAAGCAGCGCAAGATCAGGAGGCTGACCCGAATTCTCGAAGAGCTCGGCGTTCGTTATACAAGCCACCAGAACGGAGAAGGACGCATACGGTTTTACATCAGCGCCGTGGAAAACGAAGCTTTCGTGGAGCGGGTGAAACAGTTGCTAGGGACGGAAAAGCGATTGCCTATCGAACTGTTCATTTCACTAAACAAGGCGCAGGCAGCGGTCGCGATGAAAGAGTTCATGCAGTGGGACGGCGACTCGGTATCGGAAAACAAGTACGCCTCTATCGACAAACATAATGCTGATGTAGTTGCGACCTTATTCACACTGAATGGTAGAAGGGCCGCCGTGCGAGCACGCGTGAACACTGCCGGCTGCCATTTCTGGAGCGCGGACGTCAGCCGGAACGGGTACAGTTTAACCACCAACCGGCAACAGGATGTGGTGCCTTACTCGGACGACGTCTATTGCGTTTCGGTGCCGTCGACGATCTTGCTGGTGCGTCGTAATGGGAAAGTGCACGTCACTGGAAACTGCGGCAACATACCGACGCGCACCGAGGACGGTCAATTAGTGCAAGCCGGCTTTATCGCTCCACCTGGCAAGCGGCTGATCAATCGGGACCTCAGCCAGATTGAGTTGCGGGACCTGGCGCACCTCGCCAACTGCCAAAGCATGATCCAGGTCTACCTGGATGGCGGCGACATCCACGACGATACCTGTCATCGGGCACTAGGCGTGCCGTGGGACCAGAAGCCAGACAAAATCAAACACCGGATGGCGGCTAAACGAACCAATTTTTCCATACAAAATGGGGGGACCGAGAAGGGGTTGTATATGCAGTTGGTCATGGACTTCGGGGCGAGTAAGATCCCGGTGCCGGACTGGCTGACCGAAGAGTGGTGCCGGAAGTTCATCGAGGAGTGGCTCGACTCGCGGCCCGAGGTCAGGCTGTACTTCGAACGCTGCTGGTACAGAGCCCGGCGGTACGGAATGGTCTGGGACGGCTTCGGCCGCATCCGGCTGGTGCCCGAGGTCGCCTCCACGCACGCCTGGATCAGGGAGGCCGGGCTCAGGCAGGCACAGAACATGAGCGTGACCTCGACCGCGGCCGGCCACCTCAAGCTCTCGATGGGCAAGGTGAATGACATGCTCGAGGACCTGTACGCGGATGGTGTCTGGTGCTGGCCGCTTTTGACCATCCACGACGCCATCATGGCGGAGGCGGAAGAGGACTATGCGGATGTGGTGTGCGAGGGGATGGGGATGGCGATGGAGACATGCATGAATGATGAGATGAGCGGGAAGTGTGTCATGCGGGTGCCGATTACGAGTGATGGGGATGTGATGGAAAGGTGGATGAAACAGTGAGGGTGAAACAATGAGTAAAGCCGCAGGTGCGGGAGCTATGGGTTACAAGCCACGTAGAGGTCATAAACCGGATAAACCGGGAGTGACCGATGATACGAGACAGCAGCCATTCCCCGGGATGACGCCATTCGCGGGCGCCGCCGAGCCGCCACCGCCATCCCGGGTCGCGGATACTTTCCCGCTCGTCTCCGAGTTCACGCGCGCCGACATGGACTATGCGATCCACCTCCTGAGCGAGGAGGTCTCGCTCGCCGCGCAGGAGAAGGACGTGAAGGAGGCCCGGACTGCACTCAAGAGCGAGCTCGGGGCGCTGGCCGCGAAGTATGGCGTGCCGGGCATGCGGTGGGGCCAAGTGGCGTGTTATTACGGCGGCATGAAGCGGCGGAAGAATCTGGATAAGAAGAAGCTGATCGAGTACATCACGGTCGAAGAGCTAGAGGCCTGCTACACGTTGGGGAAGGAGTACCTGGATGTCAGGGTCAGGGACCTCTCGAAAAAAGACGATGAGGACAAGGAAGACTAGGCCCGCGTCAGGTCACGATCAGCGCGAGCACCCACAGCGCCAGGCCGGCAGCGATAAAGTTCCACCGCGGGTGAGTGACGCCCAGCGCCGCGAGCACAAACAGGACGAGGGCTAGAATCAGAAGGACCAGGTGTAGAGTTACGGTCATCACACGCCTCCGACCTCTGTATTTTATCAGCGCTAACAAGGGACGCTAACAAGGGAGGGTTTATGAAGCGATGTATTCTGCTGCTGCTGACGATCCTCATGGCGGCCTGTAAGAAGCCGCCGGAGCCGGGTCCGTACACGCAGACTCTGAGCGCGTTCACGTGCGCGCCTGTCTCAGTTGGCGCCGGGTCCGCCTCCTCCTGCACGGCCACGATCTCTGCGGCCGCGGGTACTAGCGGGTTCCCGATCACGATCACCACGACAGGCACCGGTATCACCGCCCCCAAGTCAGTGACGGTGGGCTGGACGTCGAGCAAGGTCACATTCAATGTGACGACGACAGCGTCTACGCCCGCACAATCGGCAACGATCACGGCGTCGGCGGGCACGGTGAAGATCCCGGCCGGCATCAGTGTGGTCGCGAGCGCGGCGATCACGTACACGATCACGGCCCTCACCTGCACTCCGGCCAAGCTGATCCCTGGTGAGTCCACGTCCTGCACGGGCACTCTGTCGCCGGCGGCGCCGCTGTCCGGCCTGGCAGCGTCGATCACGAGCAGCTCGGCGAACCTGCCGGTACCTGCGTCGGTGAGCATTCCGGGTAACTCGTCGTCGTTCAAGTTCTCGTCCACTGCCAGCGCACTCGCAACCGGCATCGAGAATGACACGATCACGGCGACTGTAGCGGGCGCGACGAAGACGGTTGCTGTCACCATCGACCCGTCAGCGAAGTTCCAGTTCCGGCTCACGGCGACCGAGATGCCGTCGCTCATGGATAGCGCGGTGGTCACTCCTGTAATCAAGCCGACTGGATGGTCGGGCGCCCTGACGGTGCGCGGCGCGGGCACGGTCACGTTGAGCAGCACGGGCAGCGGGGCGTCGTTCGCGGCCGCGGGCAACCAGAACACGGACACGGCATACGTGAATTTCACGAGCGGATCGTTCGGGACGGTGTTCAACAATTCGTCCGAGATCTCCTGCTATCTGAAGTCTGCGTACTCGTTTGCGGAGCGGCAGGCTTTGCCCTCGCCCAATATGCGGAGCGCGTTCGAGATCTATGACGCGAACGGCTCCTGGTGGAGCCTGAACACGTACACCTCGACCGACAACATGCTACGGATCGGGTTCGGGGCGAAGGGCTACGCGGCGGTCTATGCGATCCCCGCCGGCACCGAGGACACGGTCTTCGGCAAAGGCGTGACCATGAAGTTGCGGATCACCTGGGACGCCTCATCGTTCAGCCTGTGGGTGAACGGCCAGCAGGTGCAGACGAATTCGATCACGCAGCCAAAGGCGCCGTCATGGGGCACAACATCTGCTTTCACGATCGGCGCGCGTAATGTGCGCCTGAATGGTGGTGGGTTTTACTCATGCGACGACACCGTCGCAGAATTCATGATGCGGTAAAGGGAGAATCGATATGCCACTTTCTTACGACGAGTCCAGCTCGCTTATGACGGACATGGCCTTCAGGGGCCGGGTGAAAGTTGCCGTCCTTAGATTCGCCAGCTACATCGCTGACGAGGGACCATCCGCGCCGGCGGAACCCGAGCCTCCGAGGCCGAGCCTGCGCGACAAGGTAATGAATGCGCCGAGCTTTACTGCGGAGCCGCTGCGGGCCGATGCGCCACCGGAGCAGAGCTCGCTGCTTGACCAGATGAATCGGGGAGAACTGAAGGATGAGAAGCCGGAATGATGCGGGACGAGCGCACCATCGCGTCGATGTACATCGATCCGCCGCGGGGCGCGTGTCCGATATGCGGCGGGCTCGGCCATGTGCTCGAGTCGATCGATAACCGGCGGGCTGACGTCGCGGTGCCGTGTTACGCCTGCCACGAGTACTGCCGGACGTGCAAGCAGACGGTAATCATCAACTGGACGGCCAGCACGACGCCCGGTGTCAGTTACAACGTCTATCGGGCCACCGTGGCCTGCGCTTCGGCAAGCACCGGCACCAAGCCCAATTCATCGCCGATCACGGCGCTCACGTACACCGATAGCAACGTCACCGCAGGCACGTATTGTTACTGGGCAACGAGCTATTTGCAATCGGCCGCGACGCAGGAGTCCGCGCCGAGCAACAAGGCCGATGTATCCATCATCGAGCAGCCCGCGCCGCCGACCAATCTGACCATCTCACCGCCGGCCGTGACCATGCAGACCGGGTCGCAACAGCAATTCACGGCCTCGATTCCCGATGCAGTATGGAGCATCGAGCCCGCCGATATGGGGAGCATCACAACAACCGGCCTTTACACCGCGCCGAGTAAGATCCAGGGCAACAACGTGACTGTGCAGGTCATCGCGCGAAGCGGGATGCAGTCAGCTGTCGCGGCCGTGACCATCCGTAAGAACTAGGGAGGAAGTAATGATCAAACGTGCAATTCTTTCGATCGTTCTGCTCTGCGGGGCGATCTCACTTCAGGCAGCGACCATTACGGAGATGACGATCGATGCCGGCGGCGGCTTTGTTGCCGATCTGCTGGTCGATAATGTGGGCGCCGTCACCTGCAGCGGCACATGCGGCGGGCTGACCTTCGCCGGCAGCGTCACGCCGCACGGGACGCTCAACGTGACCGGCACGATCGGCATGTTCACGCTGACGACCGTGAGCGGCGTCGGTCTTGCCGGCCTGATCCCGCCGACGGTTCTGAACCTGACGCAGAATGAGGCGACTAGCACGGGCGCCGGCACGCTGACGGTAAAGTTCAGTGACACCGATTACACGCTGCTGGCCAATACGTTCCAACTCAGCGTGCAGAGCAACCCCGACGCTCAGATCAACGGATCGACGGTCGTCGGCGAAGCGCTCATCGATCCCGCGAATGCACTCGAGGCCGGCGCGCCGTTCGACAGCTTCTCGTTGAGCGGCGTCGACACTTACGTGCACAGCTCGCTCAATGTGATTCCATCGGGCTCGCTGACAGCCATCACGCAGCTCAACTTTACCGGCCGCGGGCACATCCAGTCGACGTTCACGCTCAGTAATCTCGGCCCGACAGTGCACACCATAACGCCCGAGCCCGGCACGTGGGGCATGATGGCCGGCGCCGCGTCGCTGATCGTGGGCCTGCGCAAGCAATGGTCGGCGTGATATGGTCGGCGTGATACTCGCGGCCTGCATCATCGCAATCGGCCTGGTCCTGCTCGGCGCTTGGGCAGCCAAGCAGGCTATCAATCGGCGCTGGGATTTATGAAGAACGAGCTGGTCGAAGTTGCTTTTGTGACGCCGCTGGTCGTCGTGCACCAGCAAGCGAGGCCGCCGCAAGTGGCCGTCATTACCTATACCCGGGGAGATTACGTTTTCAAAGGAGTGTGTATCACGATGCCACAAGCAAAAGGACAGGCAGTATCGCAGTTCTCATCCCAAACCGTCACAGCGGGTGAAATGGGAGTGGTCAGCGTCGAATGGCGCGACGAGGGAGGTAATGTCGTCAAGGTGGACGGACCGACCAAATGGAAGTCCACCGACGAATCTATTTGCCAATTGCCAGATGGTGAGACAAATCCCGGCAACCCATTGATCAACAACGTGTATTTCCCCGGGCCGCTCGGTACGGTCCAGGTTCACGCCAACGCCGATGGAGACATGGGTGAAGGAGTCCAGCCCGTGACGGCAGTCACCGAGTTCACCGTGATCGGCGGTCAAGCAACCACTGGCACCATCACATATAAGTCCACCGGCACTCACCCGCCCTCTCCTGGCGGTCCCAGCAAAGCGGGCCAAGCTCTGAAGCGGTAGCATGTAGACTTGGTATGGGCCTGCCGCATATGCGCAGTCATCGAGTGGTGGCAGGCCCAGTATCCGTTTAGCAGACGCACTGCTTACTCACCTGAGCCAGCCAGGCAGCCCACCACTGCCTCCGTGGACGTGATCAGCTCCAGGTACGCGATACCTTTCGCGAGCTTCACCACGCGGTACAACGCCCGCGGCATTTGCACGGTGGCACCTATCTTGCGTTCCATCGAGGTCAGGCCGCGCTCATCGATGGTGCGCTTCTTGGGGATGCTCACGGGGATGCTCACGCGGCACCGCTTTCGAGAACCTCGACGGCCCGGTCAGTCGACGTACCCGTACTTCCTTTTGTTTTCATCGTATGTCGTTCGGGCGTCCCTATCCTTTCGCGTTTTGGTGTGTGTCGGATTCGTGTCGGATTCGATACCGTCAATCTTATACCAAGTGTGCCTCTCCGCGGGGGTTCCGCGGGTGCATTCACCTGACAAAATGTGCGTGCCTGATGTACGCTCTTGATGTGCGATATGGGGTTAATACCGGATCGCAATTCAGGGCAACTCCCTACATCGCCGCGTGCTGGCGTCCGGTTGCCCCATATCGTCCAGCCTGCACAGGTCCAGTGCCCCAAAAAGTAAGTAAGCGACTACAACCGAGCGCCGTATATGTCATTCTACATACCAACTTACTTTTCACAATGCCCCTAGTAACCTTTTGGTCTCCGCGGATAATCATATCTTTTCCGTGCCTATGCCCAAACCTAACGACAGAATACGTGTGCGCCTCGTCGGCAGCGAGGAGTGGACGCGCGCCCGCGTGGTCAGTGCGGACGGAGGCGGACACACGCAGGCGATCGCCATCATACTGGAGGAGCCCGCGCGGTTGGCGAATGGAGGTACGATAGCGGCCGGCCTGCCGCTCACGCTCGACTACCTGCACGGAGCCGTGAAGAGCATATGGGGCGACTACTACGAGATCGAGATCGAAGGGAAACCAGAAGGGAAACCAGAAGGGAAGCCCGGAGGGAAGCCCGGAGGGAAGGCAGAATGACGATCAAAGAGATCATGGACCGGATCGCCGGCGCGGACCACGAGTGGGAGCTCGACCCATCGTGGGTGAAGACGATGGGTCCGATGGAGGTATTGGCAGGCGCGTTGAGCGGCATCGATCCGCGCGATGTCAGGCCGTTCCTGTTCAACCTGCCGGTCGCGAAACTGCGTCCTAAACCTAAATCTAAATGATCATGTTGACCACCGCCTCGACCGATGTCTGCAGGTCCGCATCGGTCACCGCCGAGCTGTTGGTCTGCACCAGGGGTTCCATGACGACAGCCGGCTGGAGCTGCCCGGCGGTCTGGTCCGGTGCCAGGTATGTGGCCTGCGCCCATTTGTAGCGCGAGTTGTGGGCGGCCGCGCCCGGTGCCTCGCCCAGAATGTAGGCGGCGTAGGTGAGCGCGGCGACCTTGATGCGGCCGCGGAACTGCTGATCAGTCATGAGGTCGGCGGATTCCTGATACGTCATAGGTTACTCTCCTGTTCTACCAAGTCCACTAAGTCCACTCGGTCAGCACCTGCATCGTTACCGTCGGCGCGGTCCCGGTACCGGACGCGTTCGCACTGACCTTGTAATAGTTCCCGGTCAACACCCAGAACGACGCGCTCACGATGACCGTTCCCCCGCCTCCGCCGCCCGTGGTCGGCGCCAAAGCTACCATGACGGCCGTGCCCGACGGGTTGGCCGTCGCATCCGTCTGCACCTGCAGGCCTCCGCTCATGCCGCTCGCGCCGCCGCTCACGCCCACCGCAACCGTGACGAACATCGGCCTGCCGCTTGCATTCGGGTATGGCGTGCCGAGGACGCGGGTGGCTGGACCGTAGATAGTCTGGGTCGTGACTCCGCCCGACGTACTGATGGGCGTGCCGTTGACGCGAAACGAGCTGCCCGCGCTGATATTGATGTCGCCGTTTACGTCGAGCTGATACGCCGGCGAGCCCTGATTGATCCCGACCTTACCCGATTGCGCGACATTGACCTTGCCGGAGCCGTTGATGGCAATGATGACCTGGCCGCCGCCGGATGGGCTGTTGATGATCAGGTGTGGAGTGGTATCGATATAGATAGACGGGACGTAGGCGGTGGCACCGCTCGCAAGCTGCCACTTGAGTGTCGGCTGGGCCGCCTTGAGCAGGCAGTTGCCCTCCACCTCGAGGAGCTCGGACGGGCTCGTGGTGCCGATGCCGACCTTGCCGTCGCCCGCGAGCGTCATCAGGTCTCTATAAGTAGACGCTCCGGTCTTCGCGGAGAACTGGAATGCGACACCGGGGTTGTCATAAGCGTTATAGAGATTGACTTCGGCCTGACCGCCTGAACGGTTCCAGCCAGCGATCATTCCTCCGCCGGCATGGCTTGGTGGGACGATCGGGCCTGAGTTATAACCGCCGATGAGCGAGAAGCCGCCACGCACTTCGAAGCGGTATGTGTTCGCTCCTACGGCCACTCCGATGCCGACGTCGCCCGCGTTCCCCAGCTTGTATCCGGCGGCGTCTATGTTGCTGATCCAGGGCGTCTGCGCGCCGGCGCCAGGAAGGCCTTGGATACCTTGTGCGCCTTGCTGGCCCGTCACCGTGAAGGTCCAGTCGCTATAAGGACCTGTGCTGCCGGTAGAGATCGCGTCCACGTTGATGGTGAGCGTAGTGCCGGAGTAAGACGAGACGACGCCCTCCATCCACTTGGTCGAGTCGCTCGCGGAGAAGGCGCGGGCACGGACACCGGCGGCGTACGCCAGGCCGGTCTGAGTGGTGAAGGTTTTCGTTCCCGTCGCGATCGACACGGACGTGGTGGACGTCGCGAGATAGCCAGGGCCAGTCGGGCCGGCAGGACCTGTCGAGCCCGTCTCGCCGGCCAGATTGACGGTCCACACCGAGTAGGTGCCTGTGCCGACTGCCGTGTCCGCGTTGATCGTGAGCGTGGTCCCGCCGTAGGAGGTGACCTGGCCCTCCATGTAGTGGGTGGCGTCGTACCAGACCCGCACCCTGGCGCCGGCGGAGTAAGCGAGACCAGGCGGGACCGAGAAGGACTTGCTGCCGGTGCCGATGGTGACCGAGGAGGTGGAACTGGACCCATAGCCCGGACCGGAGGAGATCTTGACGATAGGGTTCGAAGTAGGCATGGTTAACCTCGGATCTCACGTCGCATATCAGGATCTACCCAGCGACTATCGACAGGGCTCTCATCCACGATCTCATCTACGACAAACCCGCTGCGATCATCGCTGACCCGCACACTGAGAGCGCCCGTTAAATCCGGCTCGTGGAGCTGGCGGATGACGTCGAGCACGTCCATATACTTCTGCCAGGCGCGGTCGATCACTCGCCGCTCATGCTCGTTGAAAAGGACCGTTATCATAACTCCTCCCTAAGGGTTTACGTATGGGATCTTATAGTGACTACCGTTGATCGTGAACTGGATAAATCCAGCCACGTGAGTTGGCATCGTAATGGATCCAGACGACGATGCCGTAGCGTAGGTGTAACAAGTCAGATCAAACGGATCCACGTTCACCGCGCCGCCGGTATTGACAGACACCTTGCTCGCGCTCACATTCACCGTGATGATGTCTCCGCCCAGAATGATCGTGTTGCTGGTGCCGCCCGCGGCTATGAATTCCGCTACACCTGCGCTGTTAAAAATGATCGATGAACTACCGGCGAGCAGTCTGACGTCGCTCGCGGTGGCAACCAATTGGTTCGTACCGTTCTGGATCGTCACCGAGGTCGAATCGATACTGATGACCGGCTTGGTATTGTCGCCGTCCTTCGACCAGATCTGAATGACGCCGGCATTCATCATGAGAGACTGGTCGCCGTTTCGGAGCTTGATGCCGGTGTTCGCGATTGCGCAGTACGGGTTGAGCAGACTGCCATTGACCGCATAGAGCACGACCGAGGTGCCGGTGGTAACGACGGACGGGCCGGTCGCCGACTGAAACACGCCGATCCCGCTAGCCTGGATGCCAACGTATGGCTGCGAGGTAAGGCCGGTGGCGGTATAGCTCGGACTGCCGGCGACTCCCGGTGTCACGCCGCTGCCGGCCGCGGACGCGGCGGAGAACAGGTAGAGGCCGGCATTGTTCATGGTCAACACTGCCTGACCATTGCCGCGCGCGAGTGAGACGTCGCCATTGAAGACGACCGTGCCGGGGATGAGCTTGCCGATCGAGGTCGTAGCGACGTTGCTATCGACTACCGCGTTGGCACCCAGAGCCGCATTAGCGAAGGTGACAGACGAGCTAGCTAACACCCGCGCGCTCGCCGCATTGTCAGCCAGGACCGACTCAGGGATCGCCTTGGCCGAGGTGATCGGATTGATGCGGTTCAGATTCTGCGCGGCGGGTTGGATCGAGGGTGTCACGTCGAAATGGTCCGCCCCGCCCGGCCAGCAGTGCTGCAGGACGATAGCCGCGGCCGCATCCGCGCTCCCATCCTCATCGGAGCCAAGGCGTGAGACCGCATAGATGTAGAACCGCCAGGTGCGGTCTAACTTAGGCGAGCCGTCCAAGTTCTTCTCGGGTGGCATGGGCCAGTCCGCCGGGCTGTCCCCTTTAAGCACGATGGTCGATCCGGGGATAGAGCGGCCGCCCTGGATCTGGCCCGAGTCGGTCATCTTATGGCCGATATAGAGATCGAGATCGTCGTCGGGTGTCTCGGGATCATTGGCCGCCGACGGGTTCCACACACCTGAACCATCCACGTACCCGCGCTTGAGCGAAACGAAGCTGAACCAGTAGTCGCTATCGACTGAGAGCTCCGGTTGCAACCACTCGAGGTCGTAAAAGTCCCACCACCAGGTACCGGTATCGTCGTGGTAATACTGCAGGATGTCGCCGGTCGCGGGCGACGGGAAGAACTGCGCGTTGGTGATGTCGTTGGGCGTAGGGGGCAGTACAGACGCGACGGTGAATGTTGCTGTCGGAGCACCAGCCGGAGGATCGACGGAAGTGACGTTGCCGAGCGCGCCGGCGACATACCAGGTGCTCTTCGCCGAGGAGGTCGGCACCCAGATGGTCCCGACCGTGGCGCCGTCCTTCTGGCCGATCAGGATAAGCTGGCCTACCGTCTCGAGCAGCCACACACCTTGGCGTACCCAGTCGGCGCTACCATACTTGACCCAGAACGTGACGTTAGCCGGGACGGAGGGAGTGGTCAGGACCGCGCCCAGCCCTATGACCGTGTGCAGGCCCTGCGTGGCAGGGTCCTGATAGTGCGGGCCGACCTCGACGCCGGACACAGAGAGGATACCCGCGGAGTGGATCAGGATGGGCGTGATCGTGTACGGAGGCGCGGTGGGCGTGAAGCCTGTGTTGTACGAGACGAAGTCGCAGGACCAATTCTCGTCCGCGTCGGGTTGCACTGCGACCGGACCGGTGTAGTCGACGGTCGTGGCCAAGCCCCAGTCGGCGCGCTTCAGGATGGCGATCGTGACGCGCCCTGTGCCGTCCGCCGTACGGTAGGCCTCGACGTGAATCTCGGTGAGCTCGGCGTAGTGGGGGTCGGCCGTAGGCAGAGTGATCGTGCCACTGAAACGGAACTGGTACAGGCTGGCCCATGGCTCGTAGGTGACCGTGAGCGTGGCGGAGAGGATGTTCGGGGCGGGTGTGCCGAGACCGCCGGATGGACCGGGAGGGCCGGGCGTGCCCGGGAGGCCTGCCGCGCCCGTACCTGTGAGTTGGATCCATCTGGCCATAGATCAGGCTCCTGTCAGGCTCCTGGAGACCGCTCCACCAAGACGTAGCCCTTGAGCGAAATGTCCATACAATGCGCCACACGGTGACCCAGGAATTTGCGCGGATCGCTCTTGCGCTCTCCCGCTCCGTGATAATGCGCCTTTCCGCAATAAGGGCATCGCAGGACCTTCCATAACCGTCTCCGGGGGAGGAGAACGACTTCCGCTTCGGGAGGATCAGTATTTGTCGGCATCATTTCCTTCAAGCTCCTGGTGCGTGCAGGAATAACGTCCCGCGGTCGGCTGTGTTATCCGGCAAGAGCAGGCTGGTGGCGCCGTTCGGCAGTGTGTCGCCGGTAGCAGCCTGAACCTGCACTACGTTCAGATCATTCGACTCCTTGGTCACGATGCATTCCTGGTCTGGCATGACGCCGATTGCGAGCAGCGTGACGGTGAGGATGGCGGGGATATTGACCGTATCCCCCGGGCTATGACTCGCCGCAGTCGTGCCCCAGCCGCCGCGAGCTTCGACGGTCAGGGTGGATGTGCCGGCGCCGTCCGTGACCAGCATCCGCTCCGAGCCGACCTGTATATAAGTACCGTTGACGACGGACGCGCCGCTTACGACCGGGATGGTGAGTGTCGATGCGTTGATCGGCGAGGAGAGTGTGGTGGTCGTGCTGGTGAGCTGGCTGGTGTCGCAGATCAGCGTCCGGTCGGTCGTCAGCCAGATGGTCGAGGCATAGGTTCTGCGCGTGCCCTGCGCGCCTACGATGTGTAACATGCGGACCGGCATGTTCGCGACGGGAGACTCGACCGCGCTCTGATCGGCGAGACTCACCCCGACCAGGATAGGGAGGTTGGCGAAATTGCTGACGAGCATGACGATGTCGGTCGACTTGGTGGGGTCTGCGTTCGACAAGGTCACATCGCTCGGCAGGTTCCATGCGGCCGTCGCGACCACCCATACCGAGCCCGCGTCGATCGTGATGGGCTGATCGAGCGTATAGGACGTTGCCGTGTTGCTGACGATCTTGGCCTGCTGGCCGCGACTCTTGCCGCGGATCACCAGCACGGAGTTGCCGATCCGGTTCGGGTCGTTCACGGTCTCGCCGGCGTGCGGGATAGGGTTAGTAGCGTTCTTCAACCCCAGATCCGAGAACACGTACGGGTTCGCGCTGTTGTCGTTGCCGAGGAAGCAGACGACGAAGATGTCGTTAACCTGGACGCCCGCGGCGATCGGGTCGCGGTCCAGGGTGAAGACACCGGTCGAGGTGGTAAAGCCGGTGATATTGAAGTTGGCGAAGGGTGCAGTGCCGCTCTGGCGGCCGATGATACTAAGCACGCGACCGGTCCAGTCATCCGTGCCGGCGGAGTCGATCGCGTCGTTGGCTGTAATGCTCGAGGTCGTGATGCCAGTGACCTGCGCGCCGACCGGGCCGCCGTGAATCAGCCGCTTGTAGCGCGCCCGCACCGCGGCGAGTGCCGGATTGGGGACGCCGTATGTAGACCGCTCGAATGGTCCAGTGATCGTGATGTCGAGCGGGGAGTAACCCGTCGCGACCGAGCCTGTCAATGCCCCTGCCGCGCCCTGCTGACACACCAGATCTGGCTGATCGCTCGCGAATACGGTGTAGTTCGTCAGACCGTCGACGCGCGGCCACAGAATGTTGTTCAGCGTGAAGCTGTTGGTATTGGTGCCGGACGGGATCTGGATAATGAGGACCTCGCTCGCGGGCGAGGAGCGGCCGCTCGCATCGAGAGCCGTGACCTGCACGTAGTAGGTAGTGCCTCCGGGGAGCGAGCCGCCGGTAGAGCTCTGCGTGATGCGACCTTTCTTGACGTCGGGCGCGCCGGATCCCGGGACAAACTGGTTGACCGGCAGGCAACCGGTGACCAGGACCTCGGAGATCGGCACACCGTTGCGGGCGCCGTGATACGTCTGCCTCAGATCGAAGGTCCACTCGTTCGGCCAGAGAGCGTCGTTGCTCGCCGCCTGGACTTTATGCGGGGCCCACTGCCCGAGCGGTTGCGGGTAGTAGAGGATAGGGACTGCGGACGGAGCGATGTCGGCAGGCTTAGGTCCATAATCGAGGTTGTACATCGAGTCGGTGACCGAGCGGGCCACGATGGTAACCGACCAGTCCTTATGCAGCGTCCACTTCTCGATGCGAAACTTCCACGTGTTGTCGGCTAATGGGGTGCCGCCGACCGGGCCGGGGTAGGTGGGCAGGTCCGGGTGCGTGACCTCGATGACCTGGCCGACATACGTGTCGAGAGCCAGGATGGTCGACTTGAATGTGACGCGGTTGTTGTTGTCCCACTCGATATAAGGGTTCGCGAGGTCGGGCCGCAGGATGCCGCCGATCTCCTCGCGCACGCGGGTAGCGACCAGGCGAAGGGATTGAGACAGCGACGAGCTCCCCACGCTACGCTGCCGGGAGGTGAGAGGCGCACCCGCGCGGCCGAAATGCGCGGCATGATCCTTGTCCTGGTATTCCGCCATGTCGGACTGATACTGCAGTGCCACGTTGGCGAAGTCCATGCGCAGATATTCGAATTCGGCCTCGATCGGTTGGATCGACAACGACTGATAGAGCATGTTGCCGTAGCCGAAGGCGGCGGTCGCACCTGCATTCTCGCGGATGCCTAACCGAAGCTTGCCGAACTCGAAGGAATAGTAACCGAGGGCGCAGGCCAGAATCTCCGTCAGCCAGTCGCGGAACGGCTTGTAGTCGGCGATCGAGCCCTGGAACTGGAACTGGATCTCGGTGCCGCTGCCGAAGATGACCGGCACGACCAGGTCGGCGATCTCAGCACAGCCGGTGCCGTCGCCTTTATAGATCGAGTCGCGCACGATGGTAGCAAGTTGAGTGGCGGCCGAAGCATTGTGGATCCCGAGCGCGCGGAAGTAGCTGTTGACAGCGACCCAGAACGGGTTGACCAGGCCGGCGACAGGGGTGCGGGTATCGCTCGCGTTGAAGGTCCAGCCGGTGAGACCTTTGGCGAGTGGCACCACCATGGTGTGCGACTCGGCGGTGGTCGGAGCGAGACCTGAGCCTGCATCCTTGGCATAGCGCAGCTCGACAAACGCGGTGCCGGCCGCATATGGGAAGATCCAGTTGCTGATGCCGGGAATATTGGAGAAGGTTGGATCGTACACGTCCCATTGCTGAGGCGTGCCGTGCCCTAGAGAGAACTGGTCGGCACCGTTGGTCAGTGAGGTGGCAGCCAACACAGGGTCATTGCCAGGGACCTCGCGCAGACCCATGTCCGGGCGGTAGCCGGTGATGACGAGCTGCGAGTCCACCTGGAAGCCCTGCGGTGGAAAGCCATCGGCCATGGGCGACACGATGAACTTGTAGCCGTCGGTAGTAGTCTGGACGGACATACCCTCATAGGCGCCGATCGGACCGACACCGATGATGCCCAACACGTCCTCCCACGTACTCTCGTCGCGCACTGCGGCTACCACGGCGTTGGCCATAAAGGCGTTCAGCGGACTGCCGTGGTCGTTGGCCCAGATCTCGGATAATGGACTGCCCCAGATCGAGTCAGAGATGATCGAGGTGCTCGCCACGAATTGTTGGTTGAAGAAGCTCGAGGCACCGATATCTTTGATCACGACCGTCTGCGGGAACGCGGGATGTCCACCGAAGTAACGGTCCATGCCGTGACTGAGACAGCCGTTAGCGGAGTTAAAGAAGAAGTCGCAGGAGCTCGGGTTGCCGGTGTGGCCGGGCGTCGAGGACCACGGACAGTTTACGCCGTCATTGAATGTCTTCCAGCACTGCCTGCTGATCGTGCGCCGCGGATACTGCTGGGTGATCGGATAGAGCCCGTCCGAGCAGGTGACCGGGACAGTCGGGCCACCTGAGACCTGCCAGTCGAGGATGACTCCCTTCCACAACTGGATGAGCGTTTGTGACTGCACATGGAACAGGCAGATGTCGATGTCCGCATACTTGAGCGATGTGTCGTTACAAAGCTGGGAGATGGCGCGGTCGGCGTTGCCGAATACCAGCCGGACGGAATCCGCCTGGCCGGAGATCGATTGCGACATGAGCACGTCGCCGCCGGGGTCGCCGATCTCTAGCACACGCGGCAGGTAGGTGTGGGTGGTGAGGCCGGTGCCGGAGAGGGTGCAGCGGCGGTCGCTGAAATAAACGCCCGGGACGGAGGAGTCGCGAACCTGGATGTCGACGAGCGGGATCAGCTCCTGCACCTGGGAGAGCAAGGCTGTAGCGAGGCCGGAGGATGGGAAGCGCGTGACGATCGAGGTGACGGTATAGGTAGGTGCCGAAGCTGGATCAGCGGCTTCAATGAACGAGAAGCCGGTCGCGCACATGGTGGCCAAGTCGCGGATCGAGAGCGGGGCCTGATCCCAGATGACCGAATACGGAGTGGTGATCTCGGTGTATGCGAATGGATGGAGCGGATCTGTCGAGGCGACACGGTCCGGGGCGTTGTAGGTGAAGGTCTGATACGAACCCTGGATCGCGTCGTAGAAGTCGAGCAGTTGGCGGCGCTCGGTCCGTGACATGGTCGCTTTCTGGAAGTGGAAGCGACGCTGTCCTATGCCGGCGAGGAAGCGCTGGGTCGAGAGCGTGGCCCGCGAGCCGAAGCGGTGCGTTACGACGGACCAGGAGCGGTCCATACCGTATGGATAGTCAGTGACGAATGGGAAGGTCAGGCCGGACGCCGGCGGGACGGCGACTGAGATACGACCTATCATGTCCGGCGGTGTAGGAGGCGGCGGCGTCGGCACTCAAGGTCAATTTTATCAATGGGGTTATGAGTCGATAAAAAAAGGGCCGGTATGTGGCGAAGCACCTACCGGCCCGGCTGGAAACGCAGTTCTAATGCCGTCTATGAACTCAGTATAACAGTCTCGGAGCAGGCCGCGAGTAGGCAGTTATAGGACTTCTACCATTTGTATCTGTGGTATGTCTGTCCGCCCCAGCGCAGTGCTCTCCGCCCAGTCCCCAATCATGACAACCGTCACTCTCCCCTGCGTGTTCGCCCCCGTCCCGTCCCAGTTACTGCCTTCGGCCTGGCCGGGCAGGACATCGAGCGGGTCGTAGAAATAAAACGGCCGGTGCCCGCAATCGACGGCGTCGTAGTGGTTGCGCAGGGCCACCAGTTGCGTGATGGTCAGGCGCTTGGTAAGGGCCCAGGAGCGGATAGGACGGGGGGAGTTGACCGTGTCGGTGATGAGCGACCGCTCGATCGTGGCGTCGTGATATTGGATGGCGAGCAGAGGGTATGACAGGGTCTCGGTGAAGGATGTGGAGAGGGACTTTGGCAGGACGGTAGAGGCCGGTGTGACTGTCGCGGGACCGAGTACGCCTGGCATATTAGGCGATTATGCTCCCCGGCTCGTTGAGCAGCATAGCCGACTGGACGCGTCCTGTAGACGAGCGGTAGGCCTGCTGCTGCGTCGCGCTGATGCGGTCGGGGGTCACATACTGGCCCGTCATAAAGTCGGCCACCGCGTCGCCTGAGACGTTCAGCGACAGGTACGTGTTGCCGCCACCGCCGGGCGAGGGGAGTGGCTGGCCCGAGACGCCGCCGTAGACGGGGAGGCCAGAGGAGTAGCTGAACACGTTGCCGTATTGGTAGCTGGCACCCTGGTAGAGCTGGCCGCCCGATTCGACCAGGCTGCCGCCGTGAGGAGTCATGGCGGAGGCGGCGAATCTCTGGCCTGTACCAGCCGCGTAGAGCCCGAGCATCTCACGCACCTCGGGAGAGCGGACCGCGACCGAGACCGTGCCGCCGTAACGCTGCTGGGCGAGCTGTACGATCTGGTCGGCCATCGAGTTGTTGATCGAGACGTGGTAGAGCTGGGCGACCAGACGCTTGGCGTGACGCTGAGGAGTCTCGACGCCGGCGATCTGCTCACCGATACCGACCAGCAGACCGACGCCGGCACCGATAGCCGCGCCGAGCGGGCCGCCGACCGCGCCGATCGATGCGCCGACCGACCAGCCCATACCGGCACCTCCGAGTGCGCCTAGGAGGGTCCCGGCAGTCGTCCCGCGTCTGCTACCGAGGAGACCGTATTGGGCAGCCATCATGCCGCCGGCGAAGGCTCCTGCCTTGGCGACGCCGGAATGGCCAAACGCATTGAGTTTGCCGCCGAGGGTGTCGATCGAGTAGGACGTGTTGCCGACCGTAGCCCAGAGGCCGCCCTGGCTGTCCCTGGCGACCATCATGCCACCGCCGCCGATACCGCCGAGCGCGGCCGCGAGTTTGCCGAACCTGCCGGTTCCAGGGGCTGCGACACCGGTTCCCAGGACGGCGCCTATACCGCCCCCGCCGCCTCCGCCGCCCCCGCCCCCGCCGCCGCCCGGGAAGCCACCCGTTTCAACAGGAGAGTAGCCGCCGGCAGGAGAATAACCCCCGGCAGGAGAGTAGCCGCCATATCCGCCGGCACCGCCATAGCCGGCAATACCGGCCGCACCGCCCAAAGACATGGCCAGTGACTGCATCGCCGCCGTGTTCATGTTGGTCGCGACCGTGTTCATATCGGTCGATTGAATCTGCGGCGACTGACCGCCGGCGATCCCACCGAGTATGCCTCCTATCTTGCCTACGGTTCCGTATAGGGCATGTGAGATCTGCTCGGCCAGGCCTTTCTCGATCGGCCGTAGGACCGCGTCACGCAAGGTGGTGGCGAGCTGGCGGCCGAACTCGGATGGCTTGGTGAAGAGCGTGTGCAGCAAAGACTCGGTGGCGGACTTGATCTCATCGAGGCGCCGCCGGACCTCAGTAGCACGCTGCTCATCGAGTTGCGCGTCGAGCTCCGCTACTTCACGTGACGCGCGCAGCCTCAACTGCAGCAGTTGGGTCTCGCGTTGCTCCTTGTCCGTGTAATCCTCGGCGATTCGCGCCTTCGCCGCCCGGTACTCATCCGCGACCTGCTGCTTGCGGATGTCGTGGATCCGCTTCTCCGTGGCCAGCCGGTTCTCCGGACTCTCCGGAGCGAGTATACCAGCGACACGCGCCTGACCCTCCTCACTGAACCGGGCGAGCTTGCGGTTCTCGAGCAGCACATCCTCGGCGGCACGCACGTACTCACGGCTCGCATCGCTCTCCTGTTTCAGGTTCTCCTGCATCAGCCGGCCACGGGCCTCGAGCTCCTGCTGGCCTTTGGCGGTGAGATCGAGCGAGGGGCCGACGAAACCGCCGCTGAACTGAGCGCCCCTGATCTGCATCGCATCACGGGAGATCGGTCCCAATGGGCTCCTGCCAAAGAGTGCGGAGTTCATCCACTCGTCGACGGTAGTCCGCTTCAGTCCGGCCTTGCGCAGGATAGCGTCCACCTCTTCGTCCAGTTGTGGACGGAGTGCCTGGCGCGCCGCTTCGACCTGTTGCGCGGTGACGCCCGGGCGCGCCTTATACTCCATCAGCGCGCGCTCCGCCGGCAGCATGCCGTATGGGTGTTCCGCTTTCTCCTTGGCCTCGCTCTGCAACTTGAGGAGGGCCTCGGCGTTCGACTTGCGGTGGGCCTCCGCGTCCCGCAGACGCGTCACGATCGCCAGTTGATCCTCATACGCTTTTTTGGCCTTCAGCGTATCGGCTACGCTCTTGAGCTGATCATCGCGCGTCTCGTCATAGACCTTCTTCAAACGCTGGGCGGCCGCCTCGGCCACCTCTATGTCCGTCTTCGCCAGTCCTGCCAGGTAAGGCGTCTTGGAAGTCGTCAGTTGCGGCATGGCCTCGCGCGCCTGCTGCCGCGCCCTGTCGGTCGCCGCCTGCATGAGCGGTCCCGTATCCGGATAGGCTTGCTTGAGCGCATTCTGCAAGACCTCATCCATGCGCCCGCGCATCAGCGCGCCTGTGACGGTATCCTTCGAACCCGCAGCTACGAATTCCAGCACGAACTTGAACGGAGTGGCGAGCTCCTCCTTAATGTGCATCACGACGATGTCAAACTCGGTCTTGACCTTCTCTAGTTCCTCGTGAGTCGTCTTCCACCGTTTCAGTTGCGCGTCCGTCGGGAAGGCCAGGTCGGCCGACTTCTTGAGCGCGTCGTTGAACTCCGCGAGGATCGGCAGAGACTGGATGCCAGCGCGTTTGAAGAGATCGATCGCTTCCTTGTTCCGCATCCACAGGTTCGGCTGTCGCTCGAGTTGGGTGGCGATCTGCTGGAAGAGTTCGATCGGCGTGGTAGCACCAGACTTGAGCGCGAGCAAATCCACATGCATGCCCTTCAGCGTCTCGCGCGCGCGCTGTCCCTGCGATCCCTGATCCTCGATCGCCTGCGTGAGACCGCGGACCATGCGCTCGGCAATCTCGGAGTCCTGGCCGGTCAGCTTGGCCGCGAAGGTGAATTGCTGCACCTCGCGCGCAGTCATACCCGTCACGACTTGGATGTTGTGGATCTTGACGGCATAGTCGCCGAGTGACTCGGCGGCCTTGTAGCCGGCCGCGGCAGCACCGACTAATGCGGCCGTGATCCCGCCGATGATCATCGGGGCGCCGGACAGAGACGACAGAGCCTTACCGATCTGCACCTCACCGTATGCCATCCGGCCTTCGAAGATGTCGCGCGCCCCGCGGAGGAGCTGCACGCCCGCACCCCCGCCCTCGCCGCCCTGCGACTTGGCCAGGTCCGCGAACGCCCGCTTGATCCGGTTGGCAGTCGCTTCGCCCTGATCGCCCATCTCGCGGAGCATCTTGGCCTCGTCGTGGCGTAGTCGCTGGATGCCGGTCATACGGGATACGGCAGCTCGCTCCTCGAGGGCCATGACCTTCTGCTCTGCCTGGCGGGACTTCTCTACCGCTAATGCCTTCTGCTCAGCCTGAGCCTCCGCCTCGATTGCGGCACGGGCCCGCTCGCGTAATCCGACCTCACCCTCGACACCCTTGAGCAGTTCCCGCTCGCGCATTACCAGCTTGTCTGCGGCGCTCATAGAGGCCTGTGCATTACGCTGCTCGAGAGCCGCGATCCGCTGCTCGGCCTGCTCCCGTTGGGAACCCTGCGTCTGTTTGGCCTCAGCCGCGTTGAGCCTCTCGGTGGCCGCGATGACCCGGTTGATTGCCTCTGTCTGGCCACCCAGGTCCTTGATCAGTAACTCCGCCTCGGCGTGCCGTTTGTCCGCGCCTTCGAGGCCGGCCACCGCGGCTCGCGACTCGAGTGCCGAGACACGCGACTCGGTCTGCCGCTGGGACTGTTGCCTCTCACCGGCGGCGGCTGCCTCCCGCGTGGTCTTGATCATCTGGTCGTACGCCGCTCTGACCTTATTGATCGCGTCCGTCTGCTGGCCGAGCTGCTTGATAGTGATGTCCCGCTTGGCGATCAACGCTTCTTCGCCCGATTTACCGTAGGTGGCGGCGGTCTGCTCGAGCGATTTGAGCCACCGCTCCTGAGACTTGGTAGACCGGTCGGTAGCCTTGACGTATGCGGTACTAAGGTTGGTGGCCTGCGTGACGACGCCCGCCAGAGCCGTCGACCACTGCCTGGCCACATCGCCCGCGCTCTCTGAGGTTTGTTGGAAGAGCTTGTTTAATTCGGCCAGACCCTCGACGATCGAGCGGTTGTTGAACGAGTACTCGATCGTGTTGTCGGGCACAACCCATTTTAACGGGCGTGGTTATAACGAGGAGCCCAGGTATGAAGGTCCATGTAGCCATCATCAAGCATAATCACATTAGGGACTGGATGCTTTTTTAAAGCGCCTGGATTAAGCTATTTACGCATGACTAAAAAGAATCCGCACGCGGTTGCCCTTGGCAAGCTGGGTGGACCGGACTTCGACAAGGAGCAGTTCTGGGCTGGACTCGCCCGGCTGTATGACGAGACCCTGGCGTTAAAGCAGTCGATCGCTGAATTGCGACTGGTGGCTGTCGCGCAGGCAGAAAGAGCCACCGCGCAGGCAGAAACAGCCAAGGCGCATGAGAGCCGCCTCGACAAGCTGGAGGTTGTCCAGCAGTGGCTTGCCGAGAAGGAACGTACGCGGGAAAAGGAGCGGGGACAGTAGGGGGCAAAAGATGGAAACAGGCGGTGACCCGGGTGAAAGCAGCCCAGGACCCGCCTGTTATCCCTTACCACACGAAACACACGAAACACACGCGAACGGTACACTTGACCGAACACAACGTTTCAATCCACGCGCCCCGGGTAGGGTGCGGTGAGATCTACTATTGGCCGTATCATAGCACGTGGCGGGGCCGGACGGGGCGTCAGGCGGGCGTCAGGCGGGCGTCAGGCGGTCTCAGACGTCAGGCGGTCTTGAGCTGTTGTACCACCCGTACCACCCGGTGCGCCTGCATCATCGCCTCGGTATAGGCGTGGAGAGCCTGCGTGTCCTTGGGACTGTCCGACCACTGCTCCGACCGGCGCCGGTTCACCGTCATGATCAGGTCCGCCTGCGAGTTGACCGGCCCGATCACGACCCGCTCCTGGTTGGCGCGGATGGTCTTGATCGAGCGGCGCGTCATGCCGCGGAACCGCCAGTCGCGGACCGGGGCGGCGTTATAGTATTTGATCTTGGCCTTAGCGTAGCGATCGGTGAGCGGCGGGGCCGGCGAGTCGGTCGAGTCGAGCGCCTGGTCCAGGCGGGCGAACTTGGTCGCGATCATGAAATCCCCGAGGTCCGACATCTGCTGGGCGGAGAACGGGGAGAGGGTGAATTGCAGGTTGGTAATTTTAGCGGTGACGAGTTTCATACTCAGTTATGCCTTCTGGCCGCGCGGGCTGCCCCACGTTTCCTGGCCTCCTCGGCCTCGCGCTCCCATTCTATCTCCCGCCCCCGCCAGTAGTCGCGCAGGTGCTCCTCGGCCTGGCGCTCGGTATAACGCGGCAGGCTGACTCTCGGACAGCCACGCTCTGCGCTACTCTTGCTCCGCGAGCGGCAACTGTTGCACCAGCCGCACTGGCACGGCATAAAGCCTGGACTCTCGCCACTCTCGCGGAGCGCTTCCACTCGGACACCACGCGGCCCTGCGTTCACACTCCGCCGTAACGGCCCGCCCGCTCTCTCGCCCGGCGTTGCGCCTCCTGCTTGCGCGCCTCGATCGCCGCCTGCTGCTGCTGCCGTTCGGTCCGCTCTCGCTCCCATTTCCACCGCTCCTGTTCGAGCACCTTGAGGCCGGTCATCTCTTCGGCTGTGACCTGCTCAATATCTACCTTAAACCGCTTGGTTGCGAAGTCCAGATCGAGCACGCGCTCGAGCAGCCGGCCGGCGTTGGTCGTCTGACGAACATAGTCGATAGAGAGTATCGGACAGGACTCGCACCGCATGACCGAGACCAGCTCCGACCCGCAACCGGGGCAGTCCTCGGTGAAGTCGGGGTCGCCACTCGCCGGTTCGTACTCGCGGCCGCAGTCGGCGCAGCGCATAGTAGTGGCCATCGAGCAGCCGCGCTCCTGCCTCTCGCCGCCCTTGCAGAGGGTGTCCTGGCGGAGCATGCGGTGGATCAGCAGGCGGAGAGGGACAGGGTCGGGCCAGGTGTCTGGCCTCAGAAGTTTGGGTCGAGACTCGGGTCGAGGGCGGTGATCGAGGAGACCAGTTCGGTGATAACCGCGCGCTTATGATGAGGTGGGATCGAACCGTTACCGCCTCCCAGATAGCCCTCGGTTCTGACCAGGACTTCGTCGTAGAGTTTGGCCGGCACATCGGGCGGGAAGCGGCGTTCTTCCATGCCGTGCGGCAGGTCGCGCGCCTTGATCACGTTAGCGCGATAGTGCTGCAGCTCGCGCTCGAACGGGATGCGGCAGGTATGGACGGTCTCACCGAAGGGAGTGATCAGCTTGACCACGTACTCCTGGCCGTCGCGCTCGCAGGAGGTGACGCGGTGCCGGGTGATAAGGCCGATCGCGCGGAGGGCCTCCGCGTCGTCGAACTCTGGGCCGTCCTTGTCGATGCGGATGGCGCGGAAGAGTTTCTGGTCCGCGGCGGGGTTAGGCACGTCGTCGCCCTCGCCCATGCGCCGGCCGAGGTCACGATAGATGGACTTCTGGCCGCGGAGATACTCCATCAGCTCGTCATTGGTGGGGAGGCGGAGGACCGCGGTCTTGGGAGGGTTGAGGATCTGGACAGGATAGCCGGGGACCTGGTGGCCGTCAGTGGTTTCGATCAGCGGGAGTTCACCATACATACATAAGCACTCTCAGGAGGATTAAGACGCCGGACGGGTGGATAGGGTCAACGCGTCCGGCGCCACGTTAGGGACAGGCAACCGAAACCGATGAGACCCGCCCCGCTCCGCTACTATCAATCTTATCAGGCCGCTTTCTTAGTGCCGCCGTTAGCGCCGCCGTTCTTAGGCTTGTCGGCAGCCGCCTTATCGGCATCCTTGGTATCTGTGGTATCTTTGTCGCCCGGCTTGTCGGCGCCGGCAGCCTTGATGGTATGTGTGAGCTGGCCAATATCCACGATCCCGCACTTACCGGTTACCGTGAGCACGCCCAAGGTCGGATCGGCCTTCGGTGCGCACGTCACGTCCACGGCCACGATGCCTTCCTCGACGCGCCTGGTCACGGCCTCGAAAGAGACGGAGTGGTAGGTGAAGGTGACAGTGTGGGTAGCGTCGAAGGTGAAGGTCAGGACCGCAGTGCCGGTGGTCTGATTGACCAGCTTGGTGTACTCGTCGCTGGTCTTGGTGAGGAAGGCGGTGAAGGTCAGGGTAGGGACGCGGTTGCCCATGAAGATTCGGCCGCCCACCGCGGCGCCGCCCTGGACGCCCGAACCGGGGTAGTAGCGCAACGGCAGGATCAGGTTGTTCTTCCAGCCGATCGAGCCCATCAGGATCCCGGCGTTACTGACATAGTCCGTGCCGTTGACGTTGATCGTCATCGACGAGGCGGTCATATATTTCTCGGCGACCGGTGGCGGGAAGGTGACGCCGCTCGGGATGGTGTGGCGGCCACTGCCGGCGTAGTTCACGACGTTTTTGAGCGAGGCGAGATCCGGGCCGTAATGGAAAGTAGTCTCCACATCCTCGATGGCGCAGCCAAGATAGGCCTCGTCGAACGCCATGCCGCCGCCCTCGCCGAGCTGAGCCGCGACGGTAAAGTACGGCAGCTCGAGCGAGACTTCGGGCTTGATCGGATTGATCGTGTACAGGCTCGTGGCCAACGCGATATCGCCGAGGGCGTAGGCCCACGACCAGAGCACGAACTCCGCACTGCCGTACTTCTCGATCTGCGTGTTGGCCAGCTCGTGCGCGGTCGGATACACGCCGTTCACGGAGATGAACTCGTCGCCCTTGCCGATCCAGTCCTTGTCGGTCTCGGTGCCAAAGTTGAGGAAGGGGACGTCCGTGTTGAGCTTGGTAAATGTGGCGAACGAGGTGGACGCCGTGTCGATATCCGCCTGCGCGGCGGTGCCGAGCGCGAAGCGTAGTCCTTGTACACGAGCTGGCATGAGTTACCGTCCTCTAAGAGTTGATTTTACCAACCGCAGAGTTATAACCATTACTGGTCGCCATCACTGGTCCCCGTGCTCTGGAAAGACAAAGCTCCAGGTGAAGAAGTCGGCGAAGTTCTCATCCGTCTTGTGCGCCAGGGATGGGGTCTCCACGAGGAACAAGTCCCCATTGAGTAACGCCACCTGACGGATGTTCTGGTTAGTGCCGGAGATCAGGCCATTCACCACCAGCCAGCACAGATGCAGATAAGACTGATAGTTCGTGTTGGCATTGCCCGGCCGGATATTGATTTCGAGGCGATGCTTCCACATGACCGTGCCGCTCCAGTTACCGCCGAGGAGGTCCGTGTAGGCGACCAGGATGGACGGGGAACGCATGGCGAAGATCGCCCGCATGAGCGAATTTTCCGGGCCGTACAGGTATTTGTGGCCGGTAATGCGGTCGGTGCCGCCGAGTTCTGAGACTAGGGTGGGGATCGAGCGGAGGGTCGAGACTACCGCGTCGAGGACCACGTCCGGGTCAAGCATCCCATGCGACCATCCGCTTGCGCATGCGCAGGGAGGCGCCGCCTACCCGGTCGACGTCCACCTGCCAGATGTCGTAGTCGCCCGCGAACTGGGAGCTGTTGGTGACCGTGGCGGTCGAGCCGCGGATCATGCCAGTGTCAGCGGTGTAGCGGATGAAGAGAAGGATCGAACCGACACCGCCCGGGTCCGCGCTGTTAGCGAATGGAGCGGCCGGGACATAATCCTCCTCGAGGGCCGGGTTTTTCACGATCGCGGGGACAATCACATCCTGGATGCCGGTGGGAGTGATCACGTGGATGGTGACCTGAACCTTGTCGGAGAACTGGTCGAGCAGGATCAAGTCCGCAGTCTGCATCAGGTCGGTGAACATGTGGCTAGCGACTCCCGACGATCGTGCCCATGACCGCGGTCGAGTCCGCGCTCCACTTCAGGCAGCCGACGAAGCGGGTGCCGTTGAGCGGAATGA
>Ga0066395_10000028_pt1 | contig 46479 bp, 40 predicted proteins | sample PanSoiPlot1MoBio_FD_61218 | JGI IMG/M metagenome (GOLD analysis project Ga0066395, IMG submission 61218) | Tropical forest soil microbial communities from Panama analyzed to predict greenhouse gas emissions - Panama Soil Plot 1 MoBio | ecosystem: Environmental > Terrestrial > Soil > Tropical... | reverse complement strand
GCTCGTGCGCCACCTGTTCGGCGATAAGTCGGGCAAGCAGGAAATCGGATTCATCGTCAACCGCACGCTCGCGCGCGACAACCCGGCATTGGTGCAGAGTATCGTCTCCTCCCATGTGGAGGCGATGAACATGTTCATTAACAATACAGACCGACGGATCGAGCTGGAGCGAAAATATTCCCGCCTCCCCGAAGCCGTGATCGCCATGCAGGAGCGCCAGTTCCTCAAATACGATTATCGGACCAATGTCGCCGACCTCAAGACCATGGCAAAGGAGTTGCAAGAGCTCGGCTGGATGAAGGAGGATTATTCCGATCGCATCGACAAATACGTCAATCTCGGGTTTTTGGCCAAGGCGACCGGACAATCGCCGGCCCAGTTATCGGTTTGGTAGCACGCGTGCAGTGGCGAAAGCCAGCACGCCATAGCCGGTGCCTCCGGCGAGCCGGACAATGATTGGCCGGCGGGTCGCACTGCCTGCGCAATATGTGGCATTCCCGGTCGCCGTACTCGTCGTATGGCAGGCCTGCGCCCAGATCGGCCTCATCCGCCGCAATGTTCTTCCACCGCCGACCGATGTTGCTTTGGTGTGGTACGACCTGGTCACCGGGGTGACCGACGTCGCCGCCCGCTATTCTGGAACCTGGGTCGATCATGCGGCGGCCAGCATTTGGCGGGTGTTCGCCGGCTTCGCCTGGGGTGTCGCGCTCGGGACTTTGGCCGGCCTCCTGATCGGCCTCTCGCGCATCATTGAACGCGTGCTCGATCCAACCATACAGGTGCTCCGCAACATTCCGGTCACCGCCTGGGTGCCGCTGTCGCTGGTGTTCTTTGGGATCGGCAATGCGCCCGCCGTATTTCTCATCGGCCTCGGGGCATTCTTTCCTGCGGTGGTCAACACCACGCACGGCGTGAGGCAGGTGAGTGTGACGCTCATCAGGGCAGCCCGTATGATGGGGGCTGATGAGCGCGAGTTGCTCGTCCGCGTGATCCTGCCCGGCGCCCTGCCGTCGATCATGACCGGCATGCGAGGGGCTTTTCATCGCGCTGCGCGATTATGCCACCGGTATCGTTCGCAAAGAGGCGATCAGGGGAGCGGCGGAGATCGGGGCTGGATTACTCAAACTCGATTCCGGACGCGCCAAATGACCTTTGTAAAGTTATGGCCGGTCTGTCCCAGCCATCCACGCCTGCCCCCACCCTACCCTCCCCCGCATGCGGGGGAGGGTAGGTGGGGGCAAGAAGGGCGTGAACGCCCGCGACATGCGCGGGCATGAAACATCAATGGCATGAAATGCCGTGGAACAAACAAAGGAACCATCATGGAGCCGAGTACGCAGACGCCACGCTACGCGGAGCTTTTCGTCGAGGGACTGAAGGAAGCGAATGTAACGGTGGTCGCCGCCGTGCCTGAATCACTCCTGGCTGGCGTCTATCGCCTGTGCGCGAAGGACAATGCCATTCGCTACATTCCGGTGACGAACGAGGCGGAACTACCGGGTATTTGCGCTGGGACCTATCTGGCCGGTAAAAAGGCCCTCATGCTAATGGAGAATTCCGGGCTGCGGCAGGCCTGCGAACCGATCGCCCGCTTTGCGTTTTGCCACGCCATGCCGCTGGTCATGGCGATGAGCTTTCGTGGCGAATGGGGCGAGCGCAACTGGTGGGGCCATAACCACGCGCAAACCATGGAGCCGATCCTCAACGCGCTGCGCATTCCGTTCCGCTTCATCGCGCGACTCGACGACATCAAGCCAGCTATCAGGAAAGCCTATTATCACGCCGATTCGAGCAACTGGCCGGTTGCCATGGTGTTCACCGGTGAATGCGTCGAGGTGCCCGCCTATGAAAAGAATTGAGGTCATCCGCGGGATGGCGCAGGTCATCACCAAGGATGATCTGCTGACGACGTCGATCGGCCAAACATGGGACGACTGGTGGAATTACAAGCCGGCCGATAATACGTTCTTCACTGGGATACTCGGATCAGTGACGACCACGGCCCTCGGGCTGGCGGTATCCCTACCTCACCGGCGCATCATCGCGATTGAGAGCGACGGGTCCGTTCTGCTCAACACCGGGGTTATGTGCACCCTCGGAAAGGAGAGACCACCGAATCTCACTGTCGTTGTCATGGATAATGGCATTTACGAAAATATTGGGGGCCCACCGACCCATACCGCGGCCAACACTGATTTGGCCAAAATGGCCGAGGGGGCCGGGTGCCTCAATTGCGTGACCGTCGGGGAGGCGGACGAGTTCGATCGGCAGTTCCGGTGCATGCTCGACGACGCGCAGATGGGCTACCTGGTGGCCAAGATCGAACCCTGGGCCAAGCACCAATGGGAATGGAAGGACCGCAAAGCAACCGACGGCGTGGAGGATAAGTACCGGTTCCTGCGATACGTCGAAAAGCTCGAGGGGATCGTCATCCATCCGGCCGCGGTGCAGAACTGACCGGAGATCGCCGGGTTAATCCGACAGATCAGTTGCCCAGTTCCTTCTTTTTGGTATCGACCGAGATCGCGGGCTCGCCCGGGACGAGCGCTTCCTTCATGCTCATTGATGTAGTGGAATTGCGCATCACGATCCGAATGCTTTCGTCCCTCGCGCGTCTTGCGGTTGACTACGGGCTCCTCGGCGGCAGCTTTTCGATGCCGCCCGGTCCGAGTCGTGCGAGCGCGTCGGCAATCGTGGTACCCCTGATTTTGCGATCCGGCGCAATCTCTGCAAGCGGCGCCAGCACGAATGCTCGTTCGAACAGGTGCGGATGAGGGAGAGTCAGGCCGCGCTCCTCGATCTCACATGCGTCGTATGCAATGATGTCGATGTCGAGGGTGCGCGGGCCCCAGCGCAACTCCTTGCCCCGATCGCGCCCAAACACCGTCTCGACCCGCAGCGCGCGGTCGAGCAGCGCCCGCGGCGCAAGTGTGGTTTCGACAACGAGCGCAAGATTGATGAAGGGAGGCTGATTCGTCACCCCCCAGGGTGGCGTGCGGTAGTCCGAGGAGCGTGCGACGAGCTGCACCTCGCGGCCATCGCACAGCGCCGCAACGGCGCGGTCGAGTGTCATTCGCACGTCGCCCAGATTGCCGCCGAGCCCGAGAAGTGCTTCCGCCATGGCGTTTCAGCGACGCTGTGCGCGCGGAATCGATATGTTCGCGTCATTGCAAATGGCTGCGGTCATCCGCTCGCTCCGATTACGGTCATGACGCGCATTGCCTGCACGGTAGCGGCCACATCATGGACGCGGATGAACGTAGCGCCGCGCTCGACGGCAAGGATGTGAGCCGCGAGCGACCCGCCGAGCCGCTGTCTGGGCGGTGACGGAGTTACCGAATTGACGAAACGCTTGCGCGAGGCGCCGACCAACAGCGGCAGACCGAAGGCCTTCAGGCGATCGAGCCGCGCGATCGCCGTTATGCTCTGTTCCTGCGTCTTGCCGAAACCAATGCCGGGATCGAGCACGATTCGCTCGCGTGGAATGCCCGCACGCGCCGCGATGGTGAGCGAGCGCTCAAAGAAGGCCACAATGTCCGCCATGATGTCGATCTGCGGGTCTGCGGCGTCGCGGTTGTGCATGACGATGACCGGCACCCGATAGCGGGCAACGACATCCACCATGTCGGGGTCGCGCTGCAGGCCCCAGATGTCATTGACGATCGCGGCGCCACGGTCGAGCGCCCAGGCCGCGACGGTTGACTTCATGGTGTCGATCGAAACCGGAGGCCCGAGGCGCACCACCGCCGGCAACACTGCCTCAAGACGTCGCAGCTCTTCTGCGGCCGAAACCGGGACCGCATTGGGACGGGTGGATTCCGCACCAATGTCGAGGATGTCGGCGCCCTCCGTCACCATCTGCGCGGCATGCGCTAAGGCGGCGTCGGGCGAAAGAAAGGCGCCGCCGTCCGAGAATGAGTCCGGCGTGACGTTCAATATTCCCATGACCAATGGGCGTTGCAGCGCGAGCAGAGCCTGAAGGGCGTCCGCGTGCGCTGGCGCCGAAGTTCCAACCGCGCCGGAGACGGCAGGCGATGCCAAGATCATGGCTTGGATGTGTGCGGTCGCGTTTACGGTGTCAAGCGAAACCGCGCCGTCGTTTTGCGATGCAAAGCTAGACAGAGGACGCCAATTTAGTAGGAAATCTTCACCGGAAGTTTCTTGGCGTGGTCAATCCAGCGCTCAACCGTATGTTCGGAGGGTAGCACGCGCACCAGTTTTCGCTTCTCATTTGCCTTCGCCATCGCCTGCGCGAGCCGCGCCGGATTGCGATAGCGAAGCTCCCTGATGGTGACGACACCAGCAGCTTCCAAGAGCTCGGCATAGTCTTGTCCGACCCCTTTGATGCGCATGCGATCGATCAGGTTGGCGACGCGGAGCAATTGCACCGCGTCGATTTCCGTCTTTTCCGAGAGCGTCTGGCGGCCTTTGAGACTCTTGGCGGTCTCAAGCAGCTTGGCCGTAGTGCGGATTCCGACTTTCTTCATCTTGATCGCAAAGTTTGACCCCAAGCCTTCAAGTTCAGAGATCGAGGCAGGCATGATACGATTCCCTCAAAGCCCAGCTGAAATAGTTCAAATGAACTGGCTGAGGCCGGGAATAGCATCCACGATCGCGTTGACGTCGTGATCGCCTGCTTTGTCGCGGGCATACGCGATCAGCTCGCGCGTAACGCCCTGAATCTCGCCCATGCTCAGCCCCGCCGACATCAACCGACTGCCGACGCCCATGATCCCGCCGGTGCCAGCGCCGCCGCCTTCCGCGCGCGCGGACTCAACCGCTTCAGTGGCGCCAGGCAAGCGTTCGAGCAGGGCCTGCACCGTATCGGCAGGACCTTCAGTGGCCAGGAAATCGAGAATGATCCCCACGGCTCGTTCCGCAACCGGTCGTTCAATGCCAACATTGCCGACGAGTTGGTCGACGAGCTCGTCCATTGGCCCCCTCGCTCATCTTGCTCCGCCAGCAAGATCGAAAAATCATATTGCGCGCTACATCGGCCTTAGACAAGGCCAAGCAAGAATTTTGACTACAATGTGTTGCAAATAGACAACGCTCGGCTAGACAGCGCTCGGGCGGAAGGAAAATTGCTCTGCATCGCTGCGGTGTTCTGGGGGCTCGCGCGTCGCGGGATTGCACATTATAAAGAGCACAGAGAGTGCCCTATCTGATGAGTGAGGGTCGTTTGCGCGACAAACTCAATTCCTTGCCGCTCGACGGCACGACGTTATCGGCGCGATCGAGCGGAGCAGTCGAGGCGGCGCGGGCAGATTCCGGCGCAACGGTGGAAGGCAGCGATGACCGATCTCGATAAGGTTCTGGCGCGCATCGATGCCGAACGCGACAACAGTCTCGACCGGCTGTTCAGGTTCCTGTCGATCAAATCGATCTCGACCGATCCCGCTTATACGGAGGAATGTCGTGCCGCAGCTTTCAGTCTCGCGGCGGATCTCTCGACACTCGATGTTGACGCCGAGGTTCATCCGACCGAAGGACATCCCGTCGTGTTTGCCAAAGGCACATTTCCGGGAAACAGCCGTCGCAAACGCGTCCTGTTCTACGGTCACTACGACGTACAGCCCGTCGACCCCGTCGATCTGTGGCAAACGCCACCGTTCGAGCCCCGTATTGCCACGCTCCCGGACGGACGCAAGGCGATCGTGGCGCGCGGCGCTTGCGACGACAAGGGCCAGGTCATGACCTTTATCGAAGCATGCCGGGCCTGGAAGGCGATAACGGGTTCAGTTCCGGTAGATGTCACGTTCGTCATCGAGGGCGAGGAAGAGTGCGGTTCCAAGCACCTGCCGGGCTGGCTGGAATCACATAAGGCGGAGCTTGCAGGTGATATCGCGCTCGTTTGCGATACCGGCATGTGGGATCCAGCGACGCCGGCCATCACCACTGCACTGCGCGGCCTCGTCTATGAGGAGGTCAAGATCAGCGCGGCAGATCGCGATCTGCATTCCGGACTGTTCGGTGGAGCGGCGCAAAACCCGATCCGCGTACTTGCAAAGATCATCGCCGCCCTTCACGACGATAATGGCCACATCACCATCCCGAATTTCTATGACGGTGTGGAGGAACTGCCTGATGACGTGAAGAAGGCGTGGGCGTCGCTCGGCCTGACGGCAGAAAACTTCCTTGGACAGGTGGGCCTTGGCGCGCCGGCCGGCGAGAAGGGGAGGCTCGTCATTGAGCAGATTTCCTCGCGGCCGACTTGCGACGTCAACGGTATCGTGGGGGGCTATACCGGCCCAGGAGCGAAGACCGTGATCCCGGCCGAAGCCTCCGCCAAAATCTCGTTCCGGCTTGTCGGCAAGCAGGACCCTGTAAAGATCCGCGATGCATTCCGCGCCTTCGTGGGCGCCCGCCTGCCGGCTGATTGCAAGGCCACGTTCACGGACCACTCCGGTGCTCCCGCAATAGCCCTCGATTGGCACCTGCCTCAGCTCGCCAAAGCGCGTGCCGCGCTCACCCAGGAATGGGGCAAGGAGGCGGTTCTGATCGGCTCTGGCGGCTCGATCCCAGTCGTAGCCGACTTCAAACGGTATCTCGGCATCGATACGCTGTTGATCGGCTTTGGACTCGATGACGACCGCATCCATTCGCCGAACGAGAAATATGATTTGACAAGTTTCCACAAGGGCACGCGCAGCTGGGCGCGGATACTGGCGGCGTTGGCGGGATAACTCAGCGGTGCGGCGACGTTCGTAGGATGGGTTGAGCGGCAAGCGAAACCCATCAGCAGCCTGTCGATGCGGCGCGTCTCTTGATGGGTTTCGTTGCGCTCAACCCATCCTACAGCAGCCCTCTACTGCGGCATGCTCAGCCGGCTCGTCACGGTGCGGCCGCGGATGTCATAGACGCGGGCGTAGACGACGCCCTCGCGCTGGATCTCGACCAACACCGGCTCGCTGAGCTGGCTGCAGTAGAACTCGCCCATGATCAGCGCGAAGTCGGCGCCCTTGGGATCCCAGGTGATCCGGAATTCCGGTCCAAGCTCAACCTGTGCGGGCCGCTGCGGGCCGCAGATGGCAATACGCCAGCGCCGCTTGTCGGTCGGCGTCTCCATGGATTCGGTGAGCTTGGCCCGCAGCGCTTGCGCGGCCTCCTTGAAGGAGAGGCCCCAGTAGTCGAGCATGTAACGGTCATAGACGGCACGAATACCCCCAGCGACGATGTTGAAATGCGTGTACTGATAGGGATGCAGCTTCACCATTTCTCTGATGGGCAGGAACAGACCAACGAGGAGCACGACAGCCGCGAATACAGTCGCCAGCCGCCGGATGCGTTGCAGCCGCTCGGCAATCCATGCCCCCGCCATCCCGCCCAATACCGCCATCGGCGGCGCCAGGAAGACAAAATGGCGAATACCATTATACATCGCCGGTTTTGCCACCACCGCAAGCGCGATCGGGAACATAGCCGCGAAGGCCAACAGAATAAGAATCGCGCGGCGTGTCGGCGCGAACTCGCGACTGAAGGCCGCCACCAGGGCGCCGGCGGTGCCGCCGACGCTCAGCAGCAGAAAAATTTCCGGCTCCTTGAGTAGGAAAAGCGTCGGCACATAGCGGCGCGGCATGTCCGGAACCGGGACCACCACGCCGTCGAACAACTCCTTCCATGGCTTCTCGAAGAAGTGGGAGAAGTACTCGACGGCGCGCAGCGGATTGAGCGGCTCGGTGACGGACCAGGGCCACACCACCGCCATCACGGCATAGCCGAGCAGCAGGGCAGGAACGAGCCGGCCGACGAACGTACCGACATGGGTAGCGGCATCGCGCAGGCTCTGGCGGCGTGCATCAATCGCGAAAATGAGCGTCAGCGCGGCGAGCAGGTTGAAGACGGCAATTCCGCCCAACACGCGCGTCCCGATAGCGAGGCCGACGGCACCGCCCACCATCGCACAATTGATCGGCGAAGGTCGCGGATATTCTTCGAAAGCGCGCACCAGGCTCAATGTGAGGAACACCATCGCGACGGCAAACGGCGCGTCCTTGGCGTTGATGTACATGTTCCCGTAATAGAGTGGACATGTCGCAAGGAGAGCGACCGCGATAAGGCCAGCAAGCGGTCCGCCTACGCGGCGCCCCAGTCGCCATGTGATGAAAATACCGACAAGTCCGACGGCTGCGCCGACTAGACGGCGCGTCTCGAACAGATCGAACGGCAGCACCTTTGCGGCGAGCGCGGACAGCAGGTCGAAGCCGCCCCCATAGGCATAGAGGTTGACGAATGAGAGCGCACGCTGGTCGGTGAAGCCGGACGAGTAAAGATTGAGAAGCAAGCCACCATATTCGGCGTGAGCGTAATCATCCCAGCCGAGGCCGTAATCGCGAAACGTGAAGGCCGCTATGATTGCGACCGCGCCCATGACGGCTAAAGCCAACCCGTCCGCAACGCGTGCCCTCGGCCACCCCTTCGGCCAGTATCTAAGCATCGATATTCGCCAATTTTGCTGCAATGCAGGAAATAGTTCTGGAATAGGAAGTGACCGATGGGCGGGCACGGTGCTCATTTATTGCATTTTTATCGCTGAATGCGGCGTGAATGTTTGAATGTCCCCCGCGTCTCCTTGTCTCTCCCTGTGGACTTACAATTTGCCCGGCTCAGAATGCATTAAGTGATCGAAACCGGCCATGCCAATTTCGATTTACAGCAAAGGCTTGCGGAGGTTCGAGCCACGGCCACCACGATCGCGCGCAACGACCCGCGCCCGCAATCAGCAATTCAACGCAGGGACCGGAGAGATGTTCCTGCGGTGCTTTTGGATTATTCCGACCTGGCCGAGCCTATGAGCGCCTGCCAGCCGTCGTCCGTGATCTTGGCGCGAACAACTTCGATCGTCCGGTCACCCGCTCTCATGGTCTCGAGCTGTTCTATTACGAGGCCATCACGGACAAGGCCGGCTAATATCTCAACGCCGTGATAGGCGGACACAGCTTCCCCGTCACAGCCCCCCGGCGCGTCCGCGAGCATCTCAAGCGCCAAGCGATGTGCCGGCCCGATGCTTTGCTTGAGGCAATTGGGTGCCATTTTCACCCCTCCCGGGCAGTGGAGGTGGCGGACCGACGCACAGAATGCTGTTCGGTCCGAGCCTGCGGAGCCGCTTCTTTTCTTAGGCCATCGACTTGAAAGGCATCATAGAAAACGGATCGCGAGCCGCATTGACATGGGTCAATTACCGGTAGGCTCGCTGGCAAGCATGCAGAGTTCACGGCGAGGCAATATCGGCGGTCGAACGCCGAGCGAACTGCTCATGCACCGCTGAGAGCATCCGACCGCGATCCCGCGACCTGCGGCGCGGTATGCCGACTATAGGACTAATCCTACCTCCTTTTCCTCAGACGTGCTATGGTACCGAGAGCCGCCTGCGGTGTGCCCGGTTGGCCGACCGGCACGCCCTCGGGCTGGGAGGGTCCACGCGCAATGACTGAATTTCAGCTGCTCATGCTTCGGCGGCTTGATGGCGTCCCGCGCCGTGTGGGGGGCCTGTGGCTTTGGCCGGAGGACCTGCGCCGAGACCCCGCTCTGGCCGAACGCGCATACTGGGCGGCGGCTCGCGATGAAAACCGCGGGATGTACGACTTCGTCATCAGCGCGCCGCTCGGGACCCGGGTCGGCGCAGAAGAATACCGACCGGCTTCTCACGATGGTGTTGGCGTCGCACGTGCGAACGGAGGGAACGAAATTCCGAATGACACATTTCTGTCGAAGGAGGGGCGTATTGGGTGAGTTGCAACGGTCGGTGGCACCTGCATACGGCTTTTGGCCGCCGCTGCAACGAAAATCCTAATGATACATTCTAATAATACCTTCTGCCCGAAGGACTGGCATACGGGATGAGTTGCGATGGTCGGCGGTATCCATGTAAGGCATTTGGCCGCCATTGCTCTGTTAGTCGCAGAAGCAGCTCTGATCGTAACATTTCTGGCTCCGGCTCCTTCCGGTGCCCAATTCTTCTTTGACGATCGCTTTCGATTCCAGAGCCGCCGGCAGCACGGACCGTTCGATTGGTTCGGGCCGGCGCCGCAGCAACAGCTGCCGCAGCAGGTGGAGCGCCCGCCTCCGCCGGTCGACTATTCCAGGGCACCCCCGCCGAAGAAGCCTGATGCCAAGACTGAGAGCACCGTGACGACCCCGATCCTGGTGCTCGGCGACTCGATGGCGGACTGGCTGGCATACGGGCTTGAACTCGCCTATGCGGACTCGCCCGAGATCGGAATTTTGCGGCGGCATCGCACCAGTTCCGGTTTGATCCGAACCGAGACCCGGAGCGATCCGCGTGGCGAATATCCCGATTGGCCGCCGGCGGCCCGCGAATTGATCGCATCGCAGAAGCCGAAATTCGTATTGATGATGATCGGCATCAACGACAGGTCCCGCAGCATCAGTCATGTCGCGCCGGCCTCGCGCACCGCGAAACCGCCTCCGCAACGGGCCGAAGATGCGGCAGCTCTGGAACTCGACAAGTCGGTGCCGGAGAAGCCCGGCGAAACTCCAGCTGCCGCGCCGTCTGAGACCGCGACACCTGCCGGCAACAGAACGCTGGAATTCCGCACCGATGCGTGGAGCGAAGCCTATATCCGGCGTATCGACGATACGATCGCGGCCCTGAAAACGTCTGGCGTACCGGTGTTCTGGGTGGGCCTGCCGCCGCTGCGCGGGCAGAAGTCGAACGGTGACATTCCGTTTCTCAACGACCTCTACCGCAGCCGCGCCGATAAGGCCGGTATCATTTATGTCGATGTATGGGACGGCTTTGTCGACGAAGACGGCCGCTACGCTCAATATGGGCCCGATGTTCAAGGCCAGACGAGGCGATTGCGCAGCGGCGACGGCGTCTACTTCACGCAGGCCGGAGCCCGCAAGCTTGCCCATTATGTCGAGCGGGAACTGCAGCGTTGGCTGAGTACGCGGGCACCGTCTGTGGCCGCGGCCGTCCCCGAAGAACCGAAATCCGATTCGGCGCTACCCGCTCCGAGCCGTCCGGGTCCCCATGCGCGGCCGTTGGCCGGGCCCGTCATACCTTTGACCACAGAGAGGGGCGGTGAAACCGACGATCATCTTCTCGGCGGCGATGATCGCCAGCCGATGAGCGATGCGATAGCGGCGAAGGTGCTGGTGAGGGGTGAGACCATAACGGCTCCGGCAGGGCGCGCGGACGACTTCGTCTGGCCTCGCCGTGACGTCGCTCCGGTTGGAAGCGATCCGGTTGTAGCGATGACCGATCTGCCGATGACTCCAATGGTGGCCCAACGCGGCGGAGCGACAGGCACAACGGGCGTGGCGGCACCGTCAGGAAAAGGTGCGGCAACGCTCCAGGCGAGGGCAGTACCCCATCATCGGGCGACACCCCGGCCGCCGATTTATGCCTATGCGTCGTCGATTTATCGGCCCAATTGGCCCAATTATCGCCGGCCGCCAGCGGCGCAGCAATTTGGCTTTCCATCCTTCTTTGGTGGCCAATCCTTGTTCGGCGGGCGATGGTGAGCGCCGCGTTGACCTAGCCATCTTCAATATGACCGCGCGGTTGCATCTCATGGATGGCACGCAACACAAACAACTTGTTGACTGGGACGTCCGGGTGAAGCTATCGCTCCTGGCGGGGCCGATTTTATCCGCGCGATCTGGCAGCGCGCAGGCAGCTTGAGTTTTACGCTCAGCACTTCCGCACAACAGAACTCAACGGCGTGTTCAATCGCATGCCGACCATTGAAGCCGTCCACGGCTGGGCCGAGCGCACTCCCGCAGGTTTCGTTTTTGCCGGGAAGGCATCGAAATTCATCACGCACTGGAAACGCTTGAACGACAAATCCCGCAATAGCCTTGCGGTGATGGAAGGCCGCTTGTGGCTGCTTGGCGACAAGGCAGGGCCGGTGCTTTTTCAACCTCCACCACAATTCAAGAAGGATCGTAAGCGATTCGAATCATTCCTGAAGCTGCTTTCACGGCGACGATCGTATGCGTTCGAATTTCGACGCCCGAGTTGGCGCGACGACGACGTACTGCAGGACAATGACGCAGCACTCTGTATTTCGGGCCATCACGATGCGCCATCGCCCTGGAAGGCCTTTTCGTAAGCTCGACGGCACCGACCTGGCGCGATGCGTCGTTGGCGCTTGTGCTTCTGTCCGGGTTATACCTGCTCCTAGCAGCCATCGCGGCTTATGGGTTCGGTGGTTATCTCGCCGGCCGCTTGCTTTCGCACAGGATTGCGGGGCACGCAAAAGAAAGTCGAGTTCCGAGACGGCATGCACGGGCTTCTGGTCTGGGCACTCGCCACTCTCTTGGGAGCGCTCATCGCGATTGCTTCGGCTCAGTCATTGGCGCGTTTCGTGGCGCCGTCGACCGGATCGGTCGGACCATCTGCTGCGGTCGCCGGCGAGAACATCATTGCGTTCGATCTTGATCGCCTGTTCCGCAGTGACCGGCAGCCGGAAGGAGACATCAATTACGCCCGATCGGAGGCGGCGCGTAACCTGCTCACCACCTCAAGCCATGCCGGGATGCAGCAGGATGATCGCGCTTATCTGGTGCGACTCGTGGCTTCCCGTGCAGGAATCGCGCCATCGGAGGTCGAACAGCGGGTCAATGAGATGATCACGCGCGCGAACGAGAAGTCGTGCGCGGCGCAGCGGAGTGATCCCGGCATTCATGATTGGAGCCGCGACATTGGCTGGCGCCGCTATGTCTTGGTTCGCCGCCGGGGCTGGCGGGGCGCATCGGGACGAGCGTTTGAGCCCGCATCCCTTGCTGGATTGGGCAAGATCCCACGTCTGATCGGGTTAGATCAGCCTGCGGCCGGCGTCACGTAGCAGTACACCTGCCGCTGCGCGCCGATGAAGATGATACCGTGTCCGGTCGGATTGCCGGCATCGAACTTCATCTTGTAGTTCGGCACCTGGATACGGCTACCCACCGGGACGGTCTTAACGGCGCGATGTCCGGTGATGATTGCAATGTAGTGATCGCCCTCAACCTCGAAATTATCGGCCTCGTAGGCGTCCGCTTCACCGCAGCAGGATAGCCGCGGATGATCAGGCTGCTTGAGGTGTTCGAACCACTCTCTGACCCGAGCATCCTGCCCCTGCCACTGACCACCGTCGCGGGCGAATGCGGTTGCGGCAATCAAGAGGACGCATATTGCGGCAAGAAGGGATTGAACGAGTGTCGGCTGCATGACGTTGCCTCGATCGGAATTAAATAACATTCTTGCACTCACATTAATGGAAACACGGGATTACGCCACCTCCCGGGCAGCCAGTTGCGTCGTCGCCGGCTTGTCCGGCGACTTTGAATTGAAGCCGCAGTGCAAAAGCCGTCGAGGTGACCCGGGACAAGCCGGCCTCGACCCGGGAGAGGCCAGTAGTCAGACCTGATCGAAATCTGATGCCCATGCCGTGGTCATTAATGTGCAAGCGGATCTGGGCGAAGCTGGAAATTCACTACCATCAGGGCTTGTTTGCATCGCGAGCGCTGTGCCGGTGCGCCGGGACTGGGCGCCTCTCGACGTGTGGCGACCCTAGTGGCGACCCTTGTGGTCGCCCAGTTGCCGGATGCGACGAATGGGGCGACCACAAGGGTCGCCCCTACAGCGGGCGGTTTTGGAGGATGTCGCTTGCGGCCCCTCTAACGTTATGACTTGGTCGATGCTCCAATCCTTCAGATCGGCTGAAGCGATCGACTAGGTCTTGCGTCCGCGCACTGCCGTTTTCTTCACTCGGCGAGCGGGTGTCTTCGCGCTCGACCGGAGACCGCGCGCCTTGGTCTTCGCGCGGCGAGCGGCTGCCCTTGTCTTCGCCTGGCGAGCGGCCGCCTTTGTGCGGCAAGCTGCGCAACGGCAGCCTTTGCTCTTGATGAAGTAGTCGAAATATTCGCGGCCGTAGTCGTACGTTATTTCCTCGCCCGGTTCGATGCCACGCAACGCCACGACAACGATCCGACCTTTGCGCACCACAGGTTTGGCATTCGGCCGGCAGGAGTGGTTGATATAGCGCGCCACATTCCAGCGCGGCGAGCCGTCGATGGTCCATCGGCGGTTGAGTTCAAACATGTATCTGCCGCCACGTCGCTCGCGTTGGCCGGCTTCCTCGCTCGAAAGGCGCCGACCGCGATAGGTCGCGATATAGGCGCCACGTTTGATCAGCTTCATGGCAAACAAGCCGAGCCCAGTAACCGAGCGGCCGATACGGAACGAACGTGAGGACATCGCCTGCAATTAGCGAGAACAACGAGAAGACATTTCCTGCGATTAGCCGCAAATTTCGTTCATGTCATCCCCAATCCCCCAGATATTCACTTCTGTAAGAGATCCGCGATCACCGCCTGCGCCGCGTTGTGTCCCGGTGCGCCTGTCACTCCCCCGCCTGGATGCGCACCCGAGCCACACAGATAGAGTCCGGGGATAGGCATGCGGTAGTCGGCATATCCCAGCATCGGGCGCGCCGAAAAGAGCTGATCAAGCGTTAGCCTGCCATGGAAGATGTCGCCGTTGGGCAAGCCGAAGATGCGCTCCAGATCGAATGGCGACAGGCTTTGCCGGCCGATTACGCTTGCTTTGAAGCCGGGCGCATACGTCTCGACTGTATCGATCATCAGGTCGGCGACGGTTTCGCGGTGGTGGTCCCATAATGAGCCGTCGTCAAATTGCGGTGCAACGTGCTGGCAGAACAGGCTCGCCACGTGCGCGCCGGGAGGCGCCAGGCTGTCGTCGAGGGTCGAAGGAATCACCATCTCGATGATGGGCGCCCGGCTCCAGCCGTGGCGGACGCAATCGCGGTAGGCTTTGTCCATATAGGAGAGACTCGGCGCCAGAATGATGCCGGCAGTGTGATGCTCGCCCGTTCCAGGCAGCGCAGAGAATTCCGGCAGCTTCGATAATGCGACATTCATGCGGAATGTGCCGGAGCCCGCCTTCCACGTCTTCATGCGCGCCACCATTGCTGCTGGAACCGCCTCAACCGGAACGAGGGCCTGGAAAAGGTGCCGCGGATCGACATTGGCAATGACCGCGCGCGCGCGCACGGGCGTCCCGTCCTCCAGTACGGCGCCGGCGGCGCGGCCGTGCTCCACGATGATTTCACGCACCGCCGCCCGTAAATCGATCCGGACGCCATGTGCGGCGGCCGCCTTGGCCATCGCCTGCGTGATTGCGCCCATACCGCCGATCGCGTGGCCCCATGTGCCCTGCTTACCGTTTACTTCGCCGAACACGTGATGCACGAGCACATAGGCGGAGCCCGGCGTGTAAGGGCTAGCCAGATTGCCGACGACGGCGTCGAAGCCGAGCACAGCCTTGATGGGATCGGACTCGAACCAGTCATCGAGCATCTCACCGGCCGATTTGCCAAACAGGCGGAAGGCCGCCTTGAGGCCGTCGGCCTGCCAAAGGCTCTTGCCGATCACCGCGAGCTTGCCGAGTTGGTACGCCGCTTGGCTGAAGCTTCCCAGCGTCAGATTGGGCGGCGCGCTGAGCACAAGCCTGCGCAATACGGCGGCGACCCGGCCGAGCTCGGCCTGATAGGCGGGATAGCGAGCGGCATCCCGCGCACCGAATTTTGCGATCTCACCCTCGGTGCGGCCCTCGCCGGTGAGGAGATGGCGTCCATCCGGCAGCGGCAGAAAGTTCTGCACGCGGCGGGGAATGATGCGCAAGCCGAGTTGGTGCAGCTTCAGGTCACGGATGATCTTGGGCTGCAGCAGGCTTACCGTGTAGGCCGCGGTCGAGTTGCGGAAGCCTGGGTGGAATTCCTCCGTAACACAAGCCCCGCCGACCACGCCGCGCCGTTCCAGAACGCGCACCCGCAGGCCCGCCATGCCGAGATAGGCCGCACAGGTGAGGCCGTTGTGGCCGGCTCCGATTAGCACAGCGTCGAGATCGGGCATGGCATGGGCGCGCACGGAGCAATTTGGGTTTACACCGGTATCAGTTCGATCGGCAGGCTCGCGAATTGCCGGAGGCTGTTATTGAGCTTGCGCCGCGGTTCTCCGATGATGTCGATACGCGCGGCGCGCGACGCGAGCGCCGTAATGATCATCTCGGCTTCGAGCCGCGCCAGCATCTGGCCGACGCAGAGATGAATACCGGCGCCAAAGGCGACATGGCCGGTGGTGCGGCGGGTGATATCGAAGTGCTCCGGATCGTTCCATTTGCGCGGATCGCGGTTGGCGGAAGCAAGGAACAACAGTATCTTCGCATCCGCGGGGATCGCAACGTCGCCGATATTGACCGGCTTGGTGGTGGTGCGGAAGAACGTCTGTACAGGCGACTCCCAGCGCAGCACCTCATCGAAGCCCGGCCGCGCCAGCGCAGGGTTCTCGCGCAGCGCCTGCCATTGAGCCGGGTTGCTGGCGAATGCGTAGAGCGCATTTCCAATACCGACGACCGTCGTGTCGAGCCCAGCTGAGAGCAGTGAACGCACAAGCAGAGGTGCCTCTTCCGCTATGATCTCTCCGGTATCGACGGCGGCCCAGATCGTCGCGCCAATGCCATCGGGCGAAAGCGCCTCGCGGGCACATTGCGAATTGATATAGGCGATGACCTTTGTGGCCTCAGCCATGGCGGCATCGAAATGCGCGTTGCGTGGACCGAACGCGTTGAACACCATAGCGCCATAGGGCAGCAGGTTTTCGAGGCCGTTCGATCCAAGGCCGATAGCGTCCGGAAACACGCTCAATGGATAGGCCTCGGCAATGTCCTTGACGGCGTCGACGCTCCCGCGTGCGACCAGCATACCGGCGAGATTTTCCGCGGCCTCCTTGAAGCTCGCACGTAACGCCGCCATCGGTTTGGCCGACAGCGCGCGATTCATGATGGTGCGGGTCCGCGTATGCAGCGGCGGATCAGCCTCCAGAATGAGGCTCGGCGGGCGCCACGGCCTGGTGCGCCGAAAATCATCGATGCCGACGCCGGACGCGGAGCTGAAGGTCTCCCAATCGCTGAGAGCTGCCTGCACCTCCGCATAGCGTGCGCACGCCCACAGTCCGTAACGCTCCAGCCAGACGACGGGTCCCGCATCGCGCAGCTGCGCATGGAAGGGATATGGCGCGGCAAGGAAGTCGTCGGCAAAAGGGTCAATCGAGGAAACCGGTACGTCGGGCGGCATTTGGCGAATCTTCTGTTGCGAGTATCGCTTGTAGACCTCAACAATCGAAATTAAATTTAAAGGGAATTCCCGCCAGTTTGAAGCACTCGCCCTTCGCCGACTTGTCATGGCCGGGCTTATGGCGGGCACCCCGATTATTCTTGTCTGGGTCTTAAAGTTCGGGGGCGACCTTTTCCACGAGCGCGCCAGTTGAACAAAGCGATCGCAATCACAAATAAGGGCAATTGGGGTGATCAATGGCTGACTTCTCAAGCGGATGGATGTGGTCTGAAGCCTGCGAGATGCTGGCGCGCGCCGAGCGGCTGCATCGCGAACTGTTCCGGCCGGCAGCGGGAACGCGGATTCCTACCTGGGAGCCCCCCGTCGACGTACTCGAGACCGAACGTGAGGTCCTCGTGCTGGTAGCGCTTCCGGGCGTTGAGCCCGACCGCGTCGAAACAGTGATCGATGGCGCCCACCTGATTGTCGCAGGGCAGCGCGTGTTGCCGGCGGAGCTGGCGACGGCCGTGATCCACCGGCTCGAGCTGCCCCAGGGCCGGTTCGAACGGCGCATCAGACTTCCCGCCGGGCTCTATGGAGCGGTGCGCCGCGTCGCGGTTCACGGCTGCGTCCTGATCACCTTGCAGAAAGCGGAGACTTTCCGTGGCTGAGGAACACAAGCAATCATTCGAATCGGGCGCCTATCGGGGTGCGACAGCCGGCGCTCCGGCCGGAGCCGGCGCTGCTGCCGTCGCCCCGCCGCTGCCGCCCGATGCGCTCGTGATCGTTCCGGTGCGAAACTTTGTATTGTTTCCGGGTGTCGTCATGCCAGTGACGATCGGCCGACCGCGCTCGATCATGGCTGCGCAGCAGGCGATGCGCGAACAGCGGCCGGTCGGCATCCTGATGCAGCGCGACCCGGCGACAGAGGAGCCCCGCCCCCTCGACATGCACCGCATGGGCACGATCGCCAATATCGTCCGCTATATCACGGCACCGGAAGGGGGCCATCATCTCATCTGTCAGGGCGACCAGCGCTTTCAGATCATTGAGTTTCTGGACGGCTGGCCGTTCCTGGTGGCGCGCGTCCTGCGCATACCGGAGCCTCATCCTTCGACCCCAGAGGTCGAAGCGCGCTTTCTCCATCTGCAAAGCCAAGCCGTGGAGGCTATCGGGCTTCTGCCGCAGGCGCCGCAGGAACTGCTGGCGGCCATCCAGTCGGTGACAGCGCCCGCGGCGCTTGCCGATCTCGCCACCGCCTACATGGATATAAAGCCGGAGGAAAAGCAGGAAATCCTGGAGACCATGGACGTTCTCGCCCGGATGGAGAAGGTCTCGCGCCTGCTCGCGCAGCGCATCGAGGTGCTGCGGCTTTCGGCCGAAATCGGCAAGCAGACCAAGGCCGCGCTCGACGAGCGCCAGCGCGAGGTGCTGCTGCGCGAACAGATGGCGGCGATCCAGCGCCAGCTCGGCGAAGGCGAGGAGGGCAAGGCGGCCGAGGTTGCCGACCTCTCCGAAGCGATCACCAAGGCCGGGATGCCGAAGGAGGTCGAAGACCAGGCCCGCAAGGAGCTGCGGCGCTTCCAGCGCATGCCGGAAGCGGCCGCGGAAGCCGGCATGGTGCGAACCTATCTCGACTGGCTGATCGAGTTGCCATGGACCTTGCCGGAGGAGAAGCCGATCGACATCAGCGAGGCCCGCCGCATCCTCGACGAGGACCATTTCGGCCTCGACAAGATCAAGCGGCGGATCATTGAGTTTCTCGCCGTGCGCAAGCTCGCTCCCCATGGGAAGGCGCCGATCCTGTGTTTCGTCGGCCCGCCCGGGGTGGGCAAGACTTCGCTCGGTCAGTCGATCGCCCGAGCAATGAACCGCAAATTCACGCGGGTCAGCCTCGGCGGCGTGCACGACGAAGCCGAAATTCGCGGACACCGGCGCACCTATATCGGGGCCCTCCCCGGTAACATCATCCAGGGCATTCGCAAGGCCGGCGCGCGCAACTGCGTGATGATGCTCGACGAGATCGACAAGCTCGGCGCCGGCATCCAGGGCGACCCAGCCGCCGCGCTGCTGGAGGTGCTCGACCCCGAACAGAACCACACCTTCCGCGACAATTACCTTGGCGTCCCCTTTGACCTCAGCCGGGTGGTGTTCATCACCACCGCCAACATGCTCGACACCATACCGGGCCCGCTGCGGGACCGGATGGAGATCATCACCCTCGCCGGCTACACGGTGGCGGAAAAGCGCGAGATCGCGCGGCGCTATCTGGTGCGGCGGCAGATGGAAGCCAACGGGCTCAAGCACGGTCAGGTCGAGATCACGGATGCGGCGCTCGGCGAGATCATAACGCGCTATACCCGGGAGGCCGGCGTCCGCAATCTTGAGCGGGAGATCGGCAAGGCGCTGCGCCATGCTGCGACGCGCGTCGCGGAAGGCGAGCGCGATCCGATCCGCATCGATCGCGACGACCTCGTCGTCGTCCTGGGACCTCCGATGTTCGAGAGTGAGCTTGCCATGCGCACCAGCGTGCCGGGCGTCGCCACCGGACTCGCCTGGACACCGGTCGGCGGCGACATTCTGTTCATCGAGGCGACGCGGGTGCCGGGGAGCGGCAAGCTGATCCTCACCGGCCAGCTTGGCGACGTCATGAAGGAAAGCGCGCAGGCGGCGCTGAGCATCGTTAAGAACGGCGCGGTCGGCTTTGGTATCGAGCCGGCGCGCTTCGAGAAGAGCGACATCCACATCCACGTGCCGGCGGGGGCGACCCCGAAGGACGGCCCAAGTGCCGGTGTCGCCATGTTCATGGCGCTCGTCTCGCTGATGTCCGAACGCACCGTGCGCAGCGATACCGCCATGACCGGCGAGATCAGCCTGCGCGGGCTCGTACTTCCGGTCGGCGGCATCAAGGAGAAGGTCGTCGCGGCTCACACCGCCGGCATTCGCCGCCTCATGCTGCCGGCGCGTAACCGCAAGGATTTCGACGACATTCCCGAAGAGGTGCGCAACGCGGTGGAATTCATCTGGCTCGAGCGCGTGGAACAGGCGGTCGCGGCGGCACTCGAACCGGCCACGCCGGAGCGCCGTCGCCACTCCGGTGAAGAGGCCGCTTCGCCGCTTGCGGGTGCCCCCGCGGCTTTGTGATTCCGTACTTCGCGGTGCCGGACCTCGGGCGGTCGGTACACATGCTCAGCGTGTTCTCGGGCGTCTTGCTTCTGACGCCGGGGCTGTTGGGGCCGAGACGCTATCGCGGCTCTGTAGCGTCGCGGGTCGCGTTTTGGTTTCTGATCTATTCCGATCCTGCCATCGTGGCTGCCTTCCTTCTGGCTGGCGTCTGGGGAGCCGGTAACTCGAGCATACCGCTGGCGGCGGGAACTGCCCACGGGAGCGACTTTCAGGAGACTGCAATTACCGTTGTTGCCTATTCATCCGGGCCAACAGGGATCACGTCGTTTGCGCTAATTCTCTGGGGCGTTCGGATCGTAAGCCCTCAGTCACCGGGCGATTTTGCCAAAGCAGCCAGCGAAGGCGACGACAGGTGGCAAATCGAAAGGAGAGCGTAGCGGATTGGGCCGCCTTCCGATGTACTCCCTGCGGCTAGATACAACCGCTTCGTGCTGGCCGGTTTGATCAGCGTGCCGCCTGTGCCGCGGGTAGGGGCTTGCGTACCGGGGCAGGGGTCGAGGCCGGCTGCGGCGCGGGCGTTGAGATCTTGTCAAGGATATCCTGCTTGGCCGCCTCCAGCTTAGTGGCGATGTCGCGCGTCGTCTGAGCCTCGCCAGCGGCGATCTGGGCGGCGATTTGGTCGACGCGCTGCCGCATCGCGGCGAGACCGAACAACATTGCTTTGAACTGCTCCTTATCTGCGGAAGGGGCGACAGGAGTGCTCTGCGCCACGGGCGCGGCTTGCGGTGCCAACCAGCTAAGCCATGCGGACGAGCCTGCGACCATTGCTCTGGCCGCGTCACCATAGGACTGCCAGGCCAAGGTGGCGGCGACGCCGATGCAAAATGTGATCAGGAAGCGGGCGAAAGCGCGGGAGGCGCGCCTGCGGAGCGAAGACAGCTTGCTCGGGAACCGGTCGAGGTCAGTCGGCAGATCGGCGGTCCACAGGTCTGCTGTGGGGCTCAGCGTGGAACTCATCGGCACCCTCTCTTCCGGCTGGTCTTAACGGTACAGGCCATCCTCGTGTGACTACAGCAAGGCGTCAGGAGAGCAGCCGAGGGGCATAAATTGGCAAGCTCGATGCCGATCGGCGGCAAACTGCAGTCATGGCGCCCCATGCAAAAACCCGCGCCAAACGACGCGGGCAAGCTCACCATGAGATCGATCACCGAACCTGAATATCAACAATTTGCGGCCCTATAGCGGCACGAAGCCGCGCGGAAAGGCGCGCACAGTCGTCGATCGTTCGGTTTTCATCAGGGACCAGATTTGACATCCAGTAATCTTGGCTGATGAGCAGGGTAGCCGGGCGCGCTGCGAGACGTCGAGCGAGACTCGACTTCTCCTGACAGACCTCCGGGATCTCGCTGCGCAAAAAATGAGCCCGGCTTCCGGCGCCGGATCGATGCGCTGCGCGCTGCGCATGAAGGCAAACGTACGCTGATCGCCCGCTTGGACAAGGCCGGCCTGTAACCGGTGACCAAGAGCCGGGCGATCGTCCGGAGAAGGAGAACAGCGCGCCGTTGCCTGCCGCCTCGAAGGTCGCTACGCCATTCGAGGTCGAACTGTCGGAACAGGCGCGTCATGCGCACTGCTTCTTCCGGTTCGGACGCGCGGCGAGGAGTCGCTTGACGCGGTCGAACGCCACTTGAGGCTCGTACGGTTTCGAGAGCGTCGGCTCTGCCTTCGCACAATTCGCCCGCATCGACGGCGTGGACGTGGTTACCCGCCGAGCGCGGTCGGCCCAAGCAGGCGACCCGCCCATGCGTTTAGGCAGCCTCGGGCGGGGCCGAGGCCGAATAAATCCGCGAGTGGATGGCCAAGCTACGATGCGGCTATGGCTTTTCCGGCACCGTCAGCGGCTTGCCGATTTCGTGGACGGCCACCACCAAAACCTTGGCGGGTTCGGTGTTGCTTGCATTGCTGGACACCGCGTGGAGTTGGCCCGGCGCCTCATAGAAGGTCTGGCCCTTGGTCAAGACCGTCTCGGGGCCGCTGTCGACCTTGATCTTGTAGGCACCTTCCAGCACGTAGCCGAAAATGTGCGCAGTCGGATGACGATGCATCGGCGAGCCGCCGCCCGGAGGAATATCTAGGGTGAGGATCATCCCTTCGCGACCCGGAACGTCGCCGAGCGTCTGCGTCATGAGCTGGTTCACTTTGGTGGCTGGCGCCTGTTGCGCCGCGACGGTGCCGAGGTGGAAGGCGGCCGCAAGCGCGCCGAAGCCGATAAGCGTAAAGACGGATCGATAGAGCGTTCGGGCAGACAAGAACACGTGGTCCTCCCCTTTTTTGTAGGATGGATTGAGCGCGGCGAAACCAATCAACGACCGCGCAGCAAGGCGAGGCAGGGGATGGGTTTGGCTGAGCTTAACCCATCCTACATGCTGTCGCTGACTATCCCAAATTCAACTCCTTGAAGAAGTCGTTTCCCTTGTCGTCGATCACGATGAAGGCCGGGAAGTTCTCCACCTCGATGCGCCAGATCGCTTCCATGCCGAGCTCGGGATATTCCACGATCTCGACCTTCTTGATGCAATGCTCGGCGAGATTGGCGGCCGCGCCGCCGATCGAGGCAAGGTAGAAGCCGCCGTGCTTCTTGCAGGCTTCGCGCACCTGAGGCGAGCGATTGCCCTTGGCGACCGACACCATGGAGCCGCCTGCCGCCTGGAAGTCGTCGACGAACGAGTCCATCCTGCCCGCGGTGGTGGGCCCGAAGGCACCCGACGCATAGCCTTCGGGCGTCTTCGCCGGGCCTGCGTAGTAGACCGGATGATTCTTGAAATAGTCCGGCAGCCCCTGCCCTTTTTCGAGCCGCTCGCGCAGCTTGGCATGGGCAAGATCGCGCGCCACGATCATCGGGCCGGTCAGCGACAGCCGGGTCTTGATCGGATATCTACTGAGCGTTGCCAGAATGTCCTTCATGGGACGGTTGAGGTCGATCTCGACGACCTCGCCGCCGAGCCGGGAGCCGTCCACATCAGGAAGATACTGCGCCGGATTGTGCTCCAGTTCCTCCAGGAAAATGCCGTCCCGTGTAATTTTACCCATTGCCTGGCGATCCGCTGAACACGACACGCCGAGCCCGATCGGCAGCGAGGCGCCGTGGCGCGGCAGGCGGATCACCCGCACGTCATGGCAGAAATACTTGCCGCCAAACTGCGCCCCGACGCCGAGCGACTGCGTCATCCGCAGCACTTCCTGCTCCATGTCGAGATCCCGGAAGGCGTGGCCATCCTCCGAGCCCGCCGTCGGCAGGTTGTCGTAATATTTGGTCGAGGCGAGCTTGACGGTTTTCATCGTCAGTTCTGCCGATGTGCCTCCGATCACGATGGCGAGGTGATAAGGCGGACACGCCGCAGTACCGAGCGTGAGCACCTTCTCCTTGAGAAACGCCGCCATGCGGTCGCGGGTGAGGATCGCGGGCGTAGCCTGGAACAGGAAGGCTTTGTTGGCCGAGCCGCCGCCCTTGGCGATGAACAGAAGTTTGTATGCTGACTGCGCCTCACGATCGCTTTCGGCGTAAATCTCGACCTGCGCCGGCATGTTGTTCTTCGTGTTCTTCTCCTCGAACATCGAGAGGGGCGCGAGCTGCGAATAGCGCAGGTTCTTCTTGAGATATGCATCGCGCGCGCCTCCGGCGAGCGCCGCCTCGTCCTCGCCGTCGGTCCAGATGAGCCGGCCCTTTTTACCCATGATGATGGCAGTGCCGGTGTCCTGGCACATGGGCAGCACGCCGCCGGCCGCGATGTTGGCGTTCTTGAGGAAATCGAAGGCTACGAACTTGTCGTTGTCGGAAGCCTCCGAGTCGTCGAGGATCGCGCGCAGCTGCTGAAGATGCGACGGCCGCAGCAGATGATTGATGTCGATGAACGCTGCCTCCGCCAGTGCACGCAGCGCCTCGCGGTCGACCACGACGACCTCTTCCCCCATGACCTTTTCCGCCCGCACGCCGTCGGAGGAAATCTTGCGGTAAGGCGTCATGTCCTTGCCGAGCGGGAACAGCGGCGAATGGCGGTAAGGCGGGCTGAGATTTACCGGGGCGTTCATGGTATGTCTCTCATCGTGAATTCACTCAGTCTTATGCCCTTGAAGTATAAAATTGAAGCCGGTCGTTTGGCCTCGACCGGGTGCACACGAACCGGGTAGGATTGCCCAGCAAAGAGGATACCGCTGACCGGTCGAATAATGGAGGAATGATCGATGCGCGCTGCAATAACCATTGCCATCGCCATGCTTTCGGCCACCGCGGCGCAAGCTCAATTCGTAACCAAATATGCCGTCTCCGGCCAACCGCTGAAGCTCGATTTCGCCGCCTCGGTCAATCCGGATTGCAGTTCGCTCGGGCCACCGACGATCAGGGTCGTCCGTGTACCGGAGCACGGCCGTCTGACGGTCGTGCAGACGAAGGATTTTGCAACTTTCCGGCCATACAACCCAAGGAGCGTCTGTAATCAGCGCCGGGTCGCCGGCACAGCCATCCGATATGTGTCGCAGCGTGGTTTCATCGGGATGGACGCCGCCGGCGTCGAAATCATCTTTGCATCTGGAAACCTGCGACAGGCGAACTTCACGATCAATGTGCGATAAGACTTCGCCGTCTTCACAAGCGTCACCTCCATGCCTTCGGCTTGGCTGCCGGGACCGGTTTGCCTGCTGCCGCGTAGAGCGCTTGGCCGATGTCGCAGCGCACCTGTTGCGGCATCGTGCAGATCCCCTTGCTCGATCCGAAGAGTGCTAAATCCTCAATAGGATTTTGGCGCTACTCAACGGTGCCACTAAAAATCTCCCCAAAATCATTCCTGCATTCGCAATAAGAGCCGGGAGGGGCAGCCACCTGACACGTGCCCACGTCAATCACCACGCAAAGACGCGCCAGTGGGTAAACTTGCAGCGGATAAACTTGCTGCGGGTACACTGGCTGCGGATAAACTTGCTGCGGAGGGTTCGGTTTTGGGTAAAACAACTGCTGAGAGCCCTGACGTGGGTAACTCTGTTGTGGATAAAACTGCTGCTGAGACCCCTGGCGTGGGTAAAACAGTTGTGAGTTGCCCTGCTGCCCCTGTGGCGCGATCGGGGGGCGAGGCGCAGCGTTTTCCTGCGTCCGATCCCTGTTGCAATCTTGCCCAATACACCTCTGAGCTGAGGCCGGCACACAAATCACTGCAAATAAAACAGCACCTGCGGCAACGAGAGTCTTGACCACGGCTGCTCCTCCGCACTTGCCTTATTAGCCAATGCTAGCACCATCAAAGGTTGCTTGGTTTCGATCGTAGCAGCAGCCCGAATTGAGCGCAGCAAAAATCCAGAATTACCGTTCAACGCGGCGGTGCCGCTCCAACTCACTTCAGCCAATCTGAAGTGATCGGACCGTCATGAAAGGGATGACAATGTACTCGCCCGTGCAGCAGGCGATGTGGGAGGAAGCCGCTTGTGCGGTGCCTCCAACGTTATGACTTGGTCGATGCTCTAATCCCATCAGATTGGCTGAAGCGATCGACTAACTCGCATGACTGGCGGTCCGGCCCCCGTTTGGATAGACTCAGCTTCTCCACGCGATACGGAGTCCGCCATGGCCCCCCTGCCCTGCATGCGCTTGAGCCGCCCTGCCCTCGCCGCTTTCGGCCTCTGCCTTGCCTTGGCGGTGCCTAGCTCCGCCGCACCGGTCGAGCCGGTGCGCTCGCTCGCCGCTAAGGAGAAGGCACCGCTCGTCGAGACCCTCAAAGGCCTCGTTTCCATCGAGTCCGGCAGCGGTGACCGCGAGGGGCTCGACAAGATCGCGGACCTGATCGCGGGCCGGCTCAAGGCGCTGGGCGGCGCGGTCGAGATGATCGAGCCCGGTTCGGCCGACATCTACCACATGGTCGATACGCCGAAGCAGATCGGCAAGATGGTTCAGGCGCGCTTCACCGGCACGGGCACCAGCAAAATCATGCTGATCGCCCACATGGATACGGTTTACCTGCGCGGCATGCTGGCACAGCAGCCGTTCCGTATCGACGGCAATCGCGCCTATGGGCTCGGCATCGCCGACGATAAGCACGGCATTGCGGTCATCCTGCACACGCTCGCCATCCTCAAAGAGATGAATTTCCGCGATTACGGACTCATCACCATACTGATCAACGGCGACGAGGAGGTCAGTTCGCCGGGCTCGCGCGCGATGCTGACAAGGCTCGGCGGCGAGCATGATGTCGTGTTCTCGTGCGAAGGCGCCCGCGTCGACTCCGACCAGTTGTCACTGACCACGGCCGGCATCGGCGCGGTCGTGCTCAACGTCAAGGGACGCGCGTCCCACGCCGGCTCCGCGCCGGAACGCGGGCGCAACGCGCTCTACGAACTTGCTCACCAAATCCTGCAGACCCGCGATCTGTCGAATCCGGAGACCGGCCTCAAGATGAACTGGACGATCGCCAACGCTGGCACCAACCGCAACGTGATCCCGGCCAACGCCTCCGCCACTGCGGACGTGCGAGTGCTCCGCGTCGCCGATTACGACGGCATCGAGCGGCAGGTCCGTGAACGCATCAAGAGTCAGCTCATCCCGGACACCAGTGTTGAGATGACGTTCGAGCGCCGTCGGCCGCCGCTCGAGGCGACGCCGGCCTCCCGTGCGCTCGCCAAGCACGCCCAGGGTGTCTATGGGGAGATCGGCGACACGCTGATCGTCCGCGACATCGCTGAAGGCGGCGGAACCGACGCGGCCTTCGCGGCGCTGCGGACGAAGGCGGCCGTGATCGAGAGATTCGGGCTGCGCGGTTTCGGCGCGCACTCGAACGACGCTGAGTACGTCGACCTCGACTCGATCGAGCCGCGGCTTTATCTGCTCACCCGAATGATCATGGATGTATCCCAGGGCAAGACGAATTAGATTGAATCTACGGCCAGAGGATCGAGGTAAGGCGCAACAACCTCCCTCGTCTCCTTGCTCGGCACGACCGGCACGATTTCCAGGGTCAGTCCAGAGCCTCGCCACTGAAGGATCCATTCCTGAAACAGTTTCAGGTCGCTGCAACGCATGAGTTGAAAGCAACGGGCGAAATTGGGCTCAACCCAACTGTCGACATATTCCAACCCTTCCGGGAGGGAACGCCCGCGATCCCGCAGACGCTGATAGATCGGGACCGCGTCGTTGTTCTGAAATCGTTCAATGACCATGAACAGCATGTCGGTCCCTTTGCGGAGGACAGGTCTTGGCTCAATTCCAGACTGAGAGCCCGTTAATGCGCGCCGCCGCTTGACGGAACGCCCGTTTAACCCGCAATCTAACGCGGCAAAAGTCAATTAAATTGCTCTTGGCAACCTATCTGGAGCCCCTCGATGCATTCCAAATCGCTTCTTATCCTGACGACGGCCGCGTCAGTCTGCGCCGTTGTGTCCGCTTACGGCCAGGTGGTCCAGCCCACGCCGGGCGTGCCCGGAGACTATGTCCTTCCCGACGGCAGCGCCAAGACGATGGTGCAGGAGAACTGCACCATCTGTCACAATCTCCGCAACGTCGTGAACTCGAACAAGTCGGCCGAGGATTGGGACAATGCCGTCAACATGATGAGGGCGGCCGGCGCGCCGATCTCGGACGAGCAGGCGAGCCAGATCAAAGCGTATCTCACCACAAGCTTCCCGGAGAAGCCGCGGCCCAAGCCGGCCGCCATCAACGGCCCGGTCCAGGTCAAGTTCCAGCAATGGTCGCTGCCTGTGCCGGGAGAACGCCCGCATGACCCGTTGGCGATGCCCGACGGCTCGCTGTGGTGGTCGGGGCAGTTCGCCAACCGGCTCGGCCGGCTCGATCCAAAGACGGGCGAGATGAAGGAATATCCGATCCCGATCAAGGGTGGCCCGCATGGGCTGATCAACGACAAGGACGGCAACGTCTGGTACGCCGGCAATTGGGGTGGCCACATCGGCAAGCTCGACGTAAAAACCAGCGAGTACAAGTTCTACCCGATGCCCGACCCGAAGGCCCGCGATCCGCACACGCCGCTGTTCGACAAGGACGGCATTCTCTGGTTCAGCGTGCAGAACGGCGGCTTCATGGGCCGGCTCGATCCCAAGACCGGCGACATCAAGCTGTTCACCCCGAACGGGCCGCCCGGCCAGCAACCCTACGCGTTGCGTTTTCTGTCCGACGGACGGCAGCCCTGGTTCAGCTACTGGGGCTCCAACAAGATCGCCACTATTGATCCCGACAAGCTGGAGCTGAAGGAGTACGTGCTGCCGGATACCCGCACGCGCATTCGCCGCATGGGCGTGACCTCCGACGACATGCTCTGGTACGGCGACTGGAGCACCGGCAAGCTTGCCCGGTTCGAGCCGAAGACGGGCCGGGTTACCGAATGGGAAGGCCCCAGCGGGCCGCAATCGCAGCCCTACGGGATGACGGTGATCGATGACAAAATCTGGTACGTGGAATCGAACACGCGCCCGAACAACCTGGTGCGGTTCGACCCCAAGACGGAAAAATTCCAGACGTGGCAGATCCCGCACGGCGGCGGCATCGTGCGTCACATGATGCCGACCCGCGACGGCAATATTGCCATGGCAATGAGTGGCATCAACATGGTGGGGATCGCCGAGATATTGCCGAACTCGTCCAACTGACGAGGCGGCAGTTGGCGTACCCGTCAGTATCTGTCCGGGAATCGGTAAAACCGCGCGTTGTCATGCCCCGCGAAGACGGGGCATCTACAGTAGTATCCTCAGCGCCATGGGCTGCTGTTCCAATCGACATCCCGTGGTTACTGGATCACCCGCTTAGCGCGGGCAATGACGCGCTTTTGAGGGTTATCCGTGGACAGGCCCTTGCGCCACGTTTCGATGAAATTGCAGTTTCAATGCCTGGACGCCTCGGCGCCTTGCTTCTCGAACAGAGAGGAGGTAGGCACTCCTTGGAGCGACACTATGGGGGACGGAGCGATGAACATCGAACGCTTCAAGACGATTGCCGCGGCAACCGGCTTCCAACAAACCGAGGACGACGACACGCTGTGTCACCGTGACGGTCTGCCACTGGAACAATTCATGGCGTTGATCGAGCAAATCAAACAACACGGCTTCAATTTGACCGAGGTCGAGCTGCGCTTCGCGGACGAGGACGATGAGGTCATTGTCCTCACACACGATCCCGACGACGACACCGCGTTCTTGGAGTTGTTGGCGGCAGAGGAAGAAATCGAATATTAGGCCTGATTTGACTCGCTTGCCGCGTCGTCACCGGGCTTGTCAGCGACCTCGAATCTGAAGCTACGGAGCAAGAACAATCGAGTCGTGGCCGGGACGAGCCCGGCCACGACTCGGGAGAGAGCCGGTGCTCAAACCTGACCGAACTCTGCGCTACAGTAGGGGTACATTGAGACAGCGGAAAGCCCGGCACCTCATGAGTGTCCGGTTTTTTCGTGCGTGCGGTGGTTTTCAAAATTCCAAAGTCCGCACGACGACGATGGCTCCGACAGAGCAAAATCGACTGACAGTCTTGTGACAATCGCAATGGCATTTTTCGCCCGATAGCGTACCCCTGGCGCGCCGGTCCGGCCGGACCATGCGCAAGGAGCAGCAGGGTGAGACAGCCTGATGGTGCCGCCGAGGCGGGCACCGCCTGCAAGACAACGGACGAACGGCGCGCCACCCGACAAGACCGAATCCCGCTCGGCATTGTTTACATGCTCCTCGCGACCATCCTGTTCGCGGGCTCGAGCGCGCTATCCAAGTGGCTGGTGGCCACCTACCCGATCGGCGAAATGCTGTTCGCGCGAGCAGCAACCTCGCTGGTCGGCGCAAGCATTGTGATCTTGCCTGTAACCGGGCTTGCGGTGTTTCGTACCAAACGATTGCGCGATCACATGATGCGCGGCGTTTCCCAGTCGTGCGCGCAGACTTTTCTCGTCATCGCGTTCAGCCTGATGCCGCTCGCGAGCGCGGTGGCGATCAATTTCTCGGCACCGCTGTTCGCTACCGTTGCATCGATCGTGTTTCTCAAGGAGACCGTGGGCCTGGTGCGCTGGGGCGCGCTGATCATCGGGTTTCTCGGCGTATTGCTGGTCACGTCTCCGGGCGTCGACACATTCCAGACCGGATCTCTGTTCGCGCTCGCCAATGCGATCCTGTTCGGCACTGTGACGGTCGGCGTGCGCGGCATGACCGCGACCGAGTCACCTGAAACACTGACCATGTATCAGATGGTCCTCCTCACCGCCGTCTTCACGATGGCGCTGCCGTTCGGCTGGATCACGCCGTCTCTCTCCGACTCGGTCGCCATGGTGATAAACGGCCTCGGCAACGCCCTCGGCCAGTATCTGTGGACGCGCGCGCTTCATCTTGCCCCCACCTCGGCTGTGGTGCCGTTCAATTACTTCTCGCTGGTTTGGGCAATCATCCTGGGCTTTCTGGTATGGGGTGACGTTCCCTCGGCCGCGCTGCTCGCGGGTTCGGCGATCGTTGTGGGGTCGGGAATGTTCCTGCTGTGGCACGAGTCGCGCGGGAGGTAAGGAAACGCGGCTGGGACCGCGGGCGTCTCGCCGCCTCTTCCATGTGCATAGGGCAGGTTAAAGCGAGCCGGCGGGACGCCCGCGGTCCCGGGGACGCCCTCCCATTACGCCGTACGCCACCGCGGAACCCGCTGAGCGCGTTCTCGCGATCGATTTTCCTCAGATCTTCCGGACCGAAGATCTCTGCGAGGCCTTTCGCGTGTTCCGCTCCGGTGCGGTAGGGGTAATCGGAGCCGAACGCGATCTGCGAGACGGTGACCATCCTAGTCAGCGATGCCATCGCGATCGAGGTCGCGGCCTGCGCCGTGTCGTAATTGACTTCCGTCGGCCGTGTGCTGAACGCGCTCTACTGGGTCAGTTCGGCGCCGTTCCGCTGTCGTTGGCAGCCTTGCGCCGGTAGAGCCCGCGAAGAGTTCCGGAATTCCACCCGATATCGGCGATGCGCCATTCCTTGCCCGAGCGGAGCAGCTCAAGGACAATCTTTTCGGGTTTGCCGGAATTCATGAAAGTTACGGTTCCAGTCGTCTTGAGCGCGCCGGTATCCTTTACCTCAATGGAGAGATCCGAAATGTCCCATTCCTGATGACCTACAAACGGATCGCCGGCGAGCACCGGCGGTTCGCCACGCTTGGCTGCAGTGGCCCGGTCTTCCAGGATGAGCGAGGCAAGGCCGACTGTGAAGTAGTTGCGCACCAAATTGGCGTCGGTGAGCGCAACCCCCGCGGCATCGCCCGAAGATTTGCCGAGGTAGTGCTGATAAATCGAATTGAGGAACGCCCTCGCGGCCGACTCCTCGCGGTCTGGCTTCTTCTTGCGAGCCAGCGCCGGAAGCGCAGGCAACGCGAGCGCAATTGCTGCTGCTGTCACGATGCCGCGACGCGACCACGCAGCACACCCAACGCGATTCATCTTCATCGAAACTCTCTCTGCCCGGCCGACCCGACACGGCCGTCGTGGCCGTCAATGCACATGAAAAACGCGAAGGAGGCTATGCCGAGCCCTAGCTGCGAGACCGTGATATAGGCGTTGGAATCGGCCCCACCAAGAGTTCAGGGCGTCGCAGCGAAGAGGATTTTTTTGCAACAAGGCCGTTCCGCGTTGATACGTGATCGCCCAAGAAATGCATCGCTTGCATCGACTTCGATTGGGTTTAGGCACCAGGACCTCCCGCAGGTCGTGGCCGGGCTGTTCCGGCCACTCCGCTTTCGTCCAGCTCCATGCTTTAAGTTTCGGGGCCGCCGGGACGAGCCCGGCGACCACACCGGCGTATGGATCATCGCGACCGAAATTCACGCAAGACCAGGTCACGGACCTGTGAATTCCATATCCGCCGTGTCCATGGTCTCCGGCCTGCGAAACCAACCTGTCTATCCGATCGATTCACGTTTCGTATGGCAAAGAAGCAACGGCTGTACCCGAATCGTCAATTCGCCGGTTTCGGCGCTTGAAATATCCATGGCAATGGCAGACAGTTTGAAAATCGGTCGTCCAATAGGGCACTCGCAGGAGTTTCATCTCATGCGCTGGATGTTTTCGATCGTTCTGGTTCTGAGTTCGGTTGCCGCCTATGCTGACACTGTTCACCCCGGTCTCACTGGGAACGACACCGGCGGCATCATTCAGTGGACGCCAGCGACCGACCATGTTTACCGCGACATCGCAGTCGCGCACTGCGCCCGCTGGAACCGGCTGACCAGCATCACCAGCATACACCGCGCATACGGCGAATATATCGGTTTTCAATGCATCTACGACCGCCGATATGATCCGCGCCGAGCTGGGTATACCTGGCCTCCATAGAAACACCAGTTATACCAATCTCCGGTGTCCTTGCTCTGTCACGTGGGGGGCCTGAACGGCAGGCCGGGATCAAACCCGCTGTCTCGTGTCATCACTTTGCGTCGCGGTCACGGATATCGGCTCACGCGATGCGCATGCACCGCGGTCGATGGTGCACAATGTGGGCGCCCGTATTATCGAGCGGTTTCAACGCGGCGGGGGTGATGGCACCGCGATGGGCGCGCAGTTCCGTCGGCCCGATGAGATACACTCATCGATGCGACGGGTCTCAAGGAGGGCATCGCCCAACCAGAGGCCGATCGCCATCACCAACAAGACGAATCCGATGATCAGAATGTTGACTAACCGCCGTTCGCGTTCGCTCTGAGGCCCGTCGACGTCTGACCCTCGACGTTCAGTGATTGACGGTCGGGCGGTTGGATCTGTCCCCGTATTCACTTGCGCATTGTTTCCTTCACCGCCCCGACAAGCTGCTTGAGAGTAAAGGGCTTGGCGAGGAAGTGGTACTTGTATTTTTCACCTTCCGGCAGGTGCTTTTCGAACGCCTCCTCCGCGTAGCCGGACACGAAGATGATCTTAACGTTCGGATCGCGGCTGCGTAGCTTGGTGAGCAGTGTCGGCCCGTCCATCTCGGGCATCACCACGTCGGAAACCACGAGGTCGATTTTGCCGAAGTAGCTGTCGAACGCCTCGACTGCTTCGAACCCGTTCGCGGCCTGCAGCACCGTATAACCGCGCGAAGTCAGCCCACGCGCATTGAGCCCGCGCAGCCCCTCTTCGTCTTCGACCAACAAGATGGTGCCTCGCCCGGTATCGTCTGCCGGGCTCGCCGCCACCTTTTCGAGGCGGATCGGAGCACCGAGATCGAGCGGGGCAGCTTGCGGCGTTTCGCCGGCCGTTGGAATATAACGAGGCAGAAAGATGCGGAACGTCGTACCCTTCCCAATTGTCGATTCCGGATAGATGAACCCCCCGGTCTGCTTGATGATGCCGTAGACCGTGGAGAGGCCGAGTCCGGTGCCCTTGCCGACCTCCTTGGTTGAGAAGAATGGCTCGAAGATCAGACCGATGATGTCATCCGGAATGCCAGTCCCGGAATCGCTGACTTCCACCAGTACATACTCGCCCGGCGGCATGCCCTTGAAGGCGAACTGCCGACATTCTGCCGCTGTAACGTTCGACGTCCGCAATGTTAGCTTACCACCTTCCGGCATGGCGTCGCGGGCATTGACCGCGAGATTGACGATGACCTGCTCGAATTGCGACTGGTCAGCTTTGACGGGCCACAGGTCGGTGCCGGGAGGAATGAGATCGAGCGCTACCCGCTCGCCGATCAGCCGGCGGAGCAATATGGAGAGATCCGACAGTGCCTCACCGAGATCAAGCACCTGAGGCCGCAGCGTCTGCCGGCGCGAAAACGCCAGCAGATGGCGCACCAGGCTCGCGGCGCGGCTGGCGTCGTGCTTGATCTGCATGATATCCTGGAAGGAGGGATCGGACGGCTTATGGGCGGTGAGCAGGAAATCTGTCGCCATCATAATGGAGGACAGCACGTTGTTGAAATCGTGCGCTATGCCGCCGGCGAGCTTGCCAATCGAATCCATCTTCTGCGCCTGATCGGCCTGATCCTGCAGTACGCGCTGCTCGGTGGTTTCCATCGCATAGACGATCGCCGCCTCGGAATCGCGTTCGGCGTCCTCAACCGGCGTAACATAGAAGCGCGCCCATCGTTTGCCCTCACCGGCGAGTGCCGCATCGATCGGCCTGATGTCGCCCTGGCCGCGCGCGGCTGCAGCGAGCGCCGCATCGAGGTCGGCGCGCTCGCTCTCGGCAACCACGCGCCGGATAGTGCGCCCCTGCGGCGGCGCCGGCTCGCCCTTGAGCACGCTTTCAAACAGGCGCGCAAACAGCGTGTTGTTGCGGGCGATACAGCCATTACGATCGACCGTCGCGATCGCCATCGGCGTGTTGTTAAAGAAACGCATGAAGCGCACTTCCGCGTCACGCAGCGGATCCGTGCCAGCGTCGCCGGCGCGGTTGAGCACCAGCGTGCGCGATGCATCGGGGGTGGAATCGGTCGCGAATTCTACCTTGTGATAGAGCCGCACCGGCAGCGTGCGCCCGTCGCGGCGGCGCAGGTCGAGGTCGAGAACATCCGTCTTCACTTCACCCGGATGCGCGGGCAGCGTTGTCAAGAGCGCCACACTGTCGCCCGGCAGGAGATCGACGAGGCGAAGCCCCCCTGAGCCGACCTGGGCGAGATCGTAGTCGAGCCAACCGGCGAGCGTGGCGTTGATGTAGCTGATGTCGCCTTTGGCATCGACCGAGAAGAATCCAGCGGGCGCGTGATCGAGATAATCGATCGCGTGTTGCAACTCCTGGAAAACATTCTCCTGGCGCTTGCGGTCGCGGGTCACATCAACGACAGTCCACACCGAGGCCCGCCGGATCCCGCCGGGTTCCCCCGCCGCCGCGAGCGGGTGCACCCGCAGCCGAAGCCACCGCGCCGGCTCCCCGCGCCTGGCGGTGATCCGCACCTCCTCTTGGAGGCGCCTGCCGTCGCGGCACGCCTTGAGCAGACGATAGACGGACTCTGAGACATCCGGGTTACCGACAAATACCCGCTCAACCGGACGGACATCCTGCATACCGCTTGCGCCCGAAAACGCCCGGTAGGCTGCATTGGCGTAAAGAACGCGCCCACTCGCATCCGCCACGGCAATGCCTTCCTGGGCATGTTCGACCACATACTGGAGCATCGAAGTGGAGGCCTCCCGGCCGGAAACCCGAAGTACCCCGGCGGCGAGGGCAAACAGCGAGAAGACTCCGATCATGCCGAGCACGGCCAAGAGAAACATCACGTACGAACCGGCCTGATTGTGGCCGACCAGCATCAGACCGGCGGCAGCGACGATGAGGCCGGCGGCGACCAGCAGAACCAGGGCAATGCTGCCCCGCCGTTCGTTACGCTCTCCCATCGTCGTGCCCAGGTCCTGGATTGCCATAACAGACCCGTGTCGCATCGACCGCGGAATTCCACGGCCTTCCCCCAGTGCCCCAATCGCCCGACCGGCGCAAGGGCGCACCCCGACCCCAATATCGATGATTCTCCTTAAATGATTCTCTCCCGATGCGGGACCGCGCCAAATGGCGGGGGGCTGAGAGCGGCCGTGTTCTGCCGCGGCTGACCTCGACTCCGATTGCAGGATACTGAAGAAGGGCGGATGCGCTCGTGGTTCGCTCAGCCAATCTGAGGTAATCGGACGGTTATGAAAGCGATAAAATGGACTCGTGCCGACGGAAGGATAAGGATAATGTAGGGCCGACCCTTGTGGTCGCCCTGCAGCTACGAATGGGGCGACCACAACGCGCCGATATCATCGGCCGGGCAAAAACGTCCCCTTCATTTGTGCGATGGGCTTTAGCGGCGTGAACTGGGGGCGTGAGGGACCTCCCTGCAAGCTTGGACTCGCAGAAAGGCCCCCTCACGTGCCCCCGCTGTCAGCGGAACGCGTTCCCCCACCCAGGTCAGCGACCTCGGCCTCGGCTTTGACTGCCAGGCCCCTCGTTGCTGTCCGTTCCGCCATGACCGTCCGGTCCCCGCCCTCCTGGTCCCGAAAAGCCTCCACCATCAGGTCCGCGTGAATCGGAGCCTCCGCCGCCGCTCCCGCGTGAATCGGACCCACCGCGCTCCCCACGGCCCATCGCGCCCGATCCACTCGCCCTGTCAAAAGAGACGACCTCGCCTCGGCTCTGAGCCTTGTAGATGCGGCCCTTGCCAGGGCTCTCGCCAAAGCGGTCCTCGAAGGCGAAAGCCGGCTGGGCAGATGCGAAGACAGCCCATGCCGCTACCAATACTGCCGCATAACGAGTCCATCGCAGGCCAACGTATCGCAACGCGATGCCCGATCCCGTGGCGGGAGAAATGCACGTCAACACCGGAGCCCCCTCCGCAATAAATCGAATTGCGGCCATGTGTAGGGGGCATAGCCTGACCGGACGCTGACAAAGGCGGTTTGTTCGTGTCAATGGTGTGAAAAATTGGGCCTCTGATGATTTTGGGACACACACACATGGCTAACCACGGTTTCCGGTTTCAAATGTCTGGCATAAGTTCGGCCAACCATTTCGGGCGGCGGAATCAGCGCGTGGCCTATTCGCATGACCGGACTCACTTAGGCGGTCGGCATTGCTGCTGCGCCTGTACGCCGACGTCTGTCCGCTCCCAAAAACAAAGAAGCCCGCGTCGCCTGACGCGGGCTAGGTCGGATTGATCGCCACCAACATGAGGGGCAGTTGCGATCGATGGCTATGGTGCACCGATAGGTCAGCGGCGTCGACCGGGCGAAGCTCTTTTCACCGGCATCCCCGGAGCCTAACCCCTCTTTCCGCCCCTATTCACCTCATTCGAGCATCGACCCGCATGCGCTGTATTCGATCGGTCAGCGGCAGAGATCTCGCCCTTCGCCGTGGCTCGCTTTATCAGGACCTGCACGCAGACAGCGGGTGATGGGGTGCACGTTGCTTGCAAGGTCTTGATTCTTCTGCGTGACGGGCCACCAGGGGCCCTGACACGCCGGGTGCCCGCGTCGGTCAATAAAAAGCCCTGGAGCCGCTCTATTATGGTTGGCGTAAGCGGAAACATCCAACCCTCGCCAATGTTGAGGTTGATCGGGCATCCAAGGTTAAGGTCGACCGGAGACATTGAAGGAGGACGTCATGCGCCACCTCTTCATTGCGATTGTTGTCCCGGCAGTGCTGTTTGGGGCAGGAACATTTCCTGATCGCGCTGGAGCCGCAGATGTGGTCCCACCGCCCGGCTATGGACCGCCACCATCCGCATATGGGGCTCCGCCCGGATATGGGCCACCGCCGTTGGCGCCACCTAACTACGCAGCGCCACCCGATTATGCACCGCCGCCAGACTATGCGCCACCCGATTATGGCCCGCCTGCGCGTCCCTATGGGCCGCCACTATATGTAAATCCGCATCTCGCTTCACGCCCGGCGTGTGATATCCGATGGCGATGCGGTCCGTGGGGCTGCGGATGGCGGCGAGCCTGCTATCCGGAGGTCTATGCCAGACCTTACCGAGGCTATGGTCCGCCGCCCGGTCCGAGCTATTACGGCCCATATTGACGTGATTGAGCGCTCGATTGGTCCCGCAAACTGGTGACAGCCTCGCTGCCGCCAGACGCGCAGTGGATCATCACCGGTTCCGGAGATTGCTGATCCGCGTAGATTACGTCGCAACAACTGGAGATCGATGAACGCTTTGAGAATGACGCGGTGGACTCATTTCATCTTGCCGCGATGGTTGCGCGGCCGGATCTATCATGCCTTCTTAAGCCGCAAGATTGAAAATCTGCCGTCTCGTCGATTCCTTCACGATGCGATTATACCGGCCCTGCTGGAAGCGGGCTGCAAAAGCATGCTGTTTGTTGGTGTCCAGTCCTACAATCGCGAATGCCTGAGACGCTGCGAAAACGCTTCGCTGTGGACGATCGACGTCGATCCGGAGGCAGCCAGATGGGCAAGAGCGGACCGGCACATCGTTGGTGACGTATGCGTCATCGATCAATTAGTCCCGCCGATGTGCTTCGATGCGGTCGTCATGAACGGCGTCTTTGGCTACGGAATCAATGAAGCGTCGCAGGCTCGGGCTGCAATTTGCGCGCTCACGAAGGTCGCTAAGCACAACGCCGTTCTGGTTGTGGGCTGGAATCCCGGACGCACGATTGATTTCTGCCACCTGGCGGGCATCAAGGAATACCTCGTTCCGATATTTCTCGGCCGAATGGCGTCGCATGTCGAATTCCCGCCCGACGAAATCCAATCTCATTCTCACGCCTATGATATCTATCGTATCGCCGCTTGAGTGGCCCAGAACTTGGGCCGCAAGGGCAGAGAGCTCTAAGAGCCGGCTCTGTTCCGTTTTCGCTGTTTTCTCGTGGCTGCGCGGTCCTGAATCTCCACGCGAATGCCGGCACTTTGGCGCAGAGCGGACTTCAGATCGCCGGGTCTGTTGTGCTTCTTGAGAAGATCACGAAACGCCTCGTCAGCAAGTTCCTGAAAACTCATCATGCGATCTCGCGCCAGAACATCGAGCGCCAGCCAGGTTTCCTCATCAAACTGAACTCGCTTGCCGACCATTGCAGAGGCCTTTCACAATTTCTGATAAATAACCCGGCCCGCGCGGATGATGTAGGGCACCTTGGCAAGGCTTCGAACATCGGACGCGGGAGAGCCATTAAGCATGGTACGTCGGGCCATCAAGCACGGTACATCGGAGAGTCAGGATCACGCGTGAAGCCTCCTTCGACTTCGCTGAATCACGGCTTTGCTGCGGCTTGCGGCCCGTTACGCGTCCAGCGCGTGGGCCAACACCTTGCGCATGACGCTGGGCAACGCGGCGTGGGGAATGTCTTCGTGGGCGATCCAATGCGTGCCGTCGGGCGCCGCGGCGGTTTTCGGCAAGCGCGCGCGGAGCACGACAAGCTCCAGCGGAAAATGGGTGAACACATGCGTGACGACGCCGGGGATGCGCTGCCAAGATACCCAGCGCGACCTCCTGGGCGCACCAGCAGGGTGCGCCGGCGCAAACTTCGGCGCGTCCGCAAGCGCATGCGCCGCATCGAAGTCCACAGCCCATTCGGTGGTGGGCACCTCGGTCATGCCAGCGAGCAGACCCTTGCCGGCGCGGCGGCGCACCAGCACATGGCCGTCGACGCGAATGGCTACGAACGCGACGCCGCGACGCAAGCAGCCCTCGCGCTTTTTCTTCTTGCGGGGGAACGTTTCCGCGTCGCCGCGCTGGCGTGCCAAGCATGAGCCGGCAAACGGACACCTTCCGCAGACCGGCGCCTTGGGGGTGCAGATCGTCGCCCCAAGATCCATCATGGCCTGGGCGAAATCGCCGGGCCTGAGGGCCGGCACCAGCGCGGCGGCGAGCTTGCGGATCATGGACTTGGCGCCTGGCAACTCCTGTTCGACCGCGAACAGGCGCGCCACCACCCTCTCGATATTGCCGTCGACGGGACTCGTCTTGCGATCGAACGCAATGGCGGCAATTGCGGCCGCCGTGTAAGGGCCGATTCCGGGCAACCCGAGCAGTTCCTCCTCCTGATCCGGAAATTTCCCGCGCGCCGCGAGCGCCTTGGCGCACGCATGCAGATTGCGGGCTCGGGCGTAGTAGCCGAGCCCGGCCCACAGCTTGAGTACATCCTCGATATCGACCTCCGCCAGCGCGGTCACCGACGGAAATCGCGCCACGAATCGCCGATAATAAGGGGCGACCGCCGTGACGGTGGTCTGCTGAAGCATGATCTCCGAGAGCCACACCCGGTAGGGATCAGCGACCTCACCCGGCGGCGCCCGCCACGGCAGGACGCGGCGATGGCGGTCGAACCAGGACAGCAGGGCGGCTGGAGTGGGGGGACCCTCCCTCGCGGGGTGTCGACCTTCTCCTAGAGGTGGAGGGTCGGACTGCCGAAGACAGTCCGGAGTAGGGTGCGCCCTCCCTGACCCTCCCCCGCATGCGGGGGAGGGTAGGGAGGCGGCGGCCAGAGTGTCGCCCCCTCCGGGCCCGCCGGCGCCGGCTGACCTCGCCCCTGCAGGGGGAGGTGAAGCAATAGAACTACGGGTATTTCGCCGCTTGGGGCGCGTCTCGTGCTTTTGTCCGGCTGTTCTGGCTGCTACTGTCATGTTCTGCCTGCATCGTGACCGACCGATGTGGCAGACCTTATGGCGATGAACAAGGCCGGTGATGAGCAAGCGATCCCATCCCAAACCGCTGGCCGACCTCGTCCGTGCATGCGTCGCCGGCGTGTTCGCGCGCCAGGGCTTCACGTCGTGCGAAATCGTGACTCATTGGGACGATATTGTGGGATCGGAAATTGCCACGCTGGCGGAGCCGATCCGGATGCAATGGGTCCGCAGCCGCGACCCGGACGAATCGCCGCCCGCCACCCTGGTGCTGCGCGTGGAGGGACCGGCGGCGATCGAAATCCAGCACATCTCCGCCGTGATAGTCGAGCGCGTCAATCGCCATCTCGGCTGGCAGGCGGTCGGCAGACTGGCCCTGCGCCAGGCGCCATTGACACGCCGCGGCAAGCCGCCACGGCCCAAAATCGACGAAAACGCGGCCGCCGCCATTGCGGAACAAATGACAGGGGTTGTCGACGAGGGGCTGCGGGCCGCTCTCGGCCGGCTGGGGGCGGCCATCAAACGAACGTGAACGGCCGAAAAACCGCGACACGGTGCCCGACATTGCCTCATCGCCGGGAAAGCGCTACCGGTTTTGAGAAACGCCATTATGTTCAAGTAAGAACAACGGAGATTCATCGCGATGATCACCCGCCGGCAGTACCTCATGAGCACCTCGGCAGCGCTGGCGCTTGGTGCGCTCGGCAGCGTGGGCGCCTTTGAAGTATTCGACGAGCGCAGCGGACGCGCCGAAGCGCAAACCTTCTCGGTGCTCGAACTGGAGGCCAAGGGTCCGCTCGATGACATTCCGATGGGCTCGCCCACCGCACCTGTCACCATCATCGAATATGCCTCGATGACCTGCCCGCATTGCGCCGCGTTCGCGGTCACCACCTTTCCGAAGCTGAAGGAAAAGTACATCGACACCGGCAAAGTAAGATACATTATGCGGGAATACCCGCTTGACGGACTTGCAGCGGCAGCATTCATGCTGGCGCGATGCGCCGGGCCGGACAAGTACTATCCGCTTATCGAGACGCTGTTCGCCCAGCAGCAGAAGTGGGCTGTGAAGGAGCCGATCCCGCCGCTGCTCGCCATCGCCAAGCAGGCTGGTTTCACCCAGCAGAGCTTCGAGGCGTGCGTTAACGACAAGGACCTGCTCGACAAAGTCCAGCAGATGCGCACCCGGGGCAAGGAGAAGTTCAAGGTCGAAGCGACCCCCACTTTCTATATTAACGGTGAACGGCACTCGGGCGCGATCCCGATGGAAGAGCTCGACAAGATCCTGGCGCCGCTGATCAAGAGCTGAAGGTCTGGCATTGTAGGATTTGTAGCCCGGATTGATCGAAGCGAAATCCGGCAATGGCTGTTGCATTTTGCACTTCTGATCCCGGATGTCGCTACGCTCCATCCGGGCTACAGTCCGTGCAGACCGCCAATCGAAACACGTAATTTTGCATAAACCCACAGTTATTTTTGCGGCAACGAGCTTTGGAAAAGCGCTTCAACCCTGTTGCCGATCCCCGTCGCCCTATTCATTGTTCGTCCAATGCGGTACTTGGCTGGTGATTCTCGCGGCCATTGCCCGGGACCCACGCCATGTTTCACGAGGCTGAACATCCCGTCGGCGCGTGCCGGGAAGGTCATCGATGAAACTTAAGCGATTGCGTCTGATTGGTTTTAAGTCTTTCGTCGAGCCGGCCGATTTCCTGATCGAGCCTGGCCTGACCGGCGTCGTCGGGCCGAACGGGTGCGGCAAATCGAACCTCGTCGAAGCGTTGCGCTGGGTGATGGGCGAAGCCTCGCATAAGGCGATGCGCGCCGCCGGGATGGACGATGTCATCTTCTCCGGCAACAACAGCCGCCCAGGGCGCAATTCCGCCGAAGTGGCGATAACGATCGATAATGCGACGCGCACGGCGCCGGCCCAGTTCAACAACGAGGACACGCTCGAAGTGTCGCGCCGGATCGAGCGCGAAGAAGGCTCGACTTATCGGCTCAACGGCCGTGAGGTGCGGGCCCGCGACATCCAGATGCTGTTCGCCGATGCATCGACCGGGGCACGCTCGCCAGCGCTGGTGCATCAGGGCCGCATCGGTGAGATCATCCAGGCCAAGCCGGAACAGCGCCGTCGGGTGCTTGAGGAGGCGGCCGGCATTTCCGGACTCCATGCACGGCGCCATGAGGCCGAGTTGCGTTTGCGCGCCGCCGAGCAGAATCTGGCCCGGCTCGAGGACGTCATCGGCCAACTGGCTGGCCAGATCGATGCGTTGAAGCGCCAGGCGCGGCAGGCGGTGCGTTATCGGACACTGTCGCAAAACATCCGCAAGGCTGAGGCGTCGCTGTTCCATCTGCGTCTCGTCCAGGCAAAGCGCGAGGTTGATGAGGCCGCGCATGCCCATGAGACGGGTGTGCGCGAGGTTGCCGATCGCACTGCCGCCCAGGCTCAATCCGCCACCAACCAGGCGGTCGCGGCCGCAAACATCCCGGCGTTGCGAGACGGCGAAGCGGCCGCCGCTGCCGCGCTCGCACGGCTGATCAACGCACGCGAGGCGCTTGAGCGCGAGGAGGCGCGCGCGAAGGAGCGCATCGCCGAGCTTGGGCTGCGCCTCGTTCAACTCGGCGCCGACGTCGAGCGTGAGCGCAAGCAATCGGCCGACGCTGAAGCGGCGCTGGCGCGCCTGTCCGTCGAGCAGGAGACGCTCGCACGCGAGGCTGCGGCGAGTGCACAGCGCCGCACCAGCGCCGAAGAACGCGCCAACCTGGCCGACACGGCGCTCGCGGCAGACGAAAAAATCTTCGCCGAGGTGACGGCCGCGCTGGCGGATATGACGGCTAAGCGCACGCAGCTCGATGGCACGATCCGTGACAACGAAACGCGCCGGGCCCGTATCCAGGAACAGCTGGCCCAGGTGACGACCGAGCTTGATCAACTGATGACCGAAGCGGCCCGCGCGGTCGATGTCGAAGCGCTCGCGGCCGCGATGGCGTCCGCACAGGCCGCTGTAGCGACTGGGGAGACGGACGCGTTGCGTGCAGAGGCAGCTCACTCCGCCGCCCGCCAGGCACTCGATGTGACGCGCCAGCCTCTCAGCGAAGTCGAGCGCAACACCCACCGGCTCGAAACCGAAGCAAAGACCCTCGCCCGGCTGCTGCATGTCGATAACAGGAAGCTGTGGCCGCCGGCGATTGATCTGCTCACAGTGGACAAAGGCTACGAAACCGCGCTGGGCGCCGCGCTCGGCGATGACCTCGATGCTCCGGTCGAGCCGGCTGCGCCGATGCACTGGGGCGGTGCGCCCGTCGACCCGAACGATCCGGCATTGCCGGAAGGAGTGCAGCCTCTATCCGGCTTCATCACCGCTGCGCCCGACGCCATGATGCGCCGTCTCAAGCAGATCGGCGTGGTCGCGCGCGCCGACGGCGCCCGCCTCGCCCGCGATCTCAAGCCGGGGCAGCGGCTGGTTTCGCAGGAGGGCGACATGTGGCGCTGGGATGGCTACGCGGTCGCGGCCCATGCGCCGACCGGGGCCGCGCGCCGTCTCGCCGGCCGCAACCGTCTCGCCGACATCGAGGCAGAACTGCGCATCGTGCGGGCGGACCTTTACATTCGACGCGAATCAGTCACTGTCGCGGAGGCGGAAGTCGCAGCGACCCGTGACGCCGAGAACGCGGCGCGGATGCGCTGGCGTGACCTGCAACACGAGGCCGAGGCCGTGCGCGACCGCTACGCCGCCGCCGAACGTGAGCTCAACCGCATCACCTCGCGCCGCTCCGCCCTGGTCGAGGCGCAGGCGAGACTCACTACCTCTGTGGAGGAAGCGGATGCCGCCTGCGCGGATGCCGCGGCGGAGCGAGCGGCTCTCCCGCCCAGCTCCGATCTCGAAGCGCGGTTGGCCGAGACACACACGAAGGTCGCGGACGATCGCAGAAGGGTCGCCGAGGTGCGCGCCGAAGCCCAGGCGCTCGCCCGCGAGCTTGAACTTACGCAACGTCGGCTCGCTGCGATCGCTTCGGAAGCCGTGGACTGGAAGGCGCGGCGCGACGGTGCCGCAACTCAGATCGCCACCATCGAAGCGCGCCTCGCCGACACGAAGACCGAGCATGAAAGTCTCGCCGACGCGCCGCAGCTGTTCGAGGCCAAGCGCCGCGCGCTGATCGGTGAAATCGAGGCCGCAGAAACCGCGCGCCGCGAAGCCGCCGATCGCCTTGCCGAAGGCGAGAATATGCTGGCGACGGCCGACCGCATCGCGCGCGCCGCACTGGAAGCGCTGTCGGCGGCGCGCGAAACATGCGCGCGCGCGGAAGAGCGCCATGAGGCACTGAAGCGCCGCCTTGCCGACCTCGCCACCGAGATCCGTGAAATACTCGACACAGAACCTGAAACGCTGGCCAGCCTCGCGGGCTTCGATGCCAATGCGCCGTTGCCCGACATCGCGACGATCGAGGCGGAGCTTGACAAGCTCAAGCGCGACCGCGAGCGGCTCGGCGCCGTCAACCTGCGCGCCGAGGAGGAACTGCGCGAAGTCGAGGCCCAGCACACCACGCTGACTTCCGAGCGCGACGATCTGATCGAGGCTATCAAGCGGCTGCGCCAGGGCATTCAGAGCCTCAACCGCGAGGCGCGCGAACGGCTGCTCAGCTCCTTCGAGGTGGTCAGCGGCCACTTCCAGCGCCTGTTCACGGACCTGTTCGGCGGCGGTACCGCGGAATTGCAGCTCATCGAGCATGACGATCCGCTGGAGGCGGGGCTGGAAATCCTCGCAAAGCCGCCGGGCAAGAAGCCGGCGACACTGTCGCTGCTCTCCGGGGGCGAGCAGGCGCTCACCGCGCTGGCGCTGATCTTTGCGGTGTTTCTTACCAATCCGGCGCCGATCTGCGTGCTGGACGAAGTCGACGCGCCGCTCGACGATCATAACGTGGACCGCTTCTGCGACCTCCTTGACCAGATGGCCAAATCGACCGAAACGCGCTTCATCATCATCACGCACAATCCGATCACCATGGCCCGCATGGACCGCTTGTTCGGCGTCACCATGGCGGAGCGTGGCGTATCGCAGCTGGTCTCGGTCGATCTCGAGGATGCGGTCAAGATACGCGAGCGCGAGGCGGTGGCGTAGGGGCTAGACAAATCGCGTACGCGTCTCATGCTCAAGGCGTTGGCGGAACATATCTGCGCTTGTCACAACAAAGCAGCGGAATGCCGAGAAAAGGCGAACGAGATCGCCAACGCAGCTACGGATGTCACCAACTCGGATATCGGGGCCGCTTATCTCGAAATGGAGAGTCGGTGGATGCAATTGGCGCAAAGCTTTGAGTTCGTTTCTTCCATGAAGGACGTAATTCACAAAATGACTTTATGTGGCTGCATGGTGTACGAACTGCTCGGGTTTGGAACCCCGTAAACAAACTCGAACAAAACTGCTTTTGCTCCCGATGCGCCTTTCTCCCGATCTTCCGCCCGACCTCAAGGCGGGACTCGATAGGCTCGCCCACGGTATGTCGCGGAAGGCCATCGCTGAGCGCGCGGCGGCGCAATCACGGAATTACCGGGCGGGCGGTGGATCACAGAGGATCGCGACTGCCGATGATGTTCTTGCCTACGCCCTTACCCGTCTGCCTGCCACCTACGCGGCTACGGCGGCGGTTCTCAATGCCATCGGCGAGACGCTGCCGACGTTCCGGCCGCGCAGCATGCTGGACGTCGGCGCCGGACCTGGAACGGTCGCGTTTGCGGCGGCCGTGGCATTTGAAACGCTCGTTGATATTCGCCTCATCGATGGCAATGCCGGGTTGCGGGAATTGGCGCTGATGCTGATGAACGAAGCGGACCGCGAAGTGCTGCGCCAGGCAGCCGGTGGACAATCTTACCAGCATGGCGACGCGGTCATGCTGCTTGCCGGGACGCAACCCGCCGACCTTGTGGTCGCTAGCTATGTGGCCTGCGAAATTAGACCCGATGCGCTCACGCGCTTCACGCAGCTGCTCTGGGAGGCGACCGCCGGCGCGCTCGTGATCATCGAGCCCGGCACGCCGCAAGGCTATGGGCGCGTGCTGCGCATGCGCAACGAATTGATTGCGACCGGCGCACATCTGGCAGCGCCGTGCCCGCATGGGAATCCGTGTCCGCTGCGGCCCCCTGACTGGTGCCATTTCGCCCAACGGCTGCCGCGTTCACGCGATCACCGGCGTATCAAGGGCGCCGACGTACCTTTCGAGGACGAGAAATTCTCCTATGTGGTGCT